>Ga0207705_10001702_pt1 | contig 17474 bp, 15 predicted proteins | sample KBSC13metaG_FD_184314 | JGI IMG/M metagenome (GOLD analysis project Ga0207705, IMG submission 184314) | Corn rhizosphere microbial communities from Kellogg Biological Station, Michigan, USA - KBS C1-3 metaG (SPAdes) (version 2) | ecosystem: Host-associated > Plants > Roots > Rhizosphere > Soil ...
TACCAGCAATTATCATAAAGTTTATATTATCATACATTTAATTGTTGCCGCAATAAGATGTTAAGTATATAGTAAAATACGATCACAAAACTAAATAAAGCATTATGGGCTCGGTTTAGACAGTATGGACAAAAGAAAAGTTGAACCGCCAATTATTTTAAAAAATGGCAATGAGATAAAAGCCTTGATAATTTACATTTTCCCAATTTTGCAAAAGGGAATAGACCTGAAAGGCAAAGACAATTAATTCAACAAATGATACAAGTTGTAAATTCACACATGAAAAATATTGCTTCCAAATTAGGGATTACCAGCAAAACCACTACCTATGCAGCCCGACACAGCTTTGCAACAATATTACAAGGGAGCGGAGGAAGTACATCATTTATAAGTGAAGCATTAGGCCATAGCATTATAAGTGAAGCATTAGGCCATAGCAATGTACTAACAACCAAAGCTATCTGGCAGGGTTTGAAGATGAATCCAAAGAGAAATCATTAAGCATTATTAGCCTTTAAAAAATAACTATATAGATTAAACAGATATGCAAATAATCCAATCAATCCAAAACCGGATTTATGAAATAAGAGGAGAAAGAGTAATGTTAGATAGAGATTTAGCAGCCTTGTATGAAACAGAAACTAAAGTCCTAAACCTTGCTGTAAAGAGAAATATAAAGCGTTTTCCTAAAGATTTTATGTTTCAACTTTCAAAAGAAGAGTTTGAAGATTTGAGGTTTCAATTTGAAACCTCGGAAAAAAGCGATCATCCTTTGAGGTTTCAAATTGAAACCTCAAAAGGCAGAGGAGGCACACGGTATTTGCCCTATGCCTTTACAGAACAAGGAGTAGCAATGTTAAGTGGTGTCCTTAACAGTGACAAAGCAATAAATATGAATATTGCAATAATGAGAGCCTTTGTAGAAGTAAGAAGGGTTTTACTAAAACAAAATGATCTAAGGGAACAAATGAAAGAAATAAAAGAACGTTTGGGTGAACATGACGCACAATTAAATCAAATTTATAATGCAATGGAAAATTTATTAGATGAAAAGGCAGCGCAAAAAAAATGGGATGAGAGAGAACGGATAGGATTTAAGAATAGGAATTAAAATTTAGATTTGTACCCATCCTGAATACCTAATCAAAAGGGGCTAATTCTTGTTCCCGAGATTGAAATTAAAGCCACCAACAGCAATAAAAAAGTTACACCGGACGCCACTGGGAAAGCAAAGATGAATCCGACCGCAGGAGGTATTATAATAATTGGCAAAAGAGACAGTCATTTTTTAATAAAATATATTCTGTATTTCCAACATATTGAACTCAATTCTCTTTGTTCCTTCATTCACTTCGCCTATTCCAATTTTATAATGATTCTGTGTTGTTTGCTCCTTTTCGTGTCCCATCATTCGTCATTTTTTGCTCATATTATTACTATTGGCGTTTTATTTTTACAAGGAACAGAGACCATGCCGACAGCAAAAGTAGTATAGCCGAGCCTCCATAAATAATAGACAGGCTGATATTGGCATCTCTTAACACTCCACCTACAAACACCATCGCACCGCCTATGATCGTGCTTAAAAAGTTGAGAAAGCCATAACCGGTGGCAATATATCGTTCATCTATTACCTGGCATAAAACGGGCATTAGGTTAGCATCATTAAAACCTCTTGCTAGTCCATAAACAATCATACCGGCTATAGCTACTCCGAAGCTATAAGTATATGACATTAGGAAAAGGAACGGTGCGCCAATCGTAAATCCTAAAATGATAACATACAACCGGCCGCGCTTATTTACTTTATGCCAATGGTCTGCCAAGATACCTCCCAACAGCACCCCTGCAAAAGATCCTATCTGAACGTATCCGGTAGCTGAAATGCCTGCTTGTCCTAGGTCTAAGTTAAAGTGGCTTTTTAGAAAAGTGGGAAGCCAGCCATAAATAAGCCAGTTAACAATTCCATATGCACAGAAATAAAACATTAAAATTCTAAAAGAAAAAATGGAAAATAAATTAAATGACTGCGACATATTGACCGGCGATATCTTAGCATCAGTAACTGTATTACGATTCACCTGTGTCTGTATCGGTTTCCTTAGTGTAAAAGCCAAAATGAAAGCATAAGCTACTCCGAAAAACCCAAATACTTGGAAGCCATAGCGCCAACCCCATGCTTCTGAGATGTAACCACCAAGGCCTCCAAGTGCAAGACCGGCATATAAGCCGCTCATGTGAATTCCGGTTGCAAGCGAGCGCGTGGCTCCTTTATGATAATCCGCTATTAAAGCAAGCGCAGCGGGAATATAACAGGCTTCGCTGATTCCCATGCAAACCCTCGCCGCTAACATCTCACCAAAGGTTTGAGCAAATCCGGTCCATAATGTAACTACTGACCATATTAAAACGCTGAATAAAATTACCGGCTTTCTACCGTATTTATCTGCAAAGTATCCACCCAATGGACTTAGTAAGCCGTAAGACCATAAAAATACTGAAGTTAGTAAACCAAATTGTGCATCATTAATAGTAAAGCTGGCAACAATAGGATCTCGCATGGAAGTAATGAGAATGCGATCAAAGTAATTTAAAAAGGCTACTACCCATAATAATGCCACTACAATCCAGGCATAGGTTTTATGTGTAAAGTTGACATATCTCATGAGCAAATATTATATGCAATCGCAAGCACGTTTGTACTTACAGTTATCGAAACAAAACGCCGATGCAGAACAAAATTTTCAATTACCAGTCTTCTGCGCTAACAATTCAAATATAGACAAATTCTAAATTATGTAATACATATATTCTAATATTATTTAAAAGAGAGGAATTGAAACTATTCATGAATTAGGCATTTACCTTTAAGCTATTCAGGGTTTTAATATTAATTACTCTCACTAAACGCTAAAATTGTATTGTGTACGATAAAACATCTTTTGAGAAACTCAGGTGAAAAATTCCCGCCGTCATCAAAAAATAAAAATAAGCAAATAAATTATGTACTACATAAATATAATATATTACTTTTATAAAAAATTTTGTAATGAACAAATACATTACCGGTATTGTGATTGCTTGCCTGACTTGTTCTTGCGGGAATCTGTATTCCCAGGAAATAATACCTCTCTATAAAAAAATTCCTGGTTTAATTCCTTCAGAGATCCACGAACAATCAGATTCCTCGTCAAAAAGAGGAAAAGTAAGCCATGTTACAAATCCTACACTCTCGGTTTTTCTGCCTGATGCATCTAAGACAAACGGTACAGCAGTCATCATTTGTCCGGGTGGCGGTTATTCATATTTAGTGGTAAACGATGAGGGCAGCAACATTGCACGAGAACTAAACAGCAAGGGAATTACTGCTTTTGTATTAAAATACCGTTTACCCGACGATCTCATTATGAAGGATAAATCCATTGGACCTTTGCAGGATGCTCAGCAGGCTATTAAGATGGTAAGAGAACATGCTTCCGAATGGAAAATAGATACTTCAAAAGTCGGGATCATGGGATTTTCCGCCGGGGGTCACCTGGCATCCACGTTATCTACTCATTACAGAACTGCGGTTATTGACAATCCTCAGCACACAAATCTCCGTCCGGATTTTTCAATTCTTCTTTACCCGGTTATAAGTTTCCAGGAAGGAATTCTTCATAGGGGCAGCAAAAAAGCTTTAGTTGGTGAGAACGCTGATACTGCTTTGATAAATAAGTTTTCAAATGAACTACAGGTTACAAATGATACGCCTCCAGCGTTTCTCGTGGCATGTACTGATGACAAGGTTGTACCGGTTGAGAATACCATCAGGTATTATCTCTCTCTACATGAACATGGAGTAAATGCTGAAATGCACATTTACGAACACGGTGGTCACGGCTTCGGGCTTCATAATAAAACAACGCAGGACCAATGGATAGAACGATGTTATAACTGGATGAGAGCTAACGGGCTTTTATAAATTTATTTGTTCTCAAGAAATATATATTGAATATAATCGATAGCTGAATGATCATTTATGTTGACACCCCACTAAACGAAGAAGAGAAATCCACACTTAAAGCAGGCATTGGTCAGAAAGCAGAATGTTTCTTTAAAGACGATATGCCAAATAATGTATCAATGATTGAAAAGATCAAAGCGGCTGATATCATATTTGGAAATCCGAAACCAGATTTCATGAAAGAGGCCACCAATGCAAAATGGATACAATTATATTCGGCAGGTTTCGAATATTATCAGAATATTAAACTACCAGCTATAACTACAAATATGGGAGATTACTATTCTCAACCCTGCGCCGAAACTATGGTGGCTGGCATTATGGCGCTGTATCGCAAAATGGACACCTTTAGCGTGTTGAAGGAGCATAAGCGCTGGGTCGGTTATCCGATAAGAAGAGAGTTGCAGCTACTAAATAATAAAAAGGTATTGATCCTGGGATCGGGAAATATCGGGAAACGCGTTGCAAAAATTCTTTGTGGCTTTAGTGTGGAATATATTTTCTTTGGAAGGACTGCGCCTGAAGCAATTCACTCCAAAGATGAACTTATTAAAAAAATTCCCTGGGCTGATATTATTATCGGATGTTTACCGGGAACATCCGAAACAAAAGGGTATTTTACAAACCAAATGATTAGTCAGATGAAGCCAACGGCTTTATTCTGCAATGCAGGCCGTGGAAACCTTATTGCCGATCAGGATTTTCTTATTGACGCCTTAATGAATAAAAAAATCGGGGGCGCAGTGTTAGACGTAACTTCTTTTGAGCCTATACCAGGTGACAGTCTTCTCTGGAACTGTCCTAATACAATTTTGAGTCAGCACTCTGGAGGTGGACAATTAACTGAATACTCCGGTATTATCGATCTCTTTCTTGAAAACTTTCATAATTATCTGGACGGGCGGCCGCTTAAAAATCAAATTAGTCTTAGTCAAGGCTATTAATTGACACTTCATTTGAAATGCAAAAGGAAAGAACTGCAATATGTTTTGTCAGACTTACTTTAAATCAAAATAATTTTAATTTACCACGACTTTCCTTCAATGACTTTCACAGTATGGTCATCGATCCAATCCCAATCGATGTCAACTCCCAGTCCCGGATTTGACGGGCAATGCTGAAAGCCATCTTCGTCAATTTCAAGTGGATTATTTTTAAGTCCAAAACGAAACATGGAATGATGTGATTCGCAAAAGCGACTCAGCTTAGTAGCGCAGGCAACATGCAAATTAGCGACATCAAGCAGTGGAGCGGAGGCGGTATGAATTTCAAATTCAAATCCCATCATTTCACACATAGCTATAGCTTTCATTGCGCCGGTAATCCCACTTTTATGATGTACGTCTCCCCTGATAATGTCTATAGCTCCTTCATGCATATAGTGCGGCAATTCAAAAAGGCCGACCGTTTCTGCTGCTAAGACAGGTGTTTTAATGGCCTGGCTTAACTTTTTGAGCTGAATAATATTAGCATCAGGGAAAGGTTCCTCAAACCATTCGTAGTGAAGGCTATCCAGTTCGTACCCAATCTTTAATGCATCTTCAAAGCTTAGAGCAGCCGAAGAATCCACCATCAATGGAAAGCTATCTCCGGCAATTTCCCTCGCTTTTTGCAAACGTGGTATATCAAGTTTTGACCCTTCTGAAAGCTGTAACTTAATTCCATGAAAGCCTCTTTTTAGCTTTTCAATTACTTGCTCTGCGGTTGCTTCAATTGTCTTAATAGTTTGCGGCGGGCAGGTAGCGTACGAAGGAACTTTTTCTCTTACCTGGCCCAAAATCTTTGCAATAGGCATTTGCAGCTTTTTCCCCTTAATATCCCAAAGCGCCACATCAAGATTTGACCAGATCGTTTCCCGGAAATTGTATAAGTGACGCTGTTTAGCTCTGAATTGTTGCCATATTAATTCATGATTCATAGGATCTTTGCCAACAAGATCATAATAATAAATATCATGCACAGCATTTGCCGAAGCACGCCCCTGGCCTAACGGGCAATAATCCATGGTGTATCCTTCAATATCTTCATCTGTATGAAGTATGGTCAAGGGAAAATCAAAAAAGGGACAATAGCCCTCCGGAATAGGATCAGGAGCATACCATAATCCCGAAGACTGTCGTACAATTCGTGTAGTGATGCCCATTATCTTCATAGCCCTCTGTTTTGAACAATATCATTAAACCTTCATTGGTTTATCTTCGATAAAATTATAACCCGAAAAATTCAGGCAAGTATTTCCTGGCTTTCTTCCTTGCTGGCAATACATCTTTATCAGGAATCCATTTATATGGCCACCGAAGGCGTGTTCCAATATCGCTCCATCCGCCAACTGCGGCGAGAAATTTATCCAGCGCCGGATTTGAATATCCAGCTTCTTTGTAAGGCAAAATACATTTTTTAAAGAATTCAAGAATGCTGTCTTGAATCAACATTGCCTTATCAAGGTCTGATTGCATAAGTTGCCACCATCGTTGCGACCCTGACGGACTTAAACAAGCAATATTTGAATAAGCGCCACTCGCCACTTTATACTTTATGCCTGTTGCCAGGAAATGGCCCGGAATGAAGATGGCAATTTGAGTACTATAGAGGCGCATCGCTTCATACCATTGCTTATCTCCATCGGCCACTTTTATCCCGATAAGCTGCGGAATTTGTTTTATCAAATTTCCATAGTCATCGGGAGTAAGCACCCTTTTTGCATGAGGAGGATTGTATAATATGATAGGAATATTACGGGCTGCTTCAACGACCCTTTTTAAAAATATAATTTGCTCGTCAGAATTGGCCATAATCCAATCAGGTAAAATCACCTGAAATGCGTCAGGCTTCAGAGCAACAGTTCTCTCAATTCTTTTTAAAGAGATAACAGGAGATGGGTGGCTTGCGCCAATCTGAAAAAGCATACCGGAATTATGACATTTATCGGCAACTATACTTTGTATCTTATCAAACTCCTCTTCAGTTTGATTATGCAATTCACCTGCAGTTCCATTAGTATATATTCCATCCAGTTTTGCTGCGATGAGGCAATCAATCTCTGCAGATAATCTGCCGTAATCAAAACTATCGTCAGCATTAACAGGTAGCAGCACGGTTCCCCAATTTCCGCGAAGTTCTTTTGCCGTAAGCATGATCTATTTTTCTTTTTTAAACTCCTTGATTGAGGCAAATTGAAATACAATTCCTTCGTAAGGTTTAGCATAGCCAGCCTCATAAAGACACCCTATTTTTCCGTTAGGAAGAATACTCACGTTAGAATAAGCAGATGGGCCCGGATAAAACACTTTTTGAAAAGGCCACGTTTTTCCATTATTATAACTTATACGCACTACCATATTGCTGCGTGAAGCTTTACTGGCCGGATTAGAAAATACAAGGCATCTTTTTTTGCCACGATAATTATAACTGATAAGGCTTCCTTCACAAACCGGTTCAATCAAAGCGGTATCCGGATATATAGACGACCATGATTTACCCCCATCTTTACTTATTGAAACCTGGCGACATCTTGCCGGTCCTGAATTTCTCATGTTAAGAAGCAACCGTCCCTTTGAAATTTCAGCAACTGTAGATTCATTCACTCTTCCTTCCGGTGTTGTTCCCCCCAAAACCCAGGTTTTGCCATAATCATCTGAATATATAGAGTGGGAAAAACTCATTTTTCCTCCAGCCACTAAATGGTCACACGCAACGACCAACCTGTTTTTATACAAGCCCTTTTCTATTTGTATCCCAGACCCGGGACCTGTTGCATACCATGTCCAGTTTGCAGGTTTTACATCTTTGGTTATTTCTCGTGGTGCACTCCATGTATTTCCATCATCAGCAGAGAACAGCACAAAAACCCTTCGTGTGTCCTTGCTGGTTTGGTTAGTTATCGCTTTCTCATGGTCAGTTCCCAGGTTCCATGTTGAAAGTAAAATGACGTTGCCTGTTATTTTATCTACAATTGGCGCAGGGTTACCACAGGTATTAGTACTATCGTTCCAAATTATTTGTAAGGGGCTCCAGGTTTTGCCATTATCTGATGACCGTTTTACAACAAGATCTATATCTCCCGCGTCACCGCAATTATTCTTTCGGGCTTCAGCAAACGCCAGAACTGTTCCTTTAGTGGTACTAACCATGGCGGGTATGCGAAAACAACTATAACCGTCCTCGCCGGATCTATAAATAAAATTTAAATTCTGCGCTATTGTATTTTGAATAATGCAAATGCAAAATACAGCCCACGCAATTTGAAGTTTCATTTGTTTTCTCATGATACTAAATTTTCAAATCCGAATGTTATAATTCTGCTTCAAAGTTTTCTACTTCCGGAAATTTAGTTTTTCCTTTTACAAGCCTGCCAAGACGGGGCTTACGACCATTATATACTTCTACAGCATCAGCATCCGCATAACGCAAGAAGAGAATGCGACGGTCACGATCCTTCGAGTAATTACCATCGGACTTATGCAACATCCAGCAATTGAATATTAATGCATCTCCTGCTTTCATTTCCATCGGCACTGCAAGCGAATCATCTGCTTTTACAATAATTTCCGAATTGCTTTTTTTCTGTTGTTCTGTTTGTTTTACGCTCACCTGGCCGGCTTTATGGCTTTCCGGAATCAGCCACAGACATCCGTTTCCGCGATCCGTATCATCAAGTGCTGTAAGTGTTGTCAAAGCATTGTATGGTTCGAGCTCACCATAGCCATTATCCTGGTGCCAGCCAAAAGGCTTGGTATTGCCACTCATTTTAAAAGTTAACTGAGACGTTGCTCCTTTTATATTCGGGCCTATTAGCTGGCTCGCTATATCAACCAATGGCCCTTCAAAATAATATGTTTTTACGGTAGGAGATCTATGATGAATATTTACCAGGAGTGAGTTTTGAAGCCATGTTTTGGAAGGGTCAAAAGATTCTTTTTCCAGATTCCAGGCATCCATACATTCTGCTCTCATCCTTTCAAGGCCTTCTGTGGTCAGGATGTTCTCTAAGATAAGGTATCCATTATCTGCGAAGAATTTTAATTCATCATTACTTAACGAGCGATAATTAAATTTAATGTTATGTTTTTTCATAAAAAAGGATATTAAGCGGGTAATATTTGATATCGACCATTTGGCCAATAGAGTTTTAATTTTTTTCTTAGTAAGAACTTTTACGCGATGTACTACCTAACTATTTTTATTTAAACAAAATTTTAATTTTTATTTTTCGGTATAGCAACTAACACCCGGTTGCTTCTTACACCGGGCCGGGCTTCGCCACCTGCTATCACAATTTTATTATGCCATATTACTAATGGTGTGGTAACAGGAGCGTAAATGCTATTATGCGGATTTGCAACGCTATCTCTTTTATGATCAACGGGAATATAATCCGCTACAGACCATTTATTCCCTGTGGCATCATAGCTAAGAATTTCATTTCTAAAACCGGGATGCCGATCTTTTAATTCGGGTATTTTTTGTGCATAGTAACCATCATCTCCACCAAAAAGCGATAAATGAGATCCCGATGCGTAAGCGGGGGAAGGTGTGGCTACCAGTGGATATGGCATATCATCAATTTGTTTCCACTTGCCCATTTTCACTTTATATACCCAACAATCTTTAAGATATTCTCTTTGTAATGCATTACCCGAAGGAAAAAGATGAGCACCGCCAAAAAGATAAACATCCCCATTAAGGCTTCCCGCGGTAGCCAGCATCCGGGATTTTCCCGGCAGGTTTGCAAGAATTTTCCAATGCCGCCGGTTGGGAGAACTTTTCAAATCAAGGGACCAAAAATTATTTTGAGTCTCACCTGTGGGTGTTTTTATTCCACCCAGAATATATAATACATCATGACCAATAACTCCGCAAGCATTCATTAAAGGTTCTGGTAAAGATGGAAGTGATGATACATGAACAAGCTTGCCATCAAAGGTGATTGAAAATACATCGCTATAACATTGTTTTGCATCGCCGCCCCCTACACAAATGACGCTATTTTTATAAGTTAAGGCAACTCCATAGCCCATTGCTTTTGGCAGCTTGCCTACTTTGCTCCAGTCTCCATTGACGGTTTTCAAAACAAAAATATTGTCGTACCAAACTTTTGTAGCGTTATCCCATGGCCGCTTTCCCCCGGGAAAGTTGGAACCCCCGGCTACAATTAGAGCTCCATCACTAATGCCCGCATAAAGTCCGGCGAATCCTTCAGGATCAGGTAATTGTTTTGTTTGTTCCCAGGTAAACGCGCGAATTTTCGTATTTGATTGGGCATGAATATTCATTATTGAAACTAAAATAATTAACAGCAATGAGGAACAAATTTTCATTTCCGATATCCTTTACTTTTTTCTTGCCGGCAAATGATTGAATAAAGGTATTTCCAAAAGTTGCGAATGGAATTTTTTGTATTCGTCATCGGATAAATTTCGTAATGGGAGCCTGCATGGTCCAAAGTCCCATCCGAGCATTTTCATTATTGCCTTTTGCGCCGGGATTGGAGGGTATTTTGATAATAGCCTCACAATTTTTATTACCTCTTCATGGTTTTTCTGCGCAGCAGAAATATTACCGGAATTAAAAAATTCAATTGTTTTTTGATACACAGGCGCAGCGAACGTATAAGTGCTCCCAATTGCACCTTTAGCGCCTATCGCCAGTGCTGGCAAAAGCAATTCATCAAGCCCGAATAAAATATCATAACTCCTGTTCCCGAAGGCAAGGCAAGCCTGGAATTCATGTATGGTTGATGCTGTGTATTTGATGCCCGCCAGGTTAGGAATCAGGGGGCCTGCTAATTCCAAAAAATCTAACATATCCATAGAGATACCGGTGAGATGCGGAATGTGATAATAATAAAATGGCAGATCAGGTGCTCCTGTTGCTATCTCAGCCATACAATTAACCAGGTTCTGCACCGAGGATGGACGAAAGTAAAATGCTGCAACCGATGAAAAAGCATCAGCCCCAATTTGTGCTGCATGGCTTGCCAGTAATTTGGCTTCTGCGATACTGCTGTGCCCAACGTGCACAATTGTTAATACTCTTCCATCAATAGCCTTTGTAAAATCTTCAGCCACCTGCATTCGCTCTTTTGAAGTCATATTCGGCCCCTCTCCATTGCTCCCGCATACGAATATTCCTTTTAATCCATCACTTACAAGTTTATCAACAACCGCAGGTATCATTTCCCTGTTTACCGATCCATCCGGGTGAAGCGGCGTAAATGCCGCTGCAACTAAACCTTCAATTTTATTCATAATACTAAATCCTTATTTTACTTTTTTATAAAATCTTTCCCATTTGTCAACCATTCCAGGTTACATCTCCTGAGAACAATACGATATTTCCAGTCATCATTACCTCCGTTTCGTATTTCGTACAGGCAATAAACTGTATCACCTTTCACGGCGAGATCGGAGTACCCGGCCCCGCTTTGGTGCAATACTTTTTGTACCGGCCAGGTTTTTCCTTCATCATAACTGATTTTCGCGGTTAAATTTTCACGGGGCTTATTTACCTTCCTGTTTTTGTTGATAGAAATAGCATCATTTCTACTATCAGGATTTACAAATATGATCCGATTTTTCTGCCCATGCCCGCCACTAACCCTGATAAGACTTGCCATACAAACCGGCTCAAATAATGCCGTATCAAAGTGAGGGGTTGTCCATCGGGAAATTCCATCAGGACTATAACTTATAAGGCGATGGTTCAGGATTGATTCGTTTCGCATATTTATCATCACACGACCATCTTCCAATTGCAGTAGCACCGATTCATTGGGATTGACAATTGTATCTGCATCGTCTGCTGCTATATCCCCGTTATTACTGATGATGTTTCCACTTTGCCATGTTTTTCCATGATCATCACTGTAAATTGTCGCAACGCAACTTGGACGATGATCACCACCAGGTTTACTGCGATCAGGAATGCATAACCAAACCGGCACCAGCAATCTTCCATTAAATAATTGTATTGCGTGACCTGGGCCTGGCGCAAGTACTTTCCAATTATAATCTTTTTTGAAATGCTTGAAAGCATAAGTTATATCCCGAGGCGTTGACCAGGTTTTACCATCATCAACAGATTTCATATAATACGCGCCTGCGTAATTAATTTGAAACAGCAAATGAATCGTGCCATTCTTATCTACAATGGGAGTAATATTGCTTGTTGGTTTTCCTTCAGAATGTTTAATAACAACCTGGAGTGGTTCCCAACTATTGCCCCCATCGATACTCCTGCGCATCGCAAGGTCTATGTCTGCCCAGTCATTGCCATTTCCATACCGGCCTTCTGCAAAAGCAAGAAGAGTTCCTTTTTTAGTAACAACCAATGCGGGAACATGATACATTGTATAACCGTCTCTCACCGGTTCAAATAATAACGTAGTATCCGTAAACATTTCCTGCTGAGCAGCAAGCTTTAGAGTAATTAATAAACAAAAAACAGTTTTACTGACCACCAAGACACCATTTTTATTCATTTTGGCACTCATTAATTAATTTGAAATAACAATACTCATCATTAATATCCGGGGGTTTGTTCTAATTTAGAATTATTTGCAAGCACAGTAGAATTTAATGGCCAATATATTGGTGTGGTTTTTCCTATAAGGTTAGGTATGTAGTTGTAGATATCAATTGTTCCTCCTTTATAAAATCTTACAAGATCATACCAACGTTTATTTTCAAAAAATAATTCCCTCCCCCGCTCATCTAAAATTTCACGTTCTATTGTTGCTTTGTCGATGCCACCTGTATAATCCCCTGTCCCTGCACGTTGTCTTACCTTGTTCAAATAAGTAATGGCGTCATCAATTTGACCAAGACCTGCATAAGCTTCCGCCGCCATTAGATATACATCAGCTAACCGGAAAATTATCAAATCATTATCAGGCACACGATCGTCTGCATATACATTGCCGGGAAGTTTGGTAATCCATGCGAAGCTGGTACTATTTCCGTCTCTTTGTAATATCCATGTGGATGGAATTCGTTGGTCATTAGGGTTTGTAAATAAGGATCTTGAAAGCGGGCTTATCTGGTAAGCTCCCTGGCCGTTGGAAGAAGTTTGACACCACGGTATGCTATCTATATTGGATGCGCCTTTCACAATAGTAAGAAAGGGTAATGCATTTACCGCATAATTATTTCCTGTTTCGTCACGCTGATAATATGCCGCAAGTATAATTTCTTTATTTTGTCTTACAGTATTAACATCCCTGAAATTGGGCATTAGGGAAAGGTCTGCTTTTTCTACTTCGGCGATTGCAGTTAGTGCATCATTAAAACCTGTGGCACCTGCAGCAAGAACTTTGGCATTCCAGAGACTTGCTTCCGCCCTTAATGCCTGAGTGGCTGTATAGGAAAATCGATATTTACTAACAAAATTCTTGTTTGGAAAGGTCACAATTGCAGTGTCTAAATCTCCTAATACTTGTTTCATTACATCAGCAGCAGGGGAACGGGGCAGCAATGGTACATCTGCGCTGGTGATCGCTTGCAACATTAGTGGACAATCACCTACAATGCGCATAAGATGAAAATAAAAATAAGCACGTAAAGCGTGCGTTTCCGCCACGATTCGTTTCTTTGTAGCTGGATCAGAGGAAAAAGCAAAGGGTTCAATTTTTGCCAGTAAAAGATTGCACTGACCAATCGCCTGATACCAATAGCTATAATCAATGGCTCCTACAGAAGGACTTAAAATTTGGCTCCATGCTGTAGAAAACCTTGCATTGGAAGCAGCAATAAGCTCTTCAGTTCTTTCAGTACCATAAGTCACATTGTTTGCCAGCGTTCTCATATAAGTGTAGATACCTGTTACATAAGGTTCAAAATCACCTTCACTCTTAAAATAAACTTGCTCTGTTATTTGAGATTTAGGAGCAACTTCAAGTATTTTTTTACAACCAGCTATTGTTAGCAAAGAAATTAATGAGGCTGCTAACAGAAATATTTTTTTCATAATATCTTTAATAAAGGTTAATAAAAGGATCAAAACTTTAATGTTGCACCAAGCGAAAACTGTCTTGGCCTTGGATAACCACCATCGTCAAATCCTTTATAAGTTTCGGGGTCGAGTCCGTTATAAGCGGTAATGTATGCAACATTATAAATGCTGGCATAAATGTTTAGTCCTGTAGCATGAATTTTTCGAATCCAATTCTTGGCAACATCATAAGAGAGATATATTTCCCGTATCGCCAAAAAATTTCCTTTTTCAGCCATAGTTGACACATCAGAGCCGTAGCTATTATTAGTTCCTATTGGTGAGGTTCTTAAATAATTTCTTTGTCCGTAGTCAAAATCAGCAAAGGAAAAACGTGCATATTTTTTACCAACATCACCTGATTTCTGCCATATATCGCTTCCAAGTGCTTCAGCGGGAGCTCCTTCATTAAATGCTCTGCCTTGTCCAAGGGAACGTGCCAATGCGCCATTTTCTATAATGAAACCAGTTGCATAGTCAACATTAAAACGCAGAGAGAAATTTTTATATGTAAATGTATTTTGCATTCCACCAATAATATCCGGTGAACGATAGCCCAGAAATATTTCGTCTTTGGTATTAATAATTCCATCGCTATTTAAATCGGCAAATTGATAGTCGCCTGCATGTTTTCCAGCAGTAATACCAAGTGGTGATGCTAACTGATCTTTCACTTTAGCATTCCAGGCGGCGGCTTCTGCATCTGTTGAAAATACGCCTTCTACCTTGTATCCCCAGATACCAAATGGCCTTTCTCCTTCAGCATAACCACCTACTTCCTTTTCCGTTTTGCTATTAGGGTCATACACTATTGTACCACCCTGGCGATTCTTATCGCGACCATTATCCGGCAATTTTACAATCTTCTGTTGGTTATATGCAAAGGTGAAGTTCGCATGCCACGTAAAATCTTTCCCATTTACAGGCGTTCCGCCAATAGCTATTTCTACACCCTTATTTTGCAGTGTTCCATTATTATACGTAATAGATGAAAATGGTGCCTCAGAAGGCAAGGGTTTAGAAGCGATCCTGTTTTTAGTAAGCTTATTATACCAATCCACACTAAGTGTAACCCTATCTTGTAAAAATCCTGCATCAAAAGCGAGATCAGCAGTTTCGGTGGATTCCCATTTCAAGCTTGGGTTTGAAAGATTCCGGCGTAATATGCCTGGACTTTGGGCGTAGGCTGTAGCCGTGTAATTGCCATAAGTATCCGTAAGGTCAAGATCGTTAGAGCCTGCTGTACCCCAACTGCCCCTCAGTTTTAGTGTATTGACAATTTTTGTTTTCCAGAATTTTTCTTCACTAACGTTCCAGCCCGCAGATAGTGATGGAAACAAAGCATACTTGTTTTGCGGTGCAAAATTGGAGAAACCATCGTATCTCAACGCACCACTAAAGAGATACTTTCCCATGAAATTGTAATTAAGTTGCCCGAAATAACTGGCAGACCGTGTTTCATCGATTTCAGTACCAAAACTTGTTACATTACTTACAGTTTGGCCATTGATAGTTGTTACCGAAGGCTCATCAATGGTGGCAATGTAATCATTCGTTGCTCTTTGTGAACCTATATTAATAATATTATGCAGTTCCCGGGTATAGTTAAAACCTCCTAATATAGAGAAATGATGATCTTCATTTACGTTAAAATCATACTGCAATATTTGATCCGTCATTAACTGGCGAAAATTGTCCGTATTTTCGGTTTTTTGTCTTTGCGTTGAGAACTGAATCGGATCAGAAAATGCGTCACGATGAAAAATATATTCATAATCCTGAATAAGGTAGGAGACCGAAGGGCGGAAATGCAGGCCTTTTATTATTGTAAGATCTCCTGCCAGTCTTGATACCAGGCGTTCAGTGGAAACATTAGTATGATCATATTTGAGTGTATGGAACCTATTTCTGGCCGATAATACTTCCCCGGTCGCTGGATCACCATTGTCCTTAAATATTCTAATTAATGGCGTCAGCCTTGTTCCCCTTGTAAGTTCATTTTGATAAGCTTCTACATAATTGGGCAATTCGTTGTCATAATTCACCATTGCGGTTAATTTAAAATTTTCGGAAACCTTAAAACCAAAATTTCCCAAAGCGTTATAACGCTTATAGTTGGTTCCAACAAAAGTTCCTGCCTGGTCAATATATCCCATGGATACATTATAATTTGCCCGTTCACCGCCGCCATTTACCCCCACGTTATAGTTGTCAGTATTACCAGTATTCCATAAAAGATCCTGGTAGTGGTTATCTGCATATAACAATTTAGTTCCGGCATTAATAGGATCATCCATTGTTTGCCAGCCATGAGCCAACAAATTGTCGACATACGGTTGTCCTTCAACTGCAACAATATTATCATATAAAGCGGTTAAATTAGTGGCATTCCCGTATTGTCCTGGCTTCGTGTAAACAGTGGTTCCGGCAGAAAATCCTCCTTTGTTAAGTAAATTATTTTTATCAATCGGATCAGAAGTATTTTTTACCGTAGTTCTTGCAAGCGTCAAATAATCTTTTGCACTTAAGTAATGATAGCTGCGTTCGGGTGTTTCCCATGTATGGCGGTAGCTTGCCGTAAAAATGGGCTTAGAATTATATTTCCCCGTCTTTGTAGTAATGACAATAACTCCATTTGCACCACGGGCGCCATAGATCGCAGTTGATGCCGCATCTTTCATAACTTCAAAAGATTGAATATCTTCCGGGTTAATATCATCTAACGATCTGAAAACTCCATCTACCACTACCAGTGGACTTGAACCATTTACACCGCCGGTAGAGGTCCCTCCACTATTTCCGTTAGAGGAACCATATACGTTTAATTTTGTACCTCCTCGTATAATAATATTATCTGCACCAGCTCCTGGCTGACCGGAAACTATTGGAACAGAAAGCCCGGCTATTTTGCCCTGAACAGCCTGGACCGGATTCGGATTAGCCACGTTATTCATTTGTTGGGGATCCAATTTTGAAACTGCTGCCGTCACATTTTTTTTTCGCTGAACACTATATCCAACAACAACTTCATTTAACTGAACCTCATTGGAGGTCAATACTACATTAATAATACTTCGGCCCTGAACCTTAATTTCCTGGCTTTCCATCCCTTGCATAGTAAATACCAGGGTTGCAGTGGACTGTACGCCAAGATTAAAGTTACCTTCTGTGTCTGAAGTCGTTCCGTTTTGAGTTCCCTTTTCCATAATTGAAACGCCAGCAAGTGGAACGCCAGAAACGTCTGTAATTTTTCCGGTTACTTGTATTTCGGCATCCGGGGCACCAGAAAACGGCGCTGCTTTCGAATCTATTGGAGCAAATATTATAAATCCCATAAATATCAAAACACATAGTAAGCCATAAGCGGATAACAAGCAGTTCTTCATATCAAACAATTTAAATGAGAAAGAATTTGGTATAAATATTAATAATTAATACATAAAATTTAAATCGCACACTTAATTTTGTAATACATATAATC
>Ga0207705_10001703_pt1 | contig 17471 bp, 16 predicted proteins | sample KBSC13metaG_FD_184314 | JGI IMG/M metagenome (GOLD analysis project Ga0207705, IMG submission 184314) | Corn rhizosphere microbial communities from Kellogg Biological Station, Michigan, USA - KBS C1-3 metaG (SPAdes) (version 2) | ecosystem: Host-associated > Plants > Roots > Rhizosphere > Soil ...
CCTCTCGTGAACACGCGCATCCGCAAGGCGGTCAAGCGCGGCGCCAAGGTGTTCGCGATCGGCCCACAGGTCGATCTCACCTACAATTTGACCTGGCTCGGCAACGATCTCGGCCTGCTCGGCAAGCTGCCGAAGGATGTGACCGAGGCCTTCGCCAACGCGCAGCGCCCGGCGGTGATCGTCGGCGGCGGCGCACTGGCGGCAGGGCAGGGCGCGGCCCATGCGTTGGTCGACAAGCTTGGCCTGATCAAGGATGGCTGGAACGGCTATAACGTGCTCCACATTTCGGCCGCGCGCATGGGAGGGCTGATGCTGGGTTATGCGCAGGCGAACGGCATGGCCGATATCGCCGCCGCCAAGCCCAAGCTCACCTTCCTGCTAGGCGCGGACGATGTGAAGGCGGACGCGATCGCGGGCAGCTTCACCGTCTATGTCGGCCATCATGGCGACAAGGGCGCAGCTTTGGCGGACGTGGTCCTGCCGGCGGCTTCCTACGCCGAGAAGCCGGGTACCTACGTCAATCTCGAAGGCCGCGTGCAGCGTGGCGACCGCGCGGTCTTCCCGCCGGGCGACGCGCGTGAGGATTGGGCGATCTTCCGTGCGCTCTCGGACGTGCTTAGTTGCACGCTTCCGTTCGATACATTCGATGCGTTGCGCGCCGCGATGGTCAAGGACGTGCCTGCGCTCGGCAAGATGGGCCTGGTCAGCTACGAGTGGAAGCTGCCCAAGCTGGCGGCCAAGGCGTCGGGCGAGATCACTTACCCGATCAAGGATTTCTATCTGACCAACACGGTCGCGCGCGCCAGCGCCACGATGCAACGCTGCTCGGCCGAACTGATCCATGGCGAGACCTTCGCGGAGGCGGCCGAATGATCAGCTGGTTCACCGGCTTCCTGCCGTACGGCTGGGCCTATTTCATCGCGACGCTGATCGACATCCTCGTGATCGCGCTGCCGCTGATGCTGGCGGTCGCGATGATCATCTATGCCGATCGCAAGATCTGGGCGGCGATGGCGCTGCGGCGCGGACCCAACGTGGTCGGCCCCTTCGGCCTGCTCCAGTCGTTCGCGGACGGCCTCAAGGTCTTCCTGCAGGAAACGATCATCCCGTCGGCGGCCAATCGCGGCCTGTTCCTGATCGCGCCGATCATCACCTTCACGGTCGCGCTTGCGGCGTGGGCGGTGATCCCGTTCGGCGCCAAGGCGGTGCTGGCCAACATCAATGTCGGCCTGCTCTACCTGCTCGCGATCAGCTCGATGGGCGTTTACGGTGTGATCCTGTCGGGCTGGGCGTCCAACTCGAAATATCCCTTCTACTCCGCGATCCGCGCCGCCGCGCAGATGGTGAGCTACGAAGTCTCGATTGGCTTCGTGCTGATCCCGGTGGTGTTGTGGGCGGGGAGCTTCAACCTCAATGATATCGTCACCGGACAGCGCGGGCATGTGCTGGGGCTGTTCAACGCTTACGGCCTGAACCCGCTGCTTTTCCCGATGGCGATCGTCTTCCTGATCTCGTCAATGGCGGAGACGCAGCGCGCGCCGTTCGACCTGACCGAGGCGGAATCGGAAATCGTCGCAGGCTACCAGACCGAATATTCGTCGATGAGCTTCGCGCTCTTCTGGCTCGGCGAATATGGCAACGTGCTGCTGATGTGCGCGCTCAACGCGACGCTCTTCTGGGGCGGCTGGCTGCCGCCGCTCGACATTCCGTTTCTCTATGCGGTCCCGGGCTTCCTCTGGCTCTTCATCAAGATCCTGATCGGCTTCTTCATCTTCTCGTGGGTGAAGGCGACCGTGCCCAGGTATCGCTATGACCAGCTGATGCGCCTCGGCTGGAAGATCTTCCTGCCGCTCTCCCTGATCTGGGTATTCGTCGTTTCCGGCTACCTGATGGTCACCCGCTACGGGATGCACCCATGAACCTCGCTTATCTCATCAAGTCGTTCACGCTCTGGGAGTTCGTGAAGGCGCACCTTAAGACGCTGCGCTATTTCGTGAAGCCCAAGGCGACGATCAACTATCCGTTCGAGAAGAACCCGCTCTCGCCCCGCTTCCGCGGCGAGCATGCGCTGCGCCGTTATCCCAACGGCGAAGAGCGCTGCATCGCGTGCAAGCTGTGCGAAGCGGTGTGCCCGGCCCAAGCGATCACGATCGAGGCCGAGCCGCGCGACGACGGCAGCCGCCGCACCACGCGCTACGATATCGACATGACTAAGTGCATCTTCTGCGGCTTCTGCCAGGAAGCATGCCCGGTCGACGCGATCGTCGAAGGTCCGAATTTCGAATATTCGACCGAGACGCGCGAAGAACTCATCTACGACAAGGCCAAGCTGATCGCGAACGGTGACCGTTGGGAGCCGATCCTCGCCCAGAACCTTGCCGCCGATGCACCCTATCGTTAAGCCGCGCCGCAACTCGCAGGGGACATTCTAGCTCCGTGATCCAGCTCCTCGCCTTCTATCTCTTCGCGATCGTCACGATCGTGTCGGGGATCCTGTGCGTCACCGCGCGCAACCCCGTGCACAGCGTGCTGTGGCTGATCCTGGCTTTCTTCAACGCGGCCGGCCTGATGGTGCTGGTCGGCGCCGAGTTCATCGCGATGCTGTTGGTCATCGTCTATGTCGGCGCGGTCGCGGTCTTGTTCCTGTTCGTGGTGATGATGCTCGACATCGATTTCGCCGAATTGCGTTCGGGCCTTGCGCGCTATTTCCCCTTCGGCGTGGCGTTGGTTGCCTTGCTGGCGGGCGAGATCATCGGCGCCGAGAAAGCGTGGGATGCGGGCGGTATCCAGCTTTCGCGCGGTGCGCCGACGCCGGAAGGCATGCCCAACATCCAGGCGCTCGGCATCCTGATCTACACGCGCTACCTCTATATCTTCGAGGGCGCGGGCCTGGTCCTCTTGGTCGCACTGATCGGCGCGATCGTGCTGACCCATCGCAAGCGCGGCGACGTGCGCACCCAGAAAATCTCGGAGCAGAATATGCGCCGTCCTGAAGACGCGACCCGCAACACCCAGCCGCCGGTCGGGCAGGGGGTCGAGCTATGATTGGCCTTGGTCATTATCTCACCGTCTCGGCGATCCTGTTCGCGACGGGCGTGTTCGGCATCTTCCTCAACCGGAAGAATCTGATCATCATCCTGATGTCGATCGAGCTGATCCTGCTGAGCGTGAACCTCAATCTGGTCGCGTTCTCGGCTTACCTGCACGATCTGGTCGGCCAGGTCTTCGCGATGTTCGTGCTGACCGTCGCTGCCGGCGAGGCCGCGATCGGCCTGGCCATTCTCGTCATTTATTTCCGCGGCCGGGGCACGATCTCGGTCGAGGACGTCAACCGGATGAAGGGCTGACCTTGAACATCATCGCCCTTGTCTTCCTGCCTCTGCTGGCCGCGATCGTCGGCGGGCTGGGCAATCGCGCGCTCGGCAACACGATCGTCAAGTCGATCACGACCGGTGCGCTCTTCATCTCGTGCCTGCTCGCCTGGCCGATCTTCATCGGCTTCCTCCAGGGCAACGACCACGCGCATGTGGTGAAGGTGCTGAGCTTCATCACGTCCGGCGACCTCAAGGTCGACTGGGCGTTGCGCGTCGACAGCCTGACCGCGGTGATGCTGGTGGTGGTGACGACCGTCTCCAGCCTCGTCCACCTCTATAGCTGGGGCTATATGGCGGAGGATCCGTCGCAGCCCCGCTTCTTCGCCTACCTCTCGCTCTTCACCTTCGCGATGTTGATGCTGGTCACGGCGGACAGCCTGATCCAGATGTTCTTCGGCTGGGAAGGCGTCGGCCTCGCCTCCTATCTGCTGATCGGCTTCTGGTACGAAAAGCCCTCGGCGCAGGCCGCAGCGATCAAGGCGTTCGTGGTCAACCGCGTCGGCGATTTCGGCTTCAGCCTCGGCATTTTCGGCACCTTCCTGGTGTTCGGTACCGTCTCGATCCCGGCGATCCTCGCGGCCGCGCCGCACATGGCCGGCTCGACGATCGGCTTCCTGGGGATGCGGGTCGATACGATGACCTTGCTCTGCCTGCTGCTGTTCGTTGGCGCGATGGGCAAGTCCGCCCAGCTCGGCCTCCACACCTGGTTGCCGGACGCGATGGAAGGCCCGACCCCGGTGTCGGCGCTGATCCACGCCGCGACGATGGTGACCGCGGGCGTATTCATGGTGTGCCGCCTGTCGCCGATGTTCGAGACGAGCCAGACCGCCCTCACGGTGGTCACCTATGTCGGTGCCGCCACCGCGTTCTTCGCGGCAACGGTCGGCGTGGTGCAGACCGACATCAAGCGCGTGATTGCCTATTCGACCTGTTCGCAGCTTGGCTACATGTTCTTCGGCGCGGGCGTCGGCGCGTTCGGCGGCGCGATGTTCCACCTGTTCACGCACGCTTTCTTCAAGGCGTTGCTGTTCCTGGGCGCGGGCTCGGTGATCCACGCGATGCATCACGAACAGGACATGCGTTTCTACGGCGGCCTGCGGAAGCATATTCCCATCACCTTCTGGGCGATGATGGCGGGCACGCTCGCGATCACCGGCGTCGGCATCGACGAGGTGTTCGGTTTCGCCGGCTTCTATTCGAAGGACGCGATCATAACCGCAGCCTTCGCGCGCGGCACCACCGCGGGCGGCATCGCCTACTTCGTCGGCGTGACCGCGGCTTTGCTGACCAGCTTCTATTCGTGGCGTCTGGTCTATCTGACCTTCTTCGGTCAGCCGCGCTGGGTGGGCTCGGAGCATATCCAGCATGCGATCCACGATGCGCATGGCCACGACCACGACCACCACGACCATGATCACGCCCACGATCATGCGCATCATGCGCATCATGACGCCCACCTCGATGCCCCCGACGAGGGCGCCGGCGCTGAGCCGACGGTAGATTCGCGCGGCGCGGAAGACATGCCCAAAGGTACGGGCGGCTATCATCCGCACGAAAGCCCGCTCAACATGCTGATCCCGCTGTGCGTGCTGTCGCTCGGCGCGGTGTTTGCAGGTTTCTTCTTCGCCAAGCCCTTTATCGGCGCGGGCGGAACGGCCTTCTGGCAGGGCAGCGTCTGGTTCGATCGCGAATTCATGGAATCGATCGAACATGTGCCGTTCTTCGTGAAGATCTCGGCGAGCCTGGCGATGCTGATCGGCCTGCTGCTCGCGACCTGGGCGTATGTCTGGGACAAGAGCCTGCCTGCGCGCGTCGCCGGTTCGGCCCGCGGCCTCTACGCCTTCCTGCTCAACAAATGGTATTTCGACGAATTGTACGACATCCTCTTCGTGCGCCCCGCCTTCGCGCTCGGCCGCCTGCTGTGGAAGCGGGGCGATCAGGGCACGATCGATCGCTTCGGGCCCAACGGCGCGGCCTGGCTGGTCAACGTGACCGGCGTGGTGAGCCGCAAGATGCAGTCGGGCTACGTCTATACCTATGCCCTGGTGATGCTGCTTGGCCTTGCCGCGGCGGCCACCTGGGTGATTGCGAACTGATATGAACCAGCTCGGCTTCCCCATTCTCACCATCCTGATCGCGCTGCCGGTCTTTGCGGCGATCGCCTGCCTGTTTGCGGATGCGAAGGCGGCGCGCTGGATCGCGCTCGGCGCGACCGTGATCGATTTCGCGCTCGGTATTCTGCTGTGGGCGACGTACCAGACCGGTGGGGCGCAGTGGCAGTTCACCGAGAATCTGCCCTTGTTCGGCCAGTTCAGCTGGGCGCTCGGCATCGACGGCATCGCCTTGATGCTGGTCGAGCTGTCGGTCTTCCTGATGCCGCTCTGCGTGCTTGCCAGCTGGAAGGCGATCGAGAAGCGCGTCCCCGAATATATGGCGGCGCTGCTGCTGACCGAAGCGCTCATGCTCGGCGTGTTCGAGGCGCAGGATCTGTTCCTGTTCTACCTGTTCTTCGAAGCCGGCCTGATCCCGATGTACTTGATCATTGGCATCTGGGGCGGGGCGGAGCGCATCTACGCCTCGTACAAATTCTTTCTCTATACCCTGCTCGGATCGGTGCTGATGCTGATCGCGATGCTGTGGATGGTCGGCTTTGCGCACACCACCAGTATTCCGGTGCTGATGCAGACGAACTTTCCGACGCATGCCCAGACCTGGCTGTTCCTGGCCTTCTTCGCCTCGTTCGCGGTCAAGATGCCGATGTGGCCGGTCCACACTTGGCTGCCTGATGCGCACGTCCAGGCGCCGACTGCCGGTTCGGTCATCCTGGCGGGCGTGCTGCTCAAGATGGGCGGCTACGGTTTCATCCGTTTCTCGCTGCCGATGTTCCCGATCGCGAGCGCGCAGCTCTTCTGGCTCGTCGCGACGCTATCGGGCGTGGCGATCGTCTACACCAGCCTCGTCGCGCTGGTGCAGAACGACATGAAGAAGCTGATCGCTTATTCGTCGGTCGCGCACATGGCATTCGTCACCTTCGGTCTGTTCGCCTTCAACCGGCAAGGTCTTGAAGGCTCGCTGCTGGTGATGCTGAGCCACGGCCTTGTCTCGGGCGCGCTCTTCCTCTGCGTCGGCGTGGTCTACGATCGCCTGCATACCCGCGAGATTTCGCGTTACGGCGGCGTCGCCAACAACATGCCGCATTATGCGCTTCTGTTCATGGTCTTCACCATGGCATCGGTCGGCCTGCCGGGCACGTCGGGCTTCGTCGGCGAATTCCTGAGCATGATGGGGATTTACGGCGCGTCGACCTGGGCGGCGTTCGTCGCGACCACCGGCATCATCCTCGGCGCGGCCTACATGCTCTACCTTTATCGTCGCGTGGTGCAGGGGCCGCTGACCAAGCCCGACGTTGCGGCGATGACCGATCTGTCTGCGCGCGAACTGATCATCCTGGTGCCGCTCGCGCTCGCGGTGCTGTGGATGGGCGTCTATCCGGAGAGTTTCATGGCGCCGATGCGCAAGGACGTGGGTGTCGTGCTGAGCCGGGTCGACCCGGTCTGGCACGGCGGGGATTCGAAGCTGGCCAAAGGCGGCAAGCCCGTCGCTGTAGCTTCGGCGGAGGCACGCTGATGGCTTCCGGCTACCTTCTCGAAACGCTCCCGGAACTGATCCTCTCGGTCGGCGCTATGGTGCTACTGCTCGTCGCCGGCTGGCGTGGGGATGACGCTACGCGCGGCATCAGCTGGATGTCGGTGCTGCTGCTGATCGCAGCGGGCCTGTCGCTTGCCGGCCCGGCCGGCCATGGCGGCGCCGCTTTCGGCGGCCTCTATCATGCCGACAGTTTCGCCGCCTTCTCCAAGGTGTTGATCTATATCGGCGCCGCAGTCTCGATCATCGTCGCGCCGAACTGGTTCGCGCGCGGCGGTACGCTCCGTGCCGAATATCCGATCCTGATCCTGCTTTCTTCAGCGGGCATGGGGATGATGGTTTCGGCCGCCGACCTGCTCACGCTCTATGTCGGGCTCGAGCTGCAGAGCCTCGCGGCCTATGTGCTGGCGAGCTTCATGCGCCGTGATGCGCGTTCGGCCGAAGCCGGCCTCAAATATTTCATCCTCGGTGCGCTCGCCTCGGGCATCCTGCTCTACGGCGTGGCTTTGCTCTACGGCTTCACCGGATCGACCAATTTCCACACGATCGCGCAGGTGCTGATGCAGCCGACTCCGCATGACGTGCAGATCGGCCGCCTGATGGGCCTGATCTTCGTGCTGTCGGGCCTGTTCTTCAAGGCGTCGATCGTGCCGTTCCACATGTGGACGCCCGACGTTTACGAAGGTGCTCCCACGCCTGTGACCGCCTTCTTCGCCTCGGCGCCCAAGGTGGCGGCGGTGGCATTGCTGGTGCGCGTCGCGATCGAAGCGCTTGGCCCCGCGACAGAGGCATGGCGTCAGATCGTGGCGGTGGTTGGCATCGCCTCGATCCTGTGGGGTGCGCTCGCCGCGATCGGCCAGACCAATATCAAGCGCCTGCTCGCTTATTCGTCGATCAACAATGTCGGCTTCGCCGTCCTCGGCCTTGTGCCCGGCAATCAGGCGGGCGCGGCGTCGGTCCTGTTCTACATGGCGGTCTATATCGTGATGACGCTCGGCAGCTTCCTGTGCGTGCTGCAGATGCGCGACGCGGACGGCGTGCCGGTAGAGTCGATCGCGTCGCTCTCCGGCCTGTCGCGCACGCGGCCATGGCTGGCGGCGGCGATGGCGATGTTCATGTTCAGCCTTGCCGGTATTCCGCCCTTGCTTGGCTTCTGGCCGAAATTGGTCGTGTTCCAGGCGCTGGTGCAGATCGGCTGGTGGCCGCTGGCTGCGCTGGGCATCGCGCTCTCGGTGATCGGCGCTTATTACTATCTCAAGATCGTCAAGGTCATGTATTTCGATGAGCCTGTGGAAGCCTATGGGCCGAGTGAGAGCAAGATCGAAAGTGGCCTGATGGTGCTGTGCGCGGCGGGTATCTCGCCGATCGGCTACCTTGCCATCGGCAGCCTCGGCGCGGCGACGATGTGCGCGGCGAAGGCCCTCTTCTGACGTTGAGTGTCCGGACGGTCGCGGAGACCGGCTCGACCAATGCCGATCTGCTGGCCGAAGCGCGTGCGGGTGCCCCCGAAGGCACCTGGCTGCGCGCCGAGGCGCAGAGTGGCGGCCGGGGCAGGGCAGGGCGCATCTGGCTCTCCCCGCCGGGCAATCTCTATGCCAGCACGATCGTGCGGCTCCATGCCGGCGAGCCCGAAGCCGCCACGCTGGCTTTGGTCGCAGCGGTGGCACTTGAGGAAGTGGCTTCGGCTTATACCGGCGCGGGCCGGCTGCAGCTCAAATGGCCCAACGATCTGATGGCGGGGCCGGCCAAGCTCGCGGGGATATTGCTTGAACGTGCCGACGATGCGGTCGTGATCGGCTTTGGCGTCAATCTGGCACACCATCCCGAAAACCTCGAACGCCCCACAGCCAGCTTCGCAGCCTTGGGGCAGGCTGCACCCGATCCCGGAAGCTTCCTGATCGACCTGGCCGAAGCGCTCGCCCGCTGGATTGCTCGTTGGCGGGGCGAGGGGCTCGTGCCCATCCGCGCGCGCTGGCTGGAACGCGCGCACCCTGTGGGCAGCGCGCTCACCGCTGGCGGAACGGAAGGGTTGTTCGACGGGCTCGACGGTGACGGTGGCCTGCTGCTGCGCTGCGCCGACGGAGCGGTCGAGACGATCCGCGCGGGCGATGTTTTCCTTGCCTGAAAGGCATTTAGGCCCCGTCGTCCAATCGTGCCCGAAAATCGACGAAACGAAAGTTCGCGTGGCGCATTGTGCCGGCTTCGATGACCACTCTTCAGGGAGAGGGGACCATCATGGTAATGTATGATTATGAGTATCTGGAGCGGCGCGCGACGGTCGAACGCGAACATGCCGAGCGCGCGCGCAACCCCTACGTAAGGGCGTGCCACCAGCGGCTCGCCCGAAGTTACGAGCAGGCGGCGGCCAACCTGCTGCGCCTCCCGCGCGACTGGCCGGTGGAGATGCTGGAACGCGCCAACTAGGGTTTGGTATAGAGCGTCAGCATTTCGGCCATTTTTTCGTCCGAAATCTGGCTCTTGGTCGCGACCATCCACAGGTCGAACTTGTCCGATCGGGCTTTCACCGCCAGCCGGGCGAAACCTGCGGCCTGCCCGTTCAGGCCGAGCGTTCTTTGGCTGAAGCCGGTGCGGTGCGCCATATGGGCTTCGCCTCGCCTGATTGCGGCGGCGTGACCGTAAATCACGTCGAGAGCGAAGATCGGGCCGCTGGGCGACTGGTAGAGCGGTTCCTCTATCCGGCCCTCCGCGATGTGTCTGGCGATCGGCACGATATCGGGACAGGTCACGATCGCGAACCCGTCGGGCTTCAGCACGCGCCGGAATTCGCGCAGCACGATCTGAACCTCGTGCGCGTAGACATGTTCGATATTGTGCGAGGAATAGAGTGCATCGACGCTGTCGCTGGCGACTGCTTGCATGTCGAGCATCGTCCCGATGAAGTCGGGACTGTAGGTGGGATCGATGTCGAAGCGCAGTTCGCGCCAGCCGCCGTCCTGGAATCCGCGCGGCATCGCGGCGATCGTCGACGATCCGCAGCCGACATGCAGGACATCACGCATTTTCGACGTGCCGGAATGTGGCTTGCCAATCCCGCAGCGCCGCGCGCGCCCTTGCCGACATCATCGTCTTGCGGTCGGCCTTCTTCGACTTGCCGGTCAGCACCAGCGGCGGGAACAGCCCGAAATTGACGTTCATCGGCTGATAGGTGTCGGCCTCGGCGCCGCCGGTAATGTGACTTAACAGTGCACCCAAGGCGGTTTCGGGCGGGGGTGGCGGTAACGTCGCTCCGGCTAGTTCAGCCACTGCGAAAAGGCCCGCGAGCAGGCCAATGGCGGCGCTCTCGATATAACCCTCGCAGCCCGTGATCTGGCCTGCGAAGCGGATATTGGGCCGCGACTTGAGCCGCAGGCCGCCGTCCAGCAATTTGGGGCTCTGGATGAAGGTGTTGCGATGCAGCCCGCCCAGCCGCGCGAATTCGGCACTTTGCAGGCCGGGGATCATCCGGAACACGCGCACCTGCTCGGCATATTTGAGCTTGGTCTGGAAGCCGACCATGTTCCAGAGCGTTCCCAGCGCATTGTCCTGGCGTAGCTGCACCACCGCATAGGGCCAGCGCCCCGTGCGCGGATCGTCGAGCCCGACCGGCTTCATCGGCCCGTAGCGCAACGTATCGACCCCGCGCTCCGCCATAACCTCGATCGGCATGCAGCCGTCGAAATAGGGCGTGTCCTTCTCCCAATCCTTGAATTCACCTTTCTCGCCGGCCAGCAACGCCGCGTGGAAGGCGAGATATTCGTCCTTGTTCATCGGGCAGTTGATGTAGTCATGCCCTTCGCCCTTGTTCCAGCGCGACTGGAACCAGGCGATTTCCATGTCGATACTCTCGCGGTGCACGATCGGCGCGATGGCATCGAAGAAAGCGAGCGCGTCCTCACCCGTTTCGCTGCGCACGGCTTCGGCCAGCAAGGCGCCCGTCAGCGGCCCGGTGGCGATGATCGCCGGTCCTTCGGGCAGCACGTCGACGCGTTCGCGCACGAGCTCGATATTGGGATGACCCTCGATCGCCGCGGTCACACCCTCGGCATAGCCTTCGCGGTCCACCGCAAGCGCCGAACCGGCCGGGACCTTGTGTTTATCGGCCTCCCGCAAAATCAGTGAGCCGAGATCGCGCATCTCCGCATGAAGCAATCCGACCGCGTTATGCGGGTCGTCGGAACGGAAAGAGTTCGAGCAGACCAGTTCGGCCAGCGAATTTGTCTGGTGCGCGGGCGTGCCCTCCACGCCCCGCATTTCCGACAGCCGAACCCTGTAACCCGCTTCCGCGAGCTGCCAGGCGGCTTCCGATCCGGCGAGCCCGCCGCCGATAATGTGAATCTGGTGCGTCATCGCCAACGCGCGTAGGACAGGTTACCGGCATTTTGAACCCGGGGGAGTGATGTCATGATGATAACCGGTGGTTTGATCGCTGCGCTTGTCCTTCTCTTCATCGCCTTGCCGACCATCTTCAAATCCTTTGGCGTGAACCAGGAATATGAGCGCGCCGTGCTGTTCCGCCTCGGCAGGCTTGGCGAGGCGAAGGGCCCCGGCTGGTATTGGCTCATGCCCTGGATCGACCGTGTCGTTCGCGTCGATCTCCGCACCATCACCAGCGTGCTCGAGACCCAGGAGACGGTGACGCGCGATGGCGTGCCGGTGAAGGTCAATGCGGTTCTCTGGTTTCGCGCCAAGGATGCGACCCAAGTCGTCACCACCGTCCAGAACTGGCAGGGCGCGGTGATCCAGGCGGCCGAAACCGCGATGCGCGATGCGATCGGTCAGAGCGATCTCGATCAGATGCTCAAGGACCGCTTGCTGATCAATCAACGGCTGCAGGACATGCTGTCGCGCGCCTGCGACCATTGGGGTGTGGTGGTGGATTCGATCGAGATGAAGGATCTCGACATTCCCGAACAGATGCAGCGCGCGATCGGCCGCGAGGCCGAAGCGGTGCGCGAAAAGCGCGCGCGTATCATCAAGGCCGAGGGCGAGCAGGAAGCTGCGCAGAAACTGGCCGAGGCAGCGCATATCATCGGCAGCACCGAAGGCGCGCTGGAGCTACGCCGCCTGCAAACGCTGGCCGATATCGGCGGGGAGCATAACTCGACCATCATCACGATGATGCCGGTCGAACTGCTTCAGGCGGCAAAGAAATTCGCGGAGAAGTAAGCAGAAGCAGCCTGCGCTTTGGCCTCAGGCTGGCCTGTGGCGCCTTCCCTGGTAATGGAGCATAGCGGAAAGATGATCGTCCGCTAGAAAGTCAGGACTGCGCCCAGCGCGGCATCACCGCACGCGCCACCCGGCCGCCCAGCTTGATCAGCGAGAACAAGGTCGATTTGGGGAGGATGCGCACATCCTCATACCATTCGGCGACGTCGGTCGTGACTTGGTGCAACCTTTGTACGCGCTCGCGCATATGGGGAGGCGCGCCGGTGTCGCGCGAAAGGCGGTCGCTCAATTCGCCCAGGAAGGCGATGGTGGGATCGAGCTCGCGCCGTTTGCGTTCGGCGGCGATGCGCATCAGCATTTCCCATGGATCGACCTCAGCCACGAAATGGTCGCGTCGGTCGCCCGGATTATGCGTGAGCCGCACCAACCCATAGGATTGAAGCTCGCGCAACGCGGTCGAGATATTCGAGCGCGCCAACTTTAGCGTGTCGCAAATCTCCTCCGCGATCAACGGCCGGTGCGACAAGAACAAAAGCGCATGGATCTGACCGACGGAGCGGTTTACGCCCCAGCGCGATCCCATTTCGCCCCAGTGCAAAACAAAAGCCTTGGCATCCGGATGATCGATCATCTCCGGTCTCCCCCGTTTTCCCCAAAACAGAAATAACAGAAAGTCTAATCTGGATCAATATTTACGTCGGTGCTGTCCCGAAACGGGTTGAATGCCCCCGGCGCAAGCGCAATTCAGCCGAACTATTGTGACAATACGGTGTTGAGCCAGCACAGGAGGTGGAGATGAAAATCTTTACGATCGGCTATGAGAAAACGACCCAGCCCGAACTGATCGCCACGCTCAAGGCGGCCGGCGTCGAGCGCGTTATCGACGTGCGCGCGGTGCCGCTGTCGCGCCGCCCGGGCTTCTCCAAGAACGTTCTCGCCAATGGGCTGGCGGAACATGGGATCAGCTATGTCCTGCTCAAGGCGCTAGGCACGCCGCCAGAGGGGAGGGAGGCGGCGCGCAAGCACGACCTCAAGACGCTCGACCGGGTCTATTCAGGCCAACTTGAGGAGCCCGAGGCGATCGTTCAGACCCAGCAGATGCTGGAACTGGCCGCGGAGAAGCCGTCCGCCTTGCTATGCTTCGAGCGTGACCCATCCGGCTGTCATCGTACCTTGCTCCTGCACAAGGCCGCTCCCGAAGCTGAAGTAATCGATCTGTTTCCATAACGATACACGTCCGTAACAATTCAGCATTGAATGTGTTTTTTTATCAGATGTAAATGTTGTTGCGCTTACGTTATGGTTAATTCCAAAGTTTGCTTATTGTTATAGTGATTTATACGAAATCTTATGATTTCTTCCTCACACGGGATCGGTGTGCCGGGGTGGCGTAATCGTATCGGTTCCGTGGGGGTAGGATGTTCAGGAAGTTCTTAAGCGCGGCTAGTGTTGCCGCGTTGGTCACGGCGCCCATGCAGGCGGCCTGCTGGAATGCTGACGAAGCCTCTGCGGCGGGTGTGCGTGAGCTTCAGTCGATGCTGATGGTCGCGGCCCTGCGGTAGCCAGGTGGCGGGCCATCCGATGATGAACGACTATAACCAATTCGTGCAGGCAAACCGCACCACGATCGGCGCGATGAATGATCGTCTCAAGGCGCACTTCATCCGCACCTTCGGCGTGGTCGGTGGCCAGCGCGCCTATGATAGCTTCACCACCTCGATGGCCAATGGCTACGGCGCGGCATCGAGCGGTGCGGATGTCTGCGCCGACGCGGACAGCTTGGCGCTCGAGGGCGCGGGCATGAGCGGCTCGATCGAAGGGTTGAAGCTGCTCGCCGAGCGGCAGGGCCTTGTCGCCAAACTGCCGGAAGGCTTGTGCGCGGGCGTCGCCCGCGCCGATTATGCTGCGGCAGGTGGTGTCACAGAGACGGTACGGCGCTGATCTTGAAACTCATATAAAGATATCTTTATATTGCTTCGCCCGGGCCGAATGGCTAGGGCGCACGGGCGGTCGCTAAGTGCGGCCGCCTTTTCTTTTGCCTAGGAGATTCCCCGTGGCCACCGCCGCAGTCGACAGCTTCAACGACTATCTGGTCCATGACATCGCGCTTGCCGGCTGGGGCCGCAAGGAGATCGTGATTGCCGAGACCGAGATGCCGGGCCTGATGGCGCTGCGCGACGAATATGGCGCGTCGAAGCCGCTAAAGGGCGCGCGCATCACCGGTTCGCTCCACATGACGATCCAGACCGCCGTGCTGATCGAGACGCTCGTCGCTCTCGGCGCCGAAGTCCGCTGGGCCTCGTGCAATATCTTCTCGACCCAGGACCATGCCGCCGCGGCGATCGCCGCCGCCGGCATCCCCGTTTTCGCCGTCAAGGGCGAGACGCTGGCCGAATATTGGGACTATGTCGGCAAGATCTTCGATTGGGGCGACGAGCCCTGCAACATGATCCTCGACGACGGCGGCGACGCCACAATGTTCGCGCTGTGGGGCGCGAAGATCGAGGCCGGCGCGACTTTGCCCGATCCCGAGAATGACGAGGAAGTCGAATTCCAGCGCGCGCTGAAGGCGTTCGTCGCCGCCAAGCCGGGCTACCTCACCGCCACCGTCAAGGCGATCAAGGGCGTTTCGGAAGAGACCACCACCGGCGTCCACCGCCTGTACGAGATCGCGAAGAAGGGCGAACTGCCTTTCCCCGCGATCAACGTCAACGACAGCGTGACCAAGTCGAAGTTCGACAATCTCTACGGCTGCAAGGAATCTTTGGTCGACGCGATCCGCCGCGCCACCGACGTCATGCTCGCCGGCAAGGTCGCCACCGTCGCCGGCTTCGGCGACGTCGGCAAGGGCTCGGCCCAGTCGCTCCGCAACGGCGGCGCGCGCGTGCTCGTCACCGAGATCGATCCGATCTGCGCGCTGCAGGCGGCAATGGAGGGCTTCGAGGTCGTAACGATGGAAGAGGCGGTCACCCGCTCGGATATCTTCGTGACCGCGACCGGCAATGCCGACGTCATCACCGCCGATCACATGGCAAAGATGAAGCCGATGGCGATCGTCTGCAACATCGGCCACTTCGACAGCGAGATCCAGATTTCGGCCCTTTCCAACTACAAGTGGACCGAGATCAAACCGCAGGTCGACCTGGTCGAATTCCCCGACGGCAAGGAAATAATCGTCCTCGCCAAGGGGCGCCTCGTGAACCTGGGTTGCGCCACCGGCCACCCTTCGTTCGTGATGTCGTCCAGCTTCACCAACCAGGTTCTGGCGCAGATCGAGCTGTTCACGAAGGTCGGGCAGTATGAGAACCAGGTCTTCGTCCTGCCCAAGCATCTCGACGAGAAGGTCGCACGCCTCCACCTCGACAAGCTCGGCGTGAAGCTCAGCAAGCTGAGTGAGAAGCAGGCCGCCTATATCGGTGTCAGCACCGAGGGTCCGTTCAAGCCGGATCATTACCGCTACTGATCCGGCAAACTGCACGCTAGAAGCGTACCGATGAGGGTGCGCTACTATTGCTGCGGAGTTGAAGGGTGACGGTCGACACGGTCCTGATGGCCGTGGTTGCCGGCGTATGGCTGGCACTGGCCATCGCCGCGACATTGATCGGCGCGCGCAAGGCGGGCAGGGCCGAACAGGCTCTGGCCGAGGCGCGCGCCGTATCCGATCTGCTGGCGGGCGCGCCGGCCGTCCCCTTGCTCGTCTATGCCGATGATTCGGTCGATGCCGATCCGCGCATCGCCGCGTGGCTGGCACTCGACAAGATCCCGACCCGACTGTCCGAACTGGACGGCGGCGAACGCGGGATCGGGCATGAAGCCCTGGCGAGTCTGCGTGCCGACATCGTCGATTGCCGTGCGACCGCCAACGCGATCCATCGCACCATTACGCTTCCGGACGGCTCGCGCGTGTTCAGCGTGCGCGGCGAACCTTACAGCGTCGGCGGCGAGGATCGTCGCGCGGTCCTGCTCTGGATCCTCGATGTCAGCGAACGCCAGCGGGAAACGATCAAGCTGCGCGAGCAGGGCGCCCGCATGGCACGTGCACTCGATGGCCTGTCCGCTCTGATCGAGGCCGCGCCCTTTCCGATGTGGCATCGCGGGCCCGATCTCGACATCGCATTGGTCAACGGCGCCTATGTGCGCGCGATCGAGGCGGAGAATGCCGAGCAGGTCGTCTCGCGCGGGATGGAATTGATCGAATCGCAGGGCCTGCCCGGCGGTCGCGCGGGCGCCGCCGCCGCGCGCGATCGCGGTGCGATCTTCACCCGCACCGCGCCCGCGATCATCCAGGGTCAACGCCGGGTGATGCGCGTGACCGATGTGCCGATCGGGGAGGCCGGGGTCGCGGGCTATGCGATCGACGTGCAGGAGCTGGAGGAGGCGCGGGCCGACCTAAGCCTATTCATGCGCGCGCAACGCGACATGCTCGACCGCCTGTCTGCGGGCGTTGCGCAGTTCGGCGCCGACCACAGCCTCGTCTTCTACAACCGACATTTCGTGCGGCTGTTCGCGCTGGAGCCGGAATGGCTCGCCGACCGGCCCGAATTCGATCGGGTGCTCGAACGGATGCGCGAGGCGCAGCGCGCGCCTGAAAGCCGCGATTTCCCCGGCTGGAAGAATGAGCGCCGCGCCTGGTTCTCGACCACCGAACCGGTCGAGGAGAATTGGCTGGTGCCCGGCGGCATGCATCTGCGCGTCGTCGCGCAGCCTCTGCCGGATCGCGGCCTGCTTTTGATCTTTGAGGACAGGACCGAGCATCTGCAGCTCGCCAGCGCGCGCGACACGCTCGTGCGCGTCCGCACGGCCACCTTCGACAATCTGTTCGAGGCGGTCGGTGTGTTCGCCGCAGATGGGCGCCTCCACCTCTGGAACAGCCGCTTCCGCGACGTGTGGGACCTGCCCGAGGAGGAATTGGCGCAGCATCCGCGGGTCGACCTCCTCGTCCAGTCGATCGCGCCCAAATTGCTCGACCCCTCGCGCGCGGGCCTGATCCGCGAGCTGGTGCGCGTCGCCACGGTCGAGCGCCAGCATCGTTCGGGTCGTATCTCGACCATCGACGGGCGCCATTTCGAATTCGCCGCCGTGCCCTTGCCGGACGGCAATGCGCTCTTCACTTTACTCGACATCACCGCCAGCCGCGGGATCGAGGAGGCGTTGCGCGACCGCAACGAAGCGCTGGAGGAGGCAAACCGCCTCAAGAATGCCTTCGTGTCGAGCATGAGCTACGAATTGCGCGTGCCGCTCACTTCGATCGCGGGCTTCGCCGAGATGCTGGCGGGCGGCTATGCC
>Ga0207705_10001705_pt1 | contig 17460 bp, 26 predicted proteins | sample KBSC13metaG_FD_184314 | JGI IMG/M metagenome (GOLD analysis project Ga0207705, IMG submission 184314) | Corn rhizosphere microbial communities from Kellogg Biological Station, Michigan, USA - KBS C1-3 metaG (SPAdes) (version 2) | ecosystem: Host-associated > Plants > Roots > Rhizosphere > Soil ...
ATTCTACAGAAACACCTATAAAATCAAATAGTTATGTTTCTACGACCCGAAATCACCTAGACGCTTTAGCCGCAACTAAACAAATCAATTTGTATCTTAGTCTACAACTCGGAATCTGAGTACGGAAGTTTGCCGACTAGATGCGGTGGGAGAACGCCGGGGGACGGGGGACTTCGGCGCGGGAACGGTGCTCACCGTGCTCGATGTGCTCGCAATGTTCTCCTAGGTGCTCGCTGTGCTCATGGGTTTCCAAAGGGGCGGCTGGCCCCTAGCGATCGGCGTGGCGAGGGGGATGCGAGTTTGCCGACTTGCCTTCGACACGTTCGCGCCGTGAACCTTTTAGAGCCGCTGAGGCTTGCTGTTGCGCTCACCCCCTCAACCATTCGGCGGGAGCCCGCCAGAGAGGCGAATTTAAGGCCGTAGCGGCTAGTTCGACCCCGACCGCCCCCTTTTCCCTGCAAAACTTTCTGTTGCCTTCGCGGATCGAGAGCCAAACCAGCCGGGGAGAGGGTCCGGCATAGCCGGACGTACCGACTACCCCGGGCGGTGCGGCCCATAGGGACGCGCCGGGCGGGGCTTAGCGTCGGTCTTAGGTGGTCGGGATGGCCCGTAGGGACGGCCCGAACGCCTTAGACCCCGGCATTGCGATGTACTGTGATAGTCGAGGGTTTGATGGACCGGTGTTGAACCGCAGGCGCTTGAGCGTGCTGTGGGTGTTGTTGGGGCGTGTCGCCTGTGAGGACGAGCGATAGAACGATGCCGATGATGAAGCGAAGCATGGAAAGGCCTTCTTGGAGTGGTAGGGGCCTTCCTGTAGCGCTGTGGTTTATCCGGTGGCCGTTGCAAACCACCCCGGCGCGCATCGCGCGCCGTTGTATGTCTGGATAGAGACGTTTCGTTGTTGGGGTTGGTCACGGGCCGAAGGCCCGCACTTGTTTCCCCTCACGGGGTGGCCGCGCAGCGGCCGGGGTGGGGTTAATACCCTTCGCGCTCCAAGACTTGTCCACAGGCCGCTAGGGTTAAAGTAGGTTAAAACTAGGTTAACGGCCGGTGTCGTCCCGAAAACCCTTGTCCAGCTTGGGTTACAGAGGCGGGGGCGGAATGCTATGCCGTGAAAGCGGAATGCTATGCCGTGAAAGCGGAATGCTATGCCGTGGCGCCCGGAATGCTATGCCGTGGGGTTGGAAAAGTTATCCACCCCCATTGGGGCAGAATCTTTTGCAGCAAGATTTCAGCAAAACCCCATTGGGGAACGTGACGCGCGGAATGCTATGCCGTGGGTCTAGCCCCGAAAGAAGGGGTAAAGCGGAATGTCATGCCGTGGTTTTTGCTTCATCAGGCTTCGAAGCGGAATGCCATGCCGTGCTCTCGCCGACCGAATTAAGCCTCGTCCATTGCGCCATCTCCCCTTCCCTGTAGAGGCGCGGTTTGATGAGGATCTTCAACCGGTCCAGTTCGCCTAGCGCCTCGGTCAAAGCCTCGCGGAATTTGCGCGTTGGGGACGTGTAGCCGCACCACTTCTTCAGGTTCTCGACGGACACGCGATGGATGCCTGGTTCGTGTGTCGATGCATAGGCCTGGAGCCACTTGGCCAAATCCACTCGATGCTCAATCATCTGCCGCTTGGCCAAGTCGACAAATGCATACTCGTTGTTCGCAAAAAGCGCCCTCACCTTCCCGCCGATGGTGAACTCCCACATCCCGGTCTGGTTGTCTTGCGTCCACTCAGCGACGAGTGAGAGGTTAGCCGCGTATCGCTTGGTCTTAATATGCAGAGTTCCAGTGACCAGGCGCTTAAAGGACTGATCCAGCCAGTCATATGCAGACTTGCCGAACGACCCATTCTTGCCCGGTTCCCACCCGAGATCCCGCAAAAATTCCGCCCGATCGCATCGAACTGGCTGGTTAAGATCCACGCCCTGTGCGTATTTGAGGGCAAGCATGAAAACGTCCTGGTCGGCCATGTCGAGCTGCTTACCACTGAATCGCACCTCAAAGCCTTCTGGCGAGGGCAAGACAGCATCGTCATGCATCTTTCGGCGGCCCGGTTGAATTGGCGCGAAGAGCGGGGTACGGGCAATGTAGTTCGGCAGCGCGCTCGTGTCTTCCTCAGGAAACAGAGGCAACTGCCCCCCTGCCTTCGGTGCAGCATCGGATTGAGCTTGGACCTGGGCTGCTCTCGCAAAAACCCTAGCCATCGCCCCCTTGGATTTGGACTCGTCGCTCATCTCTTCGATCTTTTTTGCCAGAAACACACAAATACAGAATTACGATTCGCCGTATTTCTGCATTAGCAGCTCGCGGACCTCGTCGGCGATCTTCAATCCATTCTGAGCGCACCGAGTCTTGATGCGGCGATGTAAGTCCTCTGGGACGTCGATGGTAAGGCGCTTCATCTTCTGCACTCCGCCCTCTTGGGCACGGCTTCTTTCAACCCACGCGTCGGCTGTGGCCGGCGCCGGCTTGCCGGTCGGTTTGGCCCCAATTGCAACTTTCTTTGTGCTCATTTGGCGTACTCCGTCAGTTCGTTGGCGACCGACTCGATTTCGGCTGCTGCAGGCCCGGCAGTCTCGATCTCATACACGGCCTGACCTTGGGCGGCCGCCTCGGCAAATACGACTCGTTGAGTCACGGACGACTCAAGGACATGGACGGGGTAGGCGGCCAGAGCCTCCCGCACGTCGCGCCCAATGGCCGTATTTGTGATTTTACGATTAACCACAAAAACAGATTTAAGGCTATCTTTGAAAACGCGTGCCTCGTCAATCAACTTGACGACCTCTTCAGCCGCCCAAATGTCGTAAGGGCTTGGCTGAACCGGGATGAGAACAATGTCCGAGGCCATGATGGCCGACCGGGCCAAATCGGTCACACGAGGTGGCCCATCGATAACGATGTGGTCATAACCATGACCGATTTGCCCTATCTCCTTATGGATCGATGGCCGAGGAAAACCCACCACGGAAAACAGCGGATCACCCTGGCGCGCAGCGGCCCAATCAAGAGCGCTTCCTTGCGGATCCGCATCAATCAGCAAGACCCGCGAACCGGCGCGGGCCAGGCTCGCGGCCAGGTTGACGCTAATGGTCGTCTTGCCGACACCACCCTTTTGGTTCAGTACGCCGACGATCATGTTTTACTCTTTATCGTATTTGCGATGATGCGATTTTACAGAAAACCGCAAACACAGCAACAAGTATCAACCAGGCCTGCGCCGGGGCATTCACGAATCAGGTCGCGCCGAAATTAAAGAAAGTGCGGGCCAGGGCCTTCGCGTTTCGGCTCCGGGCCGAAGACAGGCGGCGGCAGCTCGCCCGATTGAAGCAGCATCGTTCCACACCGTGTCACCTCGGCCGGAGGCTCAGCCGGCCCAAAGGTGCGAAACTTCACCAGCCCGTCCTGACCGAGCCGATAGAGGTGGTACATCCGTGTCCACGGATTATAGAGCGTCAGGTATGGCATCTTGCGATTCGACATGGGGCTCATCCTTTTGCAGGCCACTGTTGGCGCGCGTGCCGCACGCGCAGAATCTGCACCTCGTCGCCGGCGATGCGATAGACAACGATGTAATTGGGTTTGATTACCATCTCGCGCGTGCCGGCCACGCGCCCGGCGCGGCAGCGCAGCGGATAAGTCGCGAGGCTGTCGGTTTTCGCGTGGATCTCGCGAGCCAGGTCGATGGCGGCCTGCGGACTGTCCTCGGCAATGCGTCGAACATACCCGTACAGCTGCTCGCGCGCCTTCGGCAACCACTCGACCTTCATGTGCGCGTCGGGCGCGTGGCGCGGCGCTGGATCTCGTCGACCAGGGCATCAAGCCCGGCCATCACCTCGTCGTGCGCAATCTTCGGCACGTTCGGATCGTCCGCCTCGGCGAGCGCTTGCTGGACGTCAGCCTCGAATTCGGCCGCCTCGTCGGCCAGCTGGTTGCGCCGCTTCATGTGCGCGGCCTGGTCGGGCCGTGTCCAGGCCGGCGTCTTCGGTGAGCTCGGGTCCCACTCCTCGAGCGCGAAGCGGCCGGTGGCCACCCCGAGCTCGCGCACGACTTTCAGCGCTTGGCCCGGATCGCGAAACGTGCGCCGCTCGCGGCCGTTGGAGGTGACGAGCTCGGCGAGGCCTTCGCGTGTCTCGAGCTCGACGTAGAACGCGCCATGATCGGCGCGCAGGATGGCCGAGAGCACCCCGCCGGCGCGCACGGCTGCCGAAGCCTGGGCTAAGTCAAAACTGGCTCGATGCATGATTCGTTACTCCGTAATGAGTTCGGGGCGCCACTCGCGCACGACGGCCTCGAACTGTGGGCCGTAGCCGAGCGTGTCGGGGTAGCTGTTCGCTCGTGAGGCCAGGCGAAACACCACACAGACATCCTCCACGATGTCATCGTCGAGGCCCCAGGCGGTCGTGAGGTCGTAGCTGCCGCACTGGCCTGCGTTCCACCAGGCCAGCAGGAAGTCAGCGACGCGGCGGCTCTGGCCGGTGTCGCCCTGGGCGATCTTTAGCAAGTTTTCGAGGGCCTGTTTTTCGGCAGGTAGCATCTGGTCGGCTCGCATCGGGCACGCTCCGGCAGGCAGGGTAGAAGGTTCATGAAGTATAGCACTACACACCACGAGATATTGTATTTTGTGTCTTTTAGGGCCTAAACAGCTCAGCTATGCTGCTCCCTTACTAGCAAGCCGTCACCACTACATCTAGTACTAAGTCGCGACAAAACCCACAACATCTAGGCACGCCTACCGTTTTCGTAATATCATCATGGCTGCCGGGACGACGCAGTCAAATCGCGCCCGGCCGTGCCGGTCGCGACAGCAATGAGCCGCAGGTGGGGGCTGCTACCGAGAAAACCGCTTAGTCCTGGATGCTGCCACTTGTGTGGCCGGTGCAAATCCGATCATCCAGGCCGGTTGGCAACGAGCGACCGACAGGGCGTGATGAGGGTGGGTAGACCGTGACCCGGTCAAGACAACGGCATCGCGTAAAAGCTCGTATCCCGACAGGGGCTGGCACCTACCCCCAACCCAATGCTTTCGTGCGTGGGGTAGGGGGCAACATCGGCTGGCAAATCCATGCTGGCGAAGCCTTTCGATCATTGAATTTAAAGGGGTCCAAGGCGGGCGGCGCAAATTTTGGCCCGAAATTAAGCCGAATTCGGCTTGCTCTCCTGTGGATAACTCGGCAATCCGGTCTTGCTTCTGTCGTTCCCATGTCGGGGCGCTGTCGTGTTGTCGCGACTCCTCGTATCTCATCATTGAGGCGTCCATCTAATGGGAGATCACGATGACATGCACGGAGCAATCACAGCCCCGCCTGCTGACGCCCAGCGAGCTCGCTGCAGTTATTAGGCTCTTCCGCGAAATGCGGCAATGGTCGCAAGAGCAACTGGCCGAACTCTCAGGCCTCAGCGTACGTACCATCCAGCGTATGGAAAGTGGCGAAGCTTGCGGCTTCGATACACGTCGCGCGATCGCCCGAGCCTTCGAATTCGAAGACATCGACGCGCTGAACAAGCCGTTTTCCATCCCAACGCCTGAAGAGCTGCAAGCCGCTAAAGAAAAGTTCGAGCGCGAACACGTCACGCTCAAGGCTTTACCGCTCGAAACCGGTCGGCAACTGGCCCGCCTTGCGGAGATTCACAGCATGGATCTCTCGACGCCCGGATTCGATCTGCCCCGCGAGGCCGACGAAGAATTCGCCGCGATGATCGACTTCATGCGCGAGTATCGGGATTGCAGCGACTGCTACTCCGAAACACAGAAGTTCGAGATATACGATGGGCTTCAGCAGCACATCGATGCACTCAGCGCCTCTGGCGTGTCACTGCGGTACGCGGAGCGCAAGGTGCGATTGCGGTTCAACAGCGATATGGCAGACGGCAAGCCATTCGACACCAGCGTGCTGTACGTGGTGGCCTTTCCAACCGGCAAAGAACCCGACGAGTTTGCGACACCGCGCTCGGTCGGTATCGGCCGCTGAATGACGTCTCGTTGGACTTCCGCCGCAGCCACATTAAAGTACTGTACAAAAACACATGCTTCGATATAATGTCGGCGTGGGGCGAAGTTGCGCCCTGAGAGAAGGTCAGAATGCTGATCGCGCCGTGCGCGCAGGCTTTGTCCCCGATCGGGAATCGAAGCATCGGCAGAGTACGTAGTACAAGAGATTGACTGGAGCCCCGGGAAAGCGGCTCGCCCACCTTAGTGGAAGCGCTCGCCCGTACAAAACCCGCATCGCGCAGGCCTGCGGGTTTTTGCGTTAACAACCTGTGTTTTTGATCAAAGCCCAACTGGCCATTGCCGACGGGCTTTTTTTTCGCCCGGACCTTTTGAACAGGAAGCCGACGATGGAAAAAGAAGTAACCGGCATCATCAACGCGTGCAGTAACTTCGTCGTGCAGCTCGACGCCCACCAGACCGGCGGCGCCATGTTCGTGTGCTGTGCGGCGATGCTGCTAATCGTTGTCGTGATCGTCTTCCTGATAGGGGCACGGCGGCACTGAATCGACGCCGCGCAAGCTATATGTGGATGCGCTCGACCTCGTCCAGATTGATGTCGTCGCGACGTCGATCATAGAGCTGTGTCGTGCGCGTTGACGCGTGATTGGCCATCGCCGCGGCGTTCTCGAGCGTGCCGCCGTTCTTGAGATAGGCCGTGATGCCCGTTGCCCTGAACGTATGGTTGCCGATCTTCGTGGCGATCCCTGCGGCCACGGCACGGCGCCGAACCATCGCATAGGCGTTCGCCTGTGGCAGCGGCGTGGTGCTCAGCTGCCCCGTGCCGCGCGCGATCGTGCGAAAGAGCGGCCCCTTCGGATCGGCCGTGAGGCCCGAGTCGTCGAGATATGCATGGAGGTACGCCTCGAGCGTGTGGTGACATGGCATCGCGTGGGCCTTGCCGCCTTTTTCACGCAGACGCACCCACAAGCGCCGCTGCTGCACATAGACGTCCTCGACCCGCATCGCGAGCGCCGCGCCCACGCGTGCAAACGAAAACACCATAAGTGCAATCAATGCCCGATCGCGCAGGCCCACGGGCGTCGACACGTCGATGCTGTCTAACAGCTGCCGCGCTTCGCTCGCCTCAAGCACCGGGGTTTTGCCTTGCCGGGCGGAGTGATTCGGCCCGCGCACCGATGCGGCCGGATTCACGGGCACGACCTGGCCCGTGACCAGCCAGTCGAAAAGGTGACGAATTGCGGCCAGCCGCTGCTTGACGGTCGGCGCCGACAGGGTCTGTGTCTGCAGCTCGATCCACGTTGCGATGTGCAGCGGCTGCACCGCCGTGATCGACGTCACGCCAGCGCCGGCGCACCAGTCCAGAAACTCGCCAGCGGCACGCGCATACGCGCGCCGCGTGTGCGGGTTGCGGATCGCGGACACGAAAAACTCTAGAAAGCGGATACTCGCGGGCTCGCCGGCTGATGCGACCAGCGCGGGCACCGTGGCACCGATGGGAAGGGCGAGGGCTGAGTTAGCCACCGATGAGCCCCTTGATCTTGCCTTCGAGGTAGGTTTTTGCAGCAAACACGAGCAGTTCAACTGAAAAACCGCCTGCGGCCGACGCTGCCTGTTTGGTCTTGTCCCACACATCGGGGCTTCGCACAGAATCCACAAAGTCATGGCCTGACCAGCTCAAGCCCTTGAACATGATTCCGATTCCTAGATCACTTCCGCTGCGCTCGATGAAACCTGCCTGCTTAATTAGATCGAGGTGGTATGCAATCTGGTCGAAGCTGTAGCCATCAACTTGGACAGCAGCGGTATCCGGGGGAATGGGGACGTTATCGCCGTATTCCATCGGCAGGCTCTCGAGCTTGAGCATCAGCTCACGAATCAGGTCCATGTCACGCTTCATCGTCCGTTCCCTCCTGGTTGCCCTGCAGTGTGCGCGCGTGCTTCACCAGCTCGATGACTTCCTCTTTTGTGCGCCCCTCGGCCTCGATGTCACCGATCTTCAGGCGGACCTTACGTCCATGACGGCCACTGATCCAGGCACCGACTGCGGTTCCGAGCACACCAACGGCCGCCGGCCCCAGCTCCTTGATAATGAATTCGGCCAGCGGATAACCCGTCGCCACAGCGGAATCGAAAGCCATGCCACGCTGGGTGTACGGGATGCCAGCTGCGCGCAGCGACTCCTTGAACCGATTTAGTTCTTGCTGGAACGCCGGATCGCGCTCGGAGGGATCGTCTGGCGTACGCAGCAACCTGACGCCGATCTCCCGCAACCTCTCACCATTGCTCTGATCCATGCGGCCTCCCTTTATATGTGATAAAGGACATTATCACATATAGGCTTGCGCTCACGAGTAGACTTGATTTGGCGAAAACGTCCGGCATGATAATTTTCATACAAACCCGGAACCCGCCCGATGGACGACCACGACTACGACGAGTACCACTACGACGAAGAGCCCGACGAGGAAGAACGGCCACGCGACGTCAAGATCGACGAGGCCAAACTCGCAATCATGGATATCTTCGAACGCGAACCGCAGCGGGTCTTCTATTCGGTGCAGATTGAGACGCGCCTCGAGCGCGACTACTTCCACTGGATCACCAACAAGGGACTGCGAGAACTAGCCAGCGAAGGAAAGATCACGTTCGAGCCGCGCCACATCGGCGGCACGCAGCGCGTGCATTTCTACACGCACCCCACACCTACCGCTATTTCCGGCGGGAGGCGAAAAAGCTCGAGGGCGTCCTTACTCAGCTCTACGATCCCGACTTCACACGGGCCGTCGGGCACTACTGCGAGATGCTGCTCGACAGCGCATTGGCGCGCGCCGGCTTCATGCCCGCCCCGGAAAAAAACGTCAGCGAGTGGAACGGCGTTAAATGGACCGAAACCAAGCACAACCTTGACCGAATCGTCACGAAGGACGGAATCAGCTACGGCGTTGAGATCAAGAACACCCAAAATTACATCCCACGTGGCGAGCTACGCCTCAAGATTGAGCTATGCCATCACCTCGGGTTGAGACCGCTGTTCATCATGCGCTTCGCTCCAAAGAGCTACATCGAGGAAGTGCGGCGAGCCGGTGGCTTCACGCTGCTGTTCGAACATCAGATGTATCCGCTGTCCCACATCAAGCTGATGCGAGAAGTGCGAAGCACCCTGAACCTGAAAATTGATTGCCCAAGCGACGTTCAATCTGGGCACATCCAACGGCTGCTCAATTGGCACAACAAGAAATACGGCGCCAAGTAATTTGTATTCAGGGCGTTCCACCAATGTCCTTTTGAATCAAAGGCTTGCACTTACCCCTGTGTGAATTCATTTTCAAATTCACACAGGGTCAACCATATCGGCACCGATCCGCTCCCGCTTGCTATCGTGTTTGGCCGTACCGGCCAAACGGGCCTGGGTCTCTTCGGCGGTGGTCGAGACCTGCCCAATGCTCGTTGGCCGCCATCAGCTGCGCGATGCGATGATGATGGCGAGCATGGCCAGCAGATACTGGACTTCAGGTGTGATTGCCAAAGTCATTCTTCTTCCTCCTCCTCGACGGTTCCGTACCGCGTGACTGAACCACTCTTCGGCTCTTTCCAAAATTGGAGCGTCACGACCGCCGAACAGCGAAGAACTCTTGCTCCACAGCCTGTTATTCCCGGTGATCCAGCTTCGGCGCTTGACTGCGTTGAGTCGTGACGAAAGCAGGATCCAACGTTGTGCTGGGCCGTGTCCAATCCGGGAAATCGCCGCGAATTCCCGTGATTCGCGGACCCGAGACTAGCCAATTTTTTTGTAACAAGCTCGGGACCGGCGACTGGTAATCGATAGGCGGCCCCTTCGGGGGGCCGCGTTCGAGTCAGAAAATGTCGTCATAGCTGTTCACGCTGGACATATCGCTATAACTCACGCTCGACGGAATGTCTGCTTGTGCTTTGGCGTTATCGCCCTTCACGGTAACAATCCGCGTCAGCCCCAACACCCGATAACGCTTGCTCTTGTCCTGTTCACGCTCGTCCTGTTCATCCGAGGCCCGCGCCAGCTCATGCGCAACAAGTAACGAGAACGCTTCAGGGACGTCGGCCCGACGCATACCGGTGTGCGCCATGATCGCCTCGTATCCGATCGCTGTCGTATCGAAACGATGGTTTCGGTACGCAAGGAAAAGCACGTAAAGCTTCATTGCATTCAAGCAGGCCCGCGTGTTTGTCGGCAAACGGATCAGACGCCGCAACTCGGACTCTTTCCCATCCAGCAGATAGGCCTGGGGAACCTGACAATAGCGCCCGTTAATGCCGACCTCTGGCAACCCGTAGACGCTTGTTCGTCCCACCTTCTCGATGTTGATAGCGCCCATGCTTTCGAGCAGCATCAGCGCCTTCGCAATGGTTGCTCGAGCGAATCCGGTCATGCTTTGAAGCTCGTCATAGGTAACGGCGACTTTCGCTGTCTGCTGGCTCGCTGTCACCTTGCGGTGGGACATATTCAACTTGATGGCAAGCGCGATCAGCAGCACGAGCGCAGCCGTGCCCTGTGTTCGGTGCTCGCGCCATGTCAGCGTGGTGAGCGGGCACGGTTTCGGAAAGCGGACCCATCCGCTAGGGAGCTTCGCCCAATTCATAGCCTCAGCTCCTCTTGATGGCGGCCAACACCACGTACAAAGCGAGGCCGATGAGAACGAACGCACCGACGGCAACCAACGCGATTAAGGCTGCTGGATTGCTCTGCAGCTGCACGATAGAGTCGACGAACAGATTTGGAACGGCTTGCATTTGGGCTCCGCAATCGGGATTCGAGCGAAACTTTACATGGGGCAGCTCATGTGTTCTAGAACGCGTTCCAGCAGTTCCGATGCCAACAAGCATCAAAGTCCTTGTGGTATAAGGGTTTCAAGCGATAAAGATTAGTTCTAGTTGTTCTCGAATCAGTTCATTAGGAACCGAGATTCGGCCGCCAAGGAAAACCAGGAATGACCCGAGATGAGCTGATCCAAGCCGTGCCTTTTTATGAGTACCAGGGCCGCGAGTATGTTTGCGTTGAAGACGTGCCAGAGCCATGGCGCGAGCAGTTTGCCGAGGCACTAGCCGGTAGTGGTTGTGCATTGGTACCAGGCAAAGGAGTATGCGCCTTCCCCCACGACTGGAACGCGTGGGTTCACGACCAGTGGGTCGGCCGCCCAGGACCGACAGGGCTCCGCTCACGCCGGAGGTGCTCCCACGAGCGAGGGACGACATGAAGCAAGATCTGCAAAGCTTGCTCATGCACCAAGTGGCGGTGCGGATGGTTCGCGCAGATCCGTCGCTAGAGGCTCGGGCACTGGAAATCTTGGAGCACTGGGATACGGTGGCCCCCATCCGCTCCAAGCCGCTGCGCGATGAATGGAAGCGCATCATTGCCGAGCGCGATTGGAAGCTGGCCCTGGAAGAGTCCGACCGTGGCCAGCAGCTGCGCCAAGCCTCTCCCATGGCGGTCCTGCTGCCTGAGCAGGTCAGGCTTGACATCATCAAGTCTGCGCGTGCCATGCACGAATCCAAAGGCCCGCGCAGCCCTTGGAAAACGCGCTACTTCATCGACACCGAGTTCACCGACTTCACGGACAGCCGGCTCATCAGCATTGCAATCGTGAGCGAGGATGGCCAGGAGTTCTACGGGGAGGTGTCGGACTTTGAGCGGCCACGGTGCAATGATTTCGTGCTCGCGGTCGTCCTGCCTCAACTCGGCCAGTTTCCCGGCCGATCGATGCCGCTCGCGCAGTTACGCGACGAGCTGCAGGCGTGGCTCTTGGCGGTGCCACACAAGCCCAAGCCCGTGCTTTGCTATGACTCCGATTGCGATTATCAGTTGGTCACCGCCTTGCTCGGTGGCCCGTTGCCACGCGGCTGGAAGCATGAGAACGTGTTCCTGAAGATCGATGCGGAGCGCTTCGCGCAGTACATCGCGGTGCATGGCGGAGAGCATCACGCGCTGTTCGATGCGCGCGCCAATGAGTTTGCTTTCAGGTGAGGCTGTAGCAGGCTTGTAGGCGCGGCGTGCGTCGTTATCGCATTTGCGATTTTACGGAAAATCGTAAATGCGCCTATAAACCTAGCGCCGATGGCGGCATGCCAACTATTGTTGGCCGCCCTGGGCTCCCCCTGGGCTCATACGTGAGCCGTTGTGGGAGTCATTTCCTGGTGCCACGTTGCAAACTATTGTTGGCTAGACCGCCCGCGCCACATCGACAGGGGCGGTCGGCTCGTCATACCGATCTACCTGGCCTCGGAGATCTTCAGGATCGCCTGCCGAGCCTCCAGGATCACCGGCAACAGATCCTCCTCGGGCGGCGTAACACCGTGCTTGACCATTGCCGCGTGCAGTGCCCGCACCTCACGAGTGATCGCGCTTAGCGCCAACACGGCCTCCGTTTGCTGGTCCACATCCGCTTTGCGGCCCAGAGCTGCGCGGCGCGCGAACTCAGAGACGTCCATCTGCCGCACGGCAGCGGCTCTTTTTATTTTCAATTCCTCGTCCGTGGTCACTCGCATCACGATGCGCTTGGAGCGCTTCTCCGCCTCGTCTTTGGGCGTGAACAGTTTGGTCATCTGCACCCTCCAGGTCATGGCCTGCAGCTTAGCTGGTGTTGGGGTCTCGGGGCAAAGCCCTGAGTGACTGCGACGGGCGCGCAGCGACCTAGCGGTCATGGACCAGTTGCGTGCCGTGAGGCACACAACTGGCATCCTGCCCTGTAGCGTTAAAACCAAAACGCTGCAAAACGCTGCAAATCATCTGTGAATTTGCAGTGGATTTGCAATGCATTCACGATGAATCTGTAGTGACTCTGCGACGAGCCTGTGGTGACTCTGCGGTGAGTCTGGAACCGACTCACCGAGCCGCTGCAGCGTGTTTTCGGCAATTCAACGTAAAAACGACTAACGCCTGGGCCGCCTACCTCATGGTTCGCGCGATGTTTTAGCAAAAATTCGCAAAATTATTTGCCCAAGAACTCAGCAAAATTTTTGCTGCAAAAGACGAAAACATAAAATGTAACATTTTGTAACTGAAGTGTTAAGATTAACAGTTACACAATTGACACCATTTCCTAAGCCGACAATCATTATGAAAATGATTTCCCGAAAATTTTAGGAGATACGCGATGAGCAACAAAGGCCCTTTGAAAAGAATCTCTGGGGAGAATGCCGCCATTGCCGAGCAAGTCTTCACGGCTGCGGTTGCCATGCTGTTGCCGGAGAAAACTATGGCAAGGTTCGTCGAAGAACAGATCAAAACCATACAGTGGCTACGGCAAAAAGGAATGTCCTGGACACAGATAAAAAATGTTCTCGCAGAGATAGGCATAAATCTTAATGAATCAACGATAAGATCATATTACTCACGCGCCACAAGCAAAAATAAAAAAGAAGCAAAAAAAAGCGCACGCTCACTGACGAGCAATTTAAGGCCGTAAGTGAAAGAATGGAGGAAAAGTTCAATGGCTCGAAAAAGAACCGTCAGCATTGACACCATCGAACAAGCAAAGAAAGGATTGGCCGAGCTTCCACCCAAATCAGTGCAGGAAAAAAGCATGCATGCTGCGCTAGAAGAGATGAAGCCCCAGATTCAGGCCCTACTCAAGAAAGGCTACTCACGAGCCGATGTATGTGAGCATCTGTCGCGGTTCGGGATTCCGGCCAAGGAATATCAGTTGCAAGCGTTGCTTTCAAAAAATCGGGCCAGCACAAAAGACCGGCAGGCCTAAAAAAGCGCAGCGTCGGGTCGCTGGAACGACCCGACGCTGCTAACCAGCACGATCTAACAAGGAGATCAGCGTGGCTGACCATATTGTACCCACAGAACCAAGAGAGACCGTCTACCAACTGCCTGCCGAACATCGCAGGGCCATCCTGGCACTGGCGCAAACGGACCTCACTGGAATCTCGGACCTCGTTCGATCGATGCGGGAGATCGAGCAGCAACGTCAACAATTCATTGAAATGTACGGTGACCCATTTGGGACCGATGTCGGTAATTGAATCGTCACCTTTTGCAGCAAAAGAAAAGCTAAGGATCTCGCAATGGAAAACACAAAGAAGAAACCACTGAGCCACGCGCAAATGGCCAAGGCCATCACGATTGCTCTGGCCGGTGGTGCAATCCCGGTCTACCTCGCCATCAAGGGCAATCCTTGGCCCTGCATCGCCCTCTTTGTTGCGAGCCAGACTTAGCTGATGATCCGCCGCAGCTTTCGCTGTAACTAACCCCAAGAAGAAGAGACCCAACAATGAAAAATAACATCATCGCAATTTGCATCATCGCCATTGTCGCTCTGGCGGGCTGCGGGGAAAAACCCGGCGCCACCATTTCCGGGACGTACGTGGACAAGGACGGCTCCAAATTTGTATTTGAGGGCGGCAAGGTCACGTCGCCGGCGACGGCCACGGATCATGCAGTGACGACCGATTTCACCGTGACCGGTAACACACTGAAATTCCAGTTCCCCAATGGGTATCCCGTCGAGGCAAGCATTAATCCTAACGGTACGTTCACCACGAACTACGGATACGTCTACAAGAAGGTGAACTGAGATGAGAATGCAGGCGAAATTTTTAATACTGGCGCTGGTGCTGGTGGCGGCTTCTCAAGCCGCTTTCGCCCAAAGCAGTTCGGGTCTTGACGCGCCTGCTGTTTTGACGACGATCAAGGACGCGATGCTTCCAGCGTTTACCAAGCTGAGCGCTCATGCGATTACATGGCTTGCCGCGTTTTCGTCCATTCAATTCTTCATCACGAATTCCAAGCTTCTACTGGGTGATGGCGATTTGCAGGCAGTCTTGGGGAGGCTGGTTGGTGCAATAGCCTGGGTCGCATTTTGTCTCTACGTCATCGATCATGGGCCAGGGTTCATTAGCGCGGTTGGCGATCAAATGTTCGGCCTAGTAGGCGATATGCCGACCCCAGCGTCCATCATGAGTAACACATTTTCTTTGGCGGCAACCGTTGGAACCTTGGCGCTCGGAGTCGGGGCGATCCCTTTCGCTGGAGGTACGGCGGGGAATATCGTTGTGATCGTCATGCTTCTTGTTCTGGCGGTAGGCATGTACTTCGCCCTCAAAATCTTCATGCTCCAGTTGGAAGTTGGTTTAGTCGCGATGCTGAGTCCGATGAGCTTCTCGCTCTTGGGTCTCAACGCGTTACGGGACCAAGGGATAGCGCCGTTTAAATCGTTGTTGTCGCTCGCTTACCGGATCGTTCTTGTAGGGGTGATAGTGTCCGCGTTCAGTGACGTGAGCGCTGCCCTTACGACGACGCTCGAAGCCATCACGGTGGCGGAGGTCATGGCACATGGGCTCGCTACCGAGCTTCACGCAATCGTGCAGGCCATCGGTGCGTACGCGCTGCTGGCCTTTGCCATGTTTAAGAGTGACGCGCTCGCCAGCGGGCTTGCTTCCGGCACATCATCGCTGAGCACGAGCGACATGACGGCGGCCGCCGCCGCAGGGGCCGCCGCAGGCGCGGTGGCTGCGACGGGTGGAGCTGCTGCCGTTGCTTCGGCGGGCAAAGCTCCTCAGTCGATGGCCAGCTTCATGGACAAGATGGCCGAGAGAGCGGGCGGGGGTTCAATTTCGAACGCTTCCCCGATGGGCAGTGGCGGTATTGACGCGCCTGTATTTAACGCGCCCGCTCGATCCTTGTCTGTCGGTGGTCGTGCTGCGGGTGACGCTTCGTCTCCCTTGCCACCTAGCAGACCGCCTAAGGCCAACGTTGGGTCGGGGCGATTCGGTCCCGATCCCCAAGAGACTGGCCAAGAGTCTGCCAGCCAAGCCCAAGACCTCGGAGCGGCATCCGACGCAGCGATTAGCGGCCCGCCTGGATCTGGGTCCTCGAAGCTGGAAGAGAAGCTCGAAAAGCTTGTCGACACCATGAGCCAACCCAACAAGCCGAGCGTTGGCCAGCAGATGCGAGAGTTGGATCAACGTCTGGCGCACGATAAAGCAACCACAGGGGTTTCGATCAACGCCCACCACGATTGATGTTCCCATCATGACAAGGGTGCTTCGGCGCCCTTTTTCATATTCATATTTACGATTTTGAGATTTTCCGTAAAAACGTGCTTTCGATCTGGGGCACTGCCGCGGTCGTGACACTACCTTGGCCTGCGTGAATGTTCCCAGCATCGAAGGCATCGATATGAATGTGAATGCACATTGGACGTTCATGCCCGCCGGAAAGTCCGCTCGAGGCGGGCCGCTTGGCGCCCGCCTCGAGCATGTTGTAGGGATGCGGCGGTGGGACTTGAACCCACGCCCCCCGGCCCGTACCATAGAAGGCCCCCTTCGTTGGTACGTCGTCAACCGGGCGCTCTATCCACTGAGCTACGCCGCGGAACCGTTACTCGTCGTCGTCCTCGTCCTCAAGGTCGGTCGCCCCGATTTCGATTGCCCGCTCAAAAAGGGCGTCGTAGGTGGCAGACTGAATCCAGCCCTTCTCATGCAACGCCTTCGCCGCGTGGTAAGGGTTGAACAGAAGGACAAATTGATAGGGGCCGGCCGCTCCTTCCTTGAAGTCAATGAAGCCGAGTTCCTTGAGCACCGTAAGGTGCTGGCGCCAGGTCGTGACGTTGCGCTCGCCTACATAGCCGGCCTCCCTCGCCGCAGCAGCCTCGACCTCGATCTTTACGACCCCCTCATCGAATACCCGACTCCAAAGGACGAGATACACCTTGCCCGCCGGCACCGACTTGCCGCCGGTCGTGACGCGCTTTGAAGCCGCGTCGATAATCTCCATGAAGAGCGGCAACGTGCGCGGGATCGTGGTGAAGCCGTTCCTTCCGTGCCGAATCCAGAGGTCGTCGTCAGTCACGTTCGGCCAGTGATGCTTGCGCAAGGCGAGGGTGTTCTTCTGGATCTTGCTCAAGCGCGTCTTAGACTGTTTTGCGTTTACCGTCGCTGCGCTAGCCGCCGCCTTCGCGACAGACGGTGCGGCTTTTTTCGTGGCTTTCGTTTTCGCCGCTGGCGTGCTGCTCTTCATGGAATCGCCTCAGAATTCGGAAAAAATCGTACGCCAAGGGCGTGAGTTCAGAAAACGGCCGGCACATCGCCGGGCATCGCATCAATGGCTGCGGGACTGTTCGTAGCCGGAATCAGTCAGCGCTATGCTGCCGAGACCGGAAATGCCGCCAGGCGTAAAGATCAGCAGCCCCTGCTCAGTTGCCCATGACAGCACCGCTTCCAGTTCCGCAGAGGAGGTGATGCCGAGCTTCATTGCTCTAATCCAGACGGTCTTCACAGGCACGTTCTGGTTGGGGCCGATGTTCATGTCCGCGAGGTCGGCGAGCACCTGGCTCAAAATTTCTTGTTTGCGTACGTCGTTCATTGTCGTTCTCCTGGATTTCGTTGGAGTGTTGCGTTGGATTGAATTCTACAGAAACACCTATAAAATCAAATAGTTATGTTTCTACGACCCGAAATCACCTAGACGCTTTAGCCGCAACTAAACAAATCAATTTGTATCTTAGTCTACAACTCGGAATCTGAGTACGGAA
>Ga0207705_10001707_pt1 | contig 17420 bp, 19 predicted proteins | sample KBSC13metaG_FD_184314 | JGI IMG/M metagenome (GOLD analysis project Ga0207705, IMG submission 184314) | Corn rhizosphere microbial communities from Kellogg Biological Station, Michigan, USA - KBS C1-3 metaG (SPAdes) (version 2) | ecosystem: Host-associated > Plants > Roots > Rhizosphere > Soil ...
CATCGACGCCCTGATCGCCGATGGCCTCGACGATACGGTGGTTGACGTGCGGGTCGACCAGGGGCTCGCCGCTCTTCCTGTCGACGAACAAGGCGATCGGCACCCCCCAGGCGCGCTGGCGGCTGACCACCCAGTCGGGGCGACCCTCGACCATCGATCCCAGGCGGTTGCGGCCTTTTTCGGGGACGAAGCGGGTGTCGGCGATGGCCTGCATCGCGACCTGCCGCAGGGTGGGCGAAGCGCAGAAATCCTCGTCCGCCATGTTGAGTGCGCCGCCTTCGCCTTCCCAGCGCTTTTCGGCGCGGGTCTTGGGGCTGAAGTGCGTCAGCGGCCGGTCCATGGCGATGAACCATTGCGGGGTGCAGCGGTAGATGACCTTGGCCTTCGACCGCCACGAATGCGGGTAGCTGTGCTGGAAGTCTGCGCTCGCGGCGAGCAGCGCGCCGGCCTCGCGCAGGTCCGAGCAGATCGGGCCGTCGGGCGCGTTGAACTTGGCGTTGATGACGGACCCCTGCCCGCCGAGCCACAGCCAGTCGGGGCGATAGAAGCCGCCCGGATCGACCGCGAACACCGGATCAATGCCGTTGGCCTTGCACAGCTCGAAATCGTCCTCGCCATGGTCGGGCGCCATGTGGACGAGCCCTGTCCCCTGGTCGGTAGTGACGAAGTCCCCCGGCAGGAACGGCCGCGGCTTCGCGAAGAACCCGCCAAGCTTCGACATAGGATGAGCAGCCGTAAGGCCTGCGAGTTCCGAGCCTTTGCCTGACCAGTAGACCTCGACTTCGCCTTCGAAGCCTAATCGACGGAGGAGATCGGTTCTCTGGACAAGTTCGCTGGCGACCAAAAATTGTTCGCCGCCGTACTCGCCAACCAAATCGTATTCGACATCAGGACCGTAAGCGATCGCCTGATTAACCGGAATCGTCCAAGGCGTGGTTGTCCAAACGACTGCGTATGCGCCTCTCAGTGCTTCAACGGGCGTCTCCAGGATCGGAAACGCGACATCGATCTGGGTCGAGACGATGTCCTCATACTCGATCTCGGCCTCGGCCAAGGCGGTCTTTTCGACCGGGGACCACATCACCGGCTTGGCGCCGCGGTAGAGCTGGCCGCTCTCGGCGAACTTGAACAATTCGCCGACGATGGTCCCTTCCGCGAAATAGGCCATCGTCAGATAGGGATGGTCCCAGTCGGCGCTGATTCCGAGGCGCTTCAGCTGCTCGCGCTGAACGTCGACCCAGTGCTGGGCATAAGCGCGGCACTCGGCGCGGAACTCGCGGACCGGAACCTCGTCCTTGTTGAGCTTCTTCTTGCGATACTGCTCCTCGACCTTCCACTCGATCGGCAGGCCGTGGCAGTCCCAGCCGGGCACGTAGGGCGCGTCCTTGCCCAGCAGGGTCTGCGTCCGCACCACCATGTCCTTGAGCGTGTGGTTGAGCGCATGGCCGATGTGGATGTCGCCGTTGGCGTAGGGCGGGCCATCGTGGAAGATGAACTTCTCGCGGCCGGCCCGCGCCGCGCGGATCTGCTGATAGAGGTCGTTGGCCGCCCACCGCGCCGCAATCGCCGGTTCCTTCTGCGGCAGCCCGGCCTTCATCGGAAAGTCGGTGCGCGGCAGGAAGACGGTCGAGCGGTAGTCGGGCTTGGTGGTGTCGGGGGCGTCAGCCATGTCGCGCGGGCTCTAGCGGGTGAGGGCAGAGATGCAAACTTCGAGTTCCTCCCTGCGAGCGAAGCTCGTGGGGAGGGGAACCAGCGTAGCTGGTGGAGGGGTAAGGGACGAGGCGCCAGTCACCCCTCCACCATGCTGCGCATGGTTCCCCTCCCCAGCCAAGCTGGGGAGGAACCTACGCGATCGCCAGCAACCTCCGCGCCGCCGCCTCATCCTTGCGCATCTCTGCGACCAGCGCTTCCACGCTCTCGAACTTCCGCTCCTCGCGGATGAAGGCGTGGAGGGCGACCTCGATCCGTCGCCCGTAGAGGTCGCCTTCAAAATCGAGCAGATGCGCCTCGAGCAGCTCGGTCGGCGGATCGAAGGTCGGGCGGACGCCGAGGCTGGCGACACCCGGATGCTCGCTTCCGTCGTCGAGCGTCACCCGCACCGCATAGATGCCGTAGCGCGGCCGCTGATAGTCGCCGAGCAGCATGTTGGCCGTCGGGTAGCCGAGCTCGCGCCCACGCCGGTCGCCGCGCTGGACGATGCCTTCGATCGCGAAATCGCGACTGAGGAGGTGCGTCGCGGTGGCGGTGTCGCCCGCCTGCAGTGTTTCGCGGATTCGGCCCGAGGAAATCCGCGCGCCATCGAGCAGCACCGGCGCGACTGTCTCGGCGACGATCCCGTGCTCGGCGCCTACCGAGCGCAGCAGCTCGACATTGCCGCCGCGCATCTTGCCGAAGGTGAAGTCGTCGCCGGTGACGACGCCGGCAGCGCCGATCCGTTTGGCGAGAAGCTCGGTCACGAACGTCTCGGCGCCGGTCGAACGCAGAGCCTCATCGAACTGGAATACCAGCATCGCGTCGGCGCCGGCATGGGCGAACAACGCCTGACGCTGGTCGAGGGTGGTCAGGCGGAATGGCGGCAAATCGGGCTTGAAGAAGCGCACCGGGTGCGGGTCGAAGGTGGCGACGATCACCGGCCGCCGCTCGTGAAAGCCGCGCTGGATCGCGCGCCCGACGACCGCCTGGTGGCCGAGGTGGAAGCCATCGAAATTGCCGAGCGCGAGGATGCTGCCCCTGAGATTTCCGGGAATCCCGCCGTCGAGGGTCAGCCGCTGCATCGAAGCGCGCCTACCCGCGCAGTTCGCCGACCGCAATCAATGCCGCGGCGTCTCCATGATCTCGGTCAGGACGCCGCCCATGTCCTTGGGATGGACGAAGAAGACGGGCGTGCCGTGGGCGCCGATGCGCGGTTCGCCGAGGATTCGGGCGCCCTTGGCCTCAAGCTCGGCCTTGGCGGCGTGGATGTCGGGCACTTCGAAGCAGACATGGTGCTGCCCGCCGAGCGGGTTTTTGTCGAGGAACTTCACGATCGGAGAGGATTCGCCGAGCGGCTCGATCAGCTCGATCTGGCTGTTGGGGGTGTCGACGAAGCACACGCGGACGCCCTGCGCGGGGAGATCGAACGGAGCGCCGTGCGGCTCGGCGCCGAACATGGCGCGGTAGAGTTCGAGACTCTTCTCGATGGAGGGCGTCGCCACGCCGACATGGTTGAGGCGGCCGAGTTTCATTTCCTACTCCCTCTCCCGCTCGCGGGAGAGAGCCGGGGTGAGGGCCTGTTTCTCCCGGGCATGAGGGCGACATGCCCTCACCCTCCGCCGCTACGCGGCTCCTCCCTCTCCCGCAAGCGGGAGAGGAGCTTAAGGCTCGACCGTCACCTCGGTCGTGACGCTGTTGGCGATGAAGCAGGCCTCGTGGGCGCGGTGGTGGAGGTCGGTGATCGCGGCTTCGTCGGGCAGGTTACCGCCCCAGGTGACGCGCGGGTGGAGAGTGACGCGGGTCATTGCCATCTTGCCGTCGGCGCGTTTCTCGAGCGCTCCTTCAGCCTCGTCGACATAGCTATCGACGACGAACCCTGCTCGCCGCGCGAAGTCGACGAAGAACAGCATGTGGCACGACGACAGCGAAGCGACGAACGCCTCCTCCGGATCGACTCCCGCCCGGTCCGACCACGGCACTGGCACCACATGCGGACTCGGGCTCGCAGGAACCACCGCGCCGCCATCGAACGCCCACTCATGCGCGCGGCTGTACTGCCCCTTGGCGAAGTCGGTGCTCGGGTCGCGGGTCCAGCGGACGGTCGCGGTGTAGGTGCTCATCGGTTGTCGTCGGAACGGGTGGCGCTCGGCGCCGCGTCGGCGATCGCAGCTGCAAACTTCATCGCATCTAAGAATCCGTAATTGTAAGCTGTGCACAAGGATCGCACCGGGCCCTTGGTGTCTTCGTCATACTTGCGCGCACGCATCGCAATCTCGAGTCGACCTACGTAAGCTTCATGCTGAGTTTTCTCATCATTGACGGAGGAGTTTGTCTCACCTGGTTTGGGAGCTTTGAAGTCGCCTGCTTCGCGGCAAACATCTAGCCAATCCGCGCCGGTTGGAGCGGCGGTGACAGTGCTCGGGACAGCCAGCGCGCAAGCTGCAATGATAAAACGGCTAAAGCGGAATGTTGTCATGCTTCTTCCATGGATTCTCGAGCTGCTTGTTCCTCAGCTTGCGTAGCCCCATCGCGACGCGCCGCCGCGTGGAGTGCGGCATGATCACCTCGTCGATGAAGCCCTTGCTCGCCGCCACGAACGGGTTGGCGAAGCGCTCTTCATATTCGGCGGTGCGGTTGGCGATGGTCTCGGCGTCCTTCGCATCCTTGCGGAAGATGATCTCGACCGCGCCCTTGGCGCCCATCACCGCGATCTCGGCGGTCGGCCAGGCATAGTTCAAGTCTCCGCGCAAATGCTTGGAGGCCATGACGTCGTAGGCGCCGCCATAGGCCTTGCGGGTGATCACCGTGATCTTGGGCACCGTCGCCTCGGCATAAGCGAACAGCAATTTCGCGCCGTGCTTGATGATCCCGTGATGCTCCTGACCGACTCCGGGAAGGAAGCCCGGCACGTCGACGAACGTCAGGATCGGAATGTCGAATGCGTCGCAGAAGCGGACGAAGCGCGCGCCTTTCTTGGCCGAGTTGATGTCGAGCACTCCGGCGAGGACCATCGGCTGGTTGGCGACGATGCCGACGGTGCGGCCCTCGATCCGGATGAAGCCGATCAGGATGTTTGCCGCGTGCTGCGGCTGGAGCTCGAAGAAATCGCCTTCGTCGGCGACCTTCCGGATCAGCTCGTGCATGTCGTAGGGGGTCGCCGCGCTCGGTGGGATCAGGGTGTCGAGGCTGTCCTCGATGCGGTCGGCCGGGTCGCCGCACGGCCGCTCGGGATCGTCGTGGCGGTTGCTGAGCGGCAGGAAGTCGAAGAACTCGCGGGTGGCGAGCAATGCGTCGATGTCGTTCTCGAACGCATTGTCGGCGACGCCGGACTTGCGGGTGTGGGTGATCGCCCCGCCGAGCTCTTCCTGGGTCACGACCTCGTTGGTGACGGTCTTCACCACGTCGGGCCCGGTGACGAACATGTAGCTCGAATCCTTCACCATGAAGATGAAGTCGGTCATCGCCGGTGAATAGACCGCACCGCCCGCGCATGGGCCCATGATCAGGCTGATCTGCGGGATGACGCCGGACGCAAGCACGTTGCGCTGGAATACCTCGGCGTAGCCGCCGAGGCTGGCGACGCCCTCCTGGATGCGCGCCCCGCCGCTGTCGTTGAGACCGATGACCGGCGCGCCGACCTTCATCGCCATGTCCATGACCTTGCAGATCTTCTGCGCGTGCCGTTCGGACAGCGAGCCGCCGAACACCGTGAAGTCCTGTGCGAAGACATAGACCAGGCGGCCGTTGATCGTGCCCGAGCCGGTGACCACGCCGTCGCCCGGGATGGTCTGCTCCGCCATGCCGAAGTCGATCGCGTTATGCTCGACGAACATGTCATATTCTTCGAAGCTGCCTTGATCGAGCAGGACGCTCAGGCGCTCGCGCGCTGTCAGCCGGCCCTTGGCGTGCTGCGCCGCAATGCGCTTCTCGCCGCCGCCGAGCCGGGCCCGTTCGCGGCGCTTCTCCAGTTCTTCGATCGTCGTTGCCAAGGCGGGCCTCCTCGGTTCGGCCTCCTTCCACGCCGCCCTGCCGCGGTCAATTCGCAGCGCCCTTGTTTCGCTCCGGCAACTATCCATCTCCATTGCTGAAGGGACTGGCAGTGGCGGGAAACCCCCATTGCTATGGTGCACCGCACAATTGGCGAATTTAGATTAACTTCGATCAGTGTTGCGGAACCGTAATCGGAGTCGGTCCGTTCTTGAGTTGGGTAAACATTTAGTCGGAGGAACGACCAAAGATGCTGACGCGCGTCGGGGTGCCAGTGGAAATCGAAGCCGAGCCCTCGGCGCCGGATCCTGAACCCACAACCTTGCTGTGCTTTTCGCACTTGCGGTGGAACTTCGTGTTCCAGCGGCCGCAGCATCTGATGAACCGCTTCGCCCGCGAGATGAACGTCATCTATTGGGAGGAGCCGGTCGACATCGGTCCCAAGGAAACGGCCTACCTCCAGGTTCGCGAGGCGCAGGACGCGTCCAACGTTCGGGTCGTCGTTCCGCACCTGCCGGAAGGCATGCCGGAGGACGCGCGTGAAGCGGCGCTGAAGCGCCTGCTGGACGCTCATGTCGCGTCGGTCCGCGGCCCGCTGATCGCCTGGTACTATACGCCGATGATGTTGCCCTTCTCGCGCCATCTCGATCCCGACGTCACCGTGTTCGACGCAATGGACGAGCTTTCGAAATTTAAGTTTGCCCCCGTGAAATTGCTCGACCTCGAGCAGGAGCTGATCGATCGCGCCGACGTGGTCTTCACCGGCGGGTCGAGCCTCTACGAGGCGAAGAAGGACCGCCACGACAATATCCACTGCTTCCCCTCGTCGGTCGACCGCGCCCACTTCTGCAAGGCGCGCGCGCGGCTGTTCGATCCCGCGGACCAGGAAGACCTGCCGCGGCCGCGCCTCGGTTTCTATGGCGTAATCGACGAGCGGTTCGATACCGATCTGCTCGACAAGGTTGCGGCGATGCGGCCCGACTGGTCGTTCGTCATGGTCGGCCCGGTCGTGAAGATCGCGCCCGAGGACCTGCCGAAGCGACACAACATCCATTACCTTGGCGGCAAGACTTACGATCAATTGCCGAGCTATCTTGCCGGCTGGGACGTTGCGCTGATGCCGTTCGCGATGAACGAATCGACTCAGTTCATCTCGCCCACCAAGACACCGGAATATCTGGCCGGCGGGCGGCCGGTGGTCTCGACCCCGATCCGGGACGTGGTGCGCACTTACGGCGAACTCGAAGGGGTGAAGATTGCCTCGACGCCGGAAGAGTTCGTCGCCGCGTGCGAGGATGCGCTCGAACTGTCGCGCCACCGCGAAAGCGGCTGGCTCGCCGAAGCCGACCTGATGCTTTCAGCGGCGAGCTGGGACACGACCCAGGCGCGCATGTCCGGCCTGATCGCGGATGTTCTTGGAATCCGGTCTGGCGCGAATCCCGCGTTGCTGGTGGCGGCGGAATGACCGGCGTCCGACGAAGCGCCGGCGAGCGCTACGATTATTTGATCGTGGGAGCCGGTTTTGCCGGCTCCGTTCTTGCTGAGCGCCTGGCAAGCCAGCACGGGGCGCGCGTCCTGCTGATCGACCGCCGCCCCCACGTCGGCGGCAACGCGTATGACGAGCCCAACGAGGCGGGCATCCTCTATCACAAGTACGGGCCGCACATTTTCCACACCAACAGCGACCAGGTCGTGGATTATCTGTCGCAGTTCACCGATTGGCGGCCCTACGAGCACCGCGTCCGCGCATTCGTCCGCGGCGAGCTGGTGCCGATCCCGATCAACCGCACGACCCTCAACGCGCTATTCGACCTCGATCTCAAGACGGACGAGGAGGCCGCCAACTATCTCGCCTCGCGCGCGGAGCCGGTCGACACCATCACGACTTCCGAGGACGTGGTCATCAACGCCGTCGGGCGCGAACTCTATGAGCTGTTCTTCCGCGGCTACACGCGCAAGCAATGGGGCCTCGACCCGAGCGAGCTCGACAAGCAGGTCACCTCGCGGATCCCGACGCGGACCAACACCGACGACCGCTATTTCAGCGACACCTTCCAGGCGATGCCGCTCAACGGCTACACCGCGATGTTCGAGAAAATCCTCGACCATCCGCTGATCGACGTGCGCACCGGCGTCGATTTCGCCGAGCTGAAAGATGACGCGCACGAAATCGCGGACCACATCATCTACACCGGACCGATCGACGAATATTTCGACTTCCAGTTCGGCAAGCTGCCCTACCGCAGCCTGCGGTTCGATCACCAGACGCTCGATCAAGAGCAGTTCCAGGAAGTCGCGGTGGTCAATTATCCGTCCGAAGACGTGCCATTCACCCGCATCAGCGAGTACAAGCACCTCACCGGCCAGCAATCGGACGTGACCACGGTCACCTACGAATATCCGTCGGCGGAGGGCGATCCTTATTACCCGATCCCGCGCCCCGAGAACCAGGAGCTGTTCAAGCGCTACGAGGCGCTGGCGGACGCAACCGACGGAGTCACGTTCGTCGGGCGGCTCGCGACCTACCGCTATTACAACATGGACCAGATCGTCGGCCAGGCATTGGCGACGTTCCGGCGCATGGACGAGAAGAAGCAGAAGGAAGAGCCGACCGCCGTCGCCGCGGAGTGATGCTCGACGCAGCCGGCCGAGCCATGCTGGCACAATGTTGCTGCTGATGCTTTGAGCGTCGGCAGGAGGTTAGCATGGCCCAGAATTGGCCCGAGCGGTTGTGGCTGGTGCGCCACGGGCAGAGTCAGGGGAACGTCGCCCGCGATGCCGCTGACGAAACGGGCGCGCACGAGATCGACATTGACCTGCGCGATGTCGATGTTCCGCTGTCCGCTCTCGGCATCGAACAGGCGGAGGCGGCGGGCCAATGGTTCGCCGCTTTGCCAAGCGCGGAACGGCCCGAGATCGTCCTGTCCTCGCCCTACGTCCGTGCCCGGCAGACTGCCGAGATCATCTGCAAGCAGGGCGCCCTCGCCGGCGGGCCGGCGCGAACGATCGTCGATGAACGCCTGCGCGAGCGCGAGTTCGGGATCTTCGACCGGCTGACGACGGCCGGCATTCGGCACCGCTTCCCCGAAGAAGCCGCGCACCGCCGCCGCCTCGGCAAATTCTACCACCGCCCGCCGGGAGGAGAGAGCTGGGCCGACGTGATCCTGCGGCTGCGCTCGATGCTCAACACGATCAACCTGCATTACTGCGACAAGCGCGTGCTGATCGTCTGTCACCAGGTCGTGGTGCTATGCTTCCGCTATATTCTCGAGGAACTCGACGAAGCGACGATTCTCGGCATCGACCGCCAGGCCGAGGTGCTCAATTGCGGCATCGCCGCTTACGAATTCAAGCGCGGCCCTGAAGGCATGTGCGTGCCGGCGCTGGAGCTTTGGAACCATGGCGCGCCGCTCGAAGCGGAGGGTGCGCCCAAGACCTCGGCGCCCGACGCGATGGCGGGCACGCGGTGACGCCCGCAGCCCTCGGCGCTTCAGCTCTTCGCGACCACCCTCTGCCGCCTGTCGTCGACGGCGACAAGGAGACGAAGGGGCGCATCCTGGTGATCGCCGGCAGCCGGGAGGTGCCCGGCGCGGCCCTGCTCACGGCGACGGCCGCGATGCGCGCCGGCGCGGGCAAGCTGCGCATAGCGACCGTCGAAAGTGCAGCGCATCAGCTCGGGATGGCCATGCCCGAGGCCATGGTCATTGCTTTGCCCGAAGCGCGCGACGGCGGCTTTGCGACGGCAGCGGCCAAGCGCATCGGCGAACTTGCCGGCGAAGCGGATGCCGTGGTCGCGGGTCCTGGCGTCCAGCGTAACGCCACATGTCCCAGGATCGTGTCGACGCTGCTCGCTTGCGGAGCGGCGCTGGCGCTCGACGTCGCTTTCCTTGAGGCGCTGCACGAAGCCGACGAGGCGCGTGCCCGATCGCCGATCCTGCTTCCCAACAGCGACGAGCTGGCGAGCCTGCTCGATTGCGATCCGCGCGACGTCGAAGCCGATCCGGTCGGTTGCGGCCGGAGCGCGGCGGAGCGCTACAAGTCCGTGGTGCTGGTCAAAGGCGTCGCCAGCCATGTCGTGACCGCCGATGGGCAGGTCTGGACATACGAGGGCGGCGCGCCGGGGCTCGGCGTGTCGGGCAGCGGGGACGTTCTTGCGGGCATCGTCGGCGGGCTCATCTCGCGGGGTGCCGAGCCGCTGAATGCATTGCTCTGGGCAGTCTGGCTGCACGGCGAAGCAGGCGCAGCGCTGGCGAAGAAAATCGGCCCGATCGGCTTCCTGGCGCGGGAAATTTCCGACGAGGTGCCGGCGCTGCTGCCCCGCTAACTCCTGTAGCGGTCGAGCTCGTCGCCGATCAGCCGAACGACGTGCAGCACGTTGGTCGAGCCCGCGGTCGCGAACGGAATCCCGGCCATGATGATCACCCGGTCGCCGCCCTTGGCGAGCTGGTGTCGAAGCGCCATGCGCTTGGCTTTCTCGACCATCTCTTCGAAACTCGCGATATCGCGCGAATGGACCGCGTGCACGCCCCACAGCAGGCCCATGCGCCGCGCGGTGTGCAGCGACGCGCTCATCGCCAGCAGCGGCACCGCCGGCCGCTCGCGCGCGATCCGCCGTGCGGTCGAGCCGGAGCTGGTGTAACAGAGCATCGCCGTCGCCGAGATCGTGGTCGCGATCTGGCGCGCGGAGCCGGCGAGCGCGTCGGCGGTCGTCGCTTCGAGCCGAGTCTGGGTGAAGTGGATCCGGGCCTGGTAGGACGGATCCCGTTCCACACTTGAGGCGATGCGGTCCATCATCTGAACCGCTTCGCACGGATATTGGCCGGCCGCACTTTCGGCCGACAGCATCACGGCGTCGGCTCCGTCGTAGATCGCCGTGGCAACGTCGCTGACTTCCGCCCGCGTCGGCGTCGGCGACGCGACCATCGATTCGAGCATCTGGGTCGCAACCACCACCGGCTTGCCGAACTGGCGCGCCGTGGCAACGATCCTGTTCTGGAGAGGCGGCACCTGCTCGGGCGGCAGCTCGACGCCAAGATCGCCGCGCGCGACCATGACCGCGTCGGCAAGCGCGATGATGTCGTTGAGCCGGTCGATCGCCGCCGGCTTCTCGATCTTGGCCAGCAGCGCCGCGCGGTCGCCGATCAGCGTTCGGGCTTCGGCCACGTCCTCGGGCCGCTGAACGAATGACAGGGCAATCCAGTCGGCGCGCTGCTCCAGTGCGAACTGCAGGTCGTCGCGGTCCTTTTCGGTCAGCGCGGGAATCGGCACGACCACGTCGGGGACGTTGACGCCCTTGTTGTCGGAGACGGCTCCGCCGACCTTCACTTCAGTAACAATCTGGCCCTTGTCGGCCTCGACCACGTTGAGGCGCACCTTGCCGTCGTCAATCAGGATGCTGTTGCCCGGACGGATCGCTTCGAACAGCTCGGCGTGAGGGAGCTGCACCCGGTTGCTGTCGCCGGCCTTCTCGTCCTGATCGAGGATGAACCGGCTGCCCTTTGCGAGCATCGCCCGGCCGCCTTCGAAATGGCCGACGCGCAGCTTGGGACCTTGCAGGTCGAACAGGATCGTGGTCGGTCGCTTGAATTCCTTCTCAAGCGCGCGGATCGCATCGACCAGCTTGGCCTTCTGCTTCTGGTCGCCGTGGCTCATGTTGATGCGGAATGCGTCGGCGCCGGCGAGCATCAGCCTGCGGATCATCTTGGCGTCGCTCGACGCGGGGCCGAGCGTCGCCAGGATCTTCACCTTGCGCGAGCGGGGGGCGAGGGTCTCGGTCACCACGCTGCCTTAGCCGCTTGATATGACCGTTCAACCCGCTACACGCCGCCATTCACATTCGAAAACCGGAGTTCATCAAGCATGGCGGAGGGCACCGTCGCGGCCGACCAGTTGCGGCTGTTCATTGAGCGCATTGAGCGCTTGGAAGAGGAAAAGAAGGGCATCGCGGACGACGTGCGCGACGTCTACGCCGAGGCCAAGGCGAACGGCTATGATCCCAAGATCATGCGCATGGTCGTCAGGTTGCGGAAGATGGAAACCCACACTCGGCAGGAGCAGGACGCGGTGCTCGAGACCTATCGCGCCGCGCTGGGCTTGGCGTAAGGCATAGCGCCATGGCGGGGCATTCCAAATATAAGAACATCATGTACCGGAAGGGGGCGCAGGATAAGAAGCGCTCCGCCCTCTTCTCCAAGCTCAGCCGCGAGATCACCGTCGCGGCCAAGATGGGCCTGCCCGATCCCGAGGCAAATGCGCGCCTTCGCGCCGCCGTCATCGCCGCGCGGGCGCAATCGATGCCCAAGGACAATATCCAGCGGTCGATCGACAAGGCCGCGGGCGGGGACGCCGCGAATTACGAAGAGATCCGCTACGAGGGGTTCGGCCCGGCCGGCGTCGCGATCATTGTCGAGGCGCTGACCGACAACCGCAACCGCACCGCCACCAACGTCCGAACCATTTTTTCGAAGAACGGCGGCAACCTCGGGGCCAGCGGCAGCGTCAGCCACGGCTTCGAGCGCCTCGGGCTGATCGAATATCCGGCCAGCGCGGGCGACGCCGACAAGGTGCTCGACGCGGCCATCGAAGCCGGCGCCGAGGATGTCGAAAGCGATGAAGGCGGCCACCGCATCTGGACCAGCATCGACAGCCTGCACCAGGTCGCCCGTTCGCTCGAACCGCTCCTCGGCGAGGGCGAGGGCGCCAAGCTGGCGTGGAAGCCCGCAACCGAAGTCGAAGTGCGCGGCGACGATGCCCAGAGCCTGATGAAGCTGATCGACGCGCTTGACGAAGACGACGACGTCCAGACCGTCTGGGGCAATTACGACGTGCCGGAAGATGAGCTGGAGAAGCTCGCTTAACCGAGGAGTGTTGGATGGTTGCCGTTCTGCTCATCATCGTCGTAGCGGCGCTCATCACAGTCATTTTCCAGCTCGAGGCCATCAAGCGGCTGCTGAATCGAACGGACGAGTCCTGAAGTGCTGATCCTGGGCCTCGACCCCGGCCTCGGCACGACCGGCTGGGGGCTCATCCAGGCTGAAGGCAACCGGCTCGCGCATGTCGCCAACGGGCAGATCAGGACCGACACCGCCGCGCCGCTGCCGCGCCGGCTTGCAGCGCTCGCCGACCAGCTTGAGGCCTTGCTCCGTGACCACGCCCCCGCCGCCGCAGCGGTCGAGGAGGTGTTCGTCAACAAGAACCCGCAGTCGACGCTAAAGCTCGGCCAGGCTCGGGGCGTGGTGCTGATGTGCGCGGCGCGCGCGGGCATTGAGGTCGGCGAATATGCCCCGTCGCTGGTCAAGAAGGCGGTGGTCGGCACCGGCGGCGCGGAGAAGGCGCAAGTCCACGCGATGGTTTCGCGGCTGCTGCCGGGAGTGAAGATCGCCGGTCCGGATGCTGCGGACGCGCTGGCGGTCGCGATTACGCATGCGCATCACTTGGCGAGCCGCCGCGCAGGCCTTACGCCTTAGCCGGCCGGATCGCTGGAGGGATGATGTCGATGCGACGCGCTGCTCCCCTGATTGCCTTGCTGTTGCTCCTGGACGGCTGTTCCGTTCGTGCCGACATGCATGATGTGGCCATGAAGACCGCGCGTTTCCACGCACTGCTGAACGGCGGCAATTTCGGCCAGATCGTTGCCGAGTCTCCCAGCCTCAGCTGGCCGGCGCACGGACCCGCCTTCAAGGATTATCTCGCCGCCGTTCACCGCAAGCTGGGTTATTGCGGACAAACGCGGCTAATCAATTTCCATGAGAGTTTCGGACCCCGTGGAACAACAATGCTTCAGGCTCGCACGCATTGCGACCGTGACGATGCGATCGAAAGTTTCGTCTTTACCGGACGAGGCAAGGATTTGAGCCTTCAACATTATGCAATCACGTCGCCGGTGCTCGTCGCCTCGTGATCGCGCGCCTCACCGGAATCCTTGCCGAAACGGCTGCCGATAACGCGGTGATCGACGTCGCGGGGGTCGGCTATCTCGTTCATCTGAGCGGCAGGACCTTGTCCGCGCTCGGCCCGATCGGCGGCGAGGTGCTGGTGCTGACCGAGCTCCAGGTGCGCGAGGATGCCTGGACCCTGTTCGGATTCGGCTCCGCCGCCGAGCGCGATTCGTTCCGCGCGCTGACCAGCATCCAGGGCGTCGGCGGCCGCCTTGCGCTGGCAATCCTGTCGGTGCTCGCGCCGGACGAACTAGCGCGGGCCGTAGCGCAGGAGGACAAGGCGATGATCGGCCGAGCGAACGGGGTCGGTCCCAAGCTCGCCGCGCGCATCGCCAACGAGCTTCAGGGCAAGCTCGGCGTCAGCAGCATCGGCGGCGCCGCAGCTTCGCCGCGCGGCAGCGCTGCCGCGGACGCCCTCTCTGCACTTGCGAACCTCGGCTTCAGACCGGCCGACGCGAGCGCCGCGGTCAATGCGGCGCAGGATGAACTCGGCTCGGAAGCCACGCTCGATGCGCTCGTCCGTCTGGCGCTGAAGAAAGCGGCTAAATAGCCTAGCCCCACACCTCGCCGTAGAGCCTTAGCAGGTTGCGGCCGAGCAGCTTCTCGACCCGCGTTGTGGTCCAGCCACGCTTGATCAGGTCGCTGCCGAGCCGCTCGAGCTTGTCGATCGAATTATAGTCGCGGACCAGCGGGAAGACGTCGGGCCCTTCACCCGGCGCTGCAATGCCCGCGGCATGGCGCTGCTCGTAATCCTTGCGGGCGAACTCGATCGCTTTGGCGTCGATCGTCACCGGCAACACGCCGCCGTCGCTGCCGATCGCGACATGGTCCTCGCCGGCGACCTTCGCCACATGATCGATATGGTCGAGCAGCGTCGATCCGGACGCGTGCATGTCCTTGGCGAGGTAAGGCATGAAATAGACGCCGATCACGCCGCCCTTGTCGGCAACGCCGCGGATCGCCGCATCGGAGACGTTTCGCGGATGGTCGGCGATCGCCCGGGCGCCGGTATGGCTGATGGTCAGCGGCCGCCGAGCGAACGCGATGCCCTCCTCGATCGTCCGCGCGCCGCCGTGGGCGAAATCGAGCAACAGCTTCTCGGCTTCGATCCTGCGGATCGTGTCGCGCCCGAGGTTGGTCAGGCCGGCATTGCGCGGCTCGATCGAGCCATCGCCGCTGAGGTTGGCGAGATTGTACGTCAACTGCACGCAGCGCACGCCGCGCTTCTTCATCTCGGTAAGCCGGTCGAGCGCAGGGCCGACCATTGCCGTATCCTGCGTCCCGAGGATGATGCCGAGCTTGCCGTCGCGCTTGCACGCAGTGATGTCGGCAGCCTTGTCGACCAGCTTCAGCCGATCGGGATTGGCGAGCAGCAGCCGCTGGTATTCGTCGAGTTTCTTGCTGAACTGCTCCCAGCTGTCGGCATGATTGCCGACCGGCAGCAAGGTGTCGCGCACCGCCGTCAGGCCGGTCTGCCGCATCTCGGCCCAGGTAGAATCGCTCAGCCGGAGTTCGCCGTTCGGGCCGCTCGCGTCGCCGATACCCCCGAGCCCGTCAATGACGATCGCATCCCGATACCATTCCGTCGGCTTCGCCGTCCGCTGGGCAACTGCGCTCGCCGAAGCGAAAGCGGCGACGCCGCCGAGCATCATCGTTCGCCGGTCGACCTTCATGGAACCCTCCCTCGACTGGCTTGGTTAGCAGTGCAGGCGCGGCCCGCAAATCGGCAGGGCAGCATTCTGGCGTTCGGAGAGACATGTTCGATCAATATGCGACGGTGATTGCGCATACGGTGGCCAAGATCGTCGAGCTGTCGGGCATCGCGATCATCGCCGTCGGCGCGTTCGGCACGCTGGCCATTTTCGCCATCGCCTTCGCCAAGGGCGCCGCCCGCGACGAGGCGGTTGCCGATTTCCGTTCGAGCCTCGGGCGCGCGATCTTGCTCGGCCTGGAATTTCTGGTTGCCGCGGACATCATCAACACCGTCGCGGTGACTCCGACTCTGCTCAGCGTCGCGGTGCTCGCCGGGATCGTCATCATCCGCACGTTCCTCAGCTTCTCGCTGGAAGTGGAGATCGAGGGCCGCTGGCCGTGGGACCGCAAGAAGGGCGAGCAGCGACAAGTCTGAAACTACTGTCCTACGAGAGCGGGATTGTGCATCATCGGCCGATGGCGCGATTGCACAACATTATGACGGTTCGGCAATCGACCGATCGCGCGCGCACGCGAAGGACCGTGAACTTTGTGAACTTTCGGTGCGCGCATGGCGACTGATCCGGCCCGCATCACGACGCCCGAGCGAACCTCCGAGGACGCGGACGCGGCGCTGCGCCCGAAGACGCTCGACGAATTCATCGGCCAGCAGGCTGCGCGCGAGAATCTGCGGGTGTTCGTCTCGGCGGCAAAGAGCCGCGGCGAGGCACTCGACCATGTGCTGCTGCACGGGCCGCCGGGACTCGGCAAGACGACGCTCGCCGGCATCCTCGCGCGCGAGATGGGCGTGGGGTTCCGCGCCACGTCGGGGCCGGTCATCGCGAAATCGGGCGATCTCGCGGCGCTGCTGACCAACCTTGAGGACGGCGATGTCCTGTTCATCGACGAGATTCACCGGCTGAACCCAGCCGTCGAGGAAGTGCTCTACCCGGCGATGGAGGACCGCGCGCTCGACCTGATGATTGGCGAAGGCCCGTCGGCGCGCTCGGTCCGCATCGATTTGCCGCGCTTCACCCTGATCGGCGCGACGACGCGGCAGGGGCTGCTGACAACGCCGCTGCGCGACCGCTTCGGGATTCCGGTGCGGCTCAATTTCTACACCGTCGAGGAGCTCGAGCTGGTGGTGCGCCGGGCTGCACGGCTGCTCAGCGTCGAGCTGACGGACGATGGCTCGCGGGAGATTGCGCGGCGGTCGCGGGGCACCCCACGGATTGCCGGGCGGTTGCTGCGCCGCGTCCGCGACTTCGCCCACGCAGCCGGATCGGACATGATCGACGCTAGCGTCGCCGACAGGGCGCTGTCGCGGCTTGAGATTGACGCACTCGGCCTCGACGCGATGGACCGGCGCTACCTGATGATGATCGCCGATCTTTACGGCGGCGGGCCGGTCGGGGTCGAGACTCTCGCGGCGGGCCTGTCCGAGCCGCGCGACACGATCGAGGACGTGATCGAGCCCTATCTCATCCAGCTCGGCCTCATCGCCCGCACCGCCCGCGGCCGTTGCCTCAACGGGCGCGGCTACACCCATCTCGGCCTGCCGGCGCCGCAAGGCAGCCAGTCCGGCCTGTTCGATCAAGGAGCCTCGTCCAAGTGATGCGCCATTTGCTGATGTTCGCAGCCGCGGCTGTGAGTATGCCGCTGTCCGCCCAGGCGCCCGCGCCCGCTTCGCCGGCGCCGGATTACGCCAAGGATTCAACTTGGCTGTGCCTGCCGGGCCGCGGCGACGTGTGCTCGACGCCGCTCGCGACGACCGCGCTCAATCCCAACGGCTATGGCTCGACCGGGCAGAGCAGCGTCGCCAAGGACCCGCCGCTCGATTGCTTCTACGTCTATCCGACGGTCTCCAGGGACCAGGGCATGAGCAGCGACCTCAAGCCCTCCGAGGAACTCGGCGCCGCGCAAGTCCAGTTCGCGCGCTTCGCCGGCGTGTGCCGCCCGTTCGCGCCGCTCTACCGCCAGATGACGCTCGGCGCAGTCGCCGCATTTTCTGCCGGCGTCGACATCAGCGCCGCCGGAGCCCTCGCCTATCGCGACGTCGCGGCGGCGTGGCGCAATTATCTCGCGACGAAGAACAATGGACGGCCGTTCGTG
>Ga0207705_10001710_pt1 | contig 17412 bp, 23 predicted proteins | sample KBSC13metaG_FD_184314 | JGI IMG/M metagenome (GOLD analysis project Ga0207705, IMG submission 184314) | Corn rhizosphere microbial communities from Kellogg Biological Station, Michigan, USA - KBS C1-3 metaG (SPAdes) (version 2) | ecosystem: Host-associated > Plants > Roots > Rhizosphere > Soil ...
GACTGCACCCGCGACGCCTGCGTTGCCGGCGTCCGCCACGCGGGGAGGGAATGGCGTATCCTGGCCACCCGCTCCGCCTATCGCATTGACTGGGACACCGTAACCCGGGCCTGCGCGGACGCCGACATCGTGATTTCCGACCGCAGGCTGCCGAGAGGCTGCGCCCCGCGGTGGCTCAAGCTGGATCGGGAGGCCCTGTCACGCAGCGGCGGGGTCGCGATCGGTCTTGCCGGCAATCCCTGGCTCGATACCGTCGCCGACCGGACAGGTGAGCATCCCTGGGCGCAAGGCTCAGGTCAGGTCGCGCTCCACACCGCGAGCTCGCTTCCCGACGGGTCGATGAACTGGAAGCGCCGGCCGCCCGGGAAGCTGAAAATAGGCTTGGCAATCACGCCGCCCGCCTTGGTCACCGCGTCGAAGGCCGATTCGAGATCGTCGACGCGGACCACCGGCAGAGGCGCCGACAGAGCGTCGGACGGATCGCCCTGAAGCCCGAGATCGGTCGTGCCGTTGGTCGTCGCGGAGTAGGTCGGCCCGTAATCGGCGAAGTCCCAGCCGAACGCCTTGGCATAGAAAGCGCGCGTCAGCTCGTGCGCGCTCGCGCTCGGCAATTCGACATAATCAATGCGGGCACCGGCCACCTCAATACCGCCGGATCAGCCCGGCTAGGCGGCCCTGGATGCGGACCCGGTCCTCGTCGTAGCGCTGCGGTTCGTAGCGACTGTTGGCAGGATCGAGCCGGATCATCCGGCCCTCGCGGCGATAGGTTTTGAGGGTCGCTTCCTCGTCGTCGATCAGGGCGACGACGATCTCGCCGTCGCGGGCGGTGTCGGACTTGCGGATCAGCGCGAAATCGCCGTCGAGAATGCCTTCATCGACCATCGAATCGCCCGACACTTCGAGCGCATAATGTTCTCCGGGGCCAAGCAAGGCCGCGGGCACGGAAAATGTCTCCGTGCCTTGAAGCGCTTCGATCGGCGTGCCGGCGGCGATGCGGCCGTGAAGCGGCAGGTCGACCGTATCGTTGGCTGGGGCGGGAGCTGCCGGTCGCAGCGGTATGACCTTCGCGGATTGCGTCTCCGGCAGCTTCATCACCTCAAGCGCGCGCGCCCGGTTGGGGAGCCGGCGGATGAACCCGCGCTCCTCGAGCGCGGAGATCAGCCGGTGGACGCCCGACTTGGACTTAAGCTCGAGCGCTTCGCGCATCTCGTCGAAGCTCGGGGAAATGCCGTCACGCTTCAGGCGATTGTCGATGAACAGCAGCAATTCGCGCTGTTTGGCGGTGAGCATGCGGGTCACTCCCCCGGTGGAACGAACGGGGAACGTGTAGGCAACAAATGCCAGCCGGTCAAGAGTGCAGCTTAACCGCCGCTGCCGATGATCCGCGCCTTGAGCGCCTTGATCGCGTCCTCGTTGCGCTTGACCTTCATGTCGGCGCGAACCGCGGCGACGAACTGTTGCGCGTAGTCCTGGCTCAGCGCGTCGGCCAGCTCATTCTGCATCCGGCTGATCAGGCCGGGCTGGATCAGCGCATTGCCCGGGGTGATCTTGTTGACCTTGACCACGAAGAAGCCGCGGCCCTGCGAATCCGCGACCATCCGGCTCTTGCCCTGCTGGAGCGAGAATAGCGCCTGCATCGGCGCGGCAACCCCGGCACCGGCTTCGGCGACCTGAATGCGCCGTGCCGTCATCGGCCGCGGCGGTGGCAAGGCGATGCCCGATTCCTTGACCGCCTGGGCCAGCGAAACCCCTTGCGACCCGCGGTTGGCGATCTTGGTGGCCGCGTCGCGGGCGCGCTGGAAGGCCTGCCCATTGACCCAGTCGGCCGCCAAGCGATCTCGAATAGACGCGAAGGGCGCTGGAGCCGCTGGAACGACCTCGGCCGGCGAAACCAGGGCATAGCTCTGCTTGTCGGGTAGCGTGACGACCTCGGGCGGGTCGTTGGGCGCGATCTCGAACCCGGTCTTGAGAGCGGGAACGAGTTCGGGCGGCAGCTTGTAGGCCGCATCGGTGCGAGACGCGCCCGCGGCGGTCACCAGGGGCGTCGTGATGACCGCAAGCTTGGTCGCCGCTGCGGCCTCGCTGAAGTTGTTGCCCTCGTCGATCGCATTTTGGACCTTGTCGACCATGTCCTCGACGGCTTGCTTGCGCTTGTCCGCGTTAAGCTTTGCGGCAATCTCCGCCTTTGCCGCGGCCAGCGACTTGCCGCCTTCGGTCTTCACTCCATCGACCTTGACCACGACCCAGCCGAAGTCGGTCTGGAGCGGTCCGACGACTGCGCCGGAGCCGGCCGCGAACACCGCAGCGGCCGCCTTGTCGCCGGCGACGGAAGCATAGGCTTCGCGCGACTGGCCGCTCAACGTGGTCACGGCCGCGTTCGCTCCCGCTGCCGCTGCCAGCGGTGTGCCGGTCTTCGCCTTCGCGGCGATCGCGTTGGCGCTGCCTTGATCGGGGACCAGGGCCTGGCTCAAGTCGCGGGTTTGCTTCGCGGCATAGGTCGCCTGGTTGGCGTTGTAATAAGCCGCAATCTCCTGGTCGGAGGCCGCGGCGCCGCTTGCGAGCTCGGGCCCGATGCGCGCGATCCGCACGGTGCGCTGTTCCGGCACCATGTAGCGGTTGCGGTTGGCCGAATAGTAACGCTGGAGGTCGGCATCGGTCGGGTTCAGGCCGGCGCGGAAGGGCTCGAGCGGAACCACCGCGGCTTCGCCCTCGCGCGCTTCGAGCAGCATCGAGGCATAAGGCGTCGCCATGCCGACCGACACGCGGGCGTTGGTCGCGACCGGCGTGAGGACGATCCGCTGGAGCAGCGTCCCGGAAATGATCTGCCGGACCTCGGCGTCTGTCAGGCGCTGAGCCGCCAGGAACTGCTGATACGCCTGGTCGCTGAACTTGCCGTTCAACCCTTTGGTCTGCGGAATCTGCGCGATCTCCGCGTCAATGAGCCGCTTGGACAGGTGGATTCCATATTTGTCGGCAAAGGCCAGAAGCGCGCGCTGGTCGATCAGGCTGTCGAGCAGGGTTTCGAAGTCGCCGGCGATCGTCGCATAGTCGGCATCGGGCCGCTGCTGGCGCACCTGCTGCAGCCGGCGCTGCATCGCTTCGCTCATTTCGCGATCGACCACTTGCTGGTCGCCGACCTTGGCGAGCGTCGAGGCGCCCATCCCGAAGCCGATCTTTCCCGACCCGAAGTTGGAAATGTCGCTGACGGCGAAGCCAGCCAGGATGAGGATGAAAAAGATGGCGACGATGCCGGTCCCGAACTTCGATTTGGACAAGCGGCGGAAGTTGGTGATCATGACATTCCGGTGATGAGGGAAGTGGCCTCGCTTTAGGGGGCGGGCTGGCGCGCATCAAGCCGCGTGGCTAGGGCCTCGGCAACAGAGGGGAGCCTTGATGGCGCTGAAGAAATTCGTGGCCGGCAATTGGAAGATGCACGGCTTGTCGGCCGACCTCGCCGAGATCAAGGTGATCGCCGACGCGTCGCGGCAATATCCGGGCGTCGACGTCGCGCTGTGCGTGCCAGCGATCCTGATCGAGCGCGCCGCCCGCGCGGTGCCGGGCTTCGCGATCGGCGGCCAGGATGTCCACCACGCCGAAAAGGGCGCGCATACGGGCAGCGTCTCGGCGCAAATGCTCCACGACGCCGGCGCCGGCCTGACGATCGTCGGCCACAGCGAGCGGCGCGATGCGCAGCGCGAGAGCGACGTCGAGGTCAAGGCCAAGGCGGAAGCGGCGCTGGCTTGCGGGCTCGGCGTCATCCTCTGCGTGGGCGAGAGCCTCGCCGTGCGCGAGGCGGGCGGAGCCATCGAGACCGTCGTCGCGCAACTCGAAGGCTCGCTTCCGGAGTCGGCGAAAGCGGCCAGCCTGGCGATCGCCTATGAGCCGATCTGGGCGATCGGCACCGGCAAGGTCCCGACCGTCGCGGAGATCGCCGAAATGCACCGCGCGATCCGCGGCCGGCTCGATGAGCGATACGGCGCCGGCATTCGCATCCTCTATGGTGGCTCGGTCAAGGGCTCCAATGCGGCGGAGATTTTCGGCGTTGCCGACGTCGACGGCGCGCTGGTCGGCGGTGCCAGCCTGAAGTGCGCTGATTTCATCCCCATCGTCGCCGCGGCCGCCGCGGCCGGTTGAAGCCTCGACCCCGATCGCCTAGATCGCGCCAGCCATTCCCTTGAAAGTCCTTCGATGTTCGCCTTTTTGCTGATCGTCCAAACCCTCGTCGCCGCCTCGCTGGTGGGCGTGATCCTGATGCAGCGTTCGGAAGGCGGCGGACTGGGCGTCGGCGGAAGCTCGTCGGGCTTCATGACCGCGCGCGGAGCGGCGGACTTCCTCACCCGCTCGACCTCCGTCCTCGGCGGGGCCTTCATCGTCCTTTCGATCGTCATGGCGGCGATCGCCGGCGCCACTCGCGAGCCGACCAAGATCGACACGTCGCTTGCCAAGTCGGCGATTCCGTTCGAGCGGTCGCGGCCCAGCGCGCCGGCCAAGCCCGCTCCCGCGCAGCAGCCGAAGCCCGCGCAAAATCAGGGCCTTCCCGCGGTCCCGCTCGCGCAATAGCGTTCATTCACAAGATTTTTTCGCGTCCCCGCTTGCTTAAGGCGGGCGATGCCCCCTAAGCCTCGACTCCCATGGCGCGGTTCATATTTGTCACCGGCGGCGTGGTTTCCTCGCTTGGTAAAGGTCTTCTGTCCGCTTCCCTGGGGGCGCTCCTCCAGGCGCGCGGCTACAAAGTCCGAATCCGCAAGTTCGACCCCTATCTGAACGTCGATCCGGGCACGATGAGCCCCTATCAGCACGGGGAGGTGTACGTCACCGACGACGGTGCGGAGACCGACCTGGATCTCGGTCACTACGAGCGCTTTACCGGCGTGTCGGCCAGGCAGTCCGACAACATCACCACCGGCCGCATCTATCGCGACATCATCGCCAAGGAGCGGCGCGGCGATTACCTTGGCGCGACCGTCCAGGTCATCCCGCACGTCACCAATGCCATCAAGGAGTTCGCTTTGGCGGGCACCGACGATGTCGACTTCGTCATCTGCGAGATCGGCGGCACCGTTGGCGACATCGAGAGCCTGCCGTTCATCGAATCGATCCGTCAGCTGAGGAACGACCTCGGCCGCGACCAGACGGTCAGCGTCCACACCACGCTCGTGCCCTGGATCGCGGCTGCGGGAGAGCTCAAGACCAAGCCGACCCAGCAGAGCGTCCGCGAGCTCTCCAGCCTCGGCGTCCAGCCGGAGGTCCTGCTGTGCCGCTGCGATCGGCCGTTGCCCGACAGCGAGCGCGAAAAGATCGCCTTGTTCTGCAACGTGCCCAAGTCGGCGGTCATTCCCGCGCTCGACGCGCGCAACATCTATGACGTGCCGCTCCAGTATCACGAGGCCGGGCTCGACGACGAAGTCCTGCGCGCTTTTCGCATCGACGACGCGCCGCGGCCGGACGTTGCCGTGTGGCGCGACATCATGGACCGGATCGACCATTACGACAGCGAGGTCACCATCGGCGTCGTCGGCAAATATGTCGGCCTTCCCGATGCCTACAAGAGCCTGCGCGAAGCGCTGATCCACGGCGGCGTCGCCAACCGGGCCAAGGTCAACATCCAGTGGATCGACGCCGAGCTGTTCGAGCACGCCGATTCGGACGTGGTCGCCGAGCTCGAGCCGCTCCACGGGATCCTCGTCCCGGGCGGGTTCGGCGAGCGCGGCAGCGAGGGCAAGATCGCTTCCGTGAAATTCGCCCGCGAGCGCGAAATCCCCTTCTTCGGCATCTGCCTCGGGATGCAGATGGCGTGCATCGAGGCCGCTCGGAACCAGGCCGGCATCAAAGACGCCTCGACCACGGAGTTCGGCGAAACCTCAGAGCCCGTCGTCGGCCTGATCACCGAGTGGATGAGCGAGGAGGGGCTGCAGAGCCGCGCCGCCGACGGCGATCTCGGCGGCACCATGCGTCTCGGTGCCTATGAGGCGAAGCTCGACGGCAACAGCGTCGTCCGCTCGCTCTACGGGCAGGACCGGATCAGCGAGCGCCATCGGCACCGCTACGAGGTCAACGTCCATTATCGTGGCGCGCTCGAGGGTGCGGGGCTGATCTTTTCCGGCATGTCGCCCGACGACCAGCTGCCGGAGATCGTCGAGCGGCCCGACCACCCCTGGTTCATCGGCGTCCAGTTCCACCCCGAGCTCAAGAGCCGGCCGTTCGAGCCGCATCCCTTGTTTGCCGGGTTCATTGAAGCGGCATTGCGACAGAGCCGCCTGGTCTGAGCCAGCAGCGGCTGGCCTAGCGGATTGATTTCTGGTAACAAAAGCGCGGCCGGTCTCGATGAGGAGAACCAGCATGCGCGCGTTGACTTTGATCGTAATCGCTGCCCTCGGCATCTCCGCCAAAATTCCCGAACCATCGACCTGTGGACCCTGGGTTCCGCAGACGAATGGCACCAAGTGGCGGATGTGCACGGACGCCAACAGCCAGACCTATTGCGAGATGAAGACTGGGCGGACCATCAGCCGTTTCCAGTGCGGCGATTAGCCGCCCGAGACGAGCGATCGGATCGGTTTAATTTCTGGGCGCGGAACGCGCTTTCCGCTCGACCGTTACGCGGCCGTTCCACCTGACTTCAAAGGAAGCCGCACATGCTCCTGACCATCGCCATCATCCTGCTCGTCCTGTGGGCGCTCGGATTCTTCGCTTTCCATGTCGCGGGCGGGCTCATCCACCTGCTGCTGGTGATCGGCGTCATCGTCCTCATCTGGAACTTCGTCGCCGGCCGCCGCGCGGTTTAAGCTCCCGCGCCAAGCCGTTGCGGGGCGCGCCCACGCGCCCTAGATGCGCGGCATGACGAACAGCATTTCGACGCGCCTCATCGTGCTGGGCTCGGGCCCGGCCGGCTATACGGCGGCGATCTACGCCGCCCGCGCGGGCCTCAATCCGATCGTGATCCAGGGCATCCAGCCGGGCGGCCAGCTGACGACGACCACGGATGTCGAGAATTACCCCGGCTTCCGCGACGTCATCCAGGGTCCTTGGCTGGTCGAGGAAATGCAGGCCCAGGCCGAGCATGTCGGCACCAAGGTGGTCTGGGACCATATCACCAGCGTCGACCTGTCGCGCCGGCCGTTCCGCCTGACCGGCGATGGGGGCGCTCAATATTTCGCCGATTCGCTGGTCATTGCGACGGGCGCCCAGGCCAAGTGGCTCAACCTCCCGTCCGAGGAGCATATGAAGGGCAGGGGCGCTTCGGCCTGCGCGACCTGCGACGGCTTCTTCTACCGCGGCAAGAAGGTGGCGGTGATCGGCGGCGGCAACACTGCGGTCGAGGAAGCGCTCTACCTCACCAACCACAGCCATGACGTCACCTTGATCCATCGCCGCGACAGCCTGCGCGCCGAGAAGATCCTGCAGGACCGGCTGTTCGCCAACCCCAACATCAAGGTGATCTGGGACAGCGAGGTTGTGGAATTCGTCGGCGGTGGCGATCCCGAGGCGCTGGTCGGTCTCGATATCCGGAACAAGCGCAGCGGAGAGCTCAGCCGCGTCGAGGTCGAAGGCGCATTCGTCGCCATCGGTCATTCGCCCGCGACAGAGCTGTTCACCGGTCAGCTCGAGCTCGACGATGAGGGCTATATCAAAGTCGAGACCGGCACGACCCGGACCAACGTGGCGGGCGTATTCGCGTGCGGCGACGTGATGGACAAGATTTACCGCCAGGCAGTGACGGCCGCCGGCACCGGCTGCATGGCCGCGCTCGACGCCGAGAAATATCTTGCTGCGCAGGAATATGAGGCGATTGCCGCTGAATAATCAACCGCTTGGCTGATCTTCCGGATAAGTCGCGCCAACAAAATAGAGGCCGTGCGGGGGGGCGTTGAGCCCAAGCTCCGCGCGATCGCGGGCTTCCAGCGCCTCGCGTATGTCCGCCGGCCGCCATTGACCTCGGCCGACCAGCGCGAGGCATCCGACCATCGAGCGGACCTGGTGATGAAGGAAGCTGCGCGCAGCCGCCTCGATTCGGATTTCCTCGCCGATGCGGCTGACGTCGAGGCGATCGAGCGTCTTGACCGGGCTCTCGGACTGGCAGTGGACCGAGCGGAAGGTCGTGAAATCGTGGTATCCGACGAGATGCGCCGCGCCCTCCTGCATCGCCTCGACGTCGAGCGCCACGGCAACGTGCCAGACACGGCCCGCGTCGAGCGCGGCGGGCGCGCGGCGGTTGAGGATGCGGTAGAGGTAGCGCCGCTCGATGCAGCTGAAGCGCGCATGCCAATCCTCGGGGGCATGTTCCGCCGCAAGCACTGAGACCGGCTGCGGCCGCACCAGCGCGTTCAGCCCTTCGCGCAGCCGGTGCTCGGTCACATTCTTCGTGATGTCGACATGCGCGGTCATGGCAAGCGCATGCACTCCGGCGTCGGTGCGCCCCGCGCCATGCACTGTCGCCAACTCGCCGGTCATGCGGTGGATGGCCTGCTCGAGCGTCTGCTGGACCGAGGGCCCATGATCCTGCCGCTGCCACCCCATGAACGGCCCGCCGTCGAACTCGATCGTCAGCCGCCAGCGGGTCACGAGAGGATCGTGCCCGGTGGAATAGGAAATCCGCGCAACAGCTCTTGCGGAGTCATCGTGCCGCGCCCGGCGCGCTGGACTTTCAACGGCCGGACGGTTCCGGTCCCGGCGGCAATCGTCAGCTCGCCGTCGAGCATTTCGCCCGCGGCGCCCGTGCCGTCCCCGACTTGCGCCTCCAGAACCTTGATCCGCTCGCCCTCCGCCTCGAACCACGCGCCGGGAGAGGGCGCGAAGGCGCGCACCTGCCGCTCGATCTGGGCGGCCGAAAGGTTCCAGTCGATGCGCGCTTCGGCCTTGTCGACCTTGCTTGCATAGGTCGCGCCTTCGGCTGGCTGTGCTTCGGGAGGCGTCGGCCTGTCGAGCCACGAAATCAGCGCTTCGGCGCCGAGTTCTGCAAGCTCTTCCGCGACTTGTCCGGCGGTCTTTCCGCGAATGTCCAACTCGCGCCTGAGCAGCATCGGGCCCGTGTCGAGCCCTTCATCCATCTGCATGATCGTCACACCGCTGGTGTTATCTCCCGCCAGGATCGCGCGCTGGATCGGAGCCGCGCCGCGCCAGCGCGGGAGCAGCGAAGCGTGGACGTTGATGCAGCCGCCCTTGGGCGCTTCGAGGATCGGCTTGGGCAGTATCAGGCCATACGCCGCGACCACTGCGAGGTCCGCGTCCAGCCCGCGAAACCGCGCCTGCTCCTCCGCATCCCGCAGAGTCCGCGGAGTTCGCACCTCGATCCCCAGTTCCTCGGCTCGCTCATGCACGGCGGTCTTGCGATCGGCCTTCCCGCGTCCCGCCGGCCGCGGGGGCTGGCAATAGGCCGCGACGACCTCATACCCCGCCTCGACCAGCGCGTTGAGGCTCGGCACCGCGAAGTGCGGCGATCCCATGAAGACGATGCGCATCCGGCCCGCACTTGCGGGGCCGTCCTCGCGCGGTCAAGGAGTGGGGACCATGGCCTCGCAGGAGATCGAAACGCTGTCACAGGCCCTGGCGCGGCTGCCGGGCCTCGGCCCGCGCTCGGCGCGGCGCGCAGTCCTGTACCTGATGAAGAAGCGCGAGAATGCGCTTCAGCCGCTGCTTACGGCGCTTCAAAACGTCGCCGACAAGCTCTCGACCTGCTCGGTCTGCGGCAATGTCGACACCTCCGACCCCTGTTCGGTGTGCAAGGATCGCCGCCGCGACGATAAGATGCTGTGCGTGGTGGAGGAAGTGTCCGACCTCTGGGCGCTCGACCGCTCGCGCCTCTTTCCTGGACGGTACCACGTGCTCGGAGGGCGCTTGTCGGCGCTCGAGGGCGTGCGTCCGGAGGACTTGAGCATCGACCGGCTGATCAAGCGCGTCTCCGCCGGCGGAATCGAGGAGGTCGTGCTGGCGATGAACGCGACGCTCGAAGGCCAGACCACTGCCCATTACCTCGCCGAGCGCCTGGAAGGATTTCCCATCCGCATCAGCCAATTGGCCCACGGCCTTCCGGTCGGAGGAGAGCTCGACTATCTCGACGAGGGCACGCTTGCCCAGGCGTTGCGCGCTCGCCGCCCGCTCGCCTAACTCCCCTCCCTTGAAAGGGAGGGGAGGGAAAGACTAAATCCCCTCCCATGGCCCTGCGTCCCATCGTCGAAGTCCCGGATCCGCGGTTGCGCGAGATTTCCAAGCCCGTCGAAACGGTCGATGCGGACGTGCGCGCGCTCGTCGCCGACATGTTCGAGACCATGTACGAGGCGCCGGGCATCGGCCTCGCTGCGATCCAGGTTGGCGTGCCCTTGCGCATCCTGGTGATCGACCTCCAGGAACCGGCCAATCCGGAAGACCCCGAGAGCAAGCCGGTCAGGGACCCGCGCGTGTTCATCAATCCCGAGATCGTCGAGCATAGCGACCATGACGTGCCCTATCTGGAAGGCTGCCTGTCGGTGCCCGACCAATATGCCGAGGTCGACCGGCCCGACCGCATTCGCGCGCGCTGGCTCGACCTCGACGGCAAGCCGCGGGACGAAGAGATCACCGGCTTGCTCGCCACCTGCCTGCAGCACGAGATGGATCATCTCAACGGCGTCCTGTTCATCGACCATCTGTCGCGCCTGAAGCGCGAGATGATCCTCAAGAAACTGACCAAGCAGCGCAAAGAGCTGAAGGCGGCTTGATCGGCATGGGCGACGGCACCGCGCCCTTTCACGCCCATGTCTATTATTCGAGCGAGGAGCGTCCCGCGGCGGAGCGCCTGCGCGAGACGTTCGCCGGTCAGCCCGGCGTCCTCTTCATCGGCCAGATGACCGACCGCGGCGTCGGACCGCATCCGATTCCGCAATATGAAGTGCACTTCCGCGAGGTTTCGCGGCCGTCGGTCGTGGCCGCGATCGAGGCCTCAGGCCTCCGCGCGCTGGTCCATCCGCTGACCAACGACGATCTCGCCGATCATACGACGCTGGGCCAGTGGATCGGTGAGCCGGTCGACCTCGATCTGGGCGTGCTCGATCCGCCGGGCGTCAATCAGGGCGTTCCGCGCTTCGGAAAGACCGACTTCTAGAGCGATTCCGCGGCGGTCCGGCAGTCCGCGGCGCACTCCCGGCACATCTGCGCGCAGAGCCTGCAATGCTCGTGGTCGTGCTTCTCGCACTCGGCCGCGCAATCGTCACATACCCGGGCGCAGAATTCGAGCGCTTCGCGCAGGATCTGCTCGTTGGCGCCGGTGCGGCGGACGGCGAGCTTCCCGGTCGCTTCGCAGATGTCCGAGCAATCGAGGCAGGTGCGGATGCACTGGCGCATGTCCATTTTTTCGGCCGCGCAGGCATCGGCGCAGCTCAGGCACATGCGCGCGCAATACATCAGGTGATGCGCGGCATCGCCAAGTGGCTGGTTGACGTGGCCCGCGACGTCGGGGTGCAGCGCGATCATCTTTCGGATGGACATGCTCTTGAGCCTCCCTTCGTTCGCTCAGAAAGCGAGCGAAGCACAGACTGGAAGGTTCCGTCCAGGGATTCGGTCCGCGAAAGGCGCGCGGGTCGGTCATTGGCCGCCGGCTTTGTCGCGGGTCGCGAACCAGATATCGGGTGCCGGAGATGGATTGCCGGCCCGCGCCGAGGAGAAGGTCAGCAGCTTGCCGTCCCAGCTGATGAACGGTCGCGCATCGAACCCCGCCGAGCTCAAATCCTCGAGATGGACCGCGTCTCCGAACGGCTGCGAGGTGCTCGACCGCGAGGCCATGTAGAGATCGGGACCGCCGAGCGTTCCGTAGCGGTCCGAATCGAAAAAGATCGTCAGCCCATCGTGGGTGATGCTCGGGCGATTGTCCGAAGCCGAGCTGTGCGGCCCGCCCGCGACCAGGCTCGCCGGGCCGCCGTCGACGCTCTGGTAGATCTTGCCGTCGGTGCCGTCGGGCCGGCGGCTGGAGAACAGCATGACCTCATGGCCGCCGTCCTCGTAGATCGCCGCGCTTTCGTCGAGCCAGCCCGGCTGGTTGACATTGGGGCCGAGACGCTGGGGCGCGGACCAGCTGCCGCCCACCTGGTGGGAGACATATAGATCGTAGGCGGCATCGTCGCGGTCGCTGGAAAAGAACAGCCTGTTGCCGCGCGCCAGGGTCGGGCAAGCTTCATTGTCCGAGGTGTTGATCGACGACGGCAGGCGCACCGCCGAGCCGAACGCGGCCGACTTGCTGGCGCGGCTCGCGATGTAAATGTCGAAGTTGCCGGTCCGGTTGGAGGTGAAGGCGATGCTCAGCCCATCGGGCGACAGGCTTGCGCAACCGTCGACTGCGGGCGTGCTGATCCCGGTGCCCGATCCGGCGACGCTCGCCAGGTTCGCGGGCGCCGACCAATCGTCGAACGCGGGCATTGCGATTGCGGTCGCGGCGGTCAACGCAGTCGCGACGACGAAGACGGAGGCCTGTGCGGCCCATTTGGTTTTACTGGTCATGTGATCTGCTCCTCTCGATGGGGCAGGCGTCATGTCCTTCCCACCCGCACGGGAGACTGTCGCGACTTTTCCACAAAAGGGATGATGGACTGACGATGATCTTATGATGATTGTCTTGAGCGGTCGGGCGAATCACCTAGTTCCGACTACTCGGCGGCCTCTGCGGTCGCGTCATAGCCATCATCATCAAAGACGTCGTCACGCTCAATGGAGGTGAGTGCTAGCACCTCTTCAGCCGCAGCCTCGGGCAAAGCCTCGACGTCGCGAAGCCTTTTAACCACCGCACGTTTCCTCACGTGCGCGGCTTCGACAGCGCTCTGAGCCTCGCCAAGCTTTTTATGAACTTTGTCCAGAACAACCCCGAAATTATTGAATTCCGTCTTCACGGCACCGAGCACTCTCCAAATTTCCGTAGAGCGTTCTTGAATCGCTTGCGACCGAAAGCCCACCCTGATTGCGCTGAGAAGCGCGTGAAGCGTCGTCGGTCCCGTGACCATGATATGCAGTTCGCGCTGAAGGCGATCTACAAGTCCTGGCCGCCTGACAACCTCGGCGAACAGTCCTTCAGTCGGAAGGAACATAACGGCCACATCCAGACTGTGAGGAACACAGATATATTTCTCGGAGATGTCTTTCGCATGCTTGAATACACAACGTTCGAGCGCTCTTGCACATACTTCGACCGCTGCCGCGTCGCCTTGGACTGACGCTTGCGTCAAACGATCAAAATCTTCTTTGGGCATCTTGGAGTCGATCGCCAACCACACAGGTTCGTCATCAGACGTTGGCATCTTAAGAGCAAACTCCACCCTCTCGCCGGAATGTGGTCTGACCTCTACGTTTTTGCAGAATTGCTCACGGGTAAGCACGTCATCGAGCATTTGCTCTAGTGAGCCCTCGAATAGTGTGCCGCGTAGCTTAACGTTCGAAAGGATTCGCTTGAGGTCGCCGACACCTGTGGCGAGGTTCTGCATCTCACCGACGGATTCAAAAACCCGCTTGAGACTTTCGTTCACCTGATTGAACGATGCCCCCAGTCTTTTCTCTAGCGTGCCTTGAAGTTTCTCATCGACGGTTTGACGCATTTCCTCGAGCTTTTTCGCGTTCTCGTCACGGATCCTATCGAGTCGGCTTTCGACTGATTTTCCAAGTTCCCCAAGAGAGTTATTCACCTCAGTTCGAAGCAGCTTCGCGTCGGCGACGCTCGCGTTCCGATGTTCAACGAACTGCTTTCCAGTTTCTTCCCGCAAGGAAACACCAGACTTCGCTACCTCCTCCCGCAGCCCTGACACGGCGAGATTCACTATGGCTACGCTGTCGCTTAGGTGCCGGTCGATAGCCTCAAGCTTCGGCTCAAGTTGAGGAGTAGGGCTCTTAAAAAGAACCACCAGAACCGCGATTCCGATGGCGATTGCCCCTGTCAGGCCGACGAGCATAAGTACTTCGAACGCTGTCATTTTCTAATCCCCGCTGTACCCTTAGGCTACGCTTTCCTCGTGACCTCGACAAGGAACATTCGCAGAACACTTGATGTTGAACGCATGGAATTGGGGGATAAGTAGGCTTGCAATATAGGATTTGGGCTGCTGTCGAGCGGAACGGCTTTTTAACCGGGTGAATGGCGCGAACGAAAAGCGTTTCGTCACTGCGAACATTCGCGAACATTCGCGGCCAAGAACCCCGGCAAGGCGAGCCTAAAGCCCGCCGCACCCGTTGAATCGCCGTCCGTCGACCGTGACCTGCACCTTGTCGCGGTAAGTGCGGTCGCTCATCCCGTCGCTGCAGCTGCCGTGGACGATGTTCACGTTGATCCGTGGCGTTTGATAGATTTCGCCGGCAATCCCGACGATCACCCGCGGCGTCGGCTGCGTGACCGGCGCGCCTTCGGGCAAAGTGAAGGTCAAATTGTGCTCGTCGATCAGCAGGCTCCAGAACGGCTCGGTGCCGACCGCGTGATAAGGCGGTGGTGGCGGGGGCGGTGCAGTCAGGCACCCGGCGAGCGAAGCGGCGAGCGGAAGCGCGAGATATCTTTTCATGGCCGGAACAACCTCGGCGTGACCGGCAGGTTCCGGGTCATCGCCATCCGGCCCTGATCGCAAACGCCATCACCGCGGTTGCCATCGCCGCATTCAGGCTGTCGGCCCGCCCGGCCATTGGAATTTTGACGAGCAGATCGCATTCCGCCTCGTAATCGGCCGGAAGGCCGTGTTGCTCGTTGCCGATCAGCAGGAAGGAGGGCCGGCGATAACCCGCGTCGAGGTAATCCTCAGCCGCTTTGAGGCTCGTTCCGACCAATTGCCCATCGCCGGCGCGCAGCCAGGCGATGAATTCGTCCCAGCGGGCCATCGCGATATCCTGGGTGAACAGCGCACCCATCGATGCGCGCACCGCCTCGACCGAGAAGGGATCGACGCAATCGTCGACCAGGATCAGTCCGCCCGCGCCGACCGCGTCGCCGGTCCTGAGGATCGTCCCGAGGTTGCCGGGATCGCGCAGCGCCTGGGCGACGATCCACATGTCCGCCTTCGACCGGTCGATGCGGTCGAGCGCGGTATCCGGCTGACGATAAGCGGCGAGCAGCAGCTGCGGATTGTCCTTGCCGCTCATCTTCGAAAGGATGTCGGGAGTGGTTTGGATGGCGTCGGCGCCCGCCGCTTCGGCTTCGGCGATGATCTCGGCGGCGAGCGGATGTTTCGCGCCCTCTGCGGAGAAAGCGATGATCTCGGGCAGCCGGCCGCTGTCGCGGGCCTCCGTGATGATCCTCAGGCCTTCGGCGAGGAACAGCCCCTCGGCCCGGCGCGCTTTCTTGTCGCGCAACGAACGCAAGCGTTTGACCGTAGCGTTGGAGAAAGCGGTGACCTGGCGTGGCATCGCTTATTCCTCGCCGAAGCGCTCCTCGACCATCGCGACGAGCTTGGCCAGCGCCTCCTCGGCGTGGAGGCCCTTCACGTGGATCACGATCGTGTCGCCCATCGCCGCGCCGAGCATCATCAGGCCCATGATCGACGTCCCGCAAACGCGGTTGCCGTCCTTTTCGACCTCGACTTCGGAATCGATCTGGCTGGCGAGGTTGACGAACTTGGCGCTGGCCCGCGCATGGAGGCCGCGCTTGTTGCCGATGCGGACCTCTTGGGCGACGGCGTTCAAGCCGCCGCTTCCCCGAGGATCTCCGAAGCGACCGAGATATATTTGCGGCCCGCTTCGCGCGCGGCGGCGACCGCGGCATGCACCGGCATGACCTTGCGCGCGCCTTCCAGGCGGATGAGCATCGGCAGGTTGACGCCGGCAATCACCTCGACGTTCTCGCTCTTCATGAGGCTGATCGCGAGGTTGGAGGGTGTGCCGCCGAACAAGTCGGTGAGAATGATCACGCCCTGGCCCTGCTCGACCTTGGCGATCGCCCCGGCGATGTCCTGGCGGCGCGCTTCCATGTCGTCGTCGGGCCCGATGCAAATCGCCTCGATCGCTTCCTGCGGCCCGACCACATGCTCCATCGCCGTGACGAATTCGGTCGCGAGGCGGCCGTGAGTCACCAGCACTAGTCCGATCATTCGTTCAACTCGCCTGCCTCAACCTCTCGCCACGGATGACGCTCAATCGTGTCGCGGGGCGGTGAAGCGAGATCACGGTGGCGGACATTCGGAGCAAATCCGGCATTGCGCAACCGCTCGGCCATTTCGACGGCCGCGGCCACCGAGCGGTGGCGCCCTCCCGTACATCCGAACGCAACGGTCACGTAACTTTTGTCCGCGGCCCAGTAGCGGGGAATCCAGTTGGTGAGAAGCGATTCGATATCGTCCATCGTGCCGGCCCAGGCCGGATCGGCGCGAAGATAGTCGCGCACGGGATCGTCCATGCCAGTCAGCGGCCGAAGCTCATCGACCCAGTGCGGGTTGGGCAGGAAGCGCAGGTCGAAGACGAGGTCGGCGGTGCGCGAGATGCCGCGGGCGAAACCGAAGGAGGCGATGGTCAGCACCGGCTGGTCAGAATCGCCCCCGTAGCGCCGCCGGAGCTCGTCGCGCAGGTCGGCCGGCCTGAGGTCGGTGGTATCAAGGACGCTGTCCGCCGCGCCTTTCAACGGCGCGGTCAGCGCGCGCTCGCGGGCAATGCCGTCTTCCGCCGGACGGTCAGGCGCGAGCGGGTGCTTGCGCCGGGTCTCGTCGTAGCGGCGAACGAGCTCGCCGCCCGCGCAATCGAGGTACAGCAGTTCCGCCTCGACCCCTGAAATCGCGCGCACGCTGGCTGGCAGGGTTTCCGGGTCAAAGCCTCGGCTGCGCACGTCCATGCCGATCGCAACCGGCGCGAGGCGGCACTCCGCCCCGCCATGGACGAAGCCTTCGAGGAGGTCGGCGGGAAGATTGTCGACCACGTCCCAGCCGAGGTCTTCGAGCGCATCGAGCACCGTCGATTTGCCCGCGCCGGACATGCCGGTGACGAGCAGCAGGCGTGGCACGCGCGGTGGCTTGCTCACGGGAAGCTGAGGCCCATGCGATCGAGTGCGAGCGCAACTTTCGAGGGCGCCGACGCTGTCCTGGCATCGATGCTGATCAGGGGAAGCTCAACGCCGAGGATGGAGCGTTCGCGGTTCTCATCGGGAAGCCGTTCAATGTCGCTGGTCAATTCGACGAACAGGGCGACGGGAATGTTGGTCACCGTCTCCATCTCGACGATGCCGAGGCCCCGGACCTCAAGCTTGCCGGCGATCGTGGGCGGCGCCTTAGCGATCAGCCGGTCGCCTTCGCGTCTCACGATGGTCTGGTCATCACTAACCAGGGTGAAACCGCGATCGATCAGCCGAAGCGCAAGGTCCGACTTCCCCGATCCCGACGGTCCGCTGAGCAGGACCGCCCGGCCTCCGGTCGCCACCGTGCTGGCGTGGACAGTCTCGGTCATTCGCGGTCCGCCGCCGGCAGGCGAATGGTGAAGCGCGCGCCGGATGGCGCATCG
>Ga0207705_10001711_pt1 | contig 17397 bp, 19 predicted proteins | sample KBSC13metaG_FD_184314 | JGI IMG/M metagenome (GOLD analysis project Ga0207705, IMG submission 184314) | Corn rhizosphere microbial communities from Kellogg Biological Station, Michigan, USA - KBS C1-3 metaG (SPAdes) (version 2) | ecosystem: Host-associated > Plants > Roots > Rhizosphere > Soil ...
ACGAGACGGGCGCCGCTGGGCAATTGTTCGGGCAGAAGATCGTGCTCAACGAATTCGTCGCGTTCATCGATCTCGGCCAGATGAAGAATTTGTCGCCGCGCACCACCGCGATCGTCACCTTCGCTTTGTGCGGCTTCGCCAATTTCTCGTCGATCGCGATCCAGATGGCCTCGACCGGCAGCCTCGCGCCCAATCAGCGCCCGATGATCGCCAAGCTCGGCCTGCGCGCTCTGGCGGCGGGCAGTCTGGCGAATTTGATGTCCGCGGCGCTGGCGGGGATGCTGATTCCGTAGCGTTGTTTCTGCTCCCAAATTCCCCTCCCGCTTGCGGGAGGGGAGTTCAGATGCCGCTCACCGCGTCGGCACCGGCTCCGCGCCCGAATAATCGTAGAAGCCGCGGCCGGTCTTGCGGCCGTACCAGCCGGCTTCGACATATTTGACCAGCAACGGCGCGGGGCGGAACTTGGGATCTCCAGTGCCCTCGAACAGCACGCGGGTGATCTCGAGACACGTGTCGAGCCCGATGAAGTCGGCCAGCGTCAGCGGCCCCATCGGGTGATTGAGGCCGAGCTGGCAGGCAAGATCGATGTCGCGGATCGTGGCGACGCCTTCGCCGAGCGCGAAGCAAGCCTCATTGAGCATCGGCATCAGGATGCGGTTGACGATGAAGCCCGGCGCATCGTTGGCGCGCACCACCTGCTTGCCGAGCGCGGCAGCATAGGTTTCGATCAACGTGAGCGTCTCGTCACTGGTGGCGAGGCCGCGGATGATCTCGATCAGCCCCATGACCGGGACGGGATTGAAGAAGTGGACGCCGATGAAGCGCTTGGGATCGGGCGTCGCCTGGGCGAGGCGGGTGATCGGGATCGACGAGGTGTTCGAAGCCAGTACCGCATGGGCACCGAGCACCTTGCCGACTTCGGCGAAGATTGCGCGCTTGATCTCCTCGCGCTCGGTCGCCGCTTCGATGATCAGCCCGCATTTGCCCATCGCCGACGGGCCTTCGATCGTCTCGATCCGGGCGAGCGCTTGATCGGCGGCCTCGGCGGTGATCTTTTCCTTCGATACCGCGCGCGCCAGCTGCGCCGCGACTCCCGCCTTGCCGGCATCGGCGCGTTCCTTGGTCACGTCGGCGAGCAGCACATGATAGCCGGCCTGCGCCGACACCTGCGCGATACCTGCGCCCATCTGTCCCGCCCCGATCACGCCGACGCTTTGCATGTCATTTCCCGTTCAAACTGTTACGGCCGAGGCCGATCCGGTTCGCCCTAGCCATAGCGGCGGGCGCGCGGCAACCCGGTCAGTCGATCCGGCGGCAATCGTAAGCACGAGTCACATAAGGGAAATGGACTTCGTGCCTGCCGGTCAGCTCAGGCGTGGCGGCGATCATCGCGCGGATTTCATCGACCAGGGTGGCGCGGCGATCGTCGGGCAAGGCGGCGATGAAGCTGGTCGACAAGGTGCGGCCGATAATGACTTCCTCGGCCGTCCCGACATGGTCGTAGCGCATCGCGGTTTCGTGGAGCGGTGAGAAGCCGGGCGCGGGGAACACGTCGCGCCATGTCTCGGACTTCTGGCGCGGCGCATCGTCCTGATAAAGATCGGTGATCTCGGACAATTGCCGCACCCAAGGCTCGGCAATGTCGCGCACGTTCCAGATCAGTCCGAGCGTCCCGCCCGGGCGCAACACGCGACGGAACTCCGCGAGCGTCTGCGGGGTGGCGAACCAATGGAAGGCAGTAGCGCAGATCACGGCGTCGACCGACTCCGCGGCGACCGGCAGTGCCTCGGCGGTGGCGATGGCGGTCGCGACGCCCGGCAATGCCGACGCCAGATGGGTAAGCATTTCAGCCACCGGGTCGGTTGCGAGGACCTGGGCGCCCGTTTCCACGAGCAAGCGGGTGAACAACCCGGTTCCCGCGCCGACTTCCACCACGCGGCTGTCGGGTCCGATTCCCATCCGGTCGCGCAACCAGTCGAGTGCCTCGCCGGGATAGGCCGGGCGGCTCGCGGCATAGATGTCGGCGCCGTCCGCGAATCCGGTCGCGGCGGCGCGATGCACGCCGGCCGTCGTCACGGCGCCGGGCGCGGCGGCTGGGCCTCGGCAAGGTAGAGCGCGAACTGGTCGTCGGGATCGGCCCATTCGGCGATCGGCGTCCACCCACCCGAGCGCAGCAACAGGCGCGCGTCGCGCGGCCCGTATTTGTGGCTGTTCTCGGTATGGATCGTCTCGCCCGCCGCCATCTCGAACGGCCGACCTTCGACCGTGAACAGCACATCGCGCATGGCTTCGAGGTGCATTTCGATTCGTGCGCGATCGTCGTTCCAGATCGCGCGGTGGCGGAATGCCTCGACCGGGATGGTCCCGCCGAGCTCGCGATTGATCCGTTCGAGCAGGTTGAGGTTGAACCGCGCGGTGACCCCGGCGGCATCGTCATAAGCGCGTTCGAGCACGCTGACGTCCTTGATCCGGTCCATCCCGATCAGCAGCATCGCGCCCTGGCCGAGTGAGGCGCGCATCGCGCGCAGCAGGTCGGTCGACGACAGGGGGATCATGTTGCCGATCGTCGATCCGGGGAAGAAGCCCAGTTTGGGCGCTGCGCGGACTTGTTGTGGCAAGGCGATCGGTTTGAGGAAATCGGCTTCGACCGGGAAAACCGGCAGGGCGGGAAAGCGCTCGGACAGCGCGCGCGAGGATTCACGGAGGAAATCGCCCGAAATGTCGATCGGAACATAGGCGGAAGGGTCGAGCGCCTGGAGCACGATCGGCGTCTTGGTCGACGATCCCGACCCGAATTCTACCACCGCACGACCCGGCCCGACGCGGTCGGCGATCTCTCCGGCGATCGAGCGCAGCAGCCCGGTCTCGGTCCGTGTCGGATAATATTCGGGCAATTCGGTGATCGCCTCGAACAATTCGGAGCCACGATGGTCGTAGAACCAGCGAGCCGGAATCGCGCGCGGCCGTCGCGCCAGCCCGTCGATCACGTCAGCGCGAAAGGCGGGGTCCGCGAAACTTCGAGTGCCGTCCTCGATCTCTTGCTTGAGCATCAGATATCCTTGGCGAGACGCACGCCGGTGAATTGCCAGCGCTGATGGGGGTAGAAGAAGTTGCGGTAGCTGGCGCGGGCATGACCGCGCGGCGTGGCGCACGATCCGCCGCGCAGCACGAACTGCCCGCTCATGAACTTGCCGTTATATTCGCCGACCGCGCCCTCGGCCGGGTGGAAGCCCGGATAAGGGCGATAGGCGCTGCCGGTCCATTCCCAGACGTCGCCGAAAAACGCGGGGCCGCCAGGGGAGGGACGTGGTTCAACCGGTCCGGCGACGTCGAGCTGATTGCCGCTGTCAGGATCGTAGGCCGCCGCGGCGGCTTCCCATTCGACTTCGGTCGGCAATCGCGCGCCGGCCCAACTGGCATAAGCATCCGCCTCGAAGAAGCTGACGTGCGTGACCGGCGCGGCGGGGTCGATCGGCCGCCGCCCGTCAAGCCCAAAGCGGGTCCAGGCGTCCTCGCGCTGTTCCCAATAAAGCGGCGCCGTCACGCCCTCGCGTTGCACCCAGGCCCAGCCGTCGGACAGCCAGTGGCGCGGCTCGGCATAGCCGCCATCGGCGATGAATGCGGCCCATTCGCCATTGGTCACGGTACGGTCGGCGATGGCATGCGGGTGGAGCAGCGCGCTGTGGCGCGGCCCTTCGCAATCGAACGCGAAATGCGGGCTGTCATGTCCGATCTCGACCACGCCGCCCGCATGCTCGATCCAACCCAGCGCATCGGGCATGCCGACCGGTATCTTGCGTGCGCCGGGCCAGATCGCCGGCTCGATCGGATTTTCCGAAAAGAGATGGAGGACATCGGTCAGCAGCAATTCCTGATGCTGCTCTTCATGATGACAGCCGAGCCGCACGAGCTCGCGCGCTTCCTCGGGCAGATCGGGCATCGCCGCCGCCAGCGCGGCGTCGACCGCGGCACGATAGGTCAGCACCTCGTCCAGGCTCGGCCGAGTCACCATGCCCCGCCGCGCGCGACTGTGGCGGCGGCCCTCCGCCTCGTAATAGCTGTTGAACAGGAACGGGAAGCGTTCGTCGTGGCGCCTATAGCCGGATACGAAATCGCGCAGCACGAACGTTTCGAAGAACCAGGTCGTGTGCGCCAGATGCCATTTGGCCGGCGACGCATCCTCCATCGACTGCACCGTCGCGTCCGCGTCGGACAGCGGCGCGACCAGCGCAACGCTCAACGCTCGCACGGCATCATAGCGCGAGGCGAGCGCTTCCGGAGAAGGACGGAGGCCCAAGCGTGTTCTCATTATGTTCCTTTTCGGTCGTTTTGCCGACGGAGTCAATCGCTCACATAGGAATTATGGGCCAATGCCCAAGGGTTATCGACGCGATGCGCCAGGAACCCAGAGAACGTCGCTGGCGCCCGAATTGTTCAATCGCCGCGCCGCGACGAACAGCCAGTCGGAAAGACGATTGATATAGGTCAAGGCTTTGGGATTGAGCGCGGTCTCGGCCGTTGCGGCGACCGCGCTGCGCTCGGCGCGCCGGACGATCGCGCGGGCGAGATGCAACTGCGCCGCACCGGCAGCGCCGCCGGGTAGGACGAAGCTGGCCAACGGCGACAGATGCTCGTTCATCGCGTCGATCTCGCGTTCGAGCCGGTCGATCTGCTCGGCGGTCACGCGCAATCCGCCGTCCATGTCGAGCGGGGTCGCCAGATCGGCGCCGAGGTCGAACAATTCGTTCTGGACGCGGCGCAAGGTCGTCGCGGTGCCGTCGCCGTCGTCGATCGATGCCAATGCCACGCCGATCGCGCTGTTCGCCTCATCGACGTCGCCGATCGCCGCCATCAGCGGATCGGCCTTGGAGATGCGTCCGCCGCCGACCAGCCCGGTAGTGCCGTCGTCGCCGGTGCGCGTGTAGATCTTGTTGAGCTTGACCAAGGGTCAGCCGCTCAGTGCTGGCGGCCGACGAGCAACAGCAACAGTACCGCGATCAGGATCGCCACTGCCTGGAAGATGATGCGGTACATCATCATCTGGTTCGACCGGATCGACGTCGCGCTCGGGCCTTCGCCGCTCTTCACATCGTCGGTCGCGCCCTTGAGGAACAGGACGACACCGCGGACCAGCGCGGCAACGGTCGCGACCATTGCGGCGATCAGCAGCAGGGCGAGGAAAGTGGTCATGTAGCGTATCTAGGCCTCACCGAGCGCAAAAGCCAATGGGGCTCGCCAGCAACACGCCGCAACCTCGAAAGCGATGTCGAATGGTAATGTATGTCGGCTGATTGCGGAACGTCCCTTCACGGGCGAGCCGCGGGCTTATCGGCGAAGCGGGCATAGACCGCAGCGCAGGCCTGCTCCTGTGTTGCGCAAAAGGCGTGGCGAATGCTCTCGCTCGTTTTCAAGGCAAAGGGCTGAAGCACCTTAACAAAGTCGTCGTCCATCGCAGCTTCGGCAGCAAGGATTGCCTGACCGTGCGGCGATTGCGCAAACGAAATCGCCGCATTGAGATCGTCTTCGGTCAGGCGAGCGGCTATGAGTTGAGCATAAGCGTGATCGACTGCCGGAACGTTCTCGTTCACCGCACTCTCTATGGCCTTGTTCAGCGCGAACCGGCAGGCATCGTCGGCGCAGGTGTTCCATGTAAGCCTCGCTCCGCGCGCAAGTATGTTCCGTAGCCGCTCCTCCTTGTGCGTAACTGTTAGATAGCGTTCGGCCAACGCCATCCTGCGCTGCATTCCCGCGTCCTGGCCGTGCGCCGATGTCGCCACGAGCGCCGACGCCAAAACCAAGTTCAGGAAGTGTCGCATCCGGTCCTCCACAATGCACCGCCGCCGGCCGTCTTGTCTGGTCTCGGCATTGCGATAAGCCGTCGCCGCAATCCGCGCTATTGGGAAAGGAAGGGATGAATGAGGGCCGCTTGAGAGAACGTCATTCCTCCCCAGCGGCCCCGAGCTTACCGTACCCAGCGGAAACGTCGGACCGTGGGCTTGCCGTCCGGGCCGATGAGGGTCGCGCTTTCGGTCATTTCCCTGCCGTCCGCCGACACCGTATAGACCCGCACAGAGCCGAGATTGCCGCCTTTGCTCAGGCCCATCACCAGCACGTTCGGCGCCGGGCTGGTCATCGCGACGCTGTCGGCATCCATCTGGTCGCCGCCGATCGGGACGGCGTTGCCATCGAGCCGCTCGCGCGAAGTCATACGCCGCGCGCTGCCGTCCTTCGCCGTGATCACGTAGGTGGTGTTCCACACGCCCGCACCGGCATCGGCGAATTCGGCGGTTACGCTGGCAGGACGGGCGTCAGCCGGGATCGACATCGATTCGGTGTCGAGCTTCCACAGACCGATGAACGGCGATGGCGCAGGTTGCGGCGCCGCTGCCGGCGCCCCCGATGCCGAGGCCGTGAGGATCGCAATGATCGCGAGAAGCATGGTCATCTCAAGTCTCCATTCACGCTGCTAGGAAGGAAGGGCACACGTCTCCCGCCGGGCAATGACGCCCGTTCCGGTTCACGCGCTGCAGGCAAAGTCTCGGCGTTAAGTGGCCGCGATCCCGGGCGGAGCTTCGCCGAAAAGGTCGGTCTGCCATCGATATAGCTGCCAGATCGCCAGGAGCTCGATCGCGAGCACCGCCGCCGGCAGCAGCAGGAACGCCATGTCGAGAAACAAGACACCGGTGAACAGGAAGAGCGTGACCATCGCGGCGCTGTTGACGCGCGCCAGGGTGGCGACGCGGGCCCAATCGCGCTCGAGCAGGAACCAGGGCATCAGCAAATGCCCCGCGACGATTCCCCAGACCAAAACCGCCAGAGGCGGAGCAAAGCCGCGATTCCAGGGCGTCAGCAACCGCTGGGCTTCGCCGGCCCCGGCGAACCAGCCTACCAGTCCGGCATGGCCGGTCGGCAGGAAGGGAAAGCCGGAGGCCGTCCCCACGATCAGCAGGGCCGCGAGCGGGAGCAGGCCCAGGGCGACGGCATGGCTGGTCAGCGTAAACCGTCCCTCCGCCTGTTTCGGCATCTCGCGTACCGCGCTCGCCAGGCAGCCGGCCGCAAAGGCCAGCGGCTTGTCGTCCTCGATCGCCGCCTCGAACTCGCCGCGCATCGCCAATGCCCAGTCGCGGCGACGATCGCCAAGACAGGCGTCCGCTACCGTCAGAACGGCACGCGCAAGGGTCGCCTTCATACCGGCACCTCCTTGAATCCGGACAAGGGCTGTTCTCCGGCCGTGGCCCGGGCGAGTGCGAGGCCCGCGGCCGTCAAACGATAGGCATGGCGCGCGGGCCGGCCGGGCTGGGCTGGCTTGTGCCATTCCGCCTCCACCAGCCCCTGATCCGTCATCCGCATCAGCAACGGGTAGAGCGTACCCGACAGCAGTCCGGTTTCCTTCATGATGTCATAACCGTGGCGCCACTCGTGCGGCATCGCGGACAGCGCGCCGAGAAGCGCGAGCATCTGCTTGGAGGGACGACGATTACCAACCATGACACGAATACAACATATGTAGATTTATGTGTCAAGACCCCGCTGGAGGCCTGCCAAACTTGGCGCATCGAGAACGATTGCCCTCAGCAATCGAAGGCAAAGCCGGCCGGCAAGTCGCCGGCACGCAACCGGCCGGCAACGGCGTTGCCTTCCATTCCTTCAATCCGCCAGTCGGCGAGTGTCGGTGCGCCATGGCGCTTGGCGAGCCGGTTGCCATTGGCGTCGAGGACCAGCGCATGGTGGTGATAGACCGGCTCGGGCAGGCCAAGCACCGCCTGGAGCAGGCGATGCGCATGGGTCGAGGGCATGATGTCGCGCCCGCGTACGACATGCGTGATGTCTTGGGCGGCGTCGTCGACCACCACGGCGAGATGATAGCTCGCCGGGCGGTCCTTGCCCTTGAGCACGAGGTCGCCGAGCGTCAACGGTTCGACCGGCATGGTGCCGGCGAGCTCGTCGGTCCAGGTCAGCGGTCCTGCCCGCCGCGCGGCTTCCCCGGCGTCGAGCCGCCAGGCAAAGGCTTCCGTCGCCATCCGTTCCTCTCGCGTCGTCGAACCGATCGCGCGGCACGTGCCGGGATAGTGGGGGCCATCGGGACCGTGCGGCGCGTGCAGGCTCGCCGCGACTTCGCGCGCGATTTCGGCGCGAGTGCAGAAACAAGGATAGGCCAGGCCATCATCGCGCAAGCGGTCGAGGGCGGCGTCGTACAGCGCGAGCCGCTCGGACTGGACCGACATCGCGTCCCAGCCGAGCCCGAGCCATTCGAGATCCTCGATAATCCCGGCGACATGTTCGGGCCGCGACCGCGTCACATCGGTATCCTCGATCCGCAGCAGGAACCGCCCGCCATGGTCTCGCGCGCGGTCATGCGCCTGGATCGCCGACCAGGCGTGGCCCAAATGCAACCCTCCGGTCGGGCTCGGCGCGAAACGGCTGACGATCATCAAACCGGCCCTTGACCGCGAGTCGCGGCCTGTGCTGTCATCATGGCGTCATCCTGATCGGCTTTACGCCCGCCAGGACAGCGAAGGGGGAAGGTGTGTTTCATCCCGACCTAATGCGACATCCGGACAGTTGCCCGGCGTTGGTGCTGAACGCGGATTATACCCCGCTCAGCTATTACCCGCTCTCCGTCTGGCCATGGCAGACCGCCGTCAAGGCGGTCTTTTTGGATCGGGTCGACATCGTCGCGCATTATGAGCGCGAAGTGCGCAGCCCGAATTTCGCATTGAAACTGCCCAGCGTCATCGCGCTCAAGCAATATGTCCGGCCGAGCGCCTTCCCGGCCTTCACCCGGTTCAACCTGTTCCTGCGCGACCGTTTCCAATGCCAATATTGCGGCACGCACAAGGATCTGACCTTCGACCACGTCATCCCGCGCGCTTATGGCGGGCGCACGACGTGGGAGAATGTCGCCACCGCCTGCGCGCCGTGCAATCTGCGCAAGGGCGGGCGAACGCCGCGCGAGGCGAAGATGCCGCTGCACGTCGAGCCGATCCGGCCGACCAGCTGGCAGCTGCAGGAACATGGGCGGAGCTTTCCGCCCAATCATCTCCACGATACCTGGCATGACTGGCTGTACTGGGATGTCGAGCTGGAGGCTTGAGGACTGCAGCCCGAAAACAGTCTTTCCCGCGCATTATTCGAGCAAAATGTCGCGGCTGGGCCAACGCAACCCGTCATGCCGGGCTCGTCCCGGCATCCACTGTGCGGCAGGCCGAACGGCCTGAATTTCTCGTCCTGCGCTGGCGGCACGGTGGATCCCGGCACAGGGCCGGGATGACGGTTGGGATATAGACGGTTGCTGATCTGTTTCATGCAAACGTATGCGTCCTCGGGAAAGACGATCTTGGAATAAAATGCCATGAGCGGGTCCGATAACGAAACGATTGACCCGAATCGCGCTGCAGTGCAGCAAGCGGACATGGCCGACCTCCCCGCTATCACCAACAATCCCGACGTGCGTTTCCTGGGCAAATTGCTCGGGGACGTAATCCGCGCTTATGGCGGCGACGCGCTGTTCAAACGCACCGAATATATCCGTTCGGCGTCGGTCGATCGCCATCGCGGCATCGGTGGCGATGTCGATCTCGGGCTCGACCGACTGTCGCTCGACGAGACGCTCGATTTCGTTCGCGGCTTCATGCTATTCTCGATGCTAGCCAACCTGGCCGAGGACCGGCAGGGCGTCGCCGCCGAGCCGGGCGCCGATGTCGCGGCGGCGCTGCAACGGCTGGCAGACGAGGGGATCGGCAAGGACAAGGTCATGCGCCTGCTCGACCATGCTCTGGTCGCGCCCGTGCTGACCGCGCATCCGACCGAAGTGCGGCGCAAGTCGATGATCGACCATCGCAATCGTATCGCGCAGCTGATGGCGTTGCGCGACCGCAAGATCGCGACGACCCCCGAAGGCGACGATGTCGAGCAGGCCATCGCGCGACAGATCGCCTTGCTTTGGCAGACGCGCGTGCTCCGGCGCGAGCGGCTCTATGTCACCGACGAGGTGGAGACGGCGCTCTCTTATTTGCGCGACGTGTTCCTGCCGGTTTTGCCTGGCCTCTACCAGCGCTGGGACCGCGCGCTCGGCGAACGCACGCCGAGCTTCCTCAAGCCGGGTAGCTGGATCGGCGGCGACCGCGACGGCAATCCCAATGTCGTGGCGGAATCGCTCACCGCGGCGCTGGCGCGGTCGTGCGAGGCGGTACTCGGTTATTATCTCGACGCGGTGCACGCGCTCGGTGCCGAATTGTCGATCTCGACCGATCATGCGCAGGTCAGCGATGAATTGCTCCAGCTGGCGGCGGCGAGCGGGGACGATGCGCCGAGCCGCGACGACGAGCCGTATCGCCGCGCGCTGTCGGGCGTCTATGCCCGGCTCGCCGCGACTCATCGCGCGCTGACCGGCAAGCCGGCGCCGCGCCCAGCCGCGCTGAAGGGTGAGGCCTATGCCGATCCCCAGGCGCTGCGCCGCGATCTGGTGACCATCGCGCATGCTTTGGCGGACGAAGGCGCCGGCCCGCTCGCGTCGGGCGGCGCGCTCGGGCGGCTGATCCGCGCGGTCGACACGTTCGGCTTTCATCTGGCGACGCTCGACCTGCGCCAGAACAGCGCGGTCCACGAACGCACCGTCGCCGAATTGCTCGAGGTCGCCGGGGTCGAGGCCGATTATACCGCGCTCGACGAAGCCGGGCGCGTGGCGCTGTTGCGCCGCGAACTCGCCAATGTTCGTCCGCTGGTCAGTCCCTATGCGGCCTATAGCGACGACACCGCGTCCGAACTCGCGATCCTGCGCGCGGCGGCGGAGGCGCATGGCAAATACGGGCCGGCCTGTATCCGCCAATATATTGTCTCGATGGCGATGTCGGTCAGCGACCTGCTCGAAGTCCATCTGATGCTCAAGGAAGTCGGGCTTTATGTGCCGGGCGCCCCCCCGACCGCGGCGATCATGGCGGTCCCGTTGTTCGAGACGGTTAGCGATCTGGAAGCGGCGCCGGCGATCATGGCCGAATGGTTCGGTCTGCCCGAAATCGCCGGGCTCGCGGTCGAACGCGGCGTCCAGGAAGTGATGATCGGCTATTCCGATTCGAACAAGGACGGCGGCTATCTGACCTCCACCTGGCAATTGAGCCGCGCGTCCGAAGCGCTCGAACCCGTGTTCGAAACGGCGCATGTCGGCATGCAATTGTTCCACGGCCGTGGCGGCGCGGTCGGGCGCGGCGGCGGGTCGTCCTTCGCCGCGATCCAGGCGCAGCCGCCGGGGTCGGTCCAGGGCCGCATCCGCATCACCGAACAAGGCGAAGTGATCGCCGCCAAATACGGCACGCGCGAAAGTGCGACGACCAATCTCGAGGCGATGGCGGCCGCGACCCTGCTCGCCAGTCTCGCCCCGCCCGCGCTGTCGGACGCCGATCACAAGCGGTTCGGCGCGGCGATGGACGAGCTGTCGGCCACCGCGTTCAAGGCGTATCGCGGCCTGGTCTACGAGACCGAGGGGTTCCGCACCTTCTTTCGCGAAATGACGCCGATCGCGGAGATCGCCAATCTCAAGATCGGCAGCCGGCCCGCAAGCCGCAAGAAGTCCGACGCGATCGAGGATTTGCGCGCGATCCCCTGGGTGTTCAGCTGGGCGCAGGCACGCGTGATGCTGCCCGGCTGGTACGGGGTCGGCCAGGCATTGGCGGCATTCGAGGACAAGCCATTGTTGCGCGAAATGGCGCAAGCCTGGCCGTTCTTTGCCGCGACGCTCGATAATATGGAGCAGGTGATCAGCAAGTCCGACATGGCGATCGCCGAGCGCTATTGCTCGCTGGTCAAGGACCGCGCGCTGGCCGAGGCGATCTTCCCGCGCATCCGCGACGGCTGGGAACAGGCGCGCGACGGCCTGCTCGACGCGACCGGCCAAGCGCGGCTGCTTGAAAAGAATCCCGGTCTCGATGCCTCGATCCGCTTGCGCCTGCCCTATATCGAGCCGCTCAACCTGCTCCAGATCGAGCTGATGAAGCGCCACCGCGCGGGCGAGGACGATCCGCGGATCGGCGAGGGCATCCTGTTGTCGATCAACGCCATCGCCACGGCGCTGAGAAATTCGGGCTAGCCTTCGCAAGGCGCGGGAATCGCCGGAGAATAGCCGTCTTAACTTGGTGCTAACCCTGATTGCCTAACCCATCGCTCGTGAAGCGGCGGTGGGTTCTCCTCAAATTGCGCGCGCCCGCGGGTCTCGGCCTGCTGGCGATGGTCGCGTCGTGCCTGCCCCAGGCCGAGGCCCCGCAGCGGCTGAAGGCGCGCCCGATCGCGACCGTCACCATGATCAACAAGCTGGCGCTCGACTTGCCGGCGGACATTGCCGCCAAGCTTCCGGCGCTGGTCGACGCGAGCAGCTCGATTGCCGCGATCAGCGCTGCCCAGCCATTGCTGGCGCTGTCGGCGACGCGCAGCCCAGACGATGCCGCGCGCGCGATCGAATGCCTGACCGCGGCGGTCTATTACGAAGCGCGGTCGCAGAATGACGATGGCCAGCGCGCCGTCGCCCAGGTCGTGCTCAATCGCGTGCGCGACCGCGCCTTTCCCGACAGCGTCTGCGGCGTGGTCTATCAGGGATCGACGCGGCGGACCGGGTGCCAGTTCAGCTTCACCTGCGACGGATCGATGGCGTTCCGCCGCGATCCTGCGTCCTGGACGCATGCGCGCGACATCGCCATCGCGGCGCTTTCCGGCCAGGTCTATGCGCCGGTCGGCTCGGCTACCTTTTATCACGCCAATTACGTGCTGCCCTGGTGGGCAGCGAGCATGGATCGCGTCGCGACGGTCGGCGCCCACATCTTCTACCGCTGGCGCGGCGGGCTGGAAGGCGCGCTCGCCAACAGCCAGAATTATTCGGGGTTCGAGCCTATCGTGACCGGCCGCACGACGCCGTGGCCAGGCAGTGACGGGGGTACCGCCCTTGCCGCGAGCTATGGTGGCTATAGCGCACAGGAAGTCGATTCGGGCGTGGTCGTCCATCGCGGCGGATCGACCGTTCCGGCGCCCGAGGCCGCCGCCCTGTCGGCCCCGGTTCCGGTCGCGCCGCTGCCAATGGGCAAGCGCATCCGGGTCAGCGCCATGCTGCGTTCGGGTGCTGGCGTTCACGTCCATCGCGGCGAAGGCGTTCCCGACTTCGACGCCGCGCCGACCGATACAGCCACCGACTGATCCTTCAGGCGGGTTGCAATATCGGCGCTCGCCCGCGCCATCCCGACCATAAAGACGCTGCCGCGATGGCGATGCCGATGGCGGCAAGGATTCCCGCTGGCGCTCGTGTCAGCGCGGCGAACGCGCCTGCCCACGTATCGCTACGCCCGAACGCCTCGACCAGGCCTGCCTGCGCGACGGTGACCGCGGCGACTGTCAGGAAAGGGCGGCGGCCGCGCGAATACGCCCAGGCCAGGACGACCGCGATCAGCCCGGCGCTCAATTCGGCCGTCAGATAGGCAGCATCGAACGGCGAGAGTCCGGGCAGCGTCATCGGGGGAAGCAATCGCGTCACGATCGGCGGCAGGACGAGCAGAATGGTCGACAGCATATAGCCGGCGTGCAGCCAGACCTGACGGCGATGGAGCAAAGCCGCGCGCACGATCAGGAGCAAGGCGAGGCTGGCGATCGCGTCGTCGAGTCCCAGCATCGCGCCGAATGGCGCGTAGAAGGGATGCCCGGCGAGTGCTTTCGCCGCCATGCTCTGCATTGCTAGCAATGCGCCCGCCATGAACAGCGGCACGACGGCGAATACCGCCACGCCGGCCGTGCGATGAAGCGCATTGCGTCGCTGATGGATCGACCAATGCTGAAAGAAGACCAGCGCGATCCATAAAGCGGCAGTGAGGCCGTGGGCATGGAGCGCAAACGCCAAGTGCGGCAGGTCATGGATATATTGCGGCCAGAACGCCACCGCGATCATCGGCACCAGCAGCAGCAACGCCCATCCGGCATGACGAAACGGCATGTGTCCCCCATCCCCCGACCGTCACCCCAGCGAAAGCTGGGTCTCAAGCGTATCGCAATTCGGCATGAGATCAATATCGGGTTGAGCATGCCTCGCATGCTCAAGGATCGTCCGGGGGACGATCCGACCCGATATTCTTGCGCTGGGATGACGGTGGGTGGCTCAGACTCCGGCGCCTTCCAGTTCGAGCAGGAAGGCCTTGCCTTCCAAGCCCCCGGCAAAGCCGGTCAGCGCGCCATTTGTGCCGATCACGCGATGGCACGGCGTGACGATCGAGATCGGATTCTTGCCGTTCGCCGCACCGACCGCGCGAAACGCCGTCGGGCGACCGAGCTGGCGGGCGATCTCGGCATAGGATCGCGTCTCGCCGAACGGGATGGTCAGCAACGCCGCCCACACGCTCTTCTGGAAATCGGTGCCGTGGAAATCGAGCGGCAGGTCGAAATGCGTTCGCGTGCCGGCGAAATAATCGCTCAGCTGGCGCATCGTCTCGACCAGCACCGGATGGTCGGGCTGCTCGGTCATCGTGCCCAGCCGGACACGATCGGGGTCGTCATTCTCCCACAGGATCGCGGCCAGCCCGCGATCGCTCGCGACGAGCTTGAGCATGCCGACCGGGGAGGCGTAATTGGTGGAAGCAAAGGTCATGGCGTGGTCCTTCATAGCTTGGACCAACGACCTAGGCGCTCCGCCGACGGCTTGCTTCCCATAGCTTGCGCTCAATGCCATGTCAGCGGCCGTTAGCGCCCGATTCCCATGCGCTGCAGTTCCTTGTGCCCTTCCATCTGGTGCTTGATCGCTCCGCCCAGATGCAGGACGACCAACAGATAGACCAGCTTGGCGATCAGCTCATGGGCCTCGCCGAAGGTGGAATGGATCCACTCCCTGGTGTCGGGCGCCATGCTCATGATGAAGCCCAGCCGCGGCCATTCGAACGTGCCGAAAAAATGCATCGGATTGGCCGCGGCGTCCTTCCACGCCGAATCCATCACCCATCCGGTGATCGGCATCGCCAGGATAACGAAATAGAGTCCCCAGTGGACGATATGCGCCGCGATCCGCTCCCACGGCTTGTAGCTGGCGGGGAAGGGCGGCGGCCTGTGCCCGATCCGCCACAACAGCCGCAGGATGGCGAGCCCCAGGATGGTGATGCCGATCGATTTGTGGCTGTCGATCATCGGCCGGACATATTCGCCGATCGCGTCGTTATGATCGCCAAGCGGCCAGACCCAGGCGAGGGCGACGTTGGCCACCACGCCGATGGCGATCAACCAGTGCAACCAGATCGCGGTTTTCGTGAACCGTTCGCTCTCCACGACGTACTCCCTAACGCATTGGCAATCAGGCTAGTGCGGGGCCGAAACGAACGCTAGGGAATATCCGCCCCCCAACGAAGTCCTCTACTCCATGCTCCAGCGTACGCCGGCGGACGCGCTCGCCCAGTCCTTTGCCAAACTCTCTCCGCGCCTCAATCCACGCCGCGTGGGGTGGCCGAGCCGTGGAGTTACGACACTCGTATATGTGGCGTTCGTCGCCTTGGTGGTTCAGGCGTTCCTGGGCCAGGGCATATTGGTCTGGTCGGTCGGCGTCGGCTATATCCTCTACGATACAGCATTGTTGATTTTCACCGCGGTGAAAATCTGGCCGCTGCGCCACGGCGCACGGCCCGCACTGCCGTCCGACACGAGGTCCAGTCTCGCCATTATCGTCGCGGCGCGCAACGAAGCCGCGGTGCTCGACGTGACGATCGACCGCCTCGCCGCGCAGGAAGGCGCGCCCGACCTGATCCTGATCGCCGACGACGGGTCGGACGACGCGACGCCGGAGACGCTCGCGCGCTATGGCCTGGCTCAGCCGGCGCTGGGCACGATCAGCCCGCCCGCACCCAAACTACCGTCACTGCGCTGGCTTCGGTTGCCGCATGGCGGCAAGGCACGCGCGCTCAACGCCGCGATCCTGCATGTCGACGAAGAGATCGTCGTCACGGTCGACGCCGATACGCTGCTCGAACCCGGCGCGATCGCCGCGATGCGCAACGCCTTCGCCGCCGAGCCCGAACTGGTCGCCGCGACTGGCGTGATCCGGCCGATGTGCGGCCCCAGCCTGTCGGGCCGGCTGTTCGAGTGGTTCCAGACCTATGAATATGTCCGCAACTTCCTGTCGCGCTACGCCTGGGAGCGGCTTAACGGCCTGTTGCTGGTGTCGGGCGCGTTCGCCGCCTTCCGCACCAAGGCAGTGGTCGAGGTCGGCGGGTTCGATCCCGATTGCCTGGTCGAGGATTACGAGCTGATCCACCGGCTGCATCGCGTCGCGCACGATACCGGCCGCGATTGGCAAGTACGGGTGGTCGGCGACGCGCTCGCCTCGACCGACGCGCCGGCGACGCTCCCCGCGTTCCTGCGCCAGCGTCGCCGCTGGTTCGGCGGGTTCCTGCAGACTCAGCATTGGAACCGCGACATGGTCGCCAATCGCCATTTCGGAAAGCTCGGCACCGCGATGCTGCCGGTCAAGGTGGCCGATACGGTGCAGCCGGTATTCGGCCTGACCGCGTTCGTCATCCTGTTGGTGGTGCTGTTCAGCGGCCGCTTCCACATCGTGCTGCCGATCCTGATCATCATGGCGGTCAAGATCGTGGTCGACCTGACGTTCCACCTGACCTCGCTCCATCTCTATTCGCGCTGGACCGGCCAGACCAAGGGGCTGCGTTTCGGCCCGGCACTGGCGGCGGCGGTGCTCGAGCCGTTCAGCTTCCAGCTATTCCGCCACTGGGGCGCGATCCTGGGGTGGAAGGCGTTCCTGACCGGCCGCGAGACCTGGGCAAGGCAGAGCCGGACGGCGATCGCGGAGGTGAAAAGGGAAGGGTGAGCGTGGCGGGCGCCTGGCTTTTGCCAAGCCAGGAGCGCCTAGAACGAGACATTAGCGGCGAACGCTTCGCCTCGGTGTTAAACATCCCGAACTGGTGGTTTGCCGCCCGTTCGCTTTCGGCCTCGTGATCCCGATAGCGGACATCGGCAAAAGTAGAATATAGCCGGCCGCATGATTTGGAATGTCGTTGATCGCAGAGCTCATCCTTACCGTTGGAGACGCGTGAACGCGATCATCGAAGCAATCGAACACGACAACAGCGTAACGGGTGCCGACCAAGCGCCAGAGTCGGGACCACTCGACGTAATCGACTATGATCAGCGGGAAAGTGTGTCAGTCAAAGAGGCGGTCGACTGGGCAAACACCCAGCGATGCCCGGTAACGCTCTATCTCTATGACGAGGGCGCCGGCACGACCAGCAAGGGGCACTTCAATGCCGTGGTCAACCGCTTCGACTGAACGGCGAGAAGTGGGTGGGTTGCGGACTGTCCGGTTTGAGACCGGCACGACAAAAAGCGGACTTTAGCCATCACCTTGTTCGGGTATCACGTCGTCGAATGACAGCCCAC
>Ga0207705_10001712_pt1 | contig 17396 bp, 19 predicted proteins | sample KBSC13metaG_FD_184314 | JGI IMG/M metagenome (GOLD analysis project Ga0207705, IMG submission 184314) | Corn rhizosphere microbial communities from Kellogg Biological Station, Michigan, USA - KBS C1-3 metaG (SPAdes) (version 2) | ecosystem: Host-associated > Plants > Roots > Rhizosphere > Soil ...
CCTGCCCGTTCCAGCCTCATTCTTCTACGCTGCCTGAACGGAAAACCGACAGAGACATACGACATTTCTAAATAGCTGGCGCTGCGACATCTGAATCTGGCTTTGACATTGACTGTGGCGGCTATATGCAAATGTCGTGTTCTAGCTAGATAGAAATGTCGTGTTTTGGCCTCGGTATGCTGGTCGGTTCTACGCGGGACAACGGAGCTGGCCATGCATGCCACTGCACCGGTGACATTGAACATGCGAGAACTCGACCGTCTGAAGGTGGTCCAGGCCGTGGTGGAATTGGGATTGAAGCCTGGGCGCGCGGCTGAGCGGCTCGGGCTGAGCGGCTCGGGCTGACGACGCGGCAGATTCAGCGGTTGGCGGCCCGGCTGCGCGAAGACGGCCCTGGCGGACGGGTGTCATGCCGACGCGCGAAGCCGAGTAATAGCCGGCTGGACGCCGCGATCGCCAATCGAGCGCTGGCCGTCATTCGTGATCGCTACGCCGCTTTCGGGCCCACCTTGGCCTGCGAGAAGCTCTACGAGTGCCACGGTATCCTCTGGCCAAGGAGACGATCAGGAAGCTGATGACCGACGCCGGTCTATGGATTCCGCGCCGGCAGCATCCACCTTCGGCTTGGCAGCGAAGGTTCGCTGCGCGCCGAGCAGTTCGAGTCCGATGTACGGGCCGCGGGCTTCACCGACATCCAAGTGCGATTCGTATCGCCGCTCGGCACCGAACTACCCCCGCCCAGCCGAGCAGGTTGGATCTGGACAGCGGCGGCTTCGAAATCACAGCGACGAAACCGGCCGGCGGCCCGTCCGAACCCGCCGCTTGATTCAGGCGTGCCCTGCCGCGCAGCCGAGCTAGGTCGTCATTTAGGTGTGCTTTGCATCGGGTTGCCGTCGATGTCGCCGCGTGCATGGTGCTTGCTCGATCGTTACGCCAGGCGGCGTCGTTTTTGCGCCGACCGATCTTTTCAAGGAGTCGCACCATGGCAAACAATGAATCGCAGGATAAGCCGCAACACCCCGAGCAACAACCGGCTACATCCACGCCCGAACAAGATCAAAAGGGGGGGACGTTCAAGACCGATGTCTCGGAGACGGACGACGAAGGCACGACGGTACGCGATGCCGAAGTGCGTGAGGACGATTTGTCCGAGGTCGATCCCTCGAAGGAAACGGGACACGAATAGTCTTACCGTGCCCCCTACCGCCGCGGCGCCTAACCGTGCCGCGGCGCCGCGCAGACGCGATCGTTGCCTGCCCTGCGGCCTGCAAGCAGTGCGTCGTACACGCCGACGTACCGGCGCGCCATGCGCACGCTCGTAAAGCGCGACTCGAATGCGGCTCGGCACCGACGTCGGTCGATGGCGTCGAGACGCGTGAGTGCATCGACGGCTGCATCGACGTTATCGACGATATACCCCGTCACGCCTTCTTCAAGCACTTCGACTACCGCCCCACTGGCGAACGCGACCGTCGGCGTGCCACATGCCATCGCCTCGATCATGACCATCCCGAACGGCTCCGGCCACTGGATGGGGAAGAGCAGTGCCCGCGCGCGCGACAGCAGTTCGATGCGCGCCGCGCCGCCAACCTCGCCCAAATAATCGACAAAATCGCGATTCGCTTCGAGCAACGGCGCGATTTTCTCGTTGAAGTACCGTGTCTCACCAGGATGCACTTTCGCCGCCATCTTCAATCGAAGCCCCGCGCGCCGCGCGATCTCGATCGCAAGATCTGGCCGCTTCTCAGGCATCATTCTTCCGATAAACAATAAGTAGTCCTCATTGTTTTCGCGGAGCGCGAAAGCGTCGATCGGCAACCCATGGGGAATCGTCGCTTGCCAATTCGCCCAAGGGATCGGCTCTCGTTGACTATCGGAAATCGAAACGAGCGGCGCCTCCGAAAACTCGCGCAGCAAAGGTCCGTGATCGGCAGGGAGCAGCCGTCCATGCATCGTCGTCACATGCGCGCACGGCAACCGGCGCGCCGACGGAAAATACAGCGGATCGATATGAAAATGAACGACGTCGAAGCGGCCGGCTCGCTGGATCACGGCTTCGACTTCGCGTACGTGGTGAGTGAGCGTGTCCCAAACGGCACCGTCGCGCCACAAGCCACGCTCGCAAATCGGCACGAGTTCGGCCGATGTCTTCGAATCGCCCGTCGCGAACAACGTGACCTGATGACCGAGGCCGACGAGTTCCTCGGTCAGATAGTGGACGACGCGCTCCGTCGCACCATAGCCGTTCGGGGGGACGGATTCATATAGCGGTGCAACTTGGGCGATGCGCATCGATCGTTCTCCTCTCCAACATGCCAACATGCCAACACGCCAACATACGCGGCGGTGCGTCAAGATTCGGCGGCGCGGCGCCATCGCTCGAGCATGGCATGTGCCCGCGTGCCGGCCCGAATCGGTGCCGGACGGAGCAGTACGCCGGCGGCAGTCGTTATCACTGTTAAGATGCATGCAATCGATCGACTGCCGAATTCTTTGCGAGGAAACCGGTTCGTGACTCACCTTGTATTCTTCTGCGGCCATGCCGGCACGGGTAAGACAACGATCGCCAAGCGGCTCGTCGGCCCGCTCATGCGCGAGACCGGCGAAGCGTTCTGTGTGCTCGATAAGGACACGCTATACGGCCGCTACAGCGCCGCGGCGATGGGCGCACTAACGGGCGACCCCAACGATCGCGATAGCCCCCTCTATCTCCAACACCTGCGCGAGCCGGAATATCAAGGGCTGCTCGATACGGCACGGGAAAATTTGGAATTGGGTGTAAGCGTTCTTGTTATCGGTCCCCTATCGCGGGAAGTCCGAGAGCGCAAGCTATTCGATCGGGACTGGCTCGGCATCGGGGAAGCCGTCCGTATCCGCATCGTCTGGGTCCATACCTCGGAAGAAACCGCGCATGCGCGCGTCATCGCACGCCATAACCCCAACGATGCGTACAAGCTCGCCCACTGGGACGAATATCGCCAGCGGCGCTTCGTACCGAGCGGCGCCGCGCTCGAAGGGCTCGTCATGTTCGATAACACGGCGCCGACGGCAACCGAGTTCGACGCCCTGTTGCACGATATCTTGAAGGAATCAGAGCATTAAAAATGCGGTGGGAGGTTAGCCATGCACACGTTGCCGCATGCATGGCTGGCTGCCCTCTTCTTTTACGGCTTTCTCGAGGCCCTGCCCAGTGCCGCTTTCTCATGCGGCGCAGTATGCTGCACCACCCCTCTCAGGTTGCTCATCGTTCGGACTTGCGCCTGCGGCCGGTTACGTCGTTACCGCAATCGGCTGCGACCGCGGCTGCGGTCAGGCGGTGACCATCGCGTCGAGCGTTGCGCCTTCGTACAGTCGGCCAAAGCGGTTCGCGAGAAAATCGCGTAGCGACACCTGTTCTTGCCGCACGAACCCGCTTTGCGGCAGCTTGCCATCGCGAAACAGGTCCAGCACCGCACACATCGCGCCGGCCGTCGTGATTTGAATAGCGCTCATCGGCACACCGCAGACAGTCTTCGCGAAAATCTTGCGCGTGAATACATCCTGGACGAGTTGGCCGTCGCGCATGCCCGTCACCGTCACGAAAATCAGCACGACGTCCTGTGAGGTCGATGGCACGGCGCGGCGCATGATCGTCTTCAGCGTATCGCGGTCGCTCGAGAGTCGCAGATCCTCCAGCAGGAACTTAACCAGATCGCGATGTCCCGGATACCGGACCGACTTGTAGTCGAGTGATTCGACTCTGCCCGCCAGCGTTTCACAGAGTGTGCCGAGCCCGCCCGACGTGTTGAACGCTTCGTACTCGGTGCCGTCGAGCGAGAAATGCTCAAGTCCTTCGAGCGGCTGTACCCATTGCGTGCGCGCGTCGCGAATCGCCTCGCAGGGTTGGCAGTATTCATTGATGAGGCCGTCGACACTCCAGGTCAGGTTGTATTTGAGCGCATTCGTCGGAAATTCAGGCAGTGCACCGACGCGCATTTTCACTTCGCGTATTTCGGAAAAGCGATTGGCCAACTCATGGGCGGCGATGCCGATAAAGCCCGGCGCCAAGCCGCATTGCGGCATAAAGGCTTGGGGTGCGCCCTCCGCGAGCGAGCGAATCGCATGCGTGGCGCGCACGTCCTCGGTCAGGTCGAAGTAATGAACTCCTGCGGCTTTGGCCGCGGCCGCAACATTGATGGCCAGGTAGTACGGCAACGCATTGACGAGTGCGTCGAAACCCTGAACGGCGGCGCGGATTGCATTCGAATCGGCAGAATCGACGCGCTCGGTTGCGATGCCCTCGCGCGCGAGTTTTTCCAGCGCATGACTATCCCGATCGAATGCCACGACTTCGTAGTCGCCGGTTTCACGCAGCATATGAGCGATGGTGTGACCGATCAGCCCGGCACCGACAATAGCGACCTTCATGCACTTCTCCTTTGGTTTCGCGTTTTCTTGTGGACAGAGGCCTGCGCGGCGATGCACCGCCGCGCGAAAACCGCTGCGCTGGAAACAGTTTAGGGAAGCGCGGAAGCGAAAAATAGACGCAGACTGCTGCGTTTTGACGTGAGTTTTAGACGAAGTGTCGAAGTATCGATACATTTCGTCAAATTGAACAAAGATTGCGGACGTAAAGGGCTCTCCGGGCTGTCCGGACTAGCCGTACACCCCTTCGCGCAAGCGCGCGAAATCAGCCGCCGAAGGACCCGCGATCGATCTTGCGAGCGAGAATAATGGAGGTCGTGGTGCGCTCAACGCCTTCCAGTGCGCCGATCTGATCGAGCAGTTCATTGAGCCGATCCGGAGACCCGGCGCGCAACCAAGCCACATAATCGTATTCGCCGCTGACCGCGCACAGCAGTTGCACTTCGGGCATCTTCTCCAACCGCTTGAGCGTGCTCGGGCCGAACTTCGGCGCGAGAATGATGCCGACGTAGGCATTGATGCTAGCGTCAAGGACATCCTGCCCAAGCCGCACGCCATAGCCGGCGATAACCTGCGTCCGCTCGAGCCGCTCGATGCGGGCGAGCACCGTCGTACGGGCAACGCCGAGTTGACGTGCCAGTTGCGCGACGCTCTCGCGCGCATTCGCCTGCAGCAATGTCACTAGATTGCGGTCGAGTTCGTCGAGTTGGTCCAGGCGCGGCGGTCTCATCGGTTCGAAGCGAATAGCTCGGCAGGAAGAAGGCTGGAATTATCGCCCATGCCGCGCTTCGTACGCTTTGACGTGGGTGTAGGCCAATTCGAGCATCGAGGGCGTACCGCCCGTCCCCGCGCCCGCTTTGCGCCTCGCCAGTAGATCGCCGAGTACGTGGTCGCCTTCGGTACGCAAGCCGTTTTCGATATCGCGCAGCATGGATGCCGTGAGCGAGGAACCCTCAGCGAAAAGCATGGCACGCGAGCGTTCCTCAAACGGGGCTCGCATGCCGTGGCCGTGCAAGGCGGCCACCGCGCCGCACTCCTCGAATAGCGCGTGCATTGCCGCTCGTCCTCCGGGTGCGCCGACGATGTCGCCGACGCCTGCTCGGAACAAGCATGTACCCCCTGCGAGCGTCGCGAGAAACACCCACTTTTCCCACATCTGCTGCACGATCGCATCGACCGCGTCGACATCGAAACCGCCCGTGCGCATTGCCGCCGCGACAGCGTCGACGCGCGCGCTCATCGCGCCATCGAGCTCGCCGAATACAATGGCATGCATATCCGTCATTTGGACGATCGCGCGCGATGCATCGAGCGTCGCCGCAATCAAGCAAACGCCGCCCAGCACGCTCGCTCTGCCGAAGCGGGCGCCGAGTAACTCGAGATGCCGCATTCCATTGAGCAGGGGTAGGATCGTCGTCGACGGGCCGACGGCAGGCGCGAATGCGTTCATCGCGTCTTCGAGGTCATAAGCCTTGCAACTGAGGAGAACGAGGTCATACGGGCCGTCGATTTGCGATGTCAGGACGGTCTTGACATCGGAAAGCTTGGCCTCGCCGCGCGGGCTCTTGATGATGAGGCCGTTCGCCGCCAATTCGTCGGCGCGCGCTTCACGCACCAGAAACGTCACGTCCTGTCCCGCCAACGCCATCCGCCCGCCGAAGTACCCGCCGACCGCGCCGGCGCCTACAACCAGAATACGCATCATCCCTCCTCCACGAATCTCACCGCTACCTAAGCGGCAGCGCCACTGTAATGCAGATGGCGAAATCGCGCCGGGCTCGTCGGCACGGCACTGCCTTGTCCCATCGTGCTACGCTTCACATCCGTTTCAAATGTAAGCGTATGTCTCATTATCCGTTTAACCCGCCCGCGCGGTGGTAAAACTAGCGCCGGACCGACGAACATGCGGCAAGCATGCGCGGTCCAACGAGCCGGCGCCCTTCGCCGGCTCGGGTTTCGTCCACACGACTGCAGGAGGTTCGATGAAACGAACAATCGTCATTCTCGCGTCCGCCCTCGCCACGAGCGGGATGCTCGGCATGAGCGGAGCGTTTGCACAAGCTTCGGCGCCGGCCGCTTCGGCGCCCCAGGCCTCGTCCAGCACAGCGGCCGGCACGCATGCCGCTAAGCGCGAAGCGCGCGTCGAAGAGCGGATCACGTATCTGCATTCGCAGTTGAAAATCACACCGGCTCAAGAGCCACAGTGGAACAAATTCGCCGATGTCATGCGCGCGAACGGTCAAAACATGGGCCGGCTCTATCGCCAACGCACGCAAGCCGAACAAACTCAATCGGCGCTCGACAACATGAAGCAGTACGCCGAGCTCGCGCAAGCGCATGCCGACGACATGAAACAGCTCGTCGACGCATTCGAGCCGCTCTACGACAGCCTGTCGCCCGAGCAAAAGAAGCTCGCCGATACGACATTCCGTCAACGCGAGCACGAGCACCACGGGCATAAGGCCAAGTCCGACGCCGCGGCCAAGCCGTAATCGGAGAAAGCGTAATCGAAGATGCCCTTCGGCCCTCGGCCTTTCCGATGGCCGTCGCAACCCTGTCATTCGCGTGAGCAGGGCCTAGGGCGAACGGCCGTCGGCCGAACGAAAGGCGTGCGCGTCGCGCGGATTCCCGCTACGCTCACGCCTTCTCGTCGTGTACGTTTGGTTTATTTCCCCATGATCGAATTGAAAGACATCGACCTGCGCGAGGATCCCGCCGCGGCGCGATACGTGAAGGATGAGGTTGTCGTTGTCGAGTTCGCGCATATGAGCGGCGAATTGATGAGCCTCGAAGGCGCGAACCGCTACCTGCCCGGCGACGCCCTGATCACCGGCACGGGCGGTGCGCGCTGGGTCGTCGATCGCATGCGTTTCGACGGCAAATATGTGCCCGCCGAGGCTACCCTCCCGCACGGCCAGCCCGGCCGCTATCGCAATCGGCCCGCCGTCGTACTCGCCAAACGCATGGACGCGCCTTTCACGATTGCGCGGCGCGCAGCCGGCGACATCCTGAGCGGCGCAGCCGGCGATTGGGTCATGCAGTATTCCCCAGGCGACTACGGTATCGTGCGCGCCGATCGGTTCGCTGAAGTCTATCGAACCGAGGGTCGATAGCCGTGCCGAGCCCGACACGCTTTTCATGCGGCTGCTTCGAAAGGGGCCCCGATACGGCGTATCGCTGCTGTAGCCGTTGCGGAGCGCGCCGGTAGCCCGTAGCCGCTAGCCGGTAGCCGCTAAACGCGGCCAACTATCCCTTACCGGGCTTACGCGAACTCGTCACCCAGCTCGATCGTCACTTCGCGCGGAACGGCTTCACCCGCCGCATAGTGCTCCTCGAGCGAACCCAGTTCCGCTTCCACATAAGCGCGCACGACGGCGTAGCTGCGCGCCCGCGCGGGCGGCGGCAGCGCACGGTAGCGCGCGAACGCGCCCGCCGCGAAATCCACCGTCAAGGTCATCCGGCGCGCGGTCGCGCCGAATCGCATCGCCACCCACTGCACCGAAAGGCAAGGCGTGCCGCTCGCGCCCGCGCGCTCGGCGAAAACGGTCTGTTCAGGAAAAAGATCGCTGACGACGCGGGCAAGCGTCTCTATGTCGGCGCTCTGGCATTCGAATCGATAAGGTTCCATCGTGGGGCTCAATGCAGCACGTATCGTGGGGGCAAGCGACGCTGCGGGCGAAAAATGCCGCGCAGCGCCGTCTTCAGTCGTCGTCGCGCCAAACGGTCGAGCGTGTCGATCGGCGCACGACGAGCTCACCTGGCAGCATCGATTCGCGGGCCGGTTCCACCCCGCCCTCGATGCGGTCGTGCAAGAACTCGACCGCGCGATAGCCGATCTCATAGGTAGGCTGGCGGATCGCCGTCACACCGATTAATTCCGCCCATTCCGAATCATCGATCGACATCAGCGCTACACGCTCTTGCCAACGCGAACCGTATCGGGCATTCAGATGCAGCGCAAGCGAGAGCGCAACGGGGGCGTTGGCGGCAAAGTACGCTACGCGCTTGCCGCCCGTCTTCGAAGCCGCCTCCAAATGCCGGTCGAGCGCTTCGTGCGTGCTCGCGAGCCCCTCGGCGTCGCTCAGGTCGAGCACAATCGTCTCCCCGTGCGGCGCCGAGCCGGCAGCGCGCGCTTGCTCGAGCGCGGCCCGAAAAGCAGCCTCGCGCAGGCGACGGGAGCTCACTTGCTCGTACGGCTGCACGACGAAGCGAATGTCGTCGAAGCCTTGCGCGAATAAATGGTGCATGCCGACTCTGACGGCCTCGCTGTTGTCGAGCCCGACCATGTCCGCGGTAAGTCCGTCGATCGACCGATCGACGAGTACGGCCGGCGTGCCGCCCTCGCCGAGGGGACGCAGCATCTCTTCCCTCACGCCGAGCGCATTGACGATTACGCCTTCGACGCGATAGGTCGTCATGAGCTGCAGGTAGCGCCGCTCCATCTCGACTTCATTGGCCGCGTTGCACACGAGCGGCATCAGGCCGAGCGCGTGGCAGGCAGCCTCGACGCCGCGCGCCACACCCACGGTGTACGGGTTCGTCAGATCGGCAACGAGCAATCCGACGAGCCGGTTACGCCCGCGTTTCAAGCCGCGGGCCATTTGATTAGGCCGGTAGTCGAGCCGTTCGATCGCCGCTTCGATGCGCGCGCGCAAATCGGCCGACAGGACGTTCGTCTCGCCGTTCAGATAGCGCGAAACGCTGGTCTTGCCTGTGCCGGCCTCGCGCGCAACATCGCTGATGGTCGGGCGGCGCATCGTGCTCGGGGGCCCTACGCCCATCGCGCGGCGGGGCGCACCGCGCGCGCGCCGTAAGCAGCTGAAACCAAAGGGAATCTCCTTGTCGAAGGCGAACGCCGCGCGACTTCGCGCAGCCGTGTTTGCGCACAGACAAAAGCGCGCCGTAGCGCGCTTTACGTATCGTTCAGTGGCGGCATCATAGCGCACGGTGGCGCGTCACACCACTCGTGCAAGGGTGCAGGCCACGGCTCCGACAAATTCAGCGTAAGCACCGACGAAGCTAGCGCACGAGCACCTCGGGGTTCGCCACGTTGCGCGTGAGCGTTCCCGCCAACGCAGCGACGAGATTCTCGGCGGCACAGCGCGCCATTGCATGCCGTGTCTCGTGCGTGGCAGAGCCGATGTGAGGCAGCGCGACGACATTGCGCATCGCGAGCAGCGGCGAATCGCTCACCAGCGGCTCGTGCTCGAACACGTCGAGGCCCGCGCCGGCGATCGTACCGTCGGCGAGCGCCTCGATGAGTGCAGGTTCGTCGACGATCGCGCCGCGGGAAGCATTGATGAGAATGGCACTGCGTTTCATGGCCCGCAACTGCGAGGCGCCGATCAGATGCCGGGTCTCCGGCGTGAGCGGCACTTGCAGGCAAACGAAATCCGATTGCGCAAGCAGTTCGGGCAGTGCCACGCGCCGAGCGCCGTATGCGCGTTCCGCCGCTTCGTTCGGATGGCGGTTCGCATAGAGTACGCGCATGTCGAAACCCAGCGCGGCGCGGCGCGCCAGGGCCCCACCGATGCGGCCGAGCCCGACAATGCCGAGCGTCTTGCCGTGCACGTCCACCCCATAGTGTTCCGGGCCGATGCTTGCGCGCCACTTTCCGGCCTTGACCCATTCGGCTAGATCGACCACGCGCCGCGCCGTCGCCAGCACGAGCGCGAAGACGGTATCCGCCGTCGATTCGGTGAGTACGTCGGGCGTGTGCGTCAGCACGATGCCGCGGCGTGTCAGATCGTCGACGTCAAAGTTATCTACGCCGACCGAGATCGTCGAGATGGCCTTGAGCCGGGTCGCGCCCGCCGTCATGGCCGGCGTCACTTTAACGCTCGCCCCGACGGCGCCGTCGGCATCCGCCAGCGCCTCGCCGAGCGCGCGCCCCAGTGCTTCGTGCGAGCCGCCGGATGCGCCCTCTAAGAGCACCACCTGCGCGTGCTGGCGCAGATAGTCGAGGACATCTTCCGGCATCGCCTTGTAGACGACGATCTTCGGAGTCATCGAATTACTTTCCGTGTGCGTGGGCTTGCGCGGCACCGCTCACCAGCGGGCTCTCTTCAGGTTTCGCTTTGACCGACAGCGTCAGCACGACGGCGGCGACGAGCGCGGCGCTCATGAACGCGTAGGAAGCGGCCGGCGAACCGGTCGTGCCGTTCAGATACCCGACGAAGTACGACCCGACGAACGAGCCAAGCGCGCCCATGCTGTTGATGAGCGCCATGGCACCGCCGGCCACGTTCTTCGGCAGCAGTTCCGGCACGATCGCAAAAAACGGTCCGTACGGGGCGTACATCGCAGCGCCGGCTATGACGAGCAAAGCGTAGGAACCCCAAAAATGCGTCGAACCCAACGCATAAGAACCGGCAAACGCAATGGCGCCGACGAGCAGGAATGGCCAAACGAAGGCCTTACGCGCATCGAGCTTGTCGGACGCCCACGAGGCGGCGAGCATGGCGATAGTCGCCATCAGATACGGCAGCGCCGACAACCATCCCGTCTCGACCATTCCGATCGTCGAACTATTCTTCAGAATCGACGGCAGCCACAGCACGAAGCCGTACACGCCGATGCTCCAGCAAAAATACTGCGCGCAAAGCTTGATGACGGCCGGCGAGCGGAACGCCTGCGCATAGTTGCGCACGGGTTTGATGGCTGCTTGCTCGGCGGCGAGCACGGTGGCCAGGGAACGTTTTTCGTCCCCGGAAAGCCATTTGACCTCGGTGGGCTTATCGCGCGCCATGAACCACCAGCAGACCGCCCAGAGGATCGCCGGCACACCCTCCGCGATGAACATATGCCGCCAGCCGAACGAATGCACGAGATAGCCCGACACGATCGACATCCAGAGGACCGTCACGGGATTGCCAAGAATCAAAAACGTATTGGCGCGCGAGCGTTCATTCTTCGTGAACCAGTTGCTGATGAAGATCAGCATCGCGGGCATGACCGCCGCCTCGACCACGCCGAGCAGAAAGCGGATGACGATCAGCGACGCCACGTTGCTGACCATGCCCGTGAGCGCCGCGCAGGCGCCCCAGAGCACGAGGCTCACGAATACGAGCCGCCGCACGCTGCGGCGTTCCGCATAGACGGCGCCCGGAATCTGAAAAAAGAAGTAGCCGAGAAAAAACAGTGCTCCGATGAGCGAAGCGAGCCCGGCGCTGATACCGAGATCCTTGTTGATACCGGCTGCCGACGCAAAGCCGTAATTCGCGCGATCGAGATAAGCGAGGCTGTAGGTGATGAATACGATCGGCATGATCATCCACCAGCGGCGAGGTGCAAGCGTTGCATTCATGGGTGTCTCCTCCATGGACTATGTCGTAACGAAGACGGCTTTTACGCCGGTGTGGCCAGCTTTTCGAGCTGGTCGAGTTCCTTGCGCGTAGGCAGCCCTTCCGAATCGCCGATCACCTGGATCGCAAGGGCGCCGATCCGGTTGCCGCGCGCAACGGCGGTCGGCAAATCGCGGCCCTCGAGCAGCGCGCTCACGACGCCTACGGCAAATCCATCGCCGGCGCCTACCGTGTCGACGACGCGCGAAACGGGTTGCGCCGCGATATAGCCGGACTGGTCCGCCGTGCGAAAGTAAGCACCTTGCGCGCCAAGCTTGACGATGACCCCGCGCGCGCCCAAGTCGAGATAAAACCGTGCGACCTCCTCCGGCGTGTCGTAGCCGGTGAGCACGATGCCTTCGCCCAGCCCCGGAAGGACCCAGTCGGAGAGCGAGGCGAGCGCATTGAGCGAGGCGACCATCGCGTCGCGCGACGGCCACAGCGTCGGGCGCAGATTAGGATCGAACGAGATGGTCTTGCCCGCGGCGCGCATCGATGCGGCCAGGTGGAAGGCGAGTTCGCGCGACGTGGCGGAGATCGCCGGGGCTACGCCCGTCAAATGCAGATGGCGCGCGTTGCCGGCGTATTGCGCGTCGAAGTCCTCGAGCGACAGGTGGCTTGCAGCCGACCCTTTGCGGAAATATTCCACGATCGGGTCGCTGCCGTCGGTCTGCTTCCCTTTCAATTGAAACCCGGTGGGATAGCGCGTGTCGACGCTTACATGACTTGCGTCGATGCCTTCGCTCGCAAGCGTATCCAGCACATAGCGCCCGAAAGCGTCCGCGCCGACGCGGCTCACGTAGCCCACGCCAAAACCGAGCCGAGACAGACCGATCGCAACGTTCAAATCCGCACCGGAAATCCGTTTCGTGAAATGACCGACGGCCTCGAGCGGCCCCGTTTCGTCCGCGACGAAGAGCGCCATGGCCTCACCGTAGGTCAAGACGTCGAGTGGGAGGGACATCGATGACTCCTTATTCACCTGGTTCATGTTCAACGGCGCAATGCGCCGGTTCCTTCGTAACAGCAGGGCGTGTTGGGCTTCATCCCGCCAGGTTTCATACCGCCGCCAGCCAGGCGACGCGGTGACGCGCATCGTCAGCCAGCCCACGCTCGGCGAACGGGAACTCGATCCCGCGCGGCGCGGTGCGCGGCAAAATGCGGAAGAGCGCGGGGAACAGCGGGTCCTCGAACGAAGGGGCGACGGGGAATCGGCGGGCCCCCTCCCCCTCGGACGACTTGCAATGAACGTACTCGACCCGACCGGCGAGTGCATGAGCGGCATCGATCGGCGCTTCACCGGGCCATTGCCAATTGCCGATGTCGAACGTCATACCCAGCGCCGCCGATGCGCCCTCTCGGTCGAGCGCCGCGAACAACTCGACAAAACGTGCAACGGTGCCGTTCTGGGCGCCCTGACCGTTCTCAACGAGCAGTCGCGCCCGATGGCCCGCGCTCGCGCGCACAATGGCCGCGCCGTCCGCTTGCCCGGCGAAACCACCCAGTTGCAGCTTCACCCAACGCGCGCCGAGCGCATCCGCCTCGGTATACGCAGCGGCGAGCGCCGTGGTGTTCAGCGCCCCATCGTCGTCATAAAGGCCGGACGGCGTCGAATAAACAGCCCACAGCCCGCACGCGGCGATCGCCGCACCCAGCGAACGCAGGGCCTGCGGCGCTGTGTCGGCATCCTGCGCGAATAACTCGCGTCGTACTTCAAAACCCGCCGCGCCTGCGTTTGCGGCCACCTCGAGCCAGGCCGCGTGACCGCGCTGGCGCACGGCGCCTGCCCCGAACGCGCTGGCGACGATTACGACTTGCGTGACGGGTAGCTCGTAATTCGTGTCCGACATATCAAATGGAACCGGTTCCAATACACTTCGAAAAAAATCGAGCGAAGGGGCTCGATAGACGTAATCTTGCACTTCTCATTCTGCCTGGCGCCATCGTGGTAATCCCTATCTATCGCCGCCCAGGCCCTGCGCACCCGTGCGGGACCCACTCGCCGACCCAGCCCGCTCACGCTGTCAGCGCGCCGGACTCTCCGTCTGCGCCGCACACAGCTCGAGAAACCCCGTGGCCACGCGCGACGGCGCGCGCTCATGCGGCACGAGAATCGAAAAGTGGCGCGTCAACGGATGCGGGGCCAGCGAAAGCGGTACGAGTGCGCCGTCTTCATGCCGCATCGCCATGGCGGAAATGAAGCCGACACCCATGCCGGCGCGCACGGCCTCCTTCACGCCTTCCACGCCGGCGACGGCCAGCGCCACGCGCGGGACCACGCCGACCGCCTCGAACGACTGCTCGACGAACTGCAGCACGCCCGAGCCCTCCTCGCGCATGACGAGCGGATAGCGCGCCACCTGCGCCAGCGTCGGGCCGGTACCCCGCTCGCTCGCCTGATCCGCAAGCGGATGCCCGCGTGGAACGATCGCGACGATCTCATCCTCGCGCCAAACCCGTACCCCCGTTCCCTCGGGCAGGTCGGCCCCCACGGGCCCCTCGATCATGGCGACGTCGAGCGAGGCGAGCGACGCCACGATGTCGCCTGTATTGCCGCCGGCGGTTTGGATTTCGACCTCCGGGAATCGACGCTGAAACGCTGCGATGAGATAGGGCAACAGATAGCTCGCGACCGTCGTGCTCGCGCCGATGCGCAGCGTGCCTCGCGCCACGCCCCGCAGCGCATCGCGGTAGCCCAGCGCTTGGCGGTAGGTCTCGCGCAACTTCAGCGCGTACTCGGCCAGTTGCGCGCCGCTCGGCGTCAGGCGCACGCCCCGGCCTTCGCGCCGGTAAAGCGGCTCGCCGAACTCCTCCTGCAATTGACGCAACTGCCCGGACACTGCGGGTTGCGAAAGATGCAGCGCCACCGCAGCGCGGCTGATGTTCAGGTGCTCGGATACGGCGGCGAACGTTATCAGTTGATCGGGTGTCATAGGACATCAAGTATCGCTACAGCCTATATATTACTTCGCAAATCACGATTTTTCATAAGCTTATATGCCCGATAGGATTAGGCCATCGAAACACCCGTTGAAGAGGCCTTCGGAATGTCCATTTCGCACACGTTGTCAGCGCCGTCGCAGGCTGCACAGCAGCACGGGCAACTCAACGGCATCCTGTTCGTCGGGCTGTTCGCAGCCGCGGTGACGCGGCTCGCCGCGCTACCGGCCATCGCGGGGCTCGGCGTCAGTCCGCTCATCGTCGGCATCGTCGCCGGCGCCATCTACGGCAACACGCTGCGCCCGGGCATGCCCGCGCACTGGGCCGCCGGCGTGAACTTCTCCGCGCGCAAACTGCTGCGCATCGCCGTCGCCTTTTTCGGGCTCCGCGTGAGCCTGCAAGAGATCGCGGCGGTCGGGCTTCCCGGGCTTACCACCTCGGTACTCATCGTGGTCAGCACGCTGTTGCTCGGAACGTGGATCGGCATGAAGCTGATGAAGCTCGATCGCGATACGGCGATCCTCACCGCGGCCGGCAGCGCCATTTGCGGCGCCGCGGCCGTGCTCGCGTTCGAGTCCACGCTGCAGTCCAAGCCCGAAAAAAGCGCGGTCGCCGTGGGCAGCGTGGTCTTGTTCGGTACGTTGTCGATGTTTCTCTACCCGTTGCTGTACCGTGCCGGCTGGCTCCATCTCGATACGCTCGGCGTGGGGCTGTTTTTCGGCGGTACGATTCACGAAGTGGCGCAGGTGGTCGGCGCAGCCAGCAACGTCGGCGCCGAAGCGACCCACGTGGCAACGATCGTCAAAATGACGCGCGTCATGCTTCTCGTACCGGTGTTGCTCGTGCTTGGCGTTTGGCTTGCGCGCTCGGCGCGCCATGCGCGGGCCGACGCGGCCACCACCGGCGGGCGTCGCGCCCCGGACGCGCCGCGCAAGCTTGCGGTGCCGTGGTTCGCGTTAGGTTTTCTTGCCTGTGTGCTCGTCAATTCGCTGCATGTCCTGCCGGCGGCCTCGACGCACGCACTCAACGCACTCGATACCTTCGCGCTGACGATGGCGATGACCGCCCTCGGGATCGAAACGCAGATCGCGCTAGTGCGCAACGCAGGTCCCCGCGCGCTCGCGACGGGCCTTATTCTTTACCTCTGGCTCGTCGTCGGCGGCCTCGCCATTACGTGGGGCGTCGAGCGCGTGTTTGCGTGAACTTGCCCGCAGGCAGGCTGCGTGCTCGGCGAGCCTACAAGCGCGGCACGCCGCGGCTTTCCGGAGGAAGAAAATGGCTTACGAACTCTACTATTGGAACGGGCTGCAAGGCCGGGGCGAATTCGTCCGGCTCGCGCTCGAAGAGGCCCAGGCGCCGTATATCGATATCGCCCGGGGCGCCGAAGAAGACGGCCAAGGCCAATCGGCGATGATGGACCTCATGAACAGCAGGACCGAGCCGTTCATCCCGTTCGCGCCGCCGTTCTTGAGGGACGGGGAGCTCATCGTCTCGCAGACGGCCAACATCTTGCTCTACTTGGGGCCCAAGCTCGCGCTCGCACCGCAGGGCGATCTGCGCTATGTCGCCCACGCCGTGCAGTTGACCATCGCCGATATGGTGACGGAGGTGCACGACACGCATCATCCGATCGCAAGCGATCAGTACTACGAGGATCAGCGCCCCTCGGCGAAAGCGCGCGCGGCCGATTTCCTCGCACACCGCCTGCCCAAGTTCATGCACTACTTCGAGCGCCTGCTGGCGCACAATCCGCACGGCGACGGTCATGTCGTCGGCGACTCGCTCACTTATGTCGATTTGTCCCTGTTCCAACTGATCGAGGGTCTCCACTACGCCTTTCCGCGTGCGACCGCTCGATTTGCCTCGCATTACCCGCGGCTCGCGGCGCTGCGCAAGGCGATCGCGGCGCGGCCGAACATTGCCGCGTATCTCGCGTCCGAGCGTCGCCTGCCGTTCAACGAGACGGGCATCTTCCGGCACTACCCCGAACTCGATGCCGCGGCGCATTGACGCGCAACCGCGCCGATCGCAGCGGCCCTTACCGACCGGCCAAAGGCATGGCCGATCCGTTCCTAGGGACGGAGCCGATGCTATGCTTGCGCTCGTCCCGAATCCCTCGAACCCCGAGTCGACGCCTTTCCCCGTGCTCTCATTCTTGCTTCGACTGCGCACGCGCGCACAGTCGCTCTTCCGCTTGTCCGAGGCCCATACGATGCTGGTCTGGGCCGTCATCGTCGGCGTGCTGGGCGCGTTCGCAACGGTCGCGTTTCGTCATGCCATCGATGCCTTCCAGTGGGTCTTCACGCGTCATACCGGCAGCTTCGTCGCCATGGCGCATGCGCTGCCGTGGACGATTCGAATTTGGCTGCCGGCCGCAGGCGGCCTCGTCGCGGGTGGTTTTCTGCTCGTCGCGCGTCGCAGTGCGGATAAACATGCCAGTTCCGACTACATGGAGGCCATCTCGATCGGCGACGGCGTCGTGCCGGCCTGGCCGAGCTTCTGGCGCAGCATCTCGTCGCTATTCACGATCGGCACCGGCGGCTCGATCGGCCGCGAGGGGCCGATGGTGCAACTCGCGGCATTAGCCGGCTCGCTCGTCGGCCGTTGGGTCCATTTCGATCCGCCGCGCTTGCGCCTGCTGGTGGCCTGCGGTGCGGCCGCCGGTATCACCTCGGCCTACAGCGCACCGATCGCCGGTGCCTTTTTCGT
>Ga0207705_10001713_pt1 | contig 17393 bp, 20 predicted proteins | sample KBSC13metaG_FD_184314 | JGI IMG/M metagenome (GOLD analysis project Ga0207705, IMG submission 184314) | Corn rhizosphere microbial communities from Kellogg Biological Station, Michigan, USA - KBS C1-3 metaG (SPAdes) (version 2) | ecosystem: Host-associated > Plants > Roots > Rhizosphere > Soil ...
ACAGTCGGGCTCCGACAACCAGGCGAGCCTGGCGCAGGCCGGCGACAATATCGCCTCGATCGAACAACGGGGCTCCGGCAACCAGGCGAGCCTGCAGCAGGCCTCCTCGGGCGCCGGCGCCAACCAGGCCGTGCTGTCGCAGGTCGGGTCCTTCAACGCCGCCAGCCTGACCCAGAACGGCTCGAACAACACCGCATCGCAAAGCCAGGTCGGGATCGGCGACAGCCAGTCGGTCACCCAGGCCGGCGACAACAACCACGCGACTTACAACCAGGTCGGCAACGGCCTCCCCGACCTCGCCGTCCGCCAGACGGGGGGCATGACGGTCAGCATCACCCAGACCGCCTCGCCGTTTTCAGGTCATTGATGCCCGCGCGGCGCGCAATCCTCGTCATCGTCGCCGGCGGCCTGGCCTGCCTTTCGGCGTTGGCCCAGGCGCAAGCCGCCGCCGGCCCACCCTGTCCCGCAGCCGCGTCGGCGGCGACCGGCGCGGACCAGATTTCGGCGCCGAGCACGCGCGCCAGCCTGCACACCAGCCAACTGGCGCCCCTCGGGCCGTCCGGCTCGACCGCCGCGTCTCAGCTCACCGAACGCGGAAAGCGCGTCGATGCGCCCCCGGCGCTGTCGGCCGCCGCCCAGGGCCGCGATACGCACGTCGCGCCTGTGGTTGGCCGCGACCGGTGCGATCCGGCCGATCGGCGCGAGGCATCGGACGCCGATTGCGCCGCCATCGCGGACCGTCGGCCTGACGATTTCGCTGCGCCGGCCAGGGACTCGTCCGGCGTCAAGGTGGAGGCCAAGGGCGCGGCGGGCGACCTTGTGGACGCCATCGTCGGCGGTGGCACCGGCACCGTCGTCCAACTCCCCAGGAATTAGCGCTCGCCGATCTCCCGCTCAGCCCGCGGCTGTGGCGCGCTGACGTAGCGCCCGGCCACGCTGCCGTCGCGCAGGTAGACCACGATCTCCGTCGGTTTGCCGGCGTCGGAGTAGCGTCGAGCCAGCGCACGGGCCGCGGTTTCGGCGTCTGCGCCGCTTCGGAACATCATCCGGTTCTCAAAAGTGTCGCCCTGCACGCTCCAGCCGTCCTGCGCGGCCCGTATGGAGATCATCAAGCTCATCGCCGCTCTCCTCTGGTCTGGGCGGCGGGATAGGCCCGGCAGATGTCGTAGTGATGACGGGATCGAGTCGGCTTTGGGCGGAACCGAGGCGCTGGGCGCTGGCGCGAGGAGCAACGGCCATTGTCCGGACAGGTTTTTCGTGTTTGTGGCCCGCGAATTGCGATTGGCTATGTGCGAAAGTCCGCGCCGTTCGACCTGCTGCGAGGTTGTCATGTCCGCCCTGCCTGTCTCCAAAGGCCCCCGCCTGAAGAAGAGCGAGACGCTCGAGATCCGGCTGCCCTATTCCACCAAGCTCGCTTTCATGGAGAGCTGCCGCAGCGAAGGCCGCTCGGCGAGCGAGGCTCTGCGACATTTCATCGACGGCCACCTCGAAGGCGCCCCGCCCGCGCGCCCCGCCGTGCGGCGTTCGCGCCACCTGCTCGCCGGCGCCCTCGTCGCCGCCGCGGTCGGCGCCATCGCCCTGCCCTCGCTCGCCCGTCCGGGCCTGCAGGCCGGGTTCGACCGCCTCGACCTCAACGGCGACAAGGCCATCAGCCTCGCCGAGTTCGCCCAGCTCGACACAAACCACGACGGCAAGGTGAGCTTCGCCGAGTTCCGCGCCCGCTACGAAGCCACGCCGGGGCGGTGACGCGCCTCACCGCACGCGCTCGAAGAACCGGCTGAAGTCCAGCTTGAGCCACGTCCAGGGCTTCAGCAGGGAGGAGCCCTCCCGCCAGGACCACATCACCACCTCGGCGCGGCCGATCAGGTTCTCGGCGGGGACGAAGCCCACGCCCACCTCCTTCGGCCAGCGGCTGTCCAGCGAGTTGTCGCGGTTGTCGCCCATGAAGAAATAGGTCCCCTGCGGAACGACATAGATGTCGGTGTTGTCGCCCTCGCCGTCCGCCGATCCGCCGAAAGTCACGTAGCGCTTGCCGCTCGGCGCAGTCTCAACGACCCGCGGCACGATGCGGCCGGGCGCATCGTGGTCTTCCGCAAGTCCGATCCGCTGGCGCGGGATCGGCTTGCCGTTCACGAAGACCTCGCCGGCCTTCACCTGCACCCGGTCGCCCGGCAGGCCGATCAGGCGCTTGATGTAGACCTCGTTGGTGTCGCGCGGGAGGCGGAAGACGATCACGTCGCCCCGCGCTGGAGACCGCCCCAGGAAGCGGCCGGAAAACAGCGGCGGATTGAAGGGAAATGACGCGCGGCTCCAGCCATAGGGCCACTTGGAGACCACGATGTAGTCGCCGGTCACCAGCCCCGGCTCCATCGAGGACGAGGGGATCGTGTAGGGCTCGAAGATCGCCACCCGCAACACCAGCGCGATCAGCAGCGCCAGCCCCACCGTCTTGACGATCTCCACGACCTCGCGCGCGAAGCCGCCGCCCCTGCTTACGTCCTCATCGATCCGTTCCGACGCCACCAATCCCGCTCCTGCCCGAAGCGCGCCGCACGGGCCCGCGGTTGCGATGTGCGCCGCCGTGGGCCACGCCTCAACCGATGTCTTGTCCGGGCGCCGGCGAAAATCTGTCCGGACATCCGCACGCCGCCCCACGAAGCCGCTTTCGCCTCGGGCGCGATCACCTATGCTGGCGCTTGGTCAGGGAGAGGAAACCAGACACATGCCCAAGCCAGTCCGCATCTCCGACGACGGACACGTCCGCACGATCACCCTCGACCGGCCGGAGAAGAAGAATGCGCTGAGCCAGGAACTCGCCTGGGGCGTGGTCGCCGCGGTTGACGCCGCGGCGCTCGACGACAACGTCTGGGTGGTCGCGATCACCGGCAGCGGCGACGCGTTCTGCGCGGGCCTGGACCTCTCCGGCTCCGACGGCTTCACGCCCTACACGCCGCAGACCACCCAGCTCGACGACATCGGCTGGGTCGGCCAGTTCCTGCTCTCGATCCGCAAGCGCTGCGACAAGCCGGTGGTCGGCGGGATCAACGGCGTGGCGGTGGGCGCGGGGTTGGGCCTCGCCATGGCGACCGACGTGCGCCTGATCGCCAAGAGCGCGCGGCTGATGGCCGGCTACACGCGCATCGGCGGCTCGCCAGACGCCGGCCTGACCATCACGCTTCCGCAGGCCATGGGCCACGAGAAGGCGATGCGCTTCATGATGGAGAACCGCACGGTCGTGGGCGACGAGGCGATCGCCTGGGGCCTAGCCGGAGAGGCGGTGGACGACGACAAGTTCGCCGAGCGCCTGGCCGCCTATTGCCAGCAGCTCTGCGAGTGGTCGCCGATCACGCTGCGCCTGCTGAAGCGCGGCATCGTCAAGTCCTACGAGACCAGCGACCTGGAGCAGCAACTCCGCTACGAGGTCTCCAATATCCGCCGCGCCTTCGGCAGCGAGGATGGGCAGGAGGCCCGCCGCGCCTTCCTCGAGAAGCGCAAGCCGGTGTTCCAGGGACGGTAGGTCGGCGGGCGGCAAGGTCGGCCGACGCTAAGGCGCCCACTCGGCCAGGACCTTTCCGCTCTCGGCGTCCTCGAACGCCACGTGATCGAAGGCGACCGCATAGAGGCAAAGCGGCCGGTGGTCGGACGACTCCGCCCAGCAATGGATCGCCTGGCCATCGCCGTAGCCGACGATCCGGCCCTCCAGCAGCAGGCTGTAGGCATGGGAGAGCAGCGTCGGCTCCTGCTGGTCGACCTTGCGCACGTGCTGGTAGGGCCGGCCATCGCGGCGCAGGACCCGCGAGCCGCCGGCTTCGAAGAGTTGCACGAGCCCGAGCGTCGGCGCCGCCGGCGGCGTGGGCGTCGCCGGCGCGGGGATGTCGCGGCGCGGCGGGCAGGCTTCGCTCAAGCTCCACGGTCGCGGGATCCAGAAGCCTTCGGCGTCCTCCACCTTGGACGCGTCCTTGAGTTGCTGGATGAGCGGCAGGGTCGTGAGGATCGCGGGCTGCGCGGCCAGCGTCACCGTCTTCCTGGCCGCGTCGTACTCGACGGAGGCCTGCGCGCTGCTCGCCACCACGCGCGGCCCTTCACAACCGAACGGGATGCGAATCGAAAACCGGCGGCCGACCATCGCAGCGGACGCCGGCGGCGGCGCCCCGCCCGAGGCGTAGTCGGCCGCCGCGGTGTTCGCCGCCGTCACCAGCTCGGCGCGATTAAGCGGCGGCTCAGGACGCGGCAAGGCTGCCACTGTGGGGGGCGCGGCAGCCCGGGGCGTGCCGGCCGGCGCCGGCCGCGAGCGCGACATCAGGTAGCCCACGACCGCCAGCACGATCACGATCGCGACGAGGGCCAGGGGCGCGACCAGGGTGAGTTTGCGGTCGGGTGGCGACGGCCTATGCTCCGGCATCGTCAGAGCATAGCAGATCGCGGGCAGATGTCGGGCGTCCACCAAGGATCGACGCGCCGTGGCCGTTCGCGGGTCGCGGGCCACGCCAGCCGAGGCTGGCGGGCGGCGCGCCGATGACCCTGCCGCAGGCGGTTTCTCTCGCGGTCCTTGTCGGCGTCGTGGTCGCAATGATCTGGGGGAAGCTGCGCTCCGACATCGTGGCGCTGACCGGCGCGGCGGTGCTGCTCGGCACGCGCACCGTGCGGCCCGTGGAGGTGGAGGGCGCGTTCGCGAGCCCCGCGATCATCGCCCTCGCCTCCCTCTTCGTGATCGCCTACGCGATGGAGCTGTCGGGCCTGCTGGGCTGGGTGGTCGGACGCGCGATCAAGCTCTGCACACGCTTGGGCGAACTGGGGATCTGGATCGTCATCGCCTGCTGCGGCGCGGCGTCGGGGTTCCTCAACAACACGCCGATCGTGGTGCTGGCGGCCCCCGTGGTCCGCGACGTCGCCCATTCGCTGAAGCTGTCGCCCAAGCGGTTCCTGATCCCGCTGTCCTACGTCACCATACTGGGCGGCTGCTGCACCCTGATCGGCACCTCGACCAACCTGCTGGTCAACGACATGGCGCGCAACGCCGGTCAGCCCGCTTTCGCGATGTTCGAGATCACGCCGGTCGGGCTGATCCTGGCCGTCACCGGAGGCGCCTACCTGTTCCTGTTTGGCGGCCGCCTGCTGGCCTCGCCGGCCGGCGCGGCCCAGGCCTCGCCCGAGGCGCTGTCGCCCAAGGCGCGGGACGCCGCGGGCGACGACCCCGCCCTGGTGCCGACAACCGCTGCGCTGCGCCCCGCCCAGGCGATCACCTCGGTCGCCGTCTTCGTGGGCGTGGTCGGGGTGGCGGCGCTGGGCTGGGCGCCGATCGCCGCCTCCGCCTTCTCCGGCGCGGTGCTGCTCGTGCTCTTGCGCGTGATCAGCGCCGAGGACGCCTACAAGGGCCTGCGGCCGGACATCCTGCTGCTGATCGCCGGCATGGTGGTGGTGGGCCTGTCGCTCGAGGTCACTGGGCTGGCGGCGGCCGCGACGGATGCGCTCGCGACTTGGGTGAAGCCGCTCGGCCCGCTCATGGCGCTGGCCCTGCTCTATGGGGCGACGCTGGTCCTGACCGAGGTCCTCTCCAACGCCGCCGTCGCGGTCCTGCTGACCCCCGTGGCCGTGGCGCTCGCCCAGAGCCTGGGCGTGAACCCCAGGCCCTTCCTGGTCGGCGTGATGATGGCGGCCAGCGCGGCCTTCGCCACCCCGTTCGGCTACCAGACCAATGTCCTGGTCTATGGCCTGGGCCGATACAGCTACATGGACTTCGTGAAGATCGGCGTGCCGCTCAACCTGCTGACCTGGGCCGTCGCGGTGGTCGCCATTCCCGCCTTCTTCCCCTTCTGAGCCTCTCGCCGGCTCAGTCGTCGCAGCTCAGCCGGTAGCCGATCCCCGGCTCGGTCAGCAGCAGCTCGGGGCTCGCCGGGTTGGCCTCCAGCTTCTGGCGGAGCTGCGCCATCAGCACGCGGACGAACTGCGCGTCGGCGTTGGTTTCGCTGCCCCAGACGGCGGTGACGATCTGCCGGTGGGTGACGACCTGGCCGGCATGCCCCGCGAGCACGCGCAGCAGCTGGTACTCACGCGGCGTCAGCCGCACCTCCTCGCCCTCCACCATCACGCGACGAGCCGGGAAGTTGATCTCCAGCCCGCCGAACTGAAACCGGGGCTGGGCCGAGAACCGCCGCTCGCGCCCGCGCATCGCCGCGCGAATCCGCGCCAGCAGCTCGCCCACGCCCACCGGCTTGTTGACGAAGTCGTCGGCGCCCAGGTCCAACGCAGCGATCTTTTCGGACTCAAGATCCCGCGCAGAGAGCACGATGATCGGCGCATCGGACCATTCGCGGATCCGCTGGATCACCTCCTTGCCGTCGATGTCGGGCAGGCCCAGGTCGAGGATCACCACCTCGGCGGGCTCGCCGGCCAGCTGCGCCAGCGCCGCCTCGCCATTCTCGGCCGCGGTGACCGTGAAGCCCGCCGCCGCCATGGCCGGCGTCAGCGCGCGCAGGATCTGCGGCTCGTCGTCGACGATCAGCAGCCGCCCCAGCGCCCCGCTCTCCGTTCCGGTAGCCGTCACCGTTTCCCCACCTTCGTTCCCCCGCCTTGGTTCCGTCGCGGCGTCATTTCGCGGCCGGCAGCATCAGCGACATCACCAGCCCGGTCGGCGCGTCGGCGCGGGCCGCCGCGCTGGCCTGGCCGCCCATCCCCTGCATCACGCCGCGCACGATGGAAAGCCCGAGGCCGGTGCCGGGCGTGCGCTTGGCGGCCGAGCCACGATAGAACTTGTCGAACAGCTTGCCGAGTTCGCCCTTGGCCACGCCCGGCCCCTCGTCGGCCACCTGCACCACCACCTGGCCGTCGCGCGGGAAGCTGACCAGCGAGATGACGCCGCCGTCGGGGCTGTAGCGGACGGCGTTGTCCAGAACATTGGCCAGCGCCACCTCAAACAGCACCGGGTCGCCCACGGCCACGTCGGCGCCGTCGCCCAGCGTGCAGACGATCCGGCGGTTCCCGCGCAGCCGCTCGAAGCGCCGGCGCGTGCGGTCGACCACTTCGGCCAGGTCGAAGGCGGCGCTCTCGGCGTCCAGCGCCCCGCTCTCCAGCCGGGTCATGTTCAGCAGGTTGGTGACGAAGGCGTTCAGGCGCTCGGCCTCCTCCTGGATGGTGGTGATAAGGTCGTGGCGGGTCTTGGCGTCGAACTGGTCGCCGAACTCCTGCAGCGAGGTGGCCGAGGCCAGCACCGCGGCCAGCGGGGTGCGCAGGTCGTGGCTGATCGACGACAGCAGGGCGTTGCGCAGTTCGTCGGTGCGGCCGCGCGCGTCGGCCTCGGCCTTGGCGACGGCCAGTTCCGCCCGGGCCGTCGCCGCCGCGCCGGCGTCGGCCAGGATCTGCAGCAGGCTCTCCTCGCCCTCGCCGAGCGGCGGGTCGGCGCGCCAGCCCGCCACCATCCCGCCGGCGAGGTAGCGCAACCGCCAGCCCGCCGCCTCCAGGCTGCGCGGCTCGGACCGGTCCTCCAGCGCCAAGGCGCGCGCGGCTGACAGCACCATCGCGGTCGGCGATTCCCCGTCGGCTGAGGTCAGCACGTCGCCCTGCAGCACGAAGGCCCGGCCCCGCGCCGCGGCCGCCAGATGGTCGGCGAGCCGCGTGCGGATCAGCACCGGGTCATCGGAGATCGAGAACTCCCGCGTGGCTTCGAACAGCACCGCCGTCGCCAGCGCCCGGGAATCCGCCTGCTTGGCCTCGTCGCGCACCCGCCCCGTCAGATTGCCCATCAGCATGGCCACCGTCGGAAAGGTGAGCAGCACCAGGACGTCCTCCGCCTTGTAGGACGAGAGGCTGAAGTTCGGCGGGCTCGCGACATAGAAGTTGTAGATCAGGAAGGACGAGACGCCCGCGAGGTAGCCGGGGCCTGATCCCACCAGGTACGAGGTGACCAGGACGCCGACGAGGAACACCCCGGCCACCCGGTTGGAGCCGGTGAGCTGGTAAAGCAGCGCTCCGGCCCCCGTGGACAGCGCCACCACCGCGATCGCCACGCCGTAACGGCGCGACGTGCTGAGCCGTCCGGTCCAGGTCACGGGCGATAGCGGGCGGACTGGCAAGGGGCGCGGACTCGCAAACTTCACGGCGGCGGCGTCCATTCGGCGGCGCAGCGCCGCCCGAGGCGAGGCCAGACTGCTCCGGCCCCGCGCCCGCGCCAACTATGCGGACCTTATGTCGGCGGCGCGGCTTCGGCCATCCCCGCGGATTCAGGCGTCGGCTTCCCAGGCCTTGAACTCCGGCCGCTCCAGCAGCCGCTCCGCATACTGCCCCGCCGCGCCCGCGTCGCCGAAGTCCGACAGCTTGACCCCATAGGTCCGAAACCGCGTCGCCACGGGCGTGTAGAAGGCGTCGGCGATCCCCCATTCCGCGCCCGCCAGCCACGGCCCGCCGAACCGGCCGAGCAGGCCGTTCCACAGCGCCACGATCCGCCGGATATCCTTGTGCGTCGCCTCGGAAAGCGTCGCCACGCGCACTGCCGCCGCCAGGTCCATCGGGCACTCGCCGCGCAAGGAAGCGAAGCCGGAGTGCATCTCCGCCGCCGCTGAGCGCGCCAGCGCCCGCGCCCCGGCGTCCTTCGGCCAGAGCCCGGCTTGCGGGAACCTCTCGGCCAGGTATTCGCAGATCGCCAGCGAGTCGGTGATCGTCAGCCCGCCGCCTCCTGCGTCCGCGTCCTTCAGGCATGGCACGAGGCCGCTCGGCGAGTGCTTCAGGATCTCCGCCTCGCTGATCCCGTTCTCGCGGCGCAGTTCCACCAGGGTTTCGGTGAACTCCGCCCCGGTCTTCTTCAGCGCCAGCCACGGGCGCATCGACCAGGTCGACCAGGCCTTGGTGCCGATCACCAGTTCCATCGGGGGCTCCTTCTCAAGCGCTTGCAGCCGATAACGCGCCACGCCGGCTTTTCTCAACGCGATAAATGCACGACGCTCGCCCGCAGCGGCCGCCAGAGCCGCACTCCGGGAACGCCAGCAGGACGCGCACATGGCCGACATCACCACGCCCACCGGCGAAGCGCCGCTTGCCGGCATGGGGCTGGACGAGGTTCCCGAGCACACGGCCGTCCCGCCGGCGTCCGACGCCTACCGGCGCTATGTGCTGTGGCTCCTGCTGCTCATCTACATCGTCAACTTCATCGACCGCCAGGTGATCAACATCCTGGCCGAGCCGATCAAGAACGACCTCCACCTGGCCGACTGGCAGCTCGGCCTGCTGTCCGGCTTCGCGTTCGGCATCGTCTACACCCTCCTGGGTTTCCCCCTGGCGCGCGCCGCCGACCGCCACCACCGCGGCTACATCATCGCCGGCTGCCTGGCCGCCTGGAGCGTCTTCACCGGCGCCTGCGGCCTGGCGCAGAACTTCGTCCAGCTCGTCGCCTTCCGCGCCGGCGTCGGCATCGGCGAGGCCGGCTGCACGCCCACCTCCCACGCGCTGATCGCCGACTACTCCCCCAAGGAGAAGCGCGCCTCGGCGCTCGCCTTCTACGCCATGGGCACGCCGATAGGTTCGCTGCTGGGGCTCGCCATCGGCGGGGTCATGAGCGACTACTTCGGCTGGCGCCAGGCCTTCCTGCTGGCGGCCGCCCCGGGCCTGATCCTCGCCGTCGTCGCCGCCTTCACGCTGAAGGAGCCCCGCCGCCGCCTCTCGGCCGCCGCCCGCAAGGCCGCGGAGGCCGCCGGCGGCGCATCCGCCGTCGCCATGGCGACCTTCTCCGAGACGCTGCGCTACCTGATGACCAAGCGGGCCTTCTGGTACATGGCCTGGGGCGCCGGCATCCGCTCGTTCCTCGGCTACGGCCACGCCACCTTCGCGCCCAGCTTCTTCTATCGCGTGCATGGCCCGGAGATCGCGGCCCTGGCCGAGCAGTTCCACATGCGCCCGCAGACCTTCGTGGGCGTGGCGCTGGGCGTCATCGGCGGGGTGGGCGGCACGCTGGGGTCCTGGGCCGGCGGGCAGATCGCCGACCGCTGGGGCGTCAGGGACCTGCGGGTCTATGGCTCGGTCCCGGCCGCGGCGGTGATCGTCTCGCTCCCCATCTCCATCGTGCTCTACACGACATCCTCGGCCGCCCTTGCGCTGGGCCTGATCGTCTTCACCACCTTCGTGGGGGCCTTGTGGTACGGCCCGATCTACTCCAGCGCCCAGGGCATGGTGCCCCAGAGCATGCGCGCCATGAGCGCCTCGATCATGCTCTTCGTGATCAACTTCCTGGGGCTCGTGCTGGGGGCGCTGGCCATCGGCGCCCTCTCCGACTTCTGCAACAAGGCCCTGCGCCTCGGCCCCGCCGAAGGCGTCCGCTGGGCGCTGATCATCTCCACGCTCGCAGGCTCGGTCAGCGCGCTGCTCTTCTGGCTCGCCCGCAGGAACGTCCGCGAGGAGATGGTGAGCTAGGACCTATCGCCCATGCCAACGGCCCGCTAACGTCCGACAAAATCGGCGCCCGCGGTCTTTGCGGACAGCCATAAGCTTCGGGGGAACGCTACCAGCCATGACCGCCACGCCCGCCGCCACGCGCGGCTCGTCCGTCCCCGCTGCGCCCAAGCCGGTCTACACCGAGAATTACAAGCGGCTGGTGCTGTTCCTGCTGGTCGTCGCCTACACCTTCAACTTCATCGACCGCACGATCATCGCCACGATCGGCCAGGCGATCAAAGAGGACCTGAAGATCACCGACACCCAGCTTGGCTTGCTGGGCGGCCTCTATTTCGCGCTGCTCTACACCTTCTTAGGGATTCCGCTGGCCCGCTTCGCCGAGCGGTTCTCCCGGGTCAACATCATCTCCGGCGCGATCGTCATCTGGTCGGTGTTCACTGGCCTCTGCGGCGTGGCGGCCAACTTCGTCACCCTCGCGGCCTTCCGCTTCGGGGTGGGCGTCGGCGAGGCGGGGCTGTCGCCGTCCGCTCACTCGCTGATCAGCGACTACTACGAGCCGAAGAAGCGCGCCTCGGCGCTGGCGGTCTATTCCTTCGGCATCCCGCTGGGCTCGATGCTGGGTGCCGTGATCGGCGGCCAGCTACTCGACCACTTCACCTGGCGCGCGGCGTTCATGGTGGTGGGCCTGCCCGGCGTCGCCGTGGCCATCGCCATCAAGCTGCTGATCAAGGAGCCGCCGCGCGGCCATTCGGAGCCCGCCGCCCAGCCCGTCCTGGCTGAGGACGTGGTCCCTGACGAGCCGGCGAAACCGCCCGCCAGCCTGGGGACGGAGCTGCGCGAAATGGGGGCGGTGATCGGCACCCTGTTCGGCAACTGGCCGGTGCTGAACATCGTGCTGGGCGTCACCCTGGTCTCCATGGGCGGCTATGGCGCCGGCCAGTTCGTGCCGCCCTACTTCCTGCGCACCTTCCATCTCTCCTACGGCACGGTCGGGCTGATCACCGGCCTCGCGGCGGGGATCGGCCAGGGGATCGGCACGCTGATGGGCGGCTTCCTCACCGACCGGCTGGCGAAGGCCGGGCCGCGCTGGTACGCCCTGCTGCCGGCGATCGGCATCGCGGTGGCCTATCCGATCCTGATCGCGGTCTTCACCGCCCCGACCTGGCCGATGGCGGCGATCCTGATCGTGCTGCCGGGGATCTTCTCCTACACCTACCTCGGCCCGTCCTTCGGGGTGGTGCAGAACATGTTCCCGACCTATCGGCGCGCGACCGCCACGGCGGTGCTGTTCTTCTTCCTGAACCTGATCGGCCTAGGCGGCGGGCCGCCGCTCACCGGCTGGGTGATCGACCACTTCGCGGCCTTCCACTACCTGCATCCCGACCAGGGCGGGCTGCTGGACACCCTGAAGGGCTTCTTCTCAATCGACCGCAGCGTCTTCCAGGCCGCTTGTCCCGGCGGGGTCGCGCCCAAGGCGGCGGGCGAGGCCGCGGCGGCGGCCTGCGGCGGGGCGCTGAGCCTCGCCACCCGCCAGGGGGTGATCGTCATCTATGCGCTCGGCCTGTGGGCCGCCGTCCACTATCTGATCGCCTCCTTCGGCCTGAAGTCGGCCCTGGCCAAGGCTCGCGCCGACCGCGGCGAGGGCGACTGATTTCGTTCAGATTTCCATTTGAAAAATTTGACTTGGCGCGCGGACCGCCCGCATACCGCTCGCCATGATCCCCCGTTACGCCCGCCCGGAAGCCGCCGCGATCTGGAGTCCCCAGAGCCGCTTCAAGATCATGTTCGAGATCGAGGCCTACGCCGCCGACGCCATGGCGGAGCTGGGCGTGATCCCCAAGGCGGCCGCCCAGGTCATCTGGGACAAGGGCCGCGACGCCGTCTGGGACGCTGACCGCATCGACGAGATCGAGCGCGAGGTGAAGCACGACGTCATCGCCTTCCTGACCCACGTGACCGAGGTCGTGGGGCCGGAGGCGCGGTTCCTGCACCAGGGCATGACGTCGTCGGACGTCAACGACACCGCGCTGGCCGTCCAGCTCTGCCGCGCGACGGACCTGCTGCTGGAGGACGTCGAGCTGGTGCTGGCCGCCCTGAAACGGCGCGCCTACGAGCACCGCCTGACGCCGACCGTGGGCCGCAGCCACGGCATCCACGCCGAGCCGACCACCTTCGGCCTCAAGCTCGCCGGCCACTACGCCGAGTTCGTCCGCGCCCGGGAGCGGCTGGCCATGGCCCGCTTCGAGATCGCCACCTGCGCGATCAGCGGCGCCGTCGGCACCTTCGCCAACGTGGACCCGGCGGTGGAGCAGCACGTCGCCGACAAGCTCGGCCTCGCCGTCGAACCGGTCTCGACCCAGGTGATCCCGCGCGACCGGCACGCGGCCTATTTCGCGGCCCTGGCCGTGGTCGCCTCGTCCATCGAGCGGCTGGCCACCGAGATCCGCCACCTGCAGCGCACCGAGGTGCTGGAGGCCGAGGAGCCGTTCGACCCGGGCCAGAAGGGTTCGAGCGCCATGCCGCATAAGCGCAACCCGATCCTCACCGAAAACCTCACCGGGCTCGCCCGCTTGATCCGCTCCGCCGTCGTCCCAGCCCTCGAGGACGTGACGCTCTGGCATGAGCGCGACATCAGCCACTCCTCGGTGGAGCGCGGCATCGCCCCGGACGCCACCGTCCACCTCGACTTCGCCCTTCGCCGCCTGGCCTCGGTCGTCGAGCGCCTGGTGATCTATCCGGAGAACATGGCGAAGAACCTCGACCGCCTGGGCGGCCTCGTCCACTCCCAGCGCGTGCTCCTGGCGCTCACCCAGAAGGGCGTCGCCCGCGAGACCGCCTATGCCGCGGTCCAGCGCAACGCCATGCGGGTGTGGCGCGGCGAGGGCAATTTCCTGGACTTCCTGAAGGCCGACCCGGACGTCACCCTCTCGGACGCCGAACTCGCCGAACTCTTCGACCTGGGCTACCATTTCAAGAACGTGGACCGCGTCTTCGCCCGCGTCTTTGGGGAGCAGCAGGAGGAGCAGACGGCATCCCGACGCTCGACGATCTCCGCCGCCTGAGCCTGGCGCTGCCGGGCGCCCACGAGGTCACCTACAAGGGCGACCCCTGGTTCAACGTGGGCAAGAAGACCTTCGCCCTGCATACCGGCGGCCGGGCGATCCTGAAGCTCGACAAGCCACACCAGGAGCTCCTGTTCGAGGCGCGGCCGGAAACCTTCTCCAGGTGCAAGGTGGCGACCAACTATTGGAGCTACGTCGAGCTTGGGAATTTGGACGACGACGAGCTCTCCAACCTCGTGCTCGAGGCCTGGTGCAACATCGTCCCGAAGAAGGTCAGCCGCCCCTACCTGGCCGCCTTGCCCTAGACCTCGCGAAGCGGCGGGAGGAGAACCATCCGCCCCCCGGGCAGGTCGGCGAGGACAGGCGCCGAGCGGATGGTGCGTTCTCCCGACCGGTGGTTTCAGCCGTGTACTGTCTCGTGGCGCTCAAGCATGCCGATGAAGCTGGCGATCTTGCGCACTCGCGTCTCCGCCTTCTTCACCGCCTCTATCCGGTAGAGTATCGCGTAGCGGTTGGCTCCGGTCAGGGTTCCGAAGAAGGCTGCGGCCTCCGGGCTCCGATCGAGGGCTGCTTGAAAATCCGGCGGCGGCTGGGCCCTGCTTGCAGGTGCATATGCGGCCTCCCACCTGCCGTCTGCCCGGGCAGCCTCGATTTGGGCCAGTCCGCGCGGGCGCACGCGCCCCGCCGCGAGCAGGTCTTCCGCACGCGCCCGGTTCAGCTGCGACCATTTGCTACGAGCCTTCCGAGGCATGAAGCGAATGAGCCAGAACGCCTCGTCATACCTGTTGAGCTGCCCGTCGATCCAGCCCTGGCAGAGCGCGGCATCGATCGCCTCAGCCTTCGTCACGCTCGCCATGCCGGAGCCCGCCTTCGCCAACTTGATCCAGATTCCCCGCGAGTTGACGGGCTGCGCCTCCAGCCAGCGCTCCAGAGCCGCAAGATCCTTGAAGGCGATAATCGGCAGGCCGGCGCGTTCTTCGATCATGCGACAGTTCCGTGGAAGGCTCGTATCGGCGGCGATCCGGCTTCCCGCTCGAAGGCGGACCCGCTGAACGGCGGAAAAGGCTGATTGCCGCAGCTTCGCCACCGCCCGCCTTAAGGACGCCGCGGGGCGTGAAGACTGCGACGAAGCGACTTCGCCGCCGCGCCGGGGCTACTTCCCCTCGCGGACGCCTTCGCGGGCCTGGGCCAGAAGCTCGGCCATCTTCATGCGCACTTCGCCTTCGGTGATGGTGACGCCGGCGCCCTTCAGGTCCTCGAAGACCTTGCGCAGGACGTCTTCCTCGCCGGGCTGCTCGAAGTCGGACTTGACCACGGCCTGCGCGTATTCGGCGACGTGCTTGTCGGAGAGCCCCATCAGACCGGCCGCCCACTCGCCCAGCGCGCGGTTGCGGCGCGCGGAGGCTTTGAACTCCTGCTCTTGATCGAGCGCGAAACGCTTCTCGAAACCACGTTCACGGTCGTCAAAGGTCGTCATGTGGTCCCCGGAAAGACGTCGCTCAAAAACCTGCGAACGGGCGTTCCCATATCCCGCGCGGCGCCCCGTCGCAATCAAAAGGCGGCGCCGTTGCGAGGTTTGCGCCCTTGCGCCGCATCCGCTAATTTCGCGCCGCCTCATAGGGAGCGAGACGCCGAGTCGGATCCGCGCGCGGGGGAAGAACCGCGCGCGTTTTTCGTTTCGCCGACCGGCAAAGCCCTCGCCCACGGAGAAGGCGCGACGATGACTCGCCGTAAGAAGATCTACGAGGGCAAGGCCAAGATCCTCTACGAGGGGCCTGAGCCGGGCACGCTCATCCAGTACTTCAAGGACGACACGACCGCCTTCGACGCGACCAAGAAGGCGGTCCTGGAGGGCAAGGGCGTCATCAACAACCGCATCAGCGAACACATCATGACCCGGTTGAACTCGATCGGCGTCCAGAACCACTTCATCAAGCGGCTGAACCTGCGCGAGCAGCTGATCCGCGAGGTGGAGATCATTCCGCTGGAGGTGGTCTGCCGCAACGTGGCGGCCGGCTCGCTGGCCACGCGGCTGGGGCTGCCCGAAGGCCAGGCCCTGCCCCGCTCGATCATCGAATTCTACCTGAAGGACGACAAGCTGCACGACCCGATGGTCGCCGAGGAGCACATCACGGCCTTCAACTGGGCCTCGACCCAGGAGATCGACGACATGATGGCCCTCACCCTGCGCGTGAACGACTTCCTGACCGGCATGTTCGGCGCGGTCGGCATCACCCTGATCGACTTCAAGATCGAGTTCGGCCGCGTCTGGGAGAACGACTTCGCCCGGATCATCCTGGCCGACGAGATCAGCCCCGACAGCTGCCGGCTGTGGGATTCGATGACCAACGAAAAGCTCGACAAGGACCGCTTCCGCCGCGACCTGGGCAACGTGATCGAGAGCTACACGGAGGTCGCGCGGCGGCTTGGCATCATGAAGGAGATGCCGACCGTCATTCAGGGAGGCCTCCACTAGTGCCAAAGGCCACGATATTTGCGGTCAGGCCCAACGGCGCGGAAGAAGCTCGGCGACGGGGCGGCGAATGAAAGCGATCGTCCATGTGTCCCTGAAGCCCGGCGTCCTCGACGTGCAGGGCAAGGCCGTCGAGCAGGCCCTGCATGGCCTCGGCTGGACCGGTGTCGAACACGTCCGCGTCGGCCGCACCATCGAGTTCGACCTTGCCGCGAAGGACGCGGGCGCCGCGGAGGCCGAGGTCCGGGCGATGTGCGACAAGCTGCTGGCCAACACGGTGATCGAAAGCTACCGCGTGGAGGTGGCGTGAGGCGGCAGAGCGCCCTCCTCATCCTCCTGACCGCGAGCGCCTGCGCGCCGAAACCTGACGCTACCGCCCCGACGGCCATGGCCCTCGACTGCGCCGAGCCCTTCGACGCCCAGGCGGCGCGGATCAAGGCCCAGCCACATCTCGTCGCAGCGCCGCACGAATCCGCCGAGCCCTACTTATTTTATTCGACGCAGGACGGGCACGCCTCGTACCTGATCACGGAGAAGGGCGCGCCGGGCCACCCGGCGATCCTGATGCAGCGGGCCGCCGGGGGCGACGTGAAGACCACCGGCTGTCCCTACGGCGACCGCAGGGGCTACGACCAGCTCCTCGCCTATCTTGATGGCCTGAAAACATGGACCCGACGATGACCAGCACCCCGGAAGCCGCCTCATGAAAGCCGCCGTCGTCGTCTTCCCCGGCTCCAACTGCGATCGCGACTGCAAGGTGGCCATCGAGCGCTCGACCGGCGCGCATGTCGACATGGTCTGGCATGGCGACACGCAGCTTCCCGAGGGCCTGGACCTGATCGTCCTGCCGGGCGGCTTTTCCTACGGCGACTACCTGCGTTGCGGCGCCATGGCTTCGTTGTCGCCGGTGATGGCCGAGGTCCGGGCCGCGGCCGAGCGCGGGGTGGCGACGGTGGGCATCTGCAACGGTTTCCAGGTGCTTTGCGAGGCGCGGATGCTGCCGGGCGCGCTCCTGCGCAACGAGCGCCTGAAGTACGTCTGCAAGCCGGTCGAGCTGGAGGTCACCAACGCCCAGACGCGGTTCACCGCGGGTTACGCCGGCCGCCGGCAGGTGGCGATGACGGTCGGCAACGGAGAGGGCAATTTCTTCGCCGACGAGCCGACCCTCGACCGGCTGGAGGGCGAGGGCCAGGTGGTCTTCCGCTATCTCGACAACCCCAACGGCTCGGCGCGCGGCATCGCAGGCATCGTCAACGAACGCGGCAATGTCCTGGGCCTGATGCCGCACCCCGACCGCGCCTTCGAGGCCGAACTCGGCTCCGCCGACGGCGCGATCCTCTTCCAGAGCGCGCTGACCAGCGCCTAGGGTCCGTCCATGAAGTGCAAGCTTGTTTTGGCGGGCCTCGTCGCCCTCGCCGTCGCCACGCCTGTTTTCGCGCAGAAGTCCGCCGCTGCGCCGGGGCCGACCCCGCCCATGACGC
>Ga0207705_10001714_pt1 | contig 17386 bp, 21 predicted proteins | sample KBSC13metaG_FD_184314 | JGI IMG/M metagenome (GOLD analysis project Ga0207705, IMG submission 184314) | Corn rhizosphere microbial communities from Kellogg Biological Station, Michigan, USA - KBS C1-3 metaG (SPAdes) (version 2) | ecosystem: Host-associated > Plants > Roots > Rhizosphere > Soil ...
GCCGAGCGCCTTCGTTATGTCCATCCGGAGGTCGCTGAAGATGAGCATACGCTGCTCGTAGCGCATCGAGGAGGGAAAGAATGCCTGCATATCCGCTTTAGGCGATCGCCAGGGACACATTCCAGGTGTTTCGTTTTGAGGCGTGCTGTCGGCCCTCAGTAGAGAAATGGGAACCTGATCGTCCTGCGAGCGCACTGCGACAAATACGGCGACTCCCACTACCGCCATTCCGACCGCAAGCCACGCCGCCCGTTTCATCGGTAGCTCATTCCGGTCGCGGTGAGGGTTTGGTCATCGTCGCTACCCCGCATCAGCCCTGTCACAGTGACATGTGAGTTGATCGGAACGTCGGTGACCACAAAACCTGAGTTCTTAGTGTCGACCTTGATGACGCCGGTGGAATCCTTCACGTGGAACCAGCAACCGGCAATCGGACACTTGTCGATCATCGTACCGCTGATAGTCTGCGGCTGCTTTGATTTCGACAGGGAGGCTATCCGGACGGGAGGTGTGTCGCTGGGACGGGCGCCAAGAACTGCTGCCGGCTTCACCTGGGCGCAGCCGGCAACCATCATAACAAGCGTAACGGAAACGGCAATGTAACGTGTGACTTGCATAACTGCCTACATTATACTACGACGTGCTTGAGATCAAATAGAGACAGGGCTCGACGCGTATTGCCGATATCGGCAGCGTCGAGCCCTGAGGAGATTCGTCTAGGGAACCAGCGTCATCTGATGTGACCCGGCAGCGGTATCCTCGTACATCGACGGACCAGTGGAGACTCCGGGGAAGCCGCCACACTGCGCTGCAATGAAGCCTTCGCCAACGATCTTAGCGTGTCCATCACAGAAGTACGCAACACGAGTAGGCGCGCCGGACTTTGAGGTGAACAGTGTCGCGGCGTCCGTGAAGTGCCAGGAGTAGACCTCCGCGCCTAAGTACGTCTCAGCCGGATACGGAATGTTGGCCGTGTTGCCGACCCGCGTGACGACCGTATTGATACAGTAGCTGGTTCCCTCAACTTGCCAGACCGGCTTACCACTCGGTGACGTCGGATCGTTTGCTGATGATGGTATGCCGCTGTCGCTGGGGCAGTGGAACATAGCCACGCTCTTCACATACGGCATCGCATAAACGGCTGGATTGTAGGGAACGCCTGTCGTGCGATTCTTGACGCGGCACGGTTTGCACGGGAATCCAGTGGCCGGGTTGACGCTTCCGACCTGGTTAGTCCACTCCGGGTTGTTTGTTACGCCGTCCGCGAGCTTTGGCGAATTTCTGGGCGGGAAAACTTCGTCGTTATCCTGAATGTACTGCAACCAGGCGAGACCCATCTGCTTGACATTCGACGTACACGCAATCTGCTTCGCCTTTTCGCGTGCCCTGGCGAAAACGGGGAAAAGGATCGCGGCGAGAATCGCGATGATAGCTATGACCACGAGCAACTCAATAAGAGTGAACCCTCGTGCATTATTCTTGCGGCTGAACATAATAATAATTGCCCTCCTGAAACGATATAGCAACGGCTACAGGTATGGACATACTATATCATGAAGCAGAAGGTCTAACAAGCTGTCATGGGATGGGATAAATGCATCGGCGAATCATTAGCAGCGATATCCGCCGCTGCTGAGATGTGCTTAGCTCGGTATATCTGACGTTAGGTGATATAATTCTGCCGATTGGTGAAATTGTCGATGGTTGGTTTGGTTTAATTTCAGCCATACTAACGTTGAAAACTGCGATCTTTACGAGGAACAAATCTTATGGCGCACATCGAACTCCCCGCAGGACTGCCGGGCATCAGCGGGCCGCTCCGTCAATATCCCGAAACCGGGGAAGCCCTGTGCCTGCTCGCCGAGCGGCTTCTTCGAGGCCCATCGTCGCTCACCAGCGCCGAACGAGAGATGATCGCAACCTTCGTCTCGTCGCGCAATGAGTGCGAGTTCTGCATGAACTCCCACGGCGCCGCCGCCCGCAGCCTCCTCGGCGACGACTGCGCCATCGTCGACGCCGTCGTGGCCGACTACGAATCCGCCAACGTCGACGACAAACTCAAAGCCCTCCTCACCATCGCCGGCAAAGTCCAACAAGGCGGTCGACGCGTCACCACCGACGACATCGCCCACGCCCGCGCCGCCGGCGCCGACGACAAAGCCATCCACGACACCGTCCTCATCGCCGCCGCCTTCTGCATGTACAACCGCTACGTCGACGGCCTCGACACTCTCATCCCGGACGAAAGCATCTACGCCCAAATGGGCGAAGGCCTCGCCAAGGGCGGCTACATGGGAAACCGACCGCCGGCCTAATCTACTACCCGTTAGCGTAAACTCCACAAGCCCTCGCCTATTACGATGGGAGAGGGGCAGGGTGTGAGGGTGTCAAATCGGGTAAAACAATACCCATGGACCTAAACGTACCCGACACCACCCTTGTCGACCGCCTCAGCGTCGATGCCCAGTTGGCCGCCCAGTATCGCCGGCTCGCCTCGTACTTCCTGCAGCACACGTCGACCGTATCGACCTCGATGACCGATCCGCTCTCCGACGCCGCCAAGCAGCTTTTCGAATCCTGCGTCCGCTACCTACCGTATGTCCTCTCCGTCGACCCAGAGTTCCTCGCCACCGTCACGGCTACGAACCTCCCCGACGCCGCCGCGATCAAGCTCCAGACCGAACTCCCCGGCATCGGCTTCGACGCCAAAGCCTACATCGCCGACCGCAACGCCCGCATCAAAGCCCAGGAAAAACCCAAGCGCTAAGAAGCTTTGCGACAGTCGAAGACTGTTCTTTAGTCCGGGACGGACGTTTCGCCGAAGGCGGCGTAGCCATGACGTTTATCGTCGTGGTACGAGACCGTTTCGTTGCCTAAACCGCCAAAAAAGGCCGGTTCACACTTCTCGCAGTGCAAACCGGCCCTATAATCCAACGGTGCAAACGTACGTCGAGTCGGCCTAGGAGATAACCTATCGTGCAGTACGCAGCATCGGTTGGTTGTGCAGAAATGGTCGAGAACAGCGCAAGTCCCCGTCCACGGATCCGTCGAGGGCGCATATCCTCTCGATCAGAACGCGTGATTTGCACTCGTCGCCGATGCTTGTCGACTGCCGACGTGAAGGCTGATATTGGCCGTATGGCTGACACCACCGGACACGCCGGTGATCATCGCCGATATAGGAGCGTCGATCGACACGCCGGGTCGAGCGCTCACTGTCAGCGTGCTCGATCCGCGGGTCGACGATGGCGCGAAGTCAGCCGTTATGCCATCCGGTAGACCGGAAATCGTAAGGTTCACCTCGCCGTCGAATCCGTGGCTGCGCACAATCCTCACCGTGTTGGCCGCCCGTCCACCGGAGAAGACGGTAAGATCCGCGGGCCATGTCGTCACGGCGAAGCTCGGCGACGTTTCACCGACAATATCCAGGTTTATCGTGCTCTCGTGCACGATGCCCCCCGACTTCGCGGTGACCTTGATCATCGTCGACCCCGTCGAGACAGTGCCGTCCGAGGTCAGTAGCAGTGTGCTCGTTCCGGTTTTGGCAATCGCCGGGCTGAAGTGCCCCGTCACGCCCGCCGGCAGCCCCGACACTTCGAGGCTAACAGGCGCGGTGAAACCGTTCATGGAGTCGATATTGACCGTATCCGCTCCCATTGCCCCAGGCGCCATAGACACCCGGTTCGTCCAGGCGCTGAGCCCGAAGTCGGCGCGGGCTTCGACGGAGAGGAGAACTCGCGCGGTGTGAGTGATCCCGCCGCTTGTCGCCAGGATCGTGATTGGCGTCCCCGCCGCCGCGGCCTCTTTCGTGGCGGTGATATGCAGTTTGCTCTTCGTCGACGTGCTCTGCGGCTCGAAGGTCGCGGTGACGCCTTCCGGTACGCCGCGCAGGGTCAGCGAAACAGGGGCGGTAAAGCCGTTGGATGGACTGAGGGAGACCTCACAGGAGCTGTCCGAACCCTGTGAGACCGAAATGCGTCCCGGTAATACCGTCGGTTGAAAATCAGGATCGCTGTCATGAATCACGTTGACTGTGACAGTGGTCGATGCCCCCGAGCCTGCGCTTATGGACATCTTAACCGGTCCGGTCGGAGCCGTTTTGGACGCCGTCACGATAACGGTCGACCGGCCGGCAGCGTCCACCGGGGTGAAGAAGGCGTACACACCCGCAGGCAAACCGCTCTCGGTGAACTTGACGGGCGATGTCGAGGGACCGGCATTGATCGAAATCGACGACGATCCGCCTGCTCCTTGTTTGATGGTAAAGCTATCGGGAACCGCGGTAAGTCCCGACTCTGATGGTTGCGCCTTCGGAGCTTCCGCCTTGACGATCTGCTCTTCGGAGACGACGATAACGATCGACTTTTCGACAGTCTTGGCCGGATGCGCCGCCGGGGCCTTGGACGCTATGGCGGCATCCTTAGCTGTGTGCGGAACTGTCGCCTTGGCAGCCGTGACGGCAGCCTTGGCCCGGTGTGTGATCGGTGCCTTGGACGCTATGGCGGCATCCTTGGCTGTGGGCCGAGTAGTTACCTTTGGCGCCACGTCTGCAACCTTGGGCGCGTCTGTCTTCGCGGCCTTAGAAGCGACTGGAGCGCTCCAAGCACGCGAAGTGATCATCAGGAGCCCGGCGAGTAGCAGGGCGATGAGCAGCCAGCGCAATAGGGGTTTACGAGAGACAGAGCTGAAAAATGCGAACGGAGACATGAGACTTCCCTTTCCGTACATACACATCCCATTCGGAAGGTAAGAAGATCCCTCAGGACAAGCGCGGTAGTAACCGCTTCTCTTCGTCCTTAGCCCCGGAGGGGCGGTTGTTCGTAGCCATGCCATTCAGGGCATGGTCGCTGTCGACGCTTCGACAGTAGGGAGATAGTAGTGGATTGCCGCCCGAGATCCACGAATTCCTCGGGCGGCAACCACCACGTTTCTTCGGCAAGCCGCATACTGTGTCGGTCTATATAACAGGCGAAGAGGAGGAATTCCGCGCCTGATCAGTTTTCATATTACAACAAATATCGGGGAATTTCGCAAGCGCGGCAATAAATATTTTTGTACGTTATGCCGCGCGCTGCTGCCATCTTCGCCCACCAAGCGAGCGTCTTTTTACGCTTTCTGCCTTAGAGCTTTCAAGCTTATTGAGGAGTTCGGTGAGGACGTGGACATCGCTGGCGTCCCAGTCGTCGACGTAGCCGGCAAAGCGAGCCAGGCCCAATTGCGTCAGCCGCAGCATCTCCTCGCGGCCGCTTTCCGTAAGTCGAACGAAGCAGCTCCGTCCGTCCGCCGGGTCGGCCTGAACCTCGACATGACCCATCGCCTCAAGCGCCTGCACATGGCGCGTGATCGACGACTGATGCACCCCAAGCTCCGCGCTCAACTCCGACGGCCTCGACCTGTCACGGCCGGCTAAAGCCTGGATCAAAAACAGATGCCCCGCCTGCCCCTGGCGTTTGGCCCGCTCAATGCTACCCACGACGGTCATCAGGGCCGTGACCATCTCTTGCACATCATCAATCGTTGGCTTCATACCTCAAATTTACCTGTAGATGCTTGCGTAATGCAAGTAAAAAATACCAGTTTATGTCATAAACTTGAACAATCGTGTCTCGGCGCCATGCCCAGAGCTCTGGATGAGCATGCGGTCCCAGACCGATTGCGTGCAATGTGTAAACGTGACTGCAGGAGGAACCTCGACCACCCAGGTCGAATCGATCCCATATTCAGGCGAGGAGGCGACGGGATGGGAAATAAGACGATATCGGACAAGGAACGCCTCGAACTCATGAGCGAGGTGGCCTATATTCAGGAAAAAGCCGCTGAGCGCGATAGCCGCGTGGTGTCGATCCTGAGCCTGCTCCTGTTCTCCGCGCGCAACGGCGACGCGTGGTTGCTCGACACATCGGACCGATTGGCCATGCGCGTCGCCGAAGACGGCCGCGCCCTCGACGTCCATATCGACCAGAACAGTGGGCCAGACACGTTCGCGATCCGATGGCCCGGTCGATACCGCATCGACGGCTTCGTCTTCATTTTCGTCGACGAAACCGCCGGCGGTCTCGAATACTTCAACGGCTACCCAACTCAGCAGATCAGCAAGCACGGCAAGACCGACACCTCGCCCCTCCTCGCCGCCGACCGCGAAACGCTCGACCTCCTGCGACAAATGCAGCGCCAGACTGGTCGACCGCCGCGCGACTGATTCTAGTCGACGGTCGTAGGGGTGAACGTCACCTCACGCAAGTTCATGACGGCTCCGTGCGGCATCGACGTCGGCGTGACGCGCAGGAGATGACGGCCGACCGTCAGCGTGACCTTCCCGTCCAGAGTCACCGTCTTATAGTCGCCCCAACTGCCCGTGCCGTCCACCTTGCCCTCGACAGAAGCGCCGTCATCGAGCCCGACCTTATACGTGCTGCCCGCGCTCCCATTGTCACAGGCATAGGTCACGCCCACCGTATACTGACCATCGGCCGGGACATCGACATTCCACGTTACCGTCGAGTTCGAATCGGTCCAGTACCCCACGTTCGCCGGATCATGCTCAACCTGCACGCCGCCATGCAAGTCCGCGTCCGCCGCGCCCAAATGATAGGCCCCATCCGCCCCCGGCGACGCATACACGACCGGCACAACCACCTCCGGCTTCGACACGAACTCCAGCTTGACCACCGTCGCAATCGGGTCGATCACCGCCGGCTGCTCGATGCTGATGGTTCCATCCGCCGCTGTCGACGCCGTGAGCTTCTGTCCGCCCGCAAGTGCCGTAGCCCGCTTCAATTCCGTATGCACGTAGGGTAGGGTAAGCCCACCCGACGGCCAATGGAAGACGGCCAGATAGAGCGAACTCCCCTTCGAAATGCAGCGGCCCTCAAACGGGAGCTTACGGAATGGGCTAACCGTGGTGCCGTAGACCGCCTCCCCGTTGACTTTCAACCATTTGCCCACCTCCGCCAACCGATCCACCTCCGGCTGCGGAATAACGCCCGTCGCATCAGGCCCCACGTTGAGGAGGTAATTGCCGCCCTTGCTCGCGATGTCGATCAAATTCGTCAGCAGTGTCTCGGTCGACTTGAAGTTCGTGTCGTAGCTCTTGTAGCCCCATGTGTCGTTGATCGTCATGCAGGTTTCCCAGTCACGGCCGGGGAACCCCGTCGGCGGGATGTTCTGCTCGGGCGTCTCGGTGTCGCCGGCGAACCCTCCGCCCAGTCGATTGTTGACGATAATGTCCGGGTGCTGCTCGAAAATGTCGACAAACGGCGCCGCGCGCTCGGGCGTCATGTCGACCGGGGTGTCGAACCAAACGACGCTCGGCTTATACCGCGTCACCAGTTCCTTCACCTGTGGCAGGGCGATGTTGGCGAGGTACTTGTCGTAATCCCCATCCTGCGCCGTGTCCCAGTGCCCGCCGAAAGCGCCGCCGCCGGGATGATGCCAGTCTTGTGACTGAGAGTAGTAAACGCCGAAACGAATGCCCTGCTTCTTGCAAGCCGCCGCCATCTCCGCAATCGGGTCGCGCTTAAACTGCGTGGCATCGTAGATGTTGTACGGATCGACCTCCGAGTGATACATCCCAAACCCGTCGTGATGCTTGGCCGTCATCACGATATACTTCATCCCCGCCGCCTTCGCGATCGACACCCACGTATCCGCGTCGAACTTCGTTGGGTTGAACTTCTTGGCGTAGTCCGCGTACGTCGCCACGGGGATCTTGCCCGTGTTCATGATCCATTCGCCAATGCTGGGGATCTGTTTGCCGTCGTAGGTGCCGGCGGGGACGGCGTACAGTCCCCAGTGGATGAACATCCCGAACTTTGCCTGATGCCACCACGCCATCCTCTTGACCGCATTCGTCGACCGGGCGTCGACAGTGACGTTGACGTGTTTGGTGACTTTCGGGGCGGCGCACGCAGGCATCGCGGCTGTCATCAGTATCATCGACGCCGCAATCAGCGACGCTCGTTTTGGCGCAGACATAGGAACCTCCACATCCGGCGACCGTCGCCGGGCGAGTCAATAGAGATGTATCCATTATGGGGCAGCGATCGTTGAATGGAAATGATCTATCCCGGAAACGTTATAGACAATTCCGAGGCACTTAGCATTTGCGGCGTGATCCCGGTGGGTCGGGTGACGTTAACGGTCCTCTGCTAAAGATCCCGTACATTGCCGACCAGGAGCTGATGGAGGGAATCGTGCCGGGCAGAGATGCGGGTCTTATGGAAACAGCGAAACCGGAGGAAAATCGGCCAGGCGGAGGCACCAATCGACGACCCACGGCCACTCGCCGTAGCCGTAGAACGGCGAAATATGACCGCTGTTTGGGAGCAGGTAGATCGGGATCGACAGCGCCTCCGCGTACGTCGACGCCTCCTCGACAGTCGCGAATTCGTCGTCGTCACTCGCGATTATCGACGTCGACACGGCCGCGCTCGCGATCCCATCCGCCGAGAGTGGTGGCGGAAAGAACATCCAATCGCTGACCGGTTCCGACGCGACATAGGGTGGGGCGACCAGCAACACCCGCTCCGCCCGCAAACGTCGCGCACCCATCTCGGCATAATGCATCCACAAGATGCACGCACGCGAATGACAGACGACTGTCAGCCTCGCGTCGACCTCGATGCCCGCCATCGCCTTGACAAGGGCCGGCATCCACTTCGCCAGGGTCGGTGTCGACGCATCCGGGAGCCGCGGATATCGCACGTCCTTCCCCTCGGCACGCAATGCATCGGCAAGGTGGTCCTGCCAATGCCCCGGCGTGTTCCCGCCGGTCCCGTGCAAGATGAGGAAGACCTCACTGTCTGACCTAATCGACATACATGCTACGCCGGCTGCCTGTGTGCGGCGTTGAAACAGGCAACCACACCGATAAGGATACACACCCAGTGCATCGGCCCGAGCATTCCCATAACTTGCGGAAATACGTCAAACACCGTCAATCCCGGGGGCGCAATTCCGCTCGCACGTGCATCGTTGAGCAGGTCGAACGCCAGCACGAAGTGCGCAACGAGCAGGCTGAACATCATGACGCCCACCGACGCCGACGCCAACTGGTTTCCACCCCGATTGGTGAAATGCCATATCCCCGCGCCAATGCCCCAACCGATTCCGATGTAGAGGTAAGCCAGTCCGAAGTGCGCGTAGAACAGAAGTTTCTCGGTGAGGATGCAGCCGATCAATCCGATCGCTAACCCAACCCCGAGGCCCTTCCAGAGGTTCATCTGGTCCTCGCGTCGAGCCTTGACGAGCGCCGCTGTCGACGTATCCACTATCGGTCCTGACGGCGGCGGAGCATACGTCCCCGCCGTTCCCGGCGTTGGATAGCTGCCTGCAGTCGTCGACGGACCTCCCATCCCCGCCGCCACCGCGACAGGCTGAACGCCGTACTGGCGCACGCTTGGAGCGCAAGTCGGACAGATCGACTGGCCCTTGATAATATGGGTGCAACTGCCGCAAATAGGGGAACCGCAGTTGGCACAGGCTGCCGTGGCGGCAACCGACGTGTGAATCGTGCACGTCATAAGCAATCTCCTCTGACACCGCCCAACTGCTGCGATGTCAAACGTAGTATTGATTCCAGTATACCACGAGCCGTAAGCCTGCACGCTTCATTCCGGTTTTTCCTTCGCCGGCATGAACATGTACAAATGGGCGAGGACGACATATCCCGTCGACAAGTACAACTGCTCACCCGCCCGACTCGCGAGCAGGACGTTGAACCGAGCCCCGAATCGGGCATCGTCGACCAACGCCGTGCTCAGGACCGCGCTAGCAATGCCTCGCCGTCGATAGGCGGCATCCGTGTACATGCCCGCCAGATAGGCGCTCTCCAAAATGCTGTCGACCGACCGAGCGTAGCTGACGATCTTGCCGTCGGTTTCGGCCAGGTATACCCGGCAGGTCGGCGGATCCTCAGTTAGCTCCGACTCCGTTGTCACACGGTGCCCCATGAACTTTGCGACTGTCGCGGCCTCCGCTGCCGTCGATACCCGCCTCACCGCGACAGATGCTGAGGGTAGCGGCACATCCGACGTCCCTCTCACCATCAGCGGCTCCGACCTCATATATCGATATCCGCTCTGCTTCATCCGGGCTATCGCCGCTTTGCCGTCCTCCGCGTCGCATCTCAAGACGCAGACAGCAAAGCCCGTCGCCGGCCGGTTCGCCTCGACTATCTCGATCGCTTCCTCGACAACAACATCCGTCGGCACCATGATCTCCTGCCCGCGCGGCTTCCGTCGATGCCCAGGCACATCGCGGATAACCGGCAGCTTGTCGATCCGCCCGCACTCCGCCGGCGACACAATGCTCCGCGTCCGAGCGAACGCGTGGAGGAAGACGTCGAATGCTTCATCCGCGACCAGCATGGCTTAACGACTGAGGTCCTTCCTGTCCTGAATCTTTAACGGTGTCGAATCCGGCTTCGCCATAACGTGCCCGTCGGCAAAGCAGTAATTCACCGTCCCGCCGTGTCGGGATTTCTTGATGAGAGTGCTTCCGTGGTCGGACTGATTTCGCTTCCCGGAGCTACTTTCAAACACCACAACGACATCAGACGGGTGCCCAATGGCCGAGTCCGAAATGTGGCTGAGCGCCCGGTTGAAGGAATAGCTGTACTGATGAGTGTCGCCCGGGCATTTGTATAGAACACCGTGGGCTACTTTGAGATAGGGATCGATCTCGTCCATCCACTTATCCGCGTCCGGAAACTTCATGTCGCTGTCTTGAACATACTGCAGGATCCCAAGACCGATCTGCTTCAAGTTGCTCATGCAACTGACGGCGCGCGCCTTGTCTCGCGCCGCTATCATTACCTTCGGACTTAACTGGAGCAAAGTCTCCCATGCCTGAATTTTCTCGTGGTGGTCGACAGGGTCGACGACCACGATCGCCCCAATATCGTACGGCGTAGGATCCGAGGCGCCAGGTCCGGGCGTGACGTGCACACCTATTACGTTAGGTTTGACCGGGGCGGTTAAGTCGAAACGATATCCCTTGACGTCATTCACGTCGAACAAAAAATAGAGCGCCCCAATCAACTTTCCCGACCCGGGCGGCATCGACTTTTCCGCGGCGTCGATATCGGCGCTGGCGTTCTTGTAATCTTTCACCGACAAGGTCCCGTTTCCGCCGACAAACGAGATGAACTTGTAGCACGTATCCGCATCGTGGTTGGACCGAGCACTCAGGAAATCCGCGACAACCTGCACGCCCGCATCGACCGGCGCGACCACCACGGTCGGCGTCGACGGCGTGTTGTCGCCGGGAACCTGGGCATACGCAGCGCCAACCGAAATGAAAAGTAACCCAACAGTCACAGCGAGACGCTTCATCAACATATCAATAAACCTGTGTTTCGCTTGGGTCATAAGGAATCAGATCGTTATTGAGCGGCAGTCGGTACTTGTCCGGATTCGCGTGATCATAGGCGACGGTAGGCATGTTGATGAATATCGCGTCGTCCGTAAAATGGTTGAAGCAGGCATGGTAGACTCCGCGTGGAATCACGAACAGCGTCCGTGTCGAATCCGTTACCGTGATCTTGTTGATCATCTTGTAGGTCGGCGATTCCGGACGGTCGTCATAGAACGCCCAATGCAGCCGGCCCGAGCAATGGTAGATGCGGTCGTCCGACGTCTTGTGAACGATCCATCCGCGGCCGGACCCGGCGAAAACGGTCACGCGGTAAACGTGGACCACGGGATCTGGTTGGAAGTCCCAATCAACTCGAAACACTTCCTCAAGCTCGCCGCGTGTATCGCTTTGCGTGACCGCGGAGCGCGTGATCATGCCGTGGATTCGCGGCGCAGTCGGCTTACCATCGGCCGTTACGGTTTGTGTATCTTTGATTGGTTCTATCGACATATGGGGTGACGCTACCTTCAACAATCGTTTTAGTTGACGTATGATACCCCGGCGTTAATCATCGATGGCAAATCCGGTAGCGCTCGGGTACAGTTGTGGCATCGAAACGTCGACGCTCATTACGTGCAAACCAAGATCTCGTCAACCGCATACCTCGATATACGCAACACCGCTATCGCCGCTGGGTTGCGTGCGTTCGGGATGTCATTGGGATTCCTCACGAGCCTGCTTCTCGCGCGCTGGCTCGGTGTCGATGGCTTTGGCGTCTATTCCTACACAGTGGCGTGTATCGTGATTGCCACGTCCGTGGGTATTGCCGGCATCGACCGGCTCCTCGTCCGAAATCTCTCCGTTTATAAAACCTCGAACTCGCCCGAACTCTATCGCGGACAGCTCGTCTGGGCGATACGCACCGGGCTGATCCTGTCCACCTTCGCCGGGTTGACGGCAGCGGCACTCGTCGCCGGTCGATTCCCCGCATTTTCTCCCTCGCCTTTTCAAGGAGAGGTTCCCTACTCAGCAGGCTGGCGGCTCGTCTGCGGCGGGTCGACGTTTGCCATCGTCGTGTTGACCGTTCTCATGCGAATTTTGCAGACTTCTCCCCGAAGCGCCGGTCTCATGGTTCGCTCGCTGCTCCCTGAAAGTGTGGTCCTTTCAGGACTGGAACTAAGCGGTCTTATAGCCGTGGCGTGGTTTTGTGCCTGGCATCTCGATATTCGAGCTGTCCTGCTCGTCTACGCTTCATCGGCCTTGATTGCTGCCTTGTGGGCGTCGACGTATCTAAGATCAAGCATCCCCGCAACTACCGACCGCGATCAATATCTGCCCGCAGAGTGGAGACGCGCCGCATGGGCGTTGACCCTGGTGGTGGGCGGCAGCATGCTCATTGACCAGGTCGACGTCGTCGTCCTTGGACTACTCCGGAGCGCCCACGACGTCAGCCTGTACTCCGCCGCCGACAAGGGTGCCGCAATTGTCGCCGCACCCCTGGCCGCCGTGCAGCTCGCTCTCTCCCCGGTTCTGGCTCAGTTGTGGGCCTCGAAGGATCAAGTCGCCCTTGCGGCGACGGTCCGGCGCGGGAGCCTCATTACGACTGTCGCGGGCTTCGTCATTGTCGCGCTGCTGCTAGGACCTGGGCCGTGGTTCCTTGCGCTCTTTGGAACCGCATTCAAACCGAGCTACAATATCCTTGCGATTCTTTGCGCTGGGCAGCTAGTGAATGCTGCTACCGGGATCGTCGGAAGTCTTCTCATCATGTCGAATCACGAAATAACCGTCGCCCGCATCAACGGTGCGTGCCTCGTTCTCAACATTGCTCTCGCCATCCCGTGCATCCATGTGTGGGGCGCGGTCGGCGCCGCCATGGCAACGTCGATCGTGATGGCCGTCAGAAACATCGCGTTCGCGTGGACGGTCCGTCGTCGCCTTGGCATCGACGGCAGTATTCTCGCCGCAGTGCCGGGAGTGTCGAAATGACCGCGCCCCTTGTCAGCATTGTCCTCCCAACTTACAACAGTCGCACTACGCTTGCCTGGTCCTTGCGGAGCATCTTACAACAGACCTGCACCGATTTCGAGGTCTGGGTCATTGGCGACGGATGTACCGACGGTTCCGAAGAAGTCGTCGCTTCCTTTGGAGATGCCCGACTTCATTGGCTGAACCTGCCGACCAATAGCGGCAATCAGTCTGTCCCCAACAATGAGGCTATCTCCAGGGCCACCGGCAAATATGTCGCCCATCTGGGCCACGACGACCTCTGGCTGCCGGACCACTTGAGCAGTCTTGTCGACCTGATCGGCCGCACCGGCGCCGACTTCGTCCACGGCCTCGCGGCCCTCTACGCGCCCGCCGGACTCGTCGGCGTCGTCGGCGCTCCGTCGAAAGGCAGGACCTATCGCAACCCCTGCATCATCCCCTCGACCTGGCTGTACAAGCGTGAAGTCTTCGACATCTGCGGCCCCTGGCGGCAGCCTGAGGCCTTGCAGCAGGCGATCGACGTCGACTACGTCCGCCGAATCAGCGAGGCCGGGCTCCGCATCGAAGGTAACGATCGGGTCACTGTTATGAAGTATCCGTCGCACTACTGGAAGGCCTACGCCCGCACCGAGGGCTGGCCGCAGGAAGCGCCTTGCCAGTTGATCGAAAAAGATCCCGCTGCTGCCGAGCGCCAGGTCGCCGGCGACATGGCCGGACTCCTCGCCTCTCAGTGGCGCCGACTTCTCACCAACGCCGACATTCGCCGCATCCTTTACGAACATCTACGCGACGGCCTTCTCGCCCCCAAACCCCGTGGCCTCGAATGGGTGCGAAGGGCAACATTCCAATATCTGCGACGCCGCGCGTGGCGAGATCGAGGACTGAAATAACGATCATCAACCGATCGCACAAGCCCATTAGCCGCTCGACTCACAAGCCACCCCTTCGGGTTCGCGGGGAGGGGCATGCGAATGACACCCCAAACAAGCGTATAGAGAACACACAGTAAAAGACGATAACAGGACGCGCCATTGTCACCAGCCCCTCTCCCATTCCGATGGGAGAGGGGGTAGGGGGTGAGGGGACACGCCAAAACGGCCGCCTCGACTTGAGGCGGCCGCTCTGTTCACAATCTCTATACTTCACCACTCTGTGCTCTTGCACCTACCACTGGCTCAGGTAGACCTGACCGGTGTCCAGGTTCTTATAGTACACGTGACCGTTCTGGCGGAAGTACTTGATGTTCGGATAGTAGTTGGGGAACCCGCTCGACGTCGTGCTGTACGATCGGTAATAGTCGCTATTTCCGTTGTTGTAGTAGTAGTGGCGATCCGTACGGTGGTATCGCTGACGCCATGCGTTCGCCTGCGACTGATGCTTGCGGTCCTGTTCGTAGCGATTGGCCGAATACGCCGCACCCGCCGCGCCAAGCAGCGTCTCCGTGCCGTTATGTGTAATCAGGCCGTGACCAGCGATCACGCCCGCGCCAATCGCCAGATTGCGCCAAAGGTTCTTGTTCTTCTGCTGACTGGTCGAGTCCGCTATCGCTGCCGACTGGGCCACCATCGTCAAACCGAATGCCGCCGCGCCCAAAAGCGCCGTTCCACGTCTTATTCCATTTCCATCCATAGTTATTGCCTCCATATGCCGCGCCATAGACGCGGGCGTTTGAATTTCTATACCCCGTACGCCACGGAGTCGAACATCCTCGCCGGCGGGCTCATTCTTTCCTGCGACGGATCAAGTAGACCAAAACCGAATGCAGCCCCGCGAACTTGAAACTCGGGTCGATATACTTCTCGATCACGTAAAAAACAAAGTAATACAGGCGGCAAAACGACCAGATCCCCACGATCAACATCAGCGCCGTGGATGGCGTCGGGTTCTGCACAAAGAGGCCGACCGCGCACATCAGACCTGACACAAAGAACAGCGCCGCTTTCAAGTACATGAGGCGCGTGTCTTGAATATCGCCAAAGAGCGTCTGCTTACCTGTGCCGGTAGGCTGGTTTTCGTCGTTCATGCTTTCTTAACGATAGGGGCCGAGGTTCAGTTTCGTGGTCACCCAAAACTTACCAGTTCGTAAACCCGCCGTCGACCCTCGGGGCGGGGGGCCACACGCCGCTCTGGTCGTCGACGGCATGGGCCGCGTAGAACTGGATCTGCATCGTTGGATACTGCTTCGTCACCCAATTGGCAAGGACAACTGCGGAGATCAAGACACCGGGGATGGCAAACAGGCAATAGACGACCAGGATAGCGTTGACGAAATAGGACGCCGCGCTAATAATCACAAGCAGGATAAAGCTCGTTATCATACATGCCGCCCGCCGGATCCCTGCCTGGCGAGGATCGTTTTGTCGCAGCCCGCTACGGGTTTCAAGGTCCCACAGAACGATGCCGTTGACCGCGCCGAACAGCGCTCCAAATGCCGCCCCGAGTGGCAGCCCGAAGGCCGCGCCGATAACGAACAGCAGGAGGCCGGTCGCCGTGCCCGAAACAGCCCCGTACAAAATCCCCTTAAGCGTGCAAGCTCCGATAAGTTCGATTGCGGTGCGGTTTCTCGTTCCCATTTCGGTATCCCTCTGTAAATTGAACGTGTTCACTATTGCTATGATACCACAATTGGGAGATTAGTTCCCAAGAAACTCATCGGCCCGTCCTCGGGGCCGGCGGCCAGACGTTGGAATCGTCTACGGCGGGGGCGACGTAGTAGCGATGCGCGGGCGTGGTGTGATTCGCCGTCACCCAATTCGCCAGGACGATCGCGGAGCAGGTGATGCCGGGGATGGCGGCCATCGCCACAAAGAAAGCGAAAATGCTTTGTTGGTAGCAAAAGGTGCTGATGATCACGTGCAGGATCGCGCTGGTGAGCAGGCAAATGACGCGGCGTGTGTTGGCTTCCGCGAGGGTGTCGTGCGTGAGGCCCATCCATTTCTGGGCGATGGCAAGCACGACGCCGTTGACGAAACCAAAGAGCAGTCCGAAGATACCTCCGATCGGGAGCCCGTACAACGCGCCGATCACATAGACGAAGAGCCCGCTAACAGTTCCGGCGAGAGCCCCATACATCAACCCATGTAGAGCGCATTGGACGATCAAAATGAATGGATTCTTGATGTTGTCCATCTTGGTTACCTCAAATCTACTCGGTCGGCATCGTGAGATTCTGGTCGGTCGCCCAGTTGCCGAGGATGACTGCGGAGATCATTACGCCAGGAAAGGCGAAGAGGCAGAAAAAGGCCAGTATGGCTTCAAGGGAATAGAACACCGCAGTAATGATCGCGTAGAGGACGAAGCTCGTCACCGCACAGGCAGTCACGCGGATACTTGTATCGTAAGGGATATCTTGACGGAGCACTTGGTATCTTTCGATACCCCAAAGAACGATACCGTTGACGAACCCGAACAGCGCGCCGAACGCAGCGCCGGCCGGCAAACCGATTCCTGTGCCGTAGATGAATACCACGCCAGTAACCAAGCCTGACACGGCACCGTACAGAGTCCCTTTGAGCGTGCACAACCAGATTAATTCTGTTGCAGATCTCGCTTCCATTCCCTTGGCTCCTTATTTAATGAACGTGTTCATTAATTCTATAATACCACAAAATTTGAAAGATGAGTGGGTCAGAAAACAGAAAACGCCTCGCCGATGTCGACAAGGCGTGTGGCAGTAAGAAGAATCTTCGTAGTCGCGGATATTCTTCACGCAACCGGTCTGGCGTCGGCATGCCCATCCAGGGCTGTGGGCATGCCGCCCAATGCTAATACGGATGTGGTGACATGTCGACCACTCCGATCAAGCGGTCCCAGCGTCGATGTTCGATCTCCTGGCGGAGGGCGTCGTAGCGGGCGGGAAACAGTTCTTCGTCCAGGTGGGAGCGAATGTCGCGAAGGTCGTCGTACGGGAGCGATCGCACGTACGCCCGGTAGGTTTGGAGGTCCAATTCCTCGTTCGCGTCGTGGAGCATGGGCTTCATTGGCGTGTCCTTTCACCATGAATCGCCGGCGTCTCTCCTCCAACTCACGAGCACGTGATCCGACG
>Ga0207705_10001715_pt1 | contig 17386 bp, 14 predicted proteins | sample KBSC13metaG_FD_184314 | JGI IMG/M metagenome (GOLD analysis project Ga0207705, IMG submission 184314) | Corn rhizosphere microbial communities from Kellogg Biological Station, Michigan, USA - KBS C1-3 metaG (SPAdes) (version 2) | ecosystem: Host-associated > Plants > Roots > Rhizosphere > Soil ...
CTCGTCACCACCCGTCACATGGAACTGTCGCCGAGCCTGAAGGCTCATGCCGAACAGAAAGCCGGCAAGCTGGTTCATTATTTCGATCGGATTCAGGAAATCGAAGTCGTGATCGATGCCGTCGACGGTTCGTTCCGGTGTGAAGTGATCGTCAACGCCGAGCATAAGAAGGAATTCGTCGCCACCTGCAACAACGACGACGCATACACCTGCGTGAACAGCTGCGTCGAAAAAATCGAGCGGCAGGTGAGCGAACATAAGAAGACGCTGCGCAACCGTAAGCACGTCGGCGACGGGGCGACCATCCGGCATTCGTAAGATCGAAAACCTTGCCGCGGCGGGCATTTGCGTCCGCCGTGGCGATGGGCAAGAATGCGGTTATGAAGCTGATGGAGTTTATCGTCGCCGACGCGATCGTGCCGGAATTGGCCGCCACCACGCGGGACGAGGCGATTCGCGAGTTGGTTAGCTCGTTGAGCGCCGTTGGCGCAATTGATACGGGCGCTGTAGACGACATAGTGGCTGCTCTGGTAAAAAGAGAAAAGACCGGCTCCACCGGCTTCGGCAAAGGGGTGGCCGTCCCGCACGTCAAGCATTCTTCGGTGACGAAAATGACCGCTGTGGTCGGCCGCAGCGTCGGTGGCTTGGATTTTGCGGCGTTGGACAGCCAACCGGTCTATTCGATTTTCCTGCTGCTCAGCCCCGATAACGCGGCCCAGCAGCACCTGCAGGCGATGAATATTATTTTCTCGAACCTGCAGAAAGACATGTTCCGCCGCTTTTTGCGGCAGAGCGATTCGAAGCAGAAGATCGTCGACCTGCTCGAAGAAGCCGACGCCGGAAAATAATTTTCCGCGAGCGAGGGGTAGGAAATCAGGCCCTGTATGATGGGCGCTGTTATCGGACTTTCGACGCAGACGTATTTGACTTTGGCAGAATGACCGCCGTAACCCGCGACATCATCATCCTGAACAGCCTCGGCCTACACGCGCGGCCTGCGATGCAGTTTGTCGATCTCGCCAATCAGTTTCAGGCGAACATCACCGTACACAAGGAAGCCGGCCCCGACGGCGTCGAGGCCGCGACCGTAGACGGCAAGAGCGTGATGCAGATGATCACGCTGGAAGCCACGCAGGGAACATCGCTTCGCATCGAGGCCGAAGGCGACGATGCGGAAGAGGCTGTGGAACAATTGGCCAAACTTGTCGAGGACAAGTTTGGAGAAGAAGAATAGGGAGTTGGGGTTTAGGCTTTAGGGCTTTAGGGCTTGGTGTGGACGTTATCGCCAAGCCTCAAACCCCAAGGCCTCAAGCCCTCGTAAGATGGAACTTCTCAAAGGGATCGGCGTCTCGCCGGGCGTGGTGATTCTCCCCGCCGTGGTGTTAGATGCCGAAGACCTCGTTATCCCCCGCAGAGCAATCGACGCCAGCGCTGTCGACAGCGAACTTGCACGTTTGCAGGGAGCCGTTGAAAAGGCCACTGCCGAGCTGAACGAACTCAAGACTTCACTCACCGCGGCTCATGGCAAAGAGATCGGTTCGATCTTCGATTTCCACACCGGCCTGTTGAAAGACAAGGCGCTGATCCGCCAGGTCGTCGATGAAGTCCGCAAAAACCATTCGAATGCCGAATACGCCGTCGTCCTGGCGATGAAAAAGCTCGCCGGCATGTTCCTCACGATGAAGGACACGTATCTGTCCGAACGGGTGAAGGACGTGTACGACCTTGAGAAGCGAATCCTCAAGACACTGATCGGGGCCAAGCACGAGAGCCTTTCGCACCTGGAAAGCGACGTCGTCGTTATCGCTCACGATCTTCTGCCGTCGCAGACAGCGGCGTTGGATAAAGGCCGCGTGAAAGGGTTCGCCTGCGACGTCGGCGGGCGCACCAGCCACACCGCGATCGTTGCCCGCGCTATGGGTATCCCGGCCGTCGTCGGGCTGGGCAACGTCACCAGCGCCATCACCGGCGGTGACGTGATCATCATCGACGGCACGCGCGGCATCGTGATCGTCGACCCTGACGAAGAGCAGCTCGCCGAGCACGCCGAATACGGCCGTCAGCACCTGCGGCTCGAAGAAGAGCTCGCGACCCTCGCCAACCTGCCCGCCGAGACGACCGACGGCCACACCGTGCAGCTGCTGGCCAACATCGAATTTCCCAGTGAGATCGACGACGCCGTCGCCCGCGGCGCCGAAGGCATCGGCCTGTACCGCAGCGAATTCCTCTACATGGCCAGCGAGACGGAACCGACCGAGCAGGACCATTACGAGGCCTACTGCGACGCCGCACGCCGCCTCAAGGGCAAGCCGCTGGTCATCCGCACGCTCGACCTCGGCGCAGACAAGTACACCTTCGGCATGGGCCCGGTCAAAGAGGCCAATCCCTTCCTCGGCGACCGTTCCATCCGCATGTGCCTGCACAACCTGCCGATGTTCAAGAGCCAGCTCCGTGCGATCCTTCGCGCGGCCTTGGAAGGCGACATCCGCATCATGTTCCCGATGATCAGCACGATCATGGAACTGCGGCAGGCGCGCATGGTCCTCAACGACGTTATCGAAGAACTTGAGGACGAGGGCATTCCGTTCAAGCGCGACGTTCCCGTCGGCATGATGGTCGAGGTCCCCTCGGCCGCTCTGCTGGCGAGCAATTTCGCGCGCGAAGTGAGTTTCTTTTCGATCGGCACGAACGACCTGATCCAGTACACGCTGGCGGTCGATCGGACGAACGAAAAAGTCGCCGGCCTGTTCACGCCGGCGCATCCCGCGGTGCTCGCGCTCATTCGCGACGTCATCCGCGCGGCCAACCGGCAGGGGATCGGCGTCAGCGTCTGCGGCGAAATGGCGGGCGAACCGCTCTACACGCAGCTGCTGCTGGGTCTGGGCCTTAGCACGTTCAGCATGAACGGGCCCGACGTGCCGGAAGTGAAAAAGATCATCCGTAACACCACCACCGAACACGCGCGCCAAGTGGCACGCAAGGTTCTTAGTTTCGATTCCGAGCGCCAGGTCGTGCATTACCTTCGCGAAGAAACGAAGAAGATTATTCCCGAGGCGTTTTAGGAGAGGCAGCGGCCACGCGCCGCGCCCGAGGACACAACCATGGCAAAGGAAATGCTCATCAACGTGAGCGCAGGCGAAGAGTGCCGCATCGCGTTGCTCGAAGACGGCAAGCTCGAAGAGCTCTACATGGAGCGCAACAGCGCTTCGTCGCACGTCGGCAACATCTACAAGGGCCGCGTCACGAACGTTGAGCCCAGCATCCAGGCGGCGTTCGTCGATTTCGGCATCGGCCGCAACGGCTTCCTGCACATCAGCGACCTGATGCCGCAATACTTCGGCAACAACAGTTTCGTCGAGAGCGTCGGCCGCAAGCTCGGCCGGCGTGATCGGCCGCCGATCCAGCAGTGCCTGCGCAAGGGCGACGAGATCATCGTCCAGATCATCAAGGAAGGCATCGGCACCAAGGGCCCGACGCTCACCACCTACCTCAGCATCCCCGGCCGCGTCCTCGTGATGATGCCGTACATGCAGAAGATGGGCGTCTCGAAGAAAATCGAAGATGAGGAAGAACGTGCCAAGCTCCGCAAGATCCTCGACGGCCTCAAGCCGCCGAAGGATTGCGGCTTCATCATCCGCACGGCCGGCATCGGCAAATCCAAGCTCGAGATCGAACGCGATCTGAAGTTCCTCGCCCGGCTTTGGGAACAGATCAAGAAGACGATGGAGAAATCGAAGCCGCCAGTGGAGCTGTACACCGAAGGCGACCTGGTGACGCGCACCGTGCGCGACGTCTTCACGACCGACGTGGAAAAGATCATTGTCGACGATGATGACACCGCGAAGAAGATCAAAGACTTCATCAAGCTCGCGATGCCGCGTACCAAGAACAAGGTCGAGCTGTACGACGACCAGGTGCCCCTGTTCCATAAGTACGAGATCGAAGAAGTCATCGAGCAGATCTACAGCCGCCGCGTGCCGCTGCCGAGCGGCGGGTCGCTGATCATTGATCAGACGGAAGCCGTTGTCGCGATCGACGTCAACAGCGGCAAGTTCCGCGACCACAGCGACGCGGAAACGACCGCGTTCAAGACTGACCTTGAAGCCGCCGACGAAATCCCGCGTCAGCTCCGGCTGCGCGACATGGGCGGCGTGATCATCTGCGACTTTATTGATCTGCGGTTTGAACGTCATCGCCGGGAACTCGAAGAGCGTTTGTTCAAGAACCTTGAAAAAGACCGCGCCAAGACGCGCATGCTGCGGATGAGCCAGTTCGGCATCATCGAAATGACCCGCCAGCGCATGCGGCCGAGCCTGCGGAAGAGCATCTACCAGGATTGCAAAGCCTGCGCCGGCCAAGGCATGGTCAAGACGCCCGAGAGCATGGCCCTCGACGTGATGCGCAAGCTCCGCATCGGCCTGAACGACGAAGCCGTCGTTCGCGTGCAGGTGGCCGTGCATCCGGAGGTCGCCGCTTACCTGCTGAACAAGAAGCGGGCGGAGCTGGCTGACCTGGAGACGGAAAGCGAGAAGAAGATTCTCATCACCGTCGACAATAATTTCGCGATGGACGAAGTGAAGTTCGAGCTCTACGACAGCCGCGACGGCTACATCTTCATGGCCGAGCTCGGCACGGCATTGCCGGCGCTTCCGCAGCAGCAGCACGGTCAACAACACCGCGGCCAGCAGCAGCGAGGTGGCCGCGATGACCGTGGCGGCCGCGATCGCCAGCAGTTCAAGCCGAAGCACGATCGTCGTGAAGAAGCATCGCTCGACGTCGACGAAGAAGTCGCCGAGGACGAAGAGACCGCGAAGCCGGCCGCCCGCGGCCGCGCCGCGGTGAAGAAGGACGGCGAAGGCATCGAACAGACCGGCACAGATGACGAAGCCGGGGCGGTCGACATCGATGAAGGCGGCGCCGAGCTTCCGGGCTCTGCACCGGCCGGCTTCGATGACCCGCGCGAGGAACGCTACCACGATCGCGAGCGCGGCGGACGTCGCCGCCGCGGCCGTCGCGGTCGAGGCCGACGCGGTCGCGGTGGCGAAGGCGAGGCTGGCGAAGGCAAAGCGCCCGAAGCGAGCGAAGAAATCGCTCATGACGAAGCCGAGGGCGAAAGCGAGACCGAAGGCGAAGCCGCCGAGGTCGAAAGCAACGTCATCGAAATCGACGAAGGCACCGCCGAGATCGAGCCGCGTCGCGAAGGGCGTCGTGATGACCGTCGCGAGGACCGCCGTCCGCAAGGTGACCGTCAGCAGAACGACCGTCGCAACAACGACCGTCGCAATGACGGCGGCCGGAACGATGGCGGTCGCCGTGATCAAAACCGCAATGGCCAGCGCAAAGACAACCGCAACCAGCAGGGCGGCGGTCGGGGCGAAGACCGCGGCGGCCAAAATCGCCAGGGTGGCGGTCGCGATTTCCGCGGCGGCCAGCAGCGGGGCGACAACCGCAACCGCGGCAACCAGGGGCAGCGTCAGCAGCCGCCGCAGCCGGCCGCGGATGAAACGTTGCTTGACGATCCGAACTACATGCCGGGCAACTCGATTCACGAAGCCCCGCCCCCGACGCGTCAGGAAGCCGAGGCCGAACGGGAAGGCGGCGGTCGACGTCGGCGCCGTCGCGGCGGTCGTGGTCGTCGTCGCGAAGGCGACGGCGGTGGCGGTGGTGGTGGTGGTGGCGGCAAGCAGCCGCAGCGCACCATCATCGAAGGCCTGCCCAACGACGATGAGCTCGATGCCGAGAGCGAAGCCCTCGAGCGCAGCCTGCGTGGCGAGAGCGGCGATGCGGGTGAAGAAGTCGCACCGCGCACGGAAGCCTCCAGCCGCCAGTCGACCTCTGCCAAGCGTCAGCCGCCGAAGCCCTTGGCCGACGTGGAGAAGACGGGGTCGAAGGACACGCACCTCGCTGACGACGAACCGGCCGATTTCGAACCGGTTCGCCGGCCGCAGAGCTACGCTGACCTGGATGAACTGCCGGATTACGACGACTAAGCCGTAATCTGCGAGAACACCAAACAAGCGGCCGCCGGCGAAAACCGTCGGCCGCTTTTGTTTGATGGATTCGTACGTTTAGCGATTTAACTACGCCACCGCCGCTTCACGTGACCAGACCAGCGGGAAGGCGTCGCCCTTGAGCACCTCGCCGTCGTTCACCGTAACGTACGGCCGCATCACATGCGTTTTGCTCGCGAGGTAGCGGCTCTGATCGGTCACGAAGTGCAGCGCAATCGCCCGCCGCGGTCGGCCGCTGTGGTTGGCGCCGCTGCCGTGCCAGGTGAGCGAGTGATGGAAGTGGATCTCGCCACGACGCACTGGGCAGGTCTTCACTTCGACGGCGTGGCCCTCGAATTCCTTCACCGCCTTCATGTCGTCGACCTGTTTGATGGTGTGCTGGAAGTCGATCGCGTTGCCCCAGTGTTGCGAGCGGGGGACCATCACCATGCAGCCGTTGTCGCCGTCGACGTCGTCCAGTGCGATCCAGGCCGTCACCTGCTGGTCCTTCGGCGTGAGGATGCCCCAGTACGGCGAATCCTGGTGCCACGCCAGCTCGCCGCCGCTGACGGCGGGCTTGTACTGAATCTGGTCGTGCCAGATGCGCAATTCATTTGCCGTCGGCATCAGTTGGGCGACGAGCGGGCCGACGGTTTCGCCAAGGACAAGCTCGCGAAAGGGCTCGCTGGCCATCCAGATGTTCACGATCTGCCAGACCGGCGTGGCGGCGCTGCCGCCCATGTTGTGGCAGAGCACCGGCTGCGGCTTGGATCCGTCCTCACGGTCGGCGATCACACGCAGCACCTCGGCCTGCAGGGTCCCGATCTGCTCATCGCTCAGGATGCGCGGGCCGCGAACGTAACCGATGTCCTGGAATGTTCGAACTTGTTCTTGCGTCAGCATAGAAAATGGCCTCTGTCAATATGGTGCCAACGCTGCTTTCTGGCGGCGATGGAAGGTTTTGCCAACCGATGGAGAAAAAGCGCACCGCGCCAGTCGAGGCCTTGCTGGAGGGCGTCACTCCATGACGCCGCTGACGCCGCAGGCGTCAGACTAAGCGGCAGGGACTGCCGCCCTCCAATTCGGCGGCGGTACAGAGACCATCGCAACGTTAGGTTGATCGACCTGCCAGGGCGGCTTCGCGATACAGCGTGGGGGACAGGCCGTCGATCTGCCTGAAAACGCGGCTGAAGTGGTAGGCGTCGTCGAAGCCGCACCGGCGGGCGATCTGCTTGATCGACAGGTCGACATCGGCCAGCAGCTGGCGGGCGTGTTCGACGCGCGCGCGGCGGAGGTACGTCATCGGCGTGTGGCCGGTGTGGTGGCGGAAGAGGCGCGTCAGGTGACTGCGGCTCAGGTCGCTCACTTCGGCGAGCTGATCGAGATCGAGCGGCTCGGCCAGGTGCTGGTGAAGGTATGCGACGGCTCGCTGTACGCGCGTGCTGTCACGCTGCTTCGACGGCGTCTTGGGCGATTGCAGCAGGTGGCCGAGCATGCGGAGCAGGCAGGCGGTCTCGATGATCCGCAAGCGAGGATCGTTTTGCTCGCGCGCCCGCACCAGTTCCAGGAACGCTTCCGACACGATGTCGCCGGGCTCGCAGTGACGAACGGCAGGTATCGAGAGGCCGCCCGAAAGCCGGATTCCGTACGGCCGGCGGCGATGCGGATCGCTGCCGCCGGGCAACGCGTCTCGCGTGAAATCGAAGTGCACGGCGAGATGCTCGTTTCCTCCTTTCATCGGACTGAATGCGTGCGGCACGAACGGCCGGATGAACAGCAACGTGCCCGGGCCGGCGTCGATCGATTCGCCGCCGCGGGTGAAGGTGCAGTGGCCGCGGCGGATGAGCACCAGCTCGTGATCGAAGATGATCCGCTCGGCGACGTCACCCACTTCTCGGCAGTGCGCGATGCGGATCAGCGGCCGAACGTCCTCGATGGCGATCGTCCGCATCGCCAGCTTCGGCAGACGCGTGAACGGGCCGTTCCGCTGCACTTGCGACCAATCCATGCCGCCATCCTGCCGCGCCGGCGGTGGCTACGCCAGACTGTTCAGAATGCGGCACCCTTCGGCCAGCTTCTCGTCGGTCGTGGCGTAGCTGATGCGGAAGTGCGTGTCGCGCTCGCTGAACACCTTGCCCGGGATGATCAGCACGTTGTTGGCGATGGCTTTTTCGACGAACTCGGTGGCGGTCAAACCGTTCGGCGCTTTGGGGAAAACGTAGAACGCGCCGCCAGAGGGGGCGATTTCGAAATTCTTAGAGAGCTCGCTCACCACCAGATCGCGCTTCTTCGCATAGGCAGCGATGTAGCCGCTCATGTCGAGATCGAGCGATTCGAGGGCCGCGTACTGGAACGGGGCCGGGGCGCAGACGAACGTGTATTGCTGCAGCTTGGTCATCTGAGCAACAACTTCGGGATGGCCGAACGCGTAACCGACGCGCCAGCCGGTCATCGCGTGGCTCTTGCTGAAGCCGCGGAGGCATAGGACGTTTTCGTACAGCGCCAGCGGCGAGTAGACGCCCCCTTTTGCTTCGCCGTGCGTGCCGTTGAGACGCGAGTAGAGGAACGGCTCGTAGATTTCGTCGCTCAGGATCAGCAGGTTGTGCTTCTTGGCGATCTCGATGGCGGCCTTCAGCTCGGTCTCGCTCAGCACGGTGCCGGTGGGGTTGCCAGGCGAGTTGAGGATGAGCATCTTCGTCCGCGGCGTGATGGCGGCCTCGATGCGCTCGGGGACGAGCTTGAAATCGGGGTAGCTGTCGACGGGCACGCCCTTGCCGCCGGTGAGGGTCAGCAGGTGCTTGTACATCACGAAATACGGGTCGAGGAAGATGGCCTCATCGCCCGGGTTGATGACGGCCATGATCGCCAGCAGCAGGGCACCACTGACACCGCTGGTGATGAGCACCTCGCCGACATCACGGCCGATCTCGGCCGACAGATCTTTCCGTAGCCGTTCGCGCAGCGGGGCGATACCTTGCGTCTGCGTGTATCGATTCAGGCCGTCGGTGATCGCCTTCGCGGCGACGACCTTGGCGGCATCGGGCACGTCGAAATCGGGCAGGCCGATCGACAGGTTGATCGGGTCGACCATCTTGGCGGCTAAGTCGAAGACTTTGCGGATGCCAGAGGCGTCGACGCCGTTAGCGCGGTCGGAGATGAAAGATCGGGCCATGGGGTGGGGTCTGGGGCTTGGGGTCTGGGGTTTGGGCGGAGGAGAGGTGAGACCGTATTTCTGGCCAGACCCTAAGCCCCAAGCCCCAGACCCCATATCTACGTGACAAAGCCGCGCGGGCGAAAAACCCGCGCGGCCGATCGTTCTAAGGGTAAACCAAGAATTACTTCTTCTTGGCGGCGGGCGCGGCAGCGGCCTTGGCGCCGGCGGCCGGAGCGGCGGCCTTGGCGGCCGGGGCGGCCTTGCCACCCTTGGCCGGTGCGGCCTCGCCTTCGGCGGCTTCAGCCTTCGGCGCCTTGCCACCTACAACCAACTTGCGGTTGCCGACCTTCGGCAGGCCGAACACGCCCTTGGCGTTCACGTCCCACTTGTTCTGGGCGGCCAGGCGGTCAAGGCGTTCGCCGCGGGTGAGCACGTTGCGGTGACGCACCAGCGAGCTGGCGCTTTTCAGGCTAGGATCCATCGACATAGCAGAACCTCTTGAAAATCGAGCGGAGCAGTGTAGCGGAATCGCCCCCCAAATGGAAGCGCCCTTGACGCGTGCCATCGGACGGCCGGCGGATTGCGTATCAGTGGCGTATGACAACCGTATTACAACACGCCGGGCCGCCGCTGGAAAAGGCCAGCGCGGCGATCGTGATGGTCCACGGCCGGGGGGCGTCGGCGGCCAGCATCCTGAGCCTGTACCCGAACTTAGAATCGCCCACGCTCGCCGCAATCGCGCCGCAGGCTGCTAACCACACGTGGTATCCGTACTCGTTCCTAGAGCCCCTGGAAAAGAATCAGCCGCACCTGGACCGGGCGCTGGCGACCGTCGGTCTGGTTGTCGACGACCTGCTCGCCGCCGGCCTCCCGTCGGAGCGGATCGCGATCCTCGGCTTCTCGCAGGGCGCCTGTCTGACCCTCGAATTCGCCGCCCGCAACCCCCGGCGGTATGGTGCCATCCTCGCTCTCACCGGCGGCCTGATCGGGCCTTCCGGAACACCCCGGAACTACCCCGGCAACTTCGCCGGCACGCCGATTTTCATCGGTACCAGCGACCCGGACTCCCACGTACCGTTCGCGCGGGTGGAAGAAAGCCGCGATGTGCTGGCCGCGATGGGGGCGAAGGTCGAAGTCCGCCGCTACCCGGGGATGCCGCACACGATCAACGAGGACGAGATCGAAGCCTGCCGAGCGCTGCTACAACCCTTGAGCGCGCCGCGATAGGAGTGGTCAATTACTCCATAGATCGTCGTCGCAACAGCATATGTCTCGCATTCCCGAACGATCCGCGACTTACGTTGCGGCGTCTGGGTTGCACGGAGGCCGCCAGATCGCTTCTAGATTCCGGCTCGTCGTAACGCTGCGATGGCGTGATGCAGTCGCGACTTCACCGTCCCCGCAGGGATGCCCAGCGCCGCGGCAATCTCGTCGATCGTGAGATCGTCCACGAACCGCATTAACACCACATACCGGTGCGCCGGCGAGAGCGTGACGAGCAGATCGGCAACATCCCCGGCCCCTCGTGGATTCGCGGGAACATCCAAATGTTCGTCGGTAAGTGCGAGCGACCTCGCCCGCTTCCTCCGCAGCGCCAGCGATTCGCTTCGCACAACCGTCCACAGCAACGTGCGGAGCGATGCAGTGAGCGTGAAGCCGGGGAACTTTCGAAATAGGTAGATAAACGTTGTCTGCAGCACGTCGAGCGCGTCGGCATCATTACCGGTGAAGCGGCGGGCGAGGCGAGCAACCCAGTCGCGGTGGCGGTGATAGAGCACTTCGAAGGCGTTCGCGTCGCCGGCGTTGATGGCGGCGATCAACTCGGTATCGTCGCGATCATCCGTCGGCGGGGCGTCCACGGGCGGAAACATACCCGCAGTCGCTCCGAGTCCGTCGCCGGCCCCCCAAAGCGCTGCAATCGTCGCGTTTCGGAAGCGCAGCGCCCGTTCCTACCATTTTTATTTTCGTTCTCGCGACGATTCCGGCCGAAGTCGACGGCCGGCCGTCACTTCCGGCTGATGCGCTGCGCGCCTGGCGGCGCGCGAATGGCCCCGCTTCACAGGCGCAAAATCCCCAAATCGCGCTGCGCGCCGGCGGCCAAAATCTTCACTTGCCAAAGAGCCGGCGGCCTCGGCGCCACGCCGCTCGATTTCTACCGCCGCCGACGCGAAATGTCGGCCAAAAAATCGGCCGGGCGAACGGAATCGCGGCGACACCGAAATCCGAACGGCCGCGGCGACGTCGGTATGGTAGATTTTTGCCGGGGAACTATGCCGCCATCGCATTCGCCGTTCGTTGATACGCTCGAACCCCGCTGTTTGCTTGCCGCCTCGCCAGTCGATACCGGTTGGCACTTCAGCCAGGCGGCCGTCGACAAGGCGGCGGGGGTGCACGTGAACATCAATGGTAAAGCCGTCAGCGGGGCACTTGGCCGCTTGATGCTCACCGGCTACACCGGCGACTGGCCCGCGACCGGCGGCCAAATCGTCGTCGTCGCTCTCTCCGAAGACGGCACGCCCGACCGCACCTTCTCCAATGACGGCGTGGCGTTCAGCGGGCTGATCAACCCGAATCCCTACGGCCCGACCGTCACGCTGCTGGCGACGCAGGAGGGCTATACCTACCTGATCGACGAAAGCTCGGTCGTCCGCCTGCGCGGCGATGGCGGCCGCGATCGGGCGTTCGGCGGCGGGCACGTGGTCGATTTCACTGGCGGGCGCGATACCAGCCGCGTGCTGTCGGCGGTCGTCAACGACAGCGGCGGCGTCGATGTCCTGCGCACCGTGCGCGCCGTCTCGCAGGGGAGCGGCTTGCAAGGGTCTGACGAACTCATCCGCGTCGGCGGCGACGGCCCGCGCGGATCGGCCACGCGGGTGTGGCAAAATTCCTTCACTGACGGCGTCCACGACGACTATCCGCCCGATGTGCTCTCGGGCAGCGTTGTCCAAAACACCGGTGGCGGCGGATGGACCGTGCTGACGGCCCGGCAACGTTACATCCCCTCGGACGATATCGACAGTTCGTTTCCCATCGAAACACACGCCGATGTGGACGTACTGACGATCAACGCCGCGGGGCAAGTCACCAGCGAGCGGGATTTCGATATCGGCACCTATGCCGTGGTCAGCAGCACACAGATCAACCCGCACGGCGGCTACGTGATCTTCACCTACGGCCTCGATAACACCCGGCAACTCACTCTCGCGCGAGGCCGCGTCACGCGGATCAGCCTCCCTCACGGCATCAGCACGCCCGGCCTGACCAATGGACAGCGTGTGTTGATCCAAAGTAAAGCCGTCAGCAACGGCAGGGGCGGTACGACCGATCATACGTGGGTGTATCTGCAGGATGCCAACGGCCGGCTCGATTCGTCCTTCGGCAGTGCCGGCACGTTCGATCTGTCGCGATACGACGCCGGCGCATCGGTTTACAGTTCCGTCGCCTTTGCTCAGTCTGGCAGCATCCTGGTCGGGTGGACGAGCTACGTCGGCACGTACCCGCGGCAAGCACAGAACCTCCATCTCGTGCGGTTGTGGACCGGCTCGTCGCCGACGGCAACGCTGATTTCTGCAAGTGCGCGGGCCGGCAGGGTGTCGGTCACCGTTCGCTATCGCGCTGCGGCGGGTATTGTGGCACGAACGATCGGTTCTCCGGACGTCCGACTGCAATTCGATTCCAACAAAGATGTTCTCATGCGGCTGACTCGTCTCGTCGTCGATGGTGACGGGCTGCTGGCGACCTATTCGACCGTGGCGGGCCGGGGAACGTACGACATCGAACTGCAGCGGCGCCAGATCGGCACCGGCAACAACGGCATGAACGACGACTACCGCATTCTCGGCGAACTGCACGTCAGTTGAGCCGGTCCGGCGTCGGCGGTAGGATGTTTCGCGTAATGAACACGACGCGTGCCACTACTACCACGACGACAACCGAGTAATCGGGCCGGTGGTTCGCTGTCTTGACGAAGTGATCGAAACCGCCCGATGATCCGGGCGGTTTTTTGTTTCGGCGGATTTTTCTACAGCATCGAAAGCACGGACGACCATGGCCACGGCAATTCTCCCCGACGGATCGAAACGCGAACTCGCTGACGGCAGCAGCGTCTACCAGCTGGCCGAGAGCATCGGCAAAGGGCTGGCCAAGGCGGCGATTGTCGGGCGGGTGGATGGGAAGCTGGTTGATCTGGCCCACAAGCTCACCGGCGAACACCAAGTGGCGATCGTCACCGACAAGGACCCGGAAGGTCTGGCCGTTCTCCGCCACAGCACGGCGCACGTGCTGGCGCAGGCGCTGCGCCGCATCTACGGCGACGGCCTGCAGTACACGATCGGGCCGGTGATCGAGAACGGGTTTTATTACGATTTCGAGTTCCCCGCCGGCGTGAAGGTGACGGCCGAGGATTTGCCGAAGATCGAAAAAGAGATGGAAGCCATTATCGCCGCCGACTACAAGTTCGGCCGCGAGGACGTGCAGCCGGAAGACGCGCGGCAGCGGCTCGGCGCGCTGAATCAGAAGTACAAGAAGGAACTGATCGACGAATTGGAAAAGGCCGGCGAAGAGACCGTCTCGCTCTACAGCCAAGGCGATTTTCTCGATCTCTGCCGCGGCCCGCACATTCCCGGCACCGCCAAGATCAAGGCGTTCAAGCTGATGAGCATCGCCGGTGCGTACTGGCGCGGCGACGCGAAGAATCAGCAGCTCGTCCGCCTGTACGGCACGGCCTTTTTCGACAAGAAGCAGCTCGACCAGCACCTGAACATGCTGGAAGAAGCCAAGAAACGCGACCACCGCGTGCTCGGCCCGGCGCTGGGCCTGTTCACGATCGACGAACAGGTCGGCCAGGGCCTGGTGCTGTGGAAGCCGAAGGGCGCGATCGTTCGGCAGGAACTGCAGAACTTCATCAGTGAGCATTTGAAGCGCCAGGGCTACAGCCAGGTCTTCACCCCGCACATCGGCCGCCTCGAGCTGTACAAGACGAGCGGCCACTTCCCGTACTACCGAGAATCGCAGTTCCCGCCGCTGGTGGATCGCGATTTCACCGCCAAGCTGGCGGAGGAAAAATGCTCCTGCAGCGACCTCGCCAATCTGATGGAGAAGGGCGAGATCGACGGCTACCTGCTCAAGCCGATGAACTGCCCGCACCACATCCGCATTTACGCCAGCGAGCAGCGCAGCTACCGCGATCTGCCGATTCGGTTGGCCGAGTTCGGGACCGTGTATCGTTGGGAGAAATCGGGCGAGCTGGGCGGCATGACACGTGTCCGCGGCTTCACCCAGGACGACGCGCACCTGTTCTGCACGCCGGAACAAGTGGCGGCCGAAGTCGCCGGTTGTCTGGAACTGGTGAAGATCGTGCTCGGCACGCTGGGCATGAAGGATTACCGCGTCCGCGTCGGCCTGCGTGATCCGGACAAGGCCAAGTTCGTCGGCGACGCGGCACAATGGGACGCCGCCGAAGCCGCCTGCATCGCGGCGGCCGAATCGCTCGGGGTGAACTTCACCAAGGAGCCGGGCGAAGCCGCGTTCTACGGGCCGAAGATCGACTTCGTCGTCCGCGACGTCATCGGCCGCGAGTGGCAGCTCGGCACGGTGCAGGTCGATTATCAGCTGCCGCAACGGTTCGATCTGTCGTACGTCGGTGCCGACAACCATCCGCACCGCCCGGTGATGATCCACCGTGCGCCGTTCGGCAGCATGGAACGCTTCATCGGCGTGCTGACCGAGCACTTCGCCGGCGCGTTCCCGCTCTGGCTGAGCCCGGTTCAGGCGGCCGTGCTGACGGTGAGCGATAAGACGAACGAGTACGCCGCGAAGGTCACTCAGCAGCTGAAAGAGGCCGGCCTGCGGGCCGAACTGCATAGCAGCAACGACAAGATCGGCGCCAAGGTCCGCACCGCCCTGATGGCCAAGACGCCGCTGCTGCTGACCGTCGGCGAGAAGGAAGCCGAAACCGGCACCGTCAGCGTCCGGCCGTACTTCGACGTGGCCGACGCGATCAAGGGCACGTTCAGTGTCGCCGATTTCATTGCCGCGGCGACAGCGAAAGTGCAGTCCAAGTGGCACCCGGTGCAGTCTCCGTCCGAAGCCTAAACCGCGGGAACTGCGGCACGGTTTGTCGTAAACTAGGCGCACGTGATCTCCCAAACCGCTGAATACGCGTTGCGGATTGTCGTCTACCTCGCTGGCGTGGATGGCGGGGCGGCGACGTCGGCACAAATTGCCGCGGCCACGCGCATTCCGAAGGAATACCTGCTGAAAGTCCTCCGCAGCCTGGCGAAGGGGGGCATCGTCGTCTCGCAGCGTGGCGTGGGCGGCGGAACCTCGCTCAGCCGACCGCCGCAGCAGGTGACCGTATGGGACGTCGTGGACGTCGTTGATCCGCTGCAGCGCATCCGAACCTGTCCGCTGGGGCTGAAGAGTCACGGCGTCTCCCTCTGTCCACTGCACAAGCGGCTGGATGCGGCGATGGAATCGGTCGAGAACGCATTTCGTCGCACCACCGTCGCCGAAGTGATGGCCGACCCGTCGATGTCCGTGCCGCTGGTTGATCGCGGCCCCTCGGCGGCCTGCCCGGGGCTGGTCGCACCGCGCATCCGGCGACGGGCGAAAACCGATTGAAGAACCGAACGACAAGACGCGACAAAGCGCCCTCGTTTTATTGTGGACATATAAGTCCACTATTCGATATGAATAAGCACCAGGAGTTAACCGATGCTTGATGCAAAGACGATCGAAATCGTGAAAGCCACCGCCCCCGCAGTCGCCCAATACGCCGAGGCGATCACGCGGAACTTTTATAAGCGTATGTTCGAGGGCGACCCGCAGGTGAAGGTGTTCTTCAACCAGGCCCACCAGACCTCCGGCGGGCAGCAGTCGGCGCTGGCGGGGGCGATCTGTGCCTACGCCGCCAACATCGACAATCTCGGTGCGCTGGGCCCGGCGGTGGAATTGATCGCGCAGAAGCACTGCTCGCTGGGCATCAAACCGGAGCATTACCCGATCGTCGGCAAGCACCTGCTGGCCGCCATTTCCGACGTGCTCGGCGAGGCCGTCACGCCGGAGATTCTGAACGCCTGGGGGCAAGCCTACGGCTTCCTCGCCGGCGTGCTGACCGGCCGGGAAGCCCAGATTTACGCCGAACAGCGTAAGAAGGTCGGCGGGTGGAACGGGTATCGGCCATTCCGCGTGGCAAAGCGGGTGCAGGAAAGTGACATCGTCACGTCGTTCTACCTCGCGCCGGTTGACGGCGGGGCGCTGCCGCAGTTCCAGCCGGGGCAGTACATCACGCTGGATGTGAAGCATCCGACGACGCCGACGTCGCCGCGCAACTACAGCCTGTCGGATCGGCCGGGCAAGCCGCATCTGCGGATCAGCGTGAAGCGCGAGCCGGGCACGCCGCCGGGGCTGGTGTCGAACTATCTGCACGATCAGGTCGCCGAAGGGGCCGTGTTGCACGTCGGCCCGCCGTGCGGCGAGTTCACCTTCCGCCACGCCGACAAACCTCAGCGGCCGATCGTGCTGCTGTCGGGCGGCGTGGGGCTGACGCCGATCCTTTCGATGTTGAAAACGCTCGTGCATGAGAAGGTCGATGTTCCGATCTATTTCCTGCACGCGGCCCGCAACAGCCGGGCCCACGCGCACCGCGACGAGATCAACGCGGCCGCGGAAGGGGCGAAGAACGTGCGGGTGCACGTGGCTTACGATCAGCCGCTGCCGGGCGATCTTGAGAACGGCCACTGCCAGTCGGTCGGCTTCTTCGGCGCACCGGAGTTGAGGGCGATTCTGCCGGGCACCGAGGTCGACGTGTATCTGTGCGGGCCGAAGCCGTTCATGATCGGCGTGCGGCAGGCGCTGCTCGGACTGGGCGTGCCGGCCGGCCAGATCCACTTCGAATTCTTCGGGCCGCAGTCGCCATTGACGCCGGCCGTCAAGTAATCGCCCGGCGCGCGGTTTCCAAATTTGCGTCGTCGTCTCCCGTGCCCCCGAACGATCCTCGCGGTATCGTTCAGGGGCATAGGGAGACACGCCAATGGGCCTTTGGGACAAACTCACCGGCGAACTGGTCGACATCGTCGAATGGCTCGACCAGGATCGCGACACGATCGTCAAGCGCTTCGAGCGGTACAACAACCAGATCAAATACGGCGCGCAGCTGATCGTCCGCGAGGGCCAGATGGCCGCCTTCGTGAACGAGGGGCAGCTGGCCGACGTGTTCAACCCGGGCACGTACACGCTGGAG
>Ga0207705_10001718_pt1 | contig 17370 bp, 18 predicted proteins | sample KBSC13metaG_FD_184314 | JGI IMG/M metagenome (GOLD analysis project Ga0207705, IMG submission 184314) | Corn rhizosphere microbial communities from Kellogg Biological Station, Michigan, USA - KBS C1-3 metaG (SPAdes) (version 2) | ecosystem: Host-associated > Plants > Roots > Rhizosphere > Soil ...
GCGCAGGTCTGGTGCAGATTCTCGAGCGGCGCGCCCGACAGCTCGAACTGCCCCGCCGGCTCCAGGCTGATGGTGCCGTCCTCGCCCGCCAGCGCGATGGCCTTGCCGTTCTCGAAAATCGGTTTCCAGCCGAACTCGGTCAGCCCAGCAAGCAGGTCGCGGATGCCGCCCGGCTCATCATACGAGGGCGCGCGGTGATCGGCGATGCGATAGACGAACTTCTCGTGCTCGGTGCCGATCCGCCAGCGCTCGGCCGGCTTCTCGCCCCCGGAGAAAACCGACAGCAGATCCTCGCGGCTCTCGATCGGCGGACTTTCACCGGTGTCAGTGCGTTGCGTCATGGTCGGCGGCGCTTAGCTCCGCCCGCCACCCCGCGCCAGCAAATAGGTTTTATGGCCGAACCGGTTTTGCTTATCGCCAGTCGCCCACCGCGGACATCCATGCCGCGAGCGCCGCGAGGGCTGCGGTTTCTGCGCGGAGAATTCGCGGGCCGAGAGAAATGGCCGTTGCATTGGCCGAAGCTCGAATGGCGGCGCCTTCGTCCTCGGTGAACCCGCCTTCAGGACCCACCAGGATCAGCGCCGGGCCGGGCGCGAAAACGTTCAGCGCGCGGCCGCCGCCGGTCTCGTCCGCAAAATAAAGCGTGCGTTTTGGGTCCCGCTCGGAAAGCAGCTTCTTGAGCGCTACCGGCTCTTCGATCTCCGGCAACATGGTCCGCCCGCATTGCTCCGCCGCCTCGATGGCGATGGCCTGCAACCGCTCCAGCTTCACGCGCTCGGTCACCGTTCGTTGCGTGACCACCGGCAACAATCGCGCGGTGCCCAACTCGGTCGCCTTCTCGACCAGCCAGTCGGTTTGCGCGCGCTTCACAGGCGCGAACGCCAGCCAGATGTCGGGAATGACCTCGGGATCGCGCATCCGCTGCTCGACGCTCAGCGTCACGTGCTTCTTGCCCGCCTCGGCGATCCGCGCCAGCCACTCGCCCGACCCGCCGTCGAAAACGAGCAGTTCGTCGCCAACCCCCCTGCGCATCACATTACCGAGATAATTGGCCTGGCCCGCATCCAGCTCGACCCTCGCGCCCACCACGAGCGCATGGCGCACGAACAACCGGGGCAGGGACTTGGGTGGCCAGGCCGGGATCGCGGGCATTGTCGCGACTTAGCTGTTGACGTGATTGTCCGCTACGGGTCGAAAGCAGACATTCGGCAAAACACGATTTCACTGTCCTACAGCGAGTCGCCCATCGCATAGGCGCGGCATGGCACCTTCCCCCTGCATCTCTCGATCGTACAGATCGTGTGTGGCGATACCGTGCTCGTCATTGTGAACATTCGGAACATTCGCGCGTCAGCGGACGCGCCGTGACCGCCACCACCGACATCGTCCCCGACAGCGAGCGCCGCGGATTTATCGGCGCACTTCCGCCGCGGCTGCGTCCCTATGCCTCGCTGATGCGGCTCGACCGGCCGATTGGAACCTGGTTGCTCTACTGGCCCTGCGCGTGGAGCGTGGCGCTGGCCGGCGTCGAGGGGCGCTGGACGCTGCTCCTGTGGTTCGCGCTTGGGGCATTCGCGATGCGCAGCGCGGGCTGCGTCTATAACGACCTGATCGACCGCGACCTCGACGGCCAGGTCGAACGGACTCGGCTCCGCGCACTGGCGAGCGGACGCGTGTCCGTGCGCGCCGCGTGGGTGTTGATCGCGTGTCTTTGCGCGATTGGCCTGGTCGTGCTGCTCCAGCTCAATTGGCTGGCCGCGGCGATCGCGCTGGGCAGCATCGCGCCTGTCGCGGCCTATCCCTTCATGAAGCGGATCACCTGGTGGCCGCAGGCCTGGCTCGGACTCGTCTTTTCATGGGGCGCGCTGGTCGGATGGCCCGCCGTGCGCGGCAGCTTCGACCTGCCGGCACTGCTGTTGTGGTTCGGCAGCATTGCCTGGGTGATCGGCTACGACACGCTCTACGCCATTCAGGACAAGGAAGACGACGCCCTAGTGGGGGTGAAATCCTCGGCGCGCCGGCTGGGCGACAAGGCCGCGCTGGGTGTCGGCCTGTTCTATGTCGCGGCGCTTGCCTTGTGGGGCGCGGCCCTATGGTCCGTGCGGCCGGACCTGCTTGCGCTCGCCGCGTTGATTCCCGCCGCGTTGCAGCTTGCCAATCAGGCGATCCGGGCCGACCCAGCCGATGGCGACCTCGCGCTTCGCCTGTTTCGCTCGAACCGCTGGTGCGGCTTGCTCGTCTTCCTCGCCATGCTGGTCGTCGGCCTTTCGGCGCGCTAGGCGCGCGTCATGCTGAAGCCCGAAGACGCCCGCCGCATCGCCGAGCAACTGGTGGAGCAGGGCATCGCCGCGGGCGCCACTGCCGCCGATGCGCTCTACGCTGCCGACCGCTCGTCGGGCGTCCAGGTCCGCTTGGGAGAGATCGATAGCGTCAGCCGCTCCGAAGGCGCGCAAATCGGCTTGCGGCTGTTCGACGGCCAGCGCTCGGCAACCGTTGCCTCTTCCGATCTATCGCGCGAAGCGCTTGGGACCTTGGTCGAGCGCTGCCTGGCCATGGCGCGGGAAGCGCCAGAGGATTCCTATGCCGGACTTGCCCCACCGGAACTGCTGCAGGACGGCCACCTACCGGACCTCGACAGCGGCGACGGGGTCGAGCCGGACCCCGCCGACTTGCGGCAGCGCGCGCTCGAGGCCGAGGGCGCCGCGCTCGCCGTCAACGGCGTGACCAATTCGAGCGGCGCCAGCGCCAGCGCATCGGCCTCCGTCATCGCCCTCGCGACATCCGGCGGCTTTTCGGGTGCCTATGGCTCGACGGGGCACGGCTGCTCCGCGGGGGTTATTGCGGGCGAAGGCGCCACCATGCAGCGCGACCACGCCTGGCACAGCGTCCGTCATCTCGAGGATCTCGATGCCGCAGCGACCGTCGGCCGTCTGGCCGGAGAACGTGCGGTGGCAAGGCTCAACCCGCAGCGGCCGCGGCCCGGCAAATATCCGGTGCTGTTCGATCCGCGGGTAGCGGGCAGCCTTCTTGGTCATTTCTCCGGCGCGATCAGTGGCTCGGCGGTCGCGCGCAAGACCAGCTTTCTCCAGGACCGGCTCGGCTCGGCCGTGTTCGCGCCGAACGTCACCATTGTCGACGATCCCTTGCGAATGCGCGGATTGCGCTCGCGCCCGTTCGACGGCGAGGGCGTGCGCGTGTCGCGGCAGGCGCTGGTCGACAAGGGTGTGCTGACCAGCTGGATCGCGGAAAGCGCGTCTGCGCGACAGCTCGGCATCCGGCCCACGGGACATGGCTCGCGCGGCGCGGGCGGATCGCCGGGAGCAAGCCCCAGCAACCTCTACATGGAAGCCGGCTCGCGCAGCCGCGAAGAGATGTTTGTTGCATTCCACGAGGCCGTGCTCATCATCGAGCTGATCGGGCAAGGCGTGAATGGCGTCACCGGCGACTATAGCCGCGGGGCCGTCGGGTTCATGGTACGCGACGGTGCAATCGCCGAGCCCGTGGCCGAGATCACGATCGCTTCGAACCTCATCGACATGTTCGCGACGCTCGAGCCTGCGAGCGACCTGAGGTTCCGTCACGGCATCGATGCGCCGACCATCCTGGTGCCGGAAATGACGGTGGCGGCGGCTTAGCCTCCGGCGCCCACCGGCGCTAATCCCAGCCGCGCGATCTCGATCTTGGGGCAGCGATCCATGACGACCTTCAGCCCGGCCGCCTCGGCCCTGGCGGCCGCTTCTTCGTTGATAACGCCAAGCTGCATCCACACCGCTTTGGCGCCGACGAAGATCGCCTGATCGACCGCTTCGCCCGCAGCCTCGGGACGGCGAAAAATGTCGACGATGTCGATCGGCACGCCGATCTGGGCCAGCTCGCGCCAGACGAACTCGCCGTGAACATGCTCGCCGGTGATCTGCGGGTTCACGGGAAGCACGCGATAGCCGTGGCCCTGCAGGAACTTCATGACGCCGTGCGACGCGCGGTCGGGCCGGTCGGACGCGCCGACCATGGCGATCGTCCGCGCCTCGGTCAGCAATTGGGCGATATCCTCGTCGCGCGTCAGCGGCATTCGATTTCTCCTCGTAAGCGCGTCAATGCGCCACGGCCGCCAACAGTTGCGCGGCGAGGGCGGCGAACGCATCGGATTCGGGCCCACTGCCGAGGGCCAGTGGTCGGCCTTCGTCGGATGCTTCGCGAATGGCAGGCGAAAGCGGCAGTCGGCCCAAAAACGGTACCCCCATCTCGGCGGCTGCCCGTTCGGCGCCGCCGGTGCCAAACGGGTGAGATGACTCGCCGCAATGAGGGCAGGCGTAGATCGCCATATTTTCGATTAGCCCGAGCACCGGCACGCTCATCTTGTTGAACAGGTCGACAGCGCGCCTGGCATCGATCAGCGACAGATCCTGCGGGGTCGAGACGATCACGGCGCCCGCCGGCCGCGACTTCTGGATCAGCGATAGCTGAACGTCGCCGGTGCCTGGCGGAAGATCGACCAGCAAAAGCTCGGTGTCGCCCCACTCGGCATCGACCAGGTTCGCCAGTGCCCCGGTCGCCATCGGTCCACGCCAGGCGAGAGCGTGGCCGGGCGAAACCAGCTGCCCGAGCGACAGGAATCGGATGCCGTGCGCCTCGACCGGGATCAGCTTGTCGTTCTCAGCGACGGGTTTGGTGCTGCTGCCGAGGAGCGTGGGCTGCGACGGACCATAGACGTCCGCGTCGATGAGGCCGACCTTCTTGCCCATTTTCGCCAATGCCACCGCGAGGTTCGCGGAGACCGTGGACTTGCCGACACCGCCCTTGCCGCTTCCGATGGCGATCATCGTTCGCGCTACCTGGGACGCGGTCATGGCGATGCGCGCCTCGCGCACCCCGGGCGACCCCGTAGCGGCCGTCCTGACTTCGTCCTCGACGCTCTTCGCTTCGTTCGGGCTCAGGCCGGTCGCGTCCATGATGATCGTCGCGACGCCGTCGGCGACCCGGCTGGACCGGATGCGGTCGGCGTGCGGCAGTTGCAAATGGTCGAGCATTGCGGTCCACATAGGAACCGGCGTCTCGGTTGCCACTGTTTTTCGCGCGGCGTGCCTCTATATTCAGCGGCGATGGATATTCTTACGGGGTGGGGCGGCCGCATTCGCGGCCTGTTCGCCGATACCAAGGGACCTTGGGGCTCAAGCGGCAGCGATGGCGGGGACGATGCGTCGCCGTCGGGCGGCGACGGCGGCAAATCCGGCAATCCCTGGGGGGACGCGCCCAAGCGCGGCCGCCGGCCAGGGCTGGGCGGCGCCAATGTTTCCTCGCTCGACGATCTGCTGCGACGCGGTCGTGCGCGTTTCGGTGGTGATGGCGGCGGCTTGCCCGGGCGCCCGGCGGGCTCTCTCATCATTTGGGCGATTGTTGCCGCCCTCCTGCTTTGGCTGATCTCCACCAGCTTTCACGCCATTTCGCCCGGTCAGCGAGGCGTGGTGACGCAGTTCGGCCGCTACAGCCGGACGCTGGGTCCGGGCGTCAGCTTCACGCTGCCTTCGCCGATCGAACAAGTGACGAAGCTCGACGTCGAGAACATTCGCTCGATCGATATGGGCGCCGAAGGCTCGGACGATCTGATGCTGACCGGCGACCAGAACCTGCTCGACCTCGCTTATTCGGTGCGCTGGAACATCGCCAATCCGGAACGCTATCTGTTTCAGATGGACCAGCCGGACGAGACGATCCGCGAGGTCGCGGAAAGCTCGATGCGCGCGGTGATCAGCCAGGTCAGCCTGAATGATGCAATGGGCGACCGTCGTGCGGAGATCGAGACGCAGGTTGCCGAGAACATGCAGCGGATCCTCAATTCCTACCGGTCGGGCATCCAGGTGCAGGGCATCGCAATCAAGCAGGCCGATCCGCCCGACGCCGTCAACGACGCCTTCAAGCAGGTGACGGCGGCCCAGCAGGACGCCCAGACCTACATCAACAACGCCAACGCGTACGCGCTGCAGCTCGGCCAGAAGGCGCAGGGCGAGGCGACTTCGTTCGACAAGGTTTACGAGCAGTACAAGCTGGCGCCGGACGTCACGCGCAAGCGCATGTACTATGAGACCATGGAGCAGGTTCTCTCGAAGGTCGACAAGACGATCGTCGAAGCGCCGGGCGTCAATTCCTACCTCCCGCTGCCGCAGTTGCAGAAGGGCCAACAGCCGCCGCAGCCGGAGCGCGCACAATGATCGACTCCATTCGCCGCCACCCGCTGATCGCCGTCGTCGTCGCCTTCCTCGCCTTGTTCATCCTGCTCGGCAGTTTCCCGATCATCCCGGAAACCAAGCAGGCGGTCGTGGTCCGCTTCGGCAAGCCGGTTCGTATCCTCGGCCGCTACGAAGCCGGCCGGCCGATCGGCGGCGCGGGTGCCGGCATCAGCTGGCGCATCCCGTTCGTCGAGCAACTCGTGTGGATCGACAAGCGCGTCCAGAATGTCGACATGCAGCGTCAGCAGGTGCTGTCGACCGATCAGCGACGGCTTCAGGTCGACGCCTTCGCGCGCTACCGGATCGTCGATCCGCTGCTGATGTACATTCGCGCCGGCAACGAGCAGCAACTGACCGAGCAGTTGCGGCCAATCCTCGGTTCGGAAGTTCGTAATGAACTCGGCCGGATCGAATTCGCCCAGCTGCTCACCCCTGAGCGCCAGGGCATCATGAACGATGTTCGCACCTCGCTGAACCGCATCGCACTCCAATATGGCGTCGAGGTCCTCGACGTTCGAATCAAGCGAACCGATCTCCCCGACGGCGCGCCCTTGTCCTCGGCATTCGATCGCATGCGAACCGCCCGTGAACAGGAAGCGCGCTCGATCCGCGCCGAAGGGGCGAAAAGGGCTGCGATCATCCAGGCGGAAGCTGACGCGAACGCGGCAAAGACCTATGCCGCCAGCTTCGGCAAGGATCCCGATTTCTACGATTTCTATCGTGCCATGCAGTCCTACCGCAGCACGTTCGTCGGTGAAGCCAACAAGCCCGTCGCATCGACGACCGTCGTTTTGTCGCCGCAGAACGACTATCTGAAGGAATTCTCTGGACGGGCGCGCTAGTCGAGGGAACCACGGCGGCGTTCAATTGTCGTTAAGGCGCCGAGGGCCTTTAGCGCCCCTTGCGTCCACCCCCGAATGATGGAGTATCGATGAGGTCGAAGGAGTCCGGAAAAGTGCGCTACGCCTATGGGGTCGCAACGGCCCTGTTGCTCGGGGGAACGGCATTTTCTCTCGCTACCGGCAAGGCCGGTGCACAGGTCGCGCAGAACGCGCCGGGCGTAACGGCGCTCGCCCCCCGCCCGGGCGCGCCCATGTCCTTCGCCGATCTGGTCGCGCGGCTGCAGCCCGCGGTGGTCAACATTTCGACCAAGCAGCGCGTGCCGGTGAAGGCGCAATCAGATCCTTTCGAGGAGTTTTTCCGCCGCTTCGACCCCAATCAGGGTCAGGGCGGCAACAATAATAACAGCGGCGGCGGTCAGCCACGGACGCGGGAGGCGGGTTCGCTCGGCTCGGGCTTCATCATCTCGCCCGACGGCTACGTCGTCACCAACAACCACCTGATCCAGGGTGTCTCGGGCACCGGAACGGTCGACACGGTGACCATCACGACGACCGACCGGCGTGAATATCCCGCCAAGATCGTCGGCCGCGACGAGACCTCGGACCTCGCGCTCCTCAAGATCGAAGGGCGCAATCTGCCGTATGTGAACTGGGGCGACAGCACCAAGGCGCGGGTGGGCGACTGGGTCATTGCCATCGGCGATCCTTATGGCGTCGGCAGCACGGTGACCGCCGGCATCATCTCCGCGCTCCATCGCGGCATTACCGGCGTCGGCGCTTACGATCGCTACATTCAGACCGATGCCGCGATCAACATGGGCAACAGCGGCGGGCCGATGTTCGACCTCAACGGCAATGTCATCGGCATCAATTCGGCCTTGATCTCGCCAACCGGAGCATCGGTCGGCATCGGGCTCGCCATTCCGACCGAGCTTGCGCAACCGGTGATCGAGGCGCTCCGCAAGGGCCAGCGGCCGTCGCGCGGATATCTGGGCGTCAGCCTCCAGCCGGTCGATGAAGATCTCGCCCCGGCGCTGGGCATCGCCAAGGATACGGGCGAACTCGTCCGCGCGGTCGTTCCGGGCACGCCGGGCGCCAAGGCCGGTCTGCAGCAGGGCGACGTGATCGTCCGCGTCAACGGCCAGGCGGTAACTCCGGACCAGACGGTGTCCTACCTCGTCGCGAATACGCCGGTAAACTCGCGCATTCCGGTCGAAATCATTCGCGGCGGCAAGCGCGCGACGGTGACCGTGCAGGTTACCGAACGCCCGACCGAAGAGGCGCTGGCCAAGCTGTCTGGCGGCGCGACGGGCGATGCGCCCGCCGACGGCACGCCTGCCTCGCCGCAGAGCGCACTGGGACTTTCACTGGCGCCGCTGACGCCGCAACTCGCCCGTGCGGCAAACCTGCCGCCCAGTTCGCGCGGCGTGATCATCACCAAGGTCGATCCCAACTCGCCCCCGGCCGAAAAGGGCCTGCAGCAAGGCGACCTGATCGTCTCTGTAAACAATCAGCCGGTGACGAGCCCGGCTCAGGTGATCGCGGCGGTGGATGTGGCCCGCAAGGCCGGGCGGTCGAGCGTGCTGTTGCTGGTCAAGCGCGGCACGGCGCCCGACGCCTTCGTCGGGATAGACATTACCGGCAAATAGTCGGCGCTCGCGGAGCGCCGACTTGCCCGCTTAGCCCGCTACCGCCGGCGCGGCCGTCTTGGCGCCCGCGAAGCCGCATTGCGACTGTTCCATCGGGATCTGCTTGGTGATGCGCGTGGCATTTTCGGAATAGGCCTGCGTCACCGACCCGCTGTTCACCGTTTTGCCGCGAAGCGGGCTGACGCCTTGGCAAATGTGGAAGACGTGCGGCGTTGTGGACTTCTTTGCGCCGTTCTCGGGCGCGATCCAGTAAACCACGTCCTTGCCGCCAGTCGCGTCGGCCACCGCGTTGGAATCGCGTGCGATGTCCTTCGCCTGGTCGGCGACCTCGGGTGAACAGGCGGTGGTAGGCTGGCCCGACTTAATCTGCGCCGCGCACTGGTTCATGTCCTGCGTATATTGTTCGACCGACGGCGGGTTGAAATCGATCCCGATGAAGGTTGCGAGGGCCGCCAGCGCGACGCCCACGCCGCCGGCAATCTTCTTGTTCTTGGGATCCATGTCCTTGTCGAGGAAGATCAGCGCGACCAGCGGCAGGAAGGCGATCACGGTGATGATCGCGCCCAGCTGATTCTGGAAGAAGAAGCGGGCGGTGTCGGACTGACGGGCCGGATCGTGTTTGTTGGCCGCCTTCCACATCAGGCTGCCGCCGATCGCGAAAACCGCGATAACCACCAGCAGGCCGATCAACAGCCCGAGATTGCCGTGGTCGAATTTGTGCTGGCGCAGCATGACGACACCGGCGATTTCCGTGCCGATGGCGATGACCCAGCAGATTGCCGCGAACAGGCGCAAGCGCGTGGCGGAAGATTTCTGTCCCTGCGTCGCGCGCCACTCCTTGGTGACGTCGATGTCGTCGTTCGGCTTGTTCTCTGGCATGCTAGGACCTCCCCAGGAAGGGCACTTTGTGCACCACAGCCGATAGCGCGTCCATAGCCGCGTTGAACGGTCGGAAAGGGCCGTCCCAAGTCCGCAGGCGTCATATTTTTGCCGCATCGCGGGAGAGATTCGCTTTATGCGTATGCGGCTTTAAGAAGAGCGTGGGAGTGAGAGACTAGTGCCGGATCAGAATTGCGCGGTAGTTGAGGGTCTGGAGCGCGATTGGTGCGAGGCGCTTCGCGCCAAGGACGTGGATCGCCTGCACTCGCTGGTCCACAAGGACTTCATCCTCATCGGCACGCGCTCGACCGGACCCTTCATGATGACTCGCGAAGATTGGCTTGATGCCATCCAGCGCCGCGACGTCGACGCGATCGAGGTCGATGTTCGTGATGCGACCGTCGCGAAGGACGTCATGATCGGCACGGTCCATGCCCGCTGGCGCCTCAAGTATCTCGGGCGCACGATCGAGGATTGCGTCGTGCTGACCGACGTGTGGGTCAAGGAAGACGGGCGCTGGCAGGCGATCCGGCGGCATTCGACGCCGGCACCGCCAGGAGCATGCCCGGATCTCAAGGGGAATTAGGGATGGCAACTCAGCCCTCGTCGCGCGGTAGCGGCAACGTCAAGGAACTTACGCTTCGCGGCATCATCCTCGGGGCCGTCCTCACGGTGATCCTGACCGCTGCCAACGTCTACGCGGGGCTGAAGATCGGCCTGACCGTCGCGACCTCGATCCCCGCCGCCGTCATCTCCATGGCCGTGCTGCGCAATTTTCGCGATTCCACGATCCAGGAAAACAACATCGTCCAGACGATAGCGTCAGCGGCCGGAACGCTGTCGGCGATCGTGTTCGTCCTGCCGGGTCTGATCATGGTCGGCTGGTGGACGGGCTTTCCCTACTGGCTGTCGGTCGCCGTCATTGGCGTCGGCGGCATCCTTGGCGTCATGTATTCGGTCCCATTGCGCCGCGCGCTGGTTACCGGCACCGACCTGCCATTTCCCGAAGGCGTCGCTGCTGCGGAAGTGTTGAAGGTCGGCACCGGTGTCGGGGGCGCGGAAGAGAATCGCCGCGGCTTGCTGATGATCGTGTGGAGCTCGATCGCTTCGGCGGGTTTCGCGGCGCTGGCACAGACCCGGCTCCTGGTCGCCGATGCCACCAAAGCGTTCAAGGTGGGCACCGGCGCGACTGCCGTTTCCGGCAGCATGTCGATGCTGCTGATCGGCGTCGGCCATCTCGTCGGTCTCACCGTCGGCATCGCCATGTTTGTGGGACTGCTGATTAGCTGGATCTATCTCGTACCGCATTATACGGCGATGGCGTCGCCCGCGGCCGGCGTCGACGTCGGCACCTTCGTCAACGACGTCTTCCGCAACAAGGTGCGCTTCATCGGTGCCGGCACGATCGGCGTGGCGTCGATCTGGACGCTGCTCAAGATCATCGGTCCAATCATCAAGGGCGTAACCGATGCGCTCGCCGCCAGCCGCGCTCGCAAGGCGGGCAAAGGGGAAGAGCTTCCGCTCACCGAACGCGACATCCCGATTGGAATCGTCGGCATTTCGATCCTGGTTCTGATGATCCCGACCGCCCTGCTGCTTTATGCATTCGCGGGCACGGACCCGATTGCGTCTACGCCGACCGCGACCATCTTCGCCAGTATCCTCTACATCGTGATCGCCGGTGTCGTGATCGCGGCGGTGACGGGCTACATGGCGGGCCTGATCGGCGCTTCAAACAGCCCCGTGTCCGGCGTCGGCATCCTGTCGGTTCTCGGTATCGCGCTGATCCTGGCAGCCTTGTTCCCCGGTGTCACCGGAAGCGCATCGACCTCGCTGGTGGCCTTCGCCCTATTCGTGACGGCGGTGATCTTCGGCATTGCGACGATCGCCAACAACAACCTCCAGGACCTGAAGACTGGTCAACTGGTCGACGCGACTCCGTGGCGGCAACAGGTTGCGCTGGTCCTCGGCGTCGTATTCGGGGCGGCGGTTATCCCGCCGATCCTCGATTTGCTCAATACCGCGTTCGGTTTCCAGGGCGCGCCCGGTGCCACCGCCAATTCGCTGGCCGCACCCCAGGCGGCCCTTATTTCCGCGATTGCCCAAGGTGTGCTCGGCGGCAATCTCGACTGGAGCCTGATCTGGCTCGGGGCCGGGATCGGCGTCGTCATCGTCATCATCGATGAGGTGCTGAAGGCCACGAAGCGGGGCGCCCTCCCTCCTCTAGCGGTGGGCATGGGCATTTACCTGCCGATGGCACTGACTCTCCTCATTCCGGTCGGTGCGGCGCTTGGGCATTTCTACGACAAATGGGCCGCGCGCAGGCCCAACGCGGAATTCGCGCAGCGCATGGGGGTGCTGCTGGCGACGGGACTGATCGTCGGCGAAAGCCTGTTCGGCGTCATATTCGCCGGCTTGGTCGCCGCGACCGGTAAGGATGCCCCGCTTGCACTTCTCGACGAAAATCCCTGGGCGGTGCCGGTCAGCATCATCGCCTTCGTCGTCATCGTGCTCGGCTTCTATGCGTGGACGAAGCGGGAAGCGGCGATGGCCGCCGTCGCCGGCGACGACGCTCTGACCCCCGACGCGACCTACCGCTAGCGACCAAGTACGGCGGTTCGCAGCGCCGTGGCGGACATCGGCGCGGCGCCGGCTTCGGCCTTGCGGATCAGGTCCACGATCGCCCGATTGACGGGGGCCGCGCGCTGCAACCGGTCGGCAAGCTGCACGAGTTCGCCGTTGAGGTAATCGATCTCCGTCTTCCGGCCAGCCGCAAGATCGTCGGCCATCGATGAGCGCGCCTTGGCGTCGATCTTCCACCGTTTGAGGAACACGTTGTTGAAGACGAAATCGGGCGAATCGATCATGCGCGGCAGCGTATCAGGATCGACCTGGCCGACCGTCGCGGGCTTGATGTCGGCGAGCTTCAGAAGCTCGAGGCCCTCTCTCATGGCGGCAGCGAAGACGCGGCGGTAATCACGCTTCCTGAGCTCATCGATCAGGGTCTCGCCGGACAGGGCATTGACCGCGTTGTTGAGATTGATGAGCAGCTTGCCCCACGCGACGCCGAGCATGTCGTCGGAGACCTTGATCGCCGCCGGGCCGCCGCGAACGGCCTCTGCGAGACGCCGCACACCCGCTCGCCGCGCCGCATAGAGATCGCCGGCGACTCCCTTGTGGAAGCGGCCGTCGCCGAGATACGCGACATTGTAGGGCACCATGCCGCGCGCGATCTCGAACCTGCCGCCTAGTCCCTGTTCCAACACGTCGATGTTGCTGACGCCGTTCTGGAAGCTGACGACCGTGGTTCCTTGATTGGCATGCTTGACGATCTGGTCCGCCGCCGCGGCCGTGTCCCCGCTTTTGACGCACAGCGCGATGACTTCCGCTTCGTCGAGCGCTTCCGGTCCGCACCGGTAATCGACATCGCCCGGTGCCAGCCGCACGCGCCAGCCGTTGTAATCGCTGAGCGTCAGGCCGTGCTCGTCGAGATCCTGCGATAAGCGCGGCCGGCCAATGAAGGTGACCGGTACGCCGGCGGACGCCCAGGCACCGCCGATGAAGCAGCCGATCGATCCCGCGCCCAAAATTGCGACTCTTGGCCCCCCTGACATGGATTTCAGCCCCTTCCGCGGTAAGCTTGGACGCCCTGGTCCGGAACCCACAGGCCCTCGGGCGCCCCCCCCGATTGCCAGAAGACGTCGATCGGCATTCCGCCGCGCGGATACCAGTAACCGCCGATCCGCAGCCAGGTCGGTTTCATCTCCTCCATGAGACGCTGGCCGATGCCCACGGTGACGTCCTCGTGAAAGCCGCAATGGTTGCGGAAGCTGCCGAGGAAAAGCTTGAGGCTCTTGCTCTCGACGATCGTCTCGGCGGGCGCATAGTCGATGACGAGGTGCGCGAAATCGGGCTGCCCCGTGACCGGGCAGAGCGACGTGAACTCGGGAGCGGCGAAGCGGACGAGATAGAGCGAACCGCGCCGCGGGTTGGGCACGTAGTCGAGCACTGCCTGTTCCGGTGACGCCGGGAGTGAGCTGGCCTGGCCGAGGTGGCGGGTTTCCATGGTCACTCACTTGTCATTGCGAGCAGGGCGACGCAATCCATCGAGATGGACTCGCTGGTTTCAACGCAGTGGCTGGCCGACCATCTGGGTGAGCCGGATCTCATCGTAGTGGACTCAAGCTGGCACATGCCCTCGACCGGCCGCAACGGCCGCCACGAGTATCTGGCACAACACATCCCCGGCGCGCGCTATCTCGATATCGATGAGGTGGCGGACCGCAGCAGCGCCGTGCCGCACACTTTGCCCAGCGCGAGCGACTTCAGCAACGCGATGCAAGCACTCGGCGTCGACCGTGACGACCGCATCGTCGTCTACGACAATTCGGCGACCCGCAACGCCGCGCGCGGCTGGTTCATGCTTCGGCACTTCGGGGCGGAGCGGGTCGCCATTCTCGATGGCGGGATGCAGCAATGGCTGGCGGAAGGGCGTGCCACGGAAAGCGGCGAGCCCGCGCCGCGCGAGGCCCGCTTCGACGCCGTCGAACGCGATGAGCTTGTCACCAAGCAGCAACTCCTTGCTGGCAGCAATCTTCCCTGGCTCGACGCGCGCGGACGGCCCCGGTTTGAGGGTGCCGAGGAGGACCCGCGACCGGGAGTTGCGGCGGGCCATGCGCCCGGTGCCAGGAACCTGCCGTTTGCCTCGCTCTATCGCGAAGATGGGCGGTTCAAATCGCTCGATGATATCCGGCAATTGTTCGACAAGGCCGGCGTCGATCCCAGCCAAGCCTTCGTCGCCAGCTGCGGATCCGGCGTCACCGCCAACAGCCTGATCTTCGCGGCGCATCTGCTCGGGAACGACCGGGCGAAATTGTACGACGGAAGCTGGAGCGAGTGGGGCGCCGACCCGGCGACGCCCAAGGTGAAGGGTCCGGCTTAGGCGAGGACGATGCCGGCGACGTCGCGCAGTTCGCGGCGGATTTCGTCGACCATCGTCTTGCATGCGAGCACGTGCGGCTCACGGCCCTCGGCGCGCTGGCTCAGCATCGCTTCGATGCCCGCCGCGGCGGTGCCGACGAGCTGGCCCGAGCGCTGGTCGAACCAGCGCTGCTTCGCATCACCGGCGCTGTCCCAGGCGCTGGCGATTTCCTCGTCGCGGTCGCCCTCGGGACCGGCCGAAAAGCCGCTATCGACGAGGCGAAGCGCGTGGCGGACGCTCGCCAGGCGCGTCAGCGCTTCGGCATAGACGGTCGACGGATCAGACTGGCGAACGAGATTGAGCACGACTCCGGCCTAAGCCGGATTCGGCTAACAGATTCTTAAGCGCCGCTTTTTTCGTCGATGTCGCGCAGGATCCAGCCGCGCTGCGGGATCGTCTCGATGAATTCCGCCCCGCCGCTCGCATTCCGCAGCTTCTTGCGCAGCTTGGAGATAAAGACGTCGATGATCTTGGGCTGCGGCTGATCGTCCGACCGGCGGTAAAGATGCTTGAGCAGCATCTGCCGGGTGACCACATTGTTGCGCGCGAAGGCGAGCAGCTCGAGCACCCGATATTCCATTTCGGTAATGCCGATCGGGTGGCCGTCGATGCGGATCAGGCGCTGGACCTGGTCCACCGACAGCCGCCCCCCGCACAGGCTTTCCGGCATGTCGCTCCCGCTCGCCTTGAGCGACGTGAGCAGCCGGGACGCGGCCTCCTCGCTGTCCTCGGGCGATACGGTGCGTGGGGATCCGATGATCGCCTGCTGGACTTCGCCGAGTAGCTGGTGCGCTTCCTCGACCAGCTTGGTGCCTTCCTCGAAGCGGCGGCGCGAACGGTCGAGCATCGATTCGATCTCGACCAGGCGGGCCGGAAGATTGGGTGTCGTCATGCGTTTGTTCTCTTACTGCCCGGGCTGGGCGGAAGCGACGTCGCTGCTGCTGTTCTGCGCGGTCAGGATCTGGGCCGTGATCGGACCCTTGTCGACCAGACGCGTGTCGGGATCCCACACCTGGCTGCGGATGCCGAGCTGGGCGCTGGCGCGGCCGGCGGTGTCGAGCAGGCTGGTCTCGCTCGCGCTGCGCGGGGCGGGGCCGCCGAACAAGACGTCGATCGCCTGCTGCTGCGCTTCGCTCGGCGACAGGCCGGCGGTGCCGGCAACCGGCGGGGCCAGGCTGAAATCGGGCGGAATGATCAGCGGCGCGTTGCGCGCCACGGCGAATTCGTCGGGGGTCTTCGCGCGACCCTTCATCACGGCACAGCCGCTGGTGGTTACGGCCGCGGCCAGTGCCAGGGCGGTCAGGGCATTACGCATGTTCGTGTCTCTCCTCGGGGCCACTGCCCGTTTCCTGATCCTTACGGCTGAGGAATGCGCGCAGCAACAGGATCACGACAGCAATGCTAATCGCGGCATCGCCGACATTGAATATCAAAAATGGACGGAAAGCGCCAAAGTGCAGGTCGGCGAAGTCGACGACATAGCCATGGCGCACGCGGTCGATGATGTTGCCGAGCGCGCCGCCCAGCACCAGTCCCAGCGCCATCTGGTCGATCCGGTTTTTCTCGCGTCCCATCCAGTAGGCGACCCCCACCGCGATGGCGGAGGTCAGCGCGACCAGCATCCAGCGGCCGACCTCGGTCGTGGCGTTGAACAGACCGAGCGAGATGCCATTGTTCTCGGTGTAGGTGAAGTTGAAGACCGGCAGCAGCACCAGCTGATCGCCGATGTGGCTGATGCCCAGGGGTCCCGTGACCCACCATTTCGTGAACTGATCGATGGCGAAGACGGCCAACGCGACGATGAATCCGGTCTGGCGAACTTTCATCGGGCGGCGCCGCGAATGTTCCGAATGTTCACAGTGATGCCCCGGATCGGCCTGCTGGATGTGGGACGGACAAACCGCATCGGGTCATTAAGCATGGATCGAGGCATGTAGGACAGGGGGCAGACGCTACCCATTCACGACCGCGTCGCAGCGGTTGCAGAGATCGCCGTCACTCGTCACCTCCCGAAGCAGCCGCCAGCAGCGCCCACACTTGTTGTTGTCGGTCTTTGCGACCTGCCAATCACCTTCATGCACTGTCGAGGTGATGAACAGCTCAGCCAAGAAGTCGGGGTCCGCGCTGCTTGGCACGGTCACTTCGGCTTCGAGGCTGGAGCCGATGACCTTGTCGCGGCGCAGCGGTTCGATCGCTTCGGTGACTTGAGCTCGCAGCGCGCGAAGCTCGGCCCAGCGCTCCCCTAACTCGTCATCCCCGCGCAAGCGGGGACCCAGATTTTCTTGTTCCGCCGGGTTCCCGCTTTCGCGGGAATGACGAAGGAAGGGAAAATTGGGCCATTCCAGCAGGTGCACCGAACCTGCATCCGGATAGCGCGTGCCCCACACTTCCTCCGTGGTGAACACCAGCACCGGCGCGAGCCAGCGCACCAGCGCCTGGAACAACGTATCGAGCACGGTCCGGTAAGCACGCCGCTTCAGCGATGGCGGTGCGTCGCAATAGAGGCTGTCCTTGCGGATATCGAAATAGAAAGCCGACAAATCTTCGTTGCAGAAGTCGGTCAGCGCGCGGACGTAGGTGTTGAAGTCGAAGTCATCGACCGCGTTGCGCAGTTTCTGGTCGAGCGCCGCGGCGAGGTGGAGCATGTAGCGCTCCAGCTCCGGATATTGTGCGACATCGTCGAGCCGTTCCTCGTCGCTGAACCCCTCGAGCGCGCCGAGCAAATAGCGGAAGGTGTTGCGCAGCTTGCGATACTGGTCGGCGACCCCCGCGAGGATTTCTTTCCCAATCCGGTG
>Ga0207705_10001720_pt1 | contig 17360 bp, 10 predicted proteins | sample KBSC13metaG_FD_184314 | JGI IMG/M metagenome (GOLD analysis project Ga0207705, IMG submission 184314) | Corn rhizosphere microbial communities from Kellogg Biological Station, Michigan, USA - KBS C1-3 metaG (SPAdes) (version 2) | ecosystem: Host-associated > Plants > Roots > Rhizosphere > Soil ...
TTCGATTCGTTTCCCGACATCGGTTACGAGCAGTGGTGGGGCAACGCGCAACGCCGCGATTACAACCCGCACGTCGGCTACGAACTGCACAACGTCGTCGAGTGCGGCGAGCCGTTCGAGGAACTGATCGACAACCCCGGCTGGATCAACTACGTCCGCCGCTACTGCGGCGAGGTCGACAGCTTCATGGAAGGCCTGTTCATCGACGAGGCGATTGCCAGCAAACGCAACGCCGGCGGGCATCATCCCGTGCACAGCGGCGGGTACCGCGCGTCGTGCCGCACGCGGTACGAATACCAGCACGGCGTCTTCCGTTGCGGGCAGTGCAACGTGATCCTCACCCTCCGCGACATCAGCCCGGGCGACGGGGCGACGATGGTCATCCCCGGCAGCCACAAATCGAATTTCCCGCACCCCGAGGAAGGCGATTACGGGAAGGGCGACCGGATGGACGCGCTGCCCGGCGCCATACCCCTCTACATGAACGCGGGCGACGCGCTGCTGTTCGTCGACGGCCTGATGCACGGCGGCAGCAGCAGGACGAATCCCGGCGAACGCCGCGTCACCATCTACCGTTACGGCCCCAGCTGGGGACGCACGCGTTTCAATTATGAGTACAGCCAGGACCTGCTCGATCGTCTGACGCCGGAGCGCCGAAAGATTTTGCAGCCCGTCGCGCCGCTGCGCCCTCCGGTACGTGAAGAAACGCTCGCAACGGTCTGATCTTTCGTCCGGGCGACGCGTGCGTCGCCCGCGAGCGCGAACGACCTCAACGGGCGACGCACGCGTCACCCCTGCAAGAAGACAACGACCTTCCTCACGGGCTGGCGACTTCGGTCTCCAGCTCTTTTCCTGCGCGAAGAAAACCGAAATCTCACCCATTTAACACTTGCCTAACACCCGAATCCTGCTATCCTAACTCCACCCGAACCAAGGCGGTGGTGACTTCCGTCAAGTTCGGTGCCGCGGACCGCTCGGTCGCCGGCAACCCAAGTCACGTTTTGTCGAGCCGTTTGCGTCCTTACGCACCCGGTCGACACGTCCGGCTGACCCAGATACCCGGACGCTTAGCGTGGGAGATTCCCCGCGCAGAAGGAGGCCCACCGTGGCCAAGACCCTCGAAGCCCCCGTTAAAGACAAAGAGACCGTTGCCGGCACGAAGGCCGCTGACAAAGCCGCCGACGTGAAGGTCGACGTCAAAGACCTCAAAGCCGGCGCGAGCACTGTCGCCGCCGCTGTTGCAGATCGCCCCGTGATGCGAGACGCTACGGCCATGAAGCCCCTCGGCAAATCGGATGTGAAAGCAGACGCCAAACCCGCCGCCCCGGAACCCGCCCGTGATCCCGCCCGCGAGCGCGCCCTGACGCTGGCCGTCCAGCAGATCGAAAAGCAGTTCGGCAAGGGCAGCCTGATGAAGCTCGACGGCGAAAAGTCGGCCGCCATCGACGGCATCCCGACCGGCGCGCTGTCGCTCGACCTCGCGCTTGGCGGCTACGGCATCCCGCGCGGCCGAATCATCGAAGTGTTCGGGCCCGAATCCAGCGGCAAGACGACGCTCTGCTTGCACGTCATCGCCAGTTGCCAAAAGCTCGGCGGCGTGGCGGCGTTCATCGACGCCGAACACGCCCTTGATCCGTCGTGGGCCAAGCGGCTCGGCGTGAAGCTCGACGACCTGCTCGTCAGCCAGCCCGACACCGGCGAACAGGCGCTGGAAATCTGCGAACTGCTCGTCCGCAGCAACGCGGTCGAATTGATCGTGGTCGACTCGGTGGCGGCCCTCATCCCGCGGGCCGAAATCGAAGGCGAAATGGGCGACAGCATCGTCGGCGTGCAGGCCCGCCTGATGAGCCAGGCGATGCGTAAGCTCACCGGCGCGATCGCCAAGAGCCGTTGCACCGTGATCTTCATCAACCAGATCCGCGAAAAGATCGGCGTGATGTTCGGCAACCCCGAAACGACGCCCGGCGGGCGTGCGCTCAAGTTCTATAGCTCGGTGCGTATCGACGTGCGTCGTACGCAGACGATCAAGGACGGCGACGTCAGCATCGGCAGCCGCACCCGCGCCCGCGTGGTGAAGAACAAGATCGCTCCGCCGTTCCGCGACGCCGAGTTCGACATCATGTACTCGGGCGGCATCAGCTACGAGGGCGACTTGCTCGACCTCGGCGTGGATGCCGGCGTGGTCGACAAGAGCGGCGCCTGGTTCAACTACGGCAGCACGCGTCTCGGCCAGGGCCGTGAGAAGGCGAAGGAATTCCTGTTCGAGAACAAGGACCTCGGCCAGGAAATCCGCGAGAAGGTGCTGGCCGTGAAGATGGCTGCCCCGCTGAGCGCGAAGGAAAAAGCCGCCGCCAAGGCGGACGCAGGCGAGTAAGTCATTAATCGTGACAATTAAAGAGGATGAGCCAAGGCCCGGGTACAAACCCGGGCCTTGTTCGTTTTCTAAAACCGACGCCGCGCCGCTACGCGGCATCGACTTAAGGTCACGCACACGTCTTAGAATTTACCTACGAACGGTGCCTATCGTGGATTGACGTAGCTTCATCCGCATTTTACCGCCGCCCGCGCAGCGGCCTTTCCGTTGTTCTCATAAGTTGCTCCGGCGTCTTCTGCCCCCCTATTGTTGAACGCGAAAGGAACGAAAAACATGCGTGTTTGGCCAGGCCGACCTTATCCTCTGGGTGCGACGTTCGACGGTGCGGGCGTCAATTTCGCCTTGTTTTCGGAGCACGCGACGAAGGTCGAGCTGTGCCTGTTCGACGCCTGGGACGCCAAGGAACCGTCAACCTGCATCCCGCTGCCCGAATACACCGACATGGTCTGGCACGGCTACCTGCCCGACGTCGAACCGGGCCAGCTCTACGGCTACCGCGTGCACGGGCCTTTCGATCCGGCGAACGGACACCGCTTCAACCCGAACAAGATCGTCCTCGACCCGTACGCCAAGGCCATTGGCCGGCAGCCGACATGGGACGGGTCGATGTTCGCCTACGAGCAGGGGAAGGACGATCTGACGTTCGACAAGCGCGACAACTCGGCCAACTGTCCGCTGGGCATGGTGATCGACACCGCCTTCACCTGGGGCGACGACCGCGCGCCGCGCACCCCGTGGCACAAGACGCTCATTTACGAGGCCCATGTCCGCGGCCTGACAATGCTGCACCCCGACGTGCCCGAGGAAAAGCGCGGCACCTACAGCGGCCTGTGCAGCGACGCGATCCTTTCGCACCTGAAGAAGCTGAACGTCACCGCGATCGAGCTGCTGCCGGTGCACGCCCATGTCGACGACCAGATCCTGCTCGACAAGGGGCTGACGAATTACTGGGGCTACAACACGCTCAATTTCTTCGCGCCGCACCTCGAATACAGCAGCAGCGATTCGCCGCGGCGTGCGGTGCAGGAATTTAAATCGATGGTCCGCACGTTCCACTCGGCCGGCATCGAGGTGATCCTGGACGTGGTGTACAACCACACCTGCGAAGGCAACCACATGGGGCCGACGCTGTCGTTCCGCGGCGTCGACAACAAGTCGTACTACCGTCTTGTTCCCGACAACCAGCGCTACTACATGGATTTCACCGGCTGCGGCAATACACCGAACATGACGCATCCACGCGTGCTGCAGATGGTGATGGACAGCCTGCGTTATTGGGTGACCGAAATGCATGTCGACGGCTTCCGATTCGATCTGGCGTCGGCCTTGGCGCGCGAACTTCAGGATGTCGACCGCCTGAGCGCGTTCTTCGACATCATCCACCAGGACCCGATCATCAGCCAGGTGAAGCTGATCGCCGAGCCGTGGGACGTCGGCCCGGGCGGGTACCAGGTCGGCAACTTCCCGGTGCTCTGGACGGAGTGGAACGGCAAGTATCGCGACACCGTGCGCAATTTCTGGCGCGGCGAGGGCGGCCTGGTGAGCGATTTCGCCACCCGCCTGGCCGGCAGCAGCGATCTATACCAGGGCGGCGGTCGCCGGCCGTACGCCAGCATCAACTTCATCACCGCCCATGACGGCTTTTCGCTGCAGGACCTCGTCAGCTTCAACGAAAAACACAACGAAGCCAACGGCGAAGGCAACAAGGATGGCGGCAACGACAACGGCAGCTGGAACTGCGGCGTCGAAGGGCCGACCGACGACAAGGGCATCATCGCACTGCGTGAGCGCCAGAAGCGCAACATGTTCGCCACGCTGCTGTTTTCCCAGGGCGTGCCGATGATGTACGGCGGCGACGAGCTCAGCCACACCAAGAACGGCAACAACAACACCTACTGCCAGGACAATCCGATCACCTGGGACCACTGGGACTTGGACGAGCGCAAGAAAAAGTTCCTTGCCTTCTGCCAACGCTGCACGCAGATCTGGGCCGACCAGCCGGCGCTGAAGCGTCGTAAATTCTTCTCCGGCCGGGCGCTGCGCGGCAAGGACATCAAGGACATCTCGTTCTTCGAGCCCGGCGGCAGCGAGATGAACGACGAAGCGTGGAACAACCCCGGCGTCCGCTGCATGGGCGTGCGGCTGGCCGGCGACCTGATGCACGAAGTCGATGACCGCGGCGAACCCGTGAAAGGCGAAACGCTGCTGCTGCTGTTGAATGCGCACTGGGAGCAGATCCCGTTCAAGCTGCCGCAGACAGTTGACCACGACGTCTGGCAGCTGCTGATCGACACCGCCGCCGAGGATCGAAAGCTGGAGGACAACGCGTTCGTCAGCGAGCAGGAATTCCCGCTCTACGGCCGATCACTCGCCTTGCTGCGGACGGTGAAGGCCGACGAGGCCGAGCTGGAAATGACTCCGGCCGAGGTCGAACGCCTACGCGTCGCACTGGCCCGGTCAGTGCCGGTCGGCGTGGATCAGCGCGTGCGGTAGAGGATCCCCATGGCGACACAAACCGCATCCCAACGACCGGCCGGCGTGCCGGTCGGGCCCGTCATCGGCGACAACGGCACGCACTTCCGCGTCTGGGCGCCGAAGCTCAAGAAGCTGACTCTCGTTCTGGAGACCGACGGGCGATCGGTCGAGATGGAACCGGAAAAGGACGGCTACTTCTCGGTCTTCGTCGCAGGCGTTGGCGCCGGCACGCGCTACCGCTTCCGCGTCGATGACGACGGAAATCTCTATCCCGATCCGGCCACGCAATCCCAGCCGGAAGGCGTGCACGGGCCTTCTGAAGTGGTCGATCATCGCGCGTTCAAGTGGACCGACGGCAACTGGCGCGGCGTCAAATGCGAAGGCCAGGTGCTGTACGAGTTCCATTGCGGCATCTTCACGCCCGAAGGCACTTGGACGGCCGCGATGGAGAAGCTGCCGCTGCTCAAAGACGTCGGTATCACCTGTCTCGAGATCATGCCCGTCGCCGCCTTCCCCGGCCGGTGGAATTGGGGGTACGACGGCGTCTGCCAGTTCGCCCCTTCGCAGAACTACGGCACACCCGATGATTTTCGCCGCTTTATCGACCGCTGCCACGCGCTCGGCATCGGCGCCATCCTCGACATCGTCTACAACCACCTCGGGCCCGACGGAAACTACATTCCCGTCTTCAGCGACAAGTTCTTCAACCAGAAGAAGATGACCGACTGGGGCGCCGCCATCAATTTCGACGGCGAACAGAGCGGCCCGGTGCGCGAGTATTACATTGCCAATGCCTGCTACTGGATCGAGCAGTTCCACCTCGACGGCTTCCGCATCGATGCCACGCAGGCCATTGTCGATACGTCGCCGAAGCACATTCTGGCTGACATCACCGAAGCCGCCCGCAAGGCTGGCGGCAAGCGCGACATCTACATCATCAACGAGAACGAGCCGCAGCAGACGCACCTCGTCCGCCCGATCAACGAGGGCGGCTTCGGCATGGACGCGCTGTGGAACGACGATTTTCACCACAGTGCCCGTGTCGCGGTCTGCGGGCGAAGCGAAGGATACTACCGAGATCACCCGGGTCGGGCGCAGGAATTCGTCAGCGGCGCGAAATACAACTACATCTATCAGGGCCAACGCTACGACTGGCAGAAGAAGCGTCGCGGCACGCCCGCGCTCGACCTGCCGCCGACAAATTTCGTCAACTTCCTGCAGAACCACGACCAGATCGCCAACAGCGGCACCGGCCAACGCCTGCACCGCATCGGCCACCCGGGCAGCGTCCGCGCGATGACCGCGCTGCTGCTGCTGGGCCCGCAGACGCCGATGCTGTTTCAGGGCCAGGAATTCGCCGCGTCGGCGCCGTTCTACTTCTTCGCCGACCATCAGAGCGAGCTCGGCCAAAAGGTCTGCGCCGGCCGGGCGAAGGAGTTGAGCCAGTTCCCCTCGATGGCGACCAAGGCTTTTCTGGAATCGGTCGTCGAGCCCTGCAGCGAAGAAGCCTTCCTCGCCTGCAAGCTCGATTGGTCCGAATACGACAAGCCCGGCCACCGCGAGATGGTGCTGCTGCACAAGGAACTGCTGCGGCTGCGGCGCGAAGACCCGATCCTCTCCCGCGTTCATCGCCGCGGCGATATCGACGGGGCGGTGCTGTCGGAACGCGCCTTCATCCTCCGCTTCTTCGGCCCGGATCACGACGACCGGCTGCTGCTGGTGAACTACAGCTACGAGCTGGCGCTCGTCCCCGCGCCCGAGCCGCTGCTGGCTCCGCCGAAAGGAAAGCGTTGGAAGCCAATCCTGGCGACCGAAGAACCGCGATTCGGCGGCGCCGGCATCGCCGCCCCGGACACCGAAAACGAAGGCTGGCTGTTCACCACCCACTGCGCCACGCTTCTGGCCCCGGCGCCGATCGACGAAGCCGAGGTCAAAACCCGCATTGTCCAAAGCGGCACCGGCCAAGTCGCCTTCGATAAGCACGCCCAAGAGATTTTGTCATGACCCCATCCACCGCCACCGACGTCAAAGCACTCGCCGATGGTGCGATCGAGTACGCCAGGACGCTCCGCCGTCCGCCGGAGAGCACGTACCGCCTGCAGCTGCACAAGGATTTCACCTTCAAGCACGCGACGGCCATCGTGCCGTACCTGGCCGGGCTGGGGATCACGCACGTCTATTGCAGCAGTTACCTGCGCGCCGCCCCCGGCAGCACGCACGGCTACGACGTGATCGACCACACGCGGCTGAACCCGGAGATCGGCAGCGACGAAGACTACAGGGCCTTCAATGCCGCGCTGAAGCAGCACAATCTAGCTCACATCCTCGACACGGTGCCGAATCACGTCGGTGTCGCGACGAACGAAAACCAGTGGTGGAACGACGTGCTGGAGAACGGCCGCGACAGCGCGCACGGCGGGTATTTCGACGTCGCCTGGGACCAATCCGCCCGGCCGGAGCTCAACGGAAAAATCCTGCTGCCGGGCCTGGGCAAGCAGTACGGCGAGTCTCTGCAAAGCGGCGAACTGCAGCTTTCGTTCAACCCTGCCGTCGGGGGATTGTTCGTGAAGTTCTACGACCACCTGTTCCCGATCGCGCCGCGCACGTATTCGACGGTGCTGTGCACCGCGGCCGAAAAACTGTCGCCGGCCGACAAAAGGGCGGTACAGACCATTCTCGAATTTGCCGACCGCGCCACCGCCACCGATGCGGCCAGCGTCAAGCAACAACTCGCCGACCTCTGCCGCGGCAGTGCGGCCATCGGCAAGGCCCTCGAGCAGGCCGCCGGCAACTTCGCCAAAGACCCGGACCAACTCCACGGGCTGCTCGAAAAGCAGCATTACCGCCTCGCCAGCTGGCGCGTCGGCCCCGACGAGATCAACTACCGCCGCTTCTTCGCGATCAACGACCTCGCCGCGCTGCAGATGGAACGGCAGGACGTCTTTGAGGCGGCACACAGCTTCATCCTCCCGCGCCTCGCCGACGGCACGATCGCCGGTCTGCGGATCGACCATCCCGACGGCCTGTCCGATCCGCTGCAATATTTCCGCCGGCTGCAGGCGTACTTCCTGCTCGCCTGCGCCAAGCAGAAATTCAGCGGCGACGCCGCCGCCTGGCAAAGCGTTCGTGGCACGCTGCTGGCCGAACTGGAACAGCGGGTGGAAGAGGGCACATACGCTCCGCCGCCGCTGTACGTGGTGATCGAAAAAATTCTCGCCCTCGGCGAACCGCTGCCGCAGATCTGGCCGGTCGACGGGACCAGCGGCTACGACTTCCTCGACATGGTCAACGGCCTGTTCGTCAACGCTTCCGCCGAAGAAGCGATGGACAAGACTTACCACGACCTGATCGGCGACCAGCCGAGCTACGACGAGGTGGTGATCCAGAACAAGAAAATCGTCCTCCGCCAACTCCTGCCGAGCGAACTGGCCCGGCTGGCGCGCATGCTCGATCGGATCGGGCAGCGCAACCGCGACACCCGCGATTTCACTACCAGCGGCCTGGCGGCGGCGCTGACGGAGGTGATCGCGGCCTTTCCGCTCTACCGCACATATATCACCGGGCCGGAGATCTCGGACGCCGACAAAGCCGCGCTGCATTCGGCCATCGAAAAAGCGGTCGAGCGCAACCCAACCGTCGGCCGACAGATCTACGACTTCATCGAGTCGACGCTCCTGCAAAAGAGCTTCCCCGGCGCGACGTCCGAGGATCGTGCTGCCGCCCGCACGTTCGCGCGGCGCTTCCAGCAGTTGACGGCGCCCGCGACCGCCAAGGGCATCGAAGACACGACCTTCTACCAGTACCAGCGCCTGATTTCGCTGAACGAAGTCGGCGGCGAGCCCTCGAAGTTCGGCATCAGCAACGACGAGCTGCACGCGTATTTCGCCGATCGAGCGAAGAAATACCCGTACGCACTGAGCACGCTCAGTACGCACGACACGAAGCGCAGTGAGGACGTGCGCGCCCGGATCAGTGTGCTGGCCGACGTGCCGGAGCAGTGGCGGGAAGTCGTCAGCGGCTGGTTCGAAGCGAACGGAAAGTTCCGCGGCCAGACCGGCGGGTTGCCGTCGCCGGCGCCGGACGAGGAATACATGATCTACCAGGGCCTGCTGGGCGCATGGCCGGTCGAGCTCGAGGGGGGCGCTGCGGACGAAGCCTTCGCCGAGCGGTTCCACGCGTTCGTGCTCAAATCGATCCGCGAGGCCAATGTGCGCACGACGTGGACGGCCCCGAGCGAGCCGCACGAGTCGGCCGTGAAGAAGTTCGTGGCCGCGGTGCTCGATCCGAAGCAGTCGCCGCAGTTTCACAAGACCTTCGTTCCGTTCCAGGCGAAGATTGCCCACTTCGGCCGGCTGACGTCTCTGTCGCAGACGCTGCTGAAACTCGCCGCCCCCGGTGCGGCCGACACCTACCAAGGCACGGAGATGTGGGACCTGAGCCTGGTCGATCCCGACAACCGTCGGCCGGTGGATTACGCGGTGCGCGAGAAAGCCTTGAAGGCTGTCGTGTCGGCCGACGTCGATTCACTCTTTGCCGAGACGAAAGACGCGCGGGCGAAGCTCTTCCTGCACCGCCGCGTGCTGGAACTGCGGAAGAAACATCCCGGCCTGTTCACCGCGGGTGACTACCAGCCGCTCACAGCCGCCGGCGGGGCGGCCGATCACGTATTCGCCTTCAGCCGCACGCACGACGGCGTGACGGCGGTCGTGGCGGTGGCGAAAAACCTGGCGAAGCTGACGGGTTTCGATTCGAAGAAGAAGCTCGATGCCGGCGTTTGGCAAGGGACCACGCTAAAGCTGCCGGCCGGCAAGCAATGGCGTGATGCGTTCGGTGACGAGGGTGTCACCGTCGGTGGCACCGCCAACATCGCCGAGGTATTTGCGGGCCGGCCGGTCGGGCTGCTGATCAGCGAATAGGCGGATACGCGGGCCCCAAACGCATCAACCCCGGATCATCGTCAGCATCATTTTGAAACGGCTCACGGCCTTCAACGCGTGCGGTTGGCCGGCGGGAAAGATGACCATCTGCCCCGCGGCGAGGCGCAGCGGGTTGCCCGAAATTGTGACCTCGACTTCCCCTTCGAGCACATGGACGAGGGCGTCGAACGGCGCTGTATGCTCGCTGAGCTCCTGGCCGGCGTCGAAGGCAAAAAGGGAAACGTTTCCCGTCTTCTGCTTCAGAATCACCCGGCTGACCACCGAGCCAGTTTGATAATCAACAAGATCGCTGACCACCAACGCTTTCCCATTCAGGGATTCACGAGGATCGTTTGCCATGCGGATAGCTTATCCAGGATCAGCCGGCCGGAAAATTTTCCGGCCGGCGGGATCGCATCGACCTGCGATAGGCGAACGGCGGCTGATACCCTAAAATCTCCCGTATGCCCGCCGCCGTTGTTGCGCCTGTGTATCCGTCGCTCGACGCCTGGTTCGCCGCCCGCGGGTGGACGGCGTTCGAGTTCCAGAAGCAGGCGTGGGCCGCCTATCTCGCCGGCAAGAGCGGCCTCGTCCACGCCCCGACCGGCAGCGGCAAAACGCTCAGCGTCTTCGGCGGCCCGCTAATGGAGCGACTGGCCGAGGGGAACCTGGGTCGCAAAACGCTTCGCGGCAGCACCGAGCCGTTCCGCATCCTTTGGCTCACGCCGATGCGGGCACTGGCGGGTGATACGACGCAGGCGCTGCAGCGGGCGGTCGATGCGCTGGGGCTGAACTGGTCGGTAGAGCTGCGCACGAGTGACACCACGCAGTCGACGCGAAAGAAGCAGCGCGAACGCTTACCGACCGTGCTGGTGACGACGCCGGAAAGTTTGTCGGTGCTGCTCAGCTACACGAATAGCCGCGAAAGCCTCGCCGGTGTGCGAGCGGTGATCGCGGATGAATGGCACGAACTACTTTCGACCAAGCGCGGCGTGCAAGCCGAGTTGGGCATCGGGCGACTGCGGCACTGGAACCCGGGCCTGCGCACGTGGGGCCTTTCGGCGACGCTGTCGAACCTGGATCAGGCGAAGGCGGCGCTCGTCGGCCACGGCGATAAGGACGCCGTGCTCGTGCAAGGGCACCTGGATAAGAAGACGGTGGTCGAATCGCTCTTGCCGCCGTCGATCGAGAAATTTCCGTGGGGTGGCCACATGGGCCTGCGGATGCTGGAGAGCGTCATCGAGCAGATCGAGCCGGCCGGCAGTTCGCTGGTGTTCACGAATACGCGGGCGCAGGCGGAAATCTGGTACCGCGCGATCACGGAGGCTCGGCCCGATTGGATCGGCCAACTGGCGGTGCACCACGGCAGTCTCGATCGCGGATTGCGGCAGCAGATCGAGCAGTTGTTGCGTGAGGGAAAATTGCGGGCGGTGGTCTGCACGAGCAGTCTCGACCTCGGCGTCGATTTCACCGCGGTCGATCGCGTGCTGCAGATCGGCAGCCCCAAAGGCGTCGGCCGACTGATGCAGCGCGCGGGCCGCAGCGGGCATCGGCCGGGGGAGGTCAGCCGCGTACTGTGTGCGCCGACGCACGCCTTCGAGCTCATCGAATTTTCCGCGGCCCGTGAAGGGATCGAGCATCGCCGCGTGGAACCGCGCGTGCCGCTGAATAAGCCGCTCGACGTGCTGGCCCAGCACGTCGTCACCCTTGCCAGCGGCGGCGGCTTCGATGAGCCGGATCTGCTGACGGAGGTGCGAAAAACGCACGCATATCAGCATCTGAGCGACCTCGAATGGCAATGGACGATGGATTTCTGCATCCGCGGCGGCCCCACCCTCAAAGCCTACCCGCGTTTCGCCCGCATCCGTCTGGAAGAGGACGGCCTGTTCCACGTCAGCAGCGAGAGCCTTGCCCGCATGCACCGCATCGCGATCGGCACCATCACCAGCGACGGCGTGATGCAGATCGTGATGACCAGCGGCAAGCGGCTCGGCACGATTGAGGAGAGCTACATCAGCAAGGTTCGCCCCGGCGACACGTTCGTCTTCGCCGGGCGTGCGCTGGAGATGATCAGCATGCGGCAGATGGTCGTGCGATGTCGGCCCGCAAAAGGCAAGCGTGGCAGCGTGCCGAGCTGGCCGGGCGGGAAATTTCCGCTGTCGACGCAGCTGAGCGATGCGGTGCGGGTTCGACTGGAAGAAGCGCGCGACGGCCACTTCCGCGATCTGGAGATGAAGGCGCTGATGCCGTTGCTGAAGTTGCAGCAACGCTGGTCGGCCATTCCGGCGCACGACGAACTGTTGATCGAGCGGACGAAGTCGAAGGAGGGCATCCACTACTTCGTCTACTGCTTCCTCGGCCGGCTGGTGCACGAGGGGCTGGGGGCGATGCTGGGCTACCGCATCAAGCGGAAGTTCGACGTTCCGGTGGTGGCCACCTACAACGACTACGGCATCGAACTGATGATGCCGACCGACCCGCACATCGATAAGGCCGAGTGGCGCGAGATCCTGACGCCCGAAAACGTGCTCGATGACCTGCTGGCCTGCCTCAACAGCGGCGAATTGACCAAGCGGCAGTTCCGCGAAATCGCCCGCATCGCCGGCCTGGTGATGGCGACGTCGCCGGGAGCGCCGCGGACGACGCGGGCACTGCAGGCCTCGACGGAATTGTTCTACGACGTGTTCCGCGAATTCGATCCGGACAATCTGCTGCTGAAGCAGGCGCAGCGCGAAGTGCTGGAGCAGCAATTGGAGATCAATCGCCTCACAAATTCATTGAAGGCACTCGGCCAGCAACGTATGGTGCTTATCGAGCCGCAGCGATTCACGCCAATGGCGTTTCCGATCTGGGCGCAGCGGATCGGATCGCAAACCGTTCGAGTCGAAGCGGCCGGCGAGCGGATCGAGCGGATGGTGGCGCTCTTGGAGAAAGAAGCCGCGAAGATGGAAGAATGATTCTCGTAGGGGCGAGGCATGCCTCGCCCGCCGAGCGTGTTGAAGCTCAACGGGCGACGCATGCGTCGCCCCTACAAAAAACCCTGCCAAGGATGGCGATGCCGTACAATCCTTTCAGTAAAGCCGTGGAATTCGCCGGATTCACCTTCGATGCCTATGCCGATCGCGCGATCTATTGGCCGCTGGCCCGCGCGCTAATCGTGGCCGACGTTCACATTGGCAAGGCCGCGAGTTTCCGCGCCGGCGGGGTGCCGGTGCCGAGCGGGTGTACGGAGAAGGACCTTGGCCGGCTATCGGTTCTGCTTGAACACACCAAGGCCGAGCGGCTGATCATCGTCGGCGATTTTCTCCACGCGGCCGAGGCGCATGTGTGTATGGAGCAGGTCATGCCATGGCGCAAGAGGCACGACCGCGTCGCGATCGACCTCGTCCTGGGTAACCACGATCGTAAGGCCGGCGCAATGGCGGACGAGCTGTGCATCCGCCACATCGAAAACAGCTTCGAAGAGCGAGGCCTGACGTTCGTGCACGACCCCGATCATGCAGACCCGGCCAAGCCCAGCATCGCCGGGCACGTGCATCCGATGGTCACGCTCAGTGACTTCGACGGCAGCGGCGTGAAGGTGCCGTGTTTTGTGATGGATCCGACGCTGCTGATCCTGCCGAGCTTCGGCAGCTTCACCGGCGGCGTCTGTCTGCCGAACACGCCATCGCGGCGACGCTTTATCGCCGCGGCGGGGCGGGTTGTGGAACTACCACGGGCGGCGGCCGGTTCGAAGGCTGCGAAAGCGGCGACACCCGCTCTGGCGGGCGCAGCAGGAAGAAAGACTCCGGCAGTGCGATCACCTGCGCCACCAGCGGCTGGCCGGGCACCGGATCGTCGATCCTGATTGCCCAGCGGTACACCCCGTGCGGCCCGGCGTGCGCAGGCGACGCGTCGTACATCACGATCCGCTGGTTTTTTTCCGCCAGCATAATGCCGTTGGGGTTGTAGATATACGGCAGCTTCGACAGCGGGCAGGTGAATGTCAGCGGCGCGTCGAGTTCAGGCATCGACTGCATCTGATCAAGATTAGCCGGCAGCCGCTTGTGCGTGAGGTAGTAGAGCAGCAGGCCGCCGCAGATGTCGTGCAATCGAGCGGCGCACGGGTCGGTGGCCGAATCGGGCTCGCTGTCGGCGTTCTTCGCCGCGGCGGTGAGGCCGGGCTTGTTCACAGGCTTCGATGAAGACGTGCAGCCGCTGATCAGGAGGGCGGCGACGAGCGAGCAGGCGATGGGGCGTTGCACGCGGAGTATTTTAACGACTGGCGCCGCTTTTACCCCTCCCTGGGGAGAGGGCAGTTGAGGAAAAAAATGGGCAGCTGACTCCTGGGCGTTGGCGCCGCTCAAGAGTCAACTGCCTCCGTATCCCTCATCGAACCTCTCCCCAGGGAGAGAGACCAGAACTCGCTCACTACGGTTGCACTTGCTGCGGCTGCGGCACCTCGATGGCCGGCGGTGACGACGGTTGCGAGGCCGCCGGCGGTTCGCCGACGTCCATGCCGTGGCGGTGATCGTCATAGACGCCCGGCCCGACCGAGCTGGGCAGCAGCTTGGTCGATTTCACCTCGTCATCGCCCATCTTCGTCAGCTGATCCGGATCGGTCGCGATGTGCGGCGTGAGGAAGATCAGAAGCTCGGTCTTCGAACGATCCGTCTGCGTGCGCTTGAACAGGGCCCCGATGTACGGGATGTCGCCCAGCAGCGGGACCTTGTTGACCGTCGTGTTGAGCTTGTCCTGCATCAAGCCGCCGATCACGATCGTCTGGCCGCTGCGCACACTGACGCGCGATTGCGCGCTGCGCTTGTTGATCAGCGGGGCGTTGACGTTCTCGCTCACCTGCACCGTGCTATCGAGCAGGGTGCTGATCTCGGGGGCCACGTCGAGGATGACCATGCCGTCCGGATTGATGTGCGGGATGACATCCAGCAGGATGCCGATGTCGCGGTAGTCGATCGTGTTGTTCAGCAGCCCGGCGTCGGTGAGCTGGCTGCGGGTGATGAACGGCACTTCCTGGCCGACCGTCACGCTGGCGAGCTGGTTGTCGCTGGCCAGGATGTACGGACGGCTGAGCACGTCGATCTTGCCCTCGGCCTCCAGCGCGCGGATCGTCGCGGTGAAGTTCGTTTCGAGCAACTGCACAACCATGCCCGTGGCGCCGGCCCCCGTCGGTATCGAGAAGTTCGTCCCGCCGCTCTGCCCGTTGCCGCTGCTGCGGAGGTTCAGGATCGACAGTTGAGCGCCGATATCGTCGGACTTGTCGTGCGTCACCTCGGCCATCAGCACCTTGATCAGCACCTGGGGCGCTTGGCGGTCGAGTTCGGTGAGCACGCCCTTGACCCGCTCCCAGTTCGCCGGGGCGGTCTTGATCAGCAGCGAGTTGGTGTCGGTTTCGGCGATGATCGAAACCTGGTTGGTGAGGTCAGAGACCGTTTGCTGCGCGTTGTTGCTCAGGCGCGGCGAGCCGCTCATCTGGCCGAAGCTGTTGCTGCTGACCGAGCCGCTGCCGCCGCGGCTGCCGTTCGTGCCGCCGCCGCCGGTGGAGGAGGTGGTGCCGGTGATGCTGTCGCTGTTGCGGGCCTGCCGCAGCCGGTCGGCGTTACTGACCTGCGTTCGGCCGGTGATCGTGGTGCCGTTGAACAGGGCATTCATCACGGCTTCGAGGTTCAGCGCCTGTGCGTTGCGCAGGCGGTAGACGAAGACGTTCTGCTGCGCCTCGGGGTTTGAGTCGAGCTTTTTGATCACATCGGCGACATTCACCAGCGCATCGGCCGGGCCGGTGACGACGACGCTGTTGGTGCGCGTGTCGGCAGCGGCGGTGACCTTAGCACGCTTGCTCTGCCCGGCGGCCATCGCCTGCTGCATCATCCGCCCGAATCCGCCGCGGCCGCCGAACCCGCCGGGGCCGCCCGGGCCCCCGGCGTTCTCGTTGCTGCCTTGCGGGCGGCTGCTGTCGAGGTTGCCGAACACGTCGTTGATCAGCTTGGCCGCATCGGTGCTGCTGGCATAGACCAGTTGGAACACCTTCACGTCGATCGAGTCGGCCACCGACGTATCGAGGTCGGCCACGATCTGCACGACGCGCCTCACGTTGGCCGAGGTATCGGTGATCACCAGCGCGTTGCTTGAGGCATTCGAGGTGAAATCGGCATCGGGGCTGACCAGCGGTTGAAGATCTGTCTTCAGCTGCGTCGCATCGGCGTACTTCAGCGGAATGACCTGGGTGATCAACTCATCGGTGTTAGCAATCTTGTCCGGATCGCTGCCCGTGTGCACGGGGATGTTCAGCCGCTTGGCGGCCGAGGCGTCGACGATCTTGAGAATGCGGTCCTGCTGGATCGCGGCGTAGTTGGCGTTGCGCAGCACGGTGTTCAGCAGCGAAATCGCTTCGTCGGGCGAGATCGGCTGCCGGCTGACGAGCGTCACGCGGCCCTGGGGCTTCACTTCCTTCACCACGATGAAGCCGGCGGCCGAGGAAAGCTCGTCCAGGATCACGTCGATGGACGCGTCCTGAAAGTTGAGCGTCATTTTGCCGTTCTTCTGCACGACGCCGGTCAATTCGCGGATCGGGCGCGAAGTGGGCTGTGTTGTCGTCGTCTGTGCGACGGCGAGGCCGGCCGTCAAACCGACGGCGGTGATGGCGGCGAGGATGAGTTTGCGCGATCGGGAAGTGTTGTGCTGGGGCATGGAAGTAAAAATCACTTGCTGTTCCTTTGGGTCCGCATCCGCCGCTCGCGCAGGCGTTGTTCGATAGAGCTAAGGGCCGGGTCTGAAGCGGTCGTGCCGCTGCTGGAAGGGCCGGTGCTGGGGGCAGTGGTGCTGCCGGCCGGCGCTGTGGTGGGCGGCGGGGCGGCGACGGTCGAGCCGAGCAGGTTCTGCCCTATATCGATCCACTGCACATTGCCGTTCTGTTCGTACGCGATTGCATCGAGCGCGATGCCGACGCAATGTCCGTCGGCCACCGCATCACCGGGCACCAGGCGGGTCACGTCGCCGGTGCGGGTATTTTCGATGTAGGCGTGAAGCTCGTTGTCTTCGATCACCACGCCGCGCAGCACGAACGACTTGGCCGGCGGATCGGGCACGTAGGGCCGCGGTGTCTCATGCGATCGCGATGCCCAGCGCGACGGATCGGGCGGCGGCTGGCGATCGCGCATGAAGATGTTCTTCTGGCTCAGGATCGCGAAATCATCCGCCCGATCCGCCCCGAACGCGAATAACGGGCAGGCCAACAACATGGCCAACGACAACGTCCTTTTCACTTGGCTTCCTCCGTGGCCGACAGCTTGTAGATCGTGGAGATGCCCAGATCCACCGTCAGATCGTCGATGCCCGGCTTGTTCGCCTTGATCTGCAGATCCGTCACGCGCACCGGCAAACCGGGAGATTCGAGCCGCTGCAGGAACGCGACCAGCGTCGACATCGTCACGTTCGCGCTGGCGCGGAACCCGGTGCGGGCAAAGCCCTGGGCCTTCTCGCCGTGCTCGGGCTTGATCGATGCCAGGTTGACACCGGCGTTGCGCGCGACGTCGTTGATGTGGTTCAGCAACTGGCTCTGGGCGGCCGACGCGTCGGTGCCGATGTGGCCTTCGGACATC
>Ga0207705_10001721_pt1 | contig 17358 bp, 18 predicted proteins | sample KBSC13metaG_FD_184314 | JGI IMG/M metagenome (GOLD analysis project Ga0207705, IMG submission 184314) | Corn rhizosphere microbial communities from Kellogg Biological Station, Michigan, USA - KBS C1-3 metaG (SPAdes) (version 2) | ecosystem: Host-associated > Plants > Roots > Rhizosphere > Soil ...
TGCAAAGCGGGCGTCGGCTCGTACAGGGCGCCGTGGCTCGCGCTGAACGCCTGCATGATGACGCTGCGCTGTGCGTGGCCAATGTCGTCGTCGTCGCCAATACAAGAGAGATTTCCCCGCGCCCATGCTCGCAGATATTCAGGGAAGTTATGCATCAGGTCGCCGAGCGGCTCGGATGTCAGCCGCTGCGAGAAAAACTCGCCGGATTGGCCGGCATCTTCGCGCAGTTGTCTCCATGCTTCGATCGCTCCCGAAGCGCGGTATCGCACAGGTATCGGCAACCGCTCGTAAAGAGGGCTGTCGGCCAGGATCGTCGCTTCCATCGCGCGGCGGATCAGCCCGGCCCGGTGGCTTGTCTCGACGTTGATACGCGGCTCCGGCTGGCCGGGTGCCAGTTTGATCAATGGCAGACGGTCACGGGATGCGATGTAAGCCCGTTCGAATGCTTCCTCGTATTCGACGTCGATCTGCATCGCGCCCGGACGAAGCGTCGTCACGCTATTCCACCCGAACTCGACTTCGAAACCCTCGCGTGACGACATGCCGAACTTGCGCGCTCTGGCTGGACCATTGGCGACCCAATCGCAAAGAGAGCCATAAACGGCACGCCACATATCGCTGGCCAGATGACCTGGGTCAACATCGTTCAACTTAATGGCTCCGGTCGCGACGCGCAGCGAGACACCGGGAACGATTCCGGTACACCGGACCGGTTGGCCATCTAGATGGAGTGAGCCCCAGACAGCGAGGCAAAAGATCGAGTGACTACTGCGATGTGCGCCGCCGGGCAACTTGGCTCGCCCTCCTGTTTGGAAGCGGATGCTCAGTGCCCCGTCTTTCAACAGGGAGGCTAGCGGCAATGGCTCATCGGAGACGAACTTTGCAGGCGAAGCCGAGCGGCGTTGGTTCATTGTTGAATGTTTACTTTCGGGGAAAGCGGCGACGTAAGAACTTCCCTTGTGGCGCCTTAAAACTAAGCGGCATAGCCTTTTTTCTCTCGCTTACGAGACCACGTGGGGCTGCTCATGGAAATTCGCAACCGACGCGCATCAAGGACAGACCGTGCGGCTACGTGCGCCAGTGCGCATGCTCCGTGGCAACCGTCAGTGCGCACTCGCGGCAGACGATCTGGCGCTGACGGGTCAGTTGCGTCGGAAATGGAGCATCAAGATTCGACTGACATCGACTGTTGAGAAGCAACGAGTTTCGGCAGCGGATCGCATTTGCAGATGCAAAGATCGTCGCTCAATGCCGCATGGCGACCATCGGGAGCGGTCATTACTTGACGGGGACCATCGCATTTGATTTTGCCAGTGGTGTTGCATGCCGGACATTGTACGTCGTCGCCCTCATGGGCAACGTCACGGCCACCGAACTGGATCGTGGTTGGGTGGGCAAGTACCATGCCGTTCACGGTGGTCTTGTCACCGTCAAGGATCAGATAACGTTGCATGGTTTAGCGCGAAAGACCTCAGCGTCGATTGTGCCCGTGTCACGTTAAAAGTATGTGCTCATCTTTTCACTTACTCTCGGTTACTAACGTCTGTGCAGTGCTTGGAACCTGGCGTGAGATCAATGTGAGCAGCTATGGTTGACGATTGACCGCATACAGCGCTCATCGAAATCTTCGTAAAATCGAAGTCGAACCTCTTTCCCTTCCGGGTAACGACAACCTGCCCAGCGTCCGTTTGAAACGACTGAATATCCGGCCCTATATCGACCTCCTTCGCCCCGCTGGAATCAACTGTGCAAGAATTGACGGTCCCGTCTACAGGCGTTGCTGCCATGTAGCTGAAGCTTCCGACCTTGCCATCGTGCAAGTGCACAGTCAGGTAGTGGCTCACAGTGTTCCTATCTGCCGTACAGCGGTATTTCCCACCCTCCGCTTCGCTCGCAGTAGTGCGGGCCACGAGTCCAACGGCCAGCGTGAGGGTCACAAGGGTTTTGCGCATTAGGTGTGCCGTCATTTGAGCTTTGCTTCGATCTGTTCCATGGTCAAAGGTTCGTCGAACTTGCTCGGGTCGCAAGCATAGAACTTCGGGTTAATTTTGGCATCGACGTAGTCGTAGATCCACTTTCGATACGCGAGCGCAGCCCGTAATCCAACTTTGCGCTTGTACGCATCCGCTTCGGCGGTGCCATCGGAAACCCGCGTTTTCATTTGTGCGGCAAGCTTGTTGTCCGCTGCATCGTCGGTAAGCGTGCCTTTTACAATTTGCGTGGCGCCCTTCACTCCTTCATGGTGAAGGAAGTAGCCAAGCTTGGCACGGTTGACGCCCGTGATCGCACTAATGTGAAACCCCTCGCCACCAAAAGCGGCAATGTTATGCGAAGCATACTCGCCAGCGGCCATAATGGACAACTCTGGATCGAGACGAAGGTGAAGCACCTCGGAATCTGGCAGGTGACGGACACCTCGCTGTGCGGCCAATTCAGCGCAACGCGCATGGAGAGCCGAATCAGGGTAGCCCGCAACCTCTCGCCAAGCGGTCGGCAGGAACTGCGTTAGCCCAGCTGCGCCAATGGGGTTGACCGCATCCGGTTTCCATTCGAGGTTGCGCTTTTTGATGGTCTTAGTTCTCGGCTTGCCGTGTTTGTCGACCGATCGGCTTGCAGTCCAGAGGAACAACAAACCACCGATTGCTCAGGCAAGCAATGCAGTGATGGCGAGACAGGTCAGACCGTGGCCGGCAAAACCCATAGAAGTCAGAGCACCTCGAGTGCGATCTGCTGATTGAGGAGCTGGCCAGCGTATTCCATCACGGACAGCAGGCGTACGCCTGACATCAAAGTCCGGATGTATGGCTGCAATCGATACCTTCGAACCGCCACTCATCGCGAACCTGGCAAAACGGGGGCGTCCATGTAAGACTTCTCATAGCGTGGGAGCGCAAGTCTTTCGGAGGCCATTGCCGCGGGCAACTGCGGCACCGCTTCTTTCCGAGGTACGTGATATGGACGCAGAAGCACGGCATCCGGCTGGAATACATCGAGTCGGGCAAGCCTCAGCAGAACGCCCATATCGAACGGTTCAACCGGACCGCGCGATACGAATGGCTGTCGCAATATCTGTGGGAAGACCTGGAGCAGGTTCGCGAAGCGGCGGCCGATTAGATGTGGACTTACAATCACGAGCGCCCGAATATGGCATTGGGCGACTTTACCCCGAAGCAGCGGCTTGCCATGGCCGCTTAGTTTTTACTTCTCGCTGCCGCGGAACACGGGGGCATTACCATAGCTGAGCGTTGCAGTTGTCCCGAACTCACAAGCCAAACGGCGGATTAGCGATGGCCTCGTCCATAAACGCCATCATCATCTCCGAAGCCCGATCTTCCCGATAAACCATCCCAACCCCAACCTTCAACGCCAGCCGCGGATAGCGCAGCTTCCGAAACACGACTCCGCGCCGCCGAATGGACCGCATAGAGTCCGGCATCAGCGCGTATCCGTGACCATCGGCGATTTGGCCCAACAAGACATGATGATCGTTGGGCTCGGGAATAACCGTCGGCCGAAATCCGATAACGTCGAAATACGATCGGCAGTAGTCGTAAAAGCCAGGATTCAGCGCTCGCTTGAACCAAAACATGCGTCCACCGGCCAGATCGCTAAACGAAATGAGCTTCTTCGCTGCGAGCGCGTCCGCCGACGGCAGCGCGACGATCATCTCTTCCTCATGAAGCACCCTCAACGCAAGCCCTTTCACATCGCTGTGCAAGCCGATTAGCGCGATATTCAGCTCACCGTTGAGCACATCCCGAATCAGCGAAATGGAATGTCTGCCATGGCAGGCCAAGGTCCAGTCTGGAAAGCGAGCCTGCAAGCTTTGGAACACCTTCCCCGGATAAGTGCCGAAGTCAAAAACCGTCGTATAACCAACAGACAGACATCGAGCATTCTCCACCGGCTTTCGCACGGATCGAATGGCCTCGTCGACGTCATTCAATACGCGCTTCACCTTCGGCAAAAACGCTTCCGCGGCCGAAGTCAGCTCGACGCTCCGGCTATTTCGATCGAACAGCGTGACTCCGAGCGAGTCCTCGATGAGCCGGATTTGTCGGCTTAACGGCGGCTGCGAAATATTGAGCCGGGCCGCCGCACGTCCAAAGTGCAGTTCCTCGCAGAGCACGGCGAAGTATCGGAGCTGGCGCAGATCGATGGACGCTGTCATACAAAAAAGGTATTACAAAAATGGAATTGTATTTCAGGTTCCGGCGCGTCGTATCGTTAGTCTGCGCGATATGCAACACGAACACGTGCCAGTTCGCCGCCAGTTCGCCAAGAGGTCTGGCGTTACAGCGGACATCCGCGGTCAATGTGAGCGAACGCACACGCTCCTGCGCACTCTATGAGAAACGAGGAGTTTGGGGGAGGCAGAAAACCATTCTATCCTCGGTAGCTTTACATCAAAAACAAAATGAAATCTGAGAAGTCAGTGATCGTCGTCGGCGATAAATTCCGGGAGTTCTCCGACAACCATGACCACATCGTTACGCTAGGCCAGTTTGAGAAGATGATATGGGAGGCCCAAGACCTGCCGATCGATCAGATCGTCGTCGGTCAGGGCGTATGCCATCAAAGGCTATCGGGCCTGCAAGCAATCATGCAGCGGCGCTTTACTGATTCGTCGCCACGCATCGTCAACTACGAGCAGATTGCCGACCAACTCAACCCGGCCTTGCGGCAGGTAACGCATAAGCATCACGCGCAGAACATCATCATCTCGGTGCCGAGGCAGTCGTCGGTGAGTGGCTATCAGAGCAAGCTCGCCATTCACGACGCAACCGAACTGTTAGGCGACCCCATGACTGGGCAGCACATCCAAGGCTTTACCGGCGCAAACGAGGAAATCAGGCTATGAAATACGTTCACTTCAACCAAGGCGCGGCCACGCCGCGCGATATCTCGTGCATCGGCTTTGGTGCGATGGGAATCTCCGAGTTCTATGGGCCTTCGGAAGAATCGCTGGCCCGTGAGGCGATACGAGCGGCCATTGCTCAGGGTATCAATCACTTCGATACGGCGGACGGCTATGGATACGGCGAGAACGAGCGCTTTCTAGGTAGCGTGCTGGAACTGGCGGATCCGCCAAAGCGGCAGTCGGTCATTCTCGCGTCGAAAGCGGGCATCCTGCGGGCCCGGCAGGACCCGAGCGTGCGCGGCATTTCGATCGAGCCTTCGTACCTCGAAGGGAAGCTTTGGGAATCGCTGTCCAATCTCGGTACTGATTATCTCGACATCTTTTACGTTCATCGACTGCCGCCGAATGCCTCGGTCTCGCAATTGCAAGCGTTGGCGCGCTTTTTGACCGAGGTGCTTGAATCGGGCCGCGGACGCAGCATTGGTCTAAGTGAGCCGCGACTCGATCAACTTTCTCTCATTCATGCGTTTTGCCCTGTGCATTACGTGCAGTCGGAGTACAGCATGATCGAGCGGGGCGCGGAACGCACCGGCGTGTTGGACTTCTGCAGGCGCAGCGGAATCAGCTTCGTGGCGTATAGCCCGCTTTGCCGAGGTCTGCTGACGGATTCCTTCGATGTGACCAAGCTGGCGACCGGAGACTTCCGGACCACGTTGCCGCGCTTTGGCGGCGAAAATCTCGAGCACAACCTGCGCATGATCGCCGACTTGAAAGCGATTGCAGCGTCGTTGAACGCGAGCTTGGCCGCACTGTCCGTGTCGTGGTTGCTGCATCAGGGCGTGTTGGTTATCCCCGGGATGCGGCACCCGGAGCGCGTCGCCGACGCAATGAAAGCGCTCGAGCTGTCGCTGAGCACGGAAAAGCTTGCTGAAATCGGCGAGGTCCTGGAACGAGAAGTTAAAGGGACGCGCTATGCGCCCGCCGCGATGGAAGCGTATGGATTCGAATGAGGGCAATGATAAGAAAACACTATTTGTCTCGGCGGCATGCAGCGTGCATCTTGATCTTCAAATGCGCCATGGCGTCGCCGATTTCCAGCGCCCCGGTCTGGGAAGCGCTCTCGGAACGGTTTGTCGGCAAGGAGCTGCAAGATTGCGACTACGCCGGAATGCCGAAACACTGCGCCGATCCGGTTACTCACTCGACGAACTCGAAAAGGTACTTCGTGAAGAAGTCGCACCGCTTTCTCGCAGCAATCTTTCTCCGCTCGCCCTACCCGAAATGGAAGGCACAAGACACGGTCGTGAAAGAGATACAGACTTACCTTGAGCGCGGGAGAACGGACCTGTCGCGGTTGTTGACCCGTTTGGTAACGTCCAGGACGCTGCCGGATGTGGCGACTAAGCGGTGACAGCAAATCAGGTTTCTGCATGCGTAACATACAACGAAGCGATGCCCGAAACTTGTCGGAACGTTTCGAATGCGTGGAAAGCACACCCGATTCGGCAAATGTCAATCACCTCGGTTAGCGGGTTGATCTGCTTCAGACCCGAGCAGATCACGTGCAAGTCAATGTAACGGGTCAAACAAGTGTCGGTATTCCCTGGCGCGATCGAGCCATCCAAACCGGCGCTCGGGCCGGATCAAACTGACATCGCCGAGCTCGCTCATGAATTCGTCGAGCATTAGGCTGCCTCGCTCAGCATCCGCAATCTTCAAGAACGGGAAGCACGACCACGGAATGACCCGGACCGGCGGCATCTTGGAGTTGGGGCAATGTCTTGCGCAGCAGTTGCTCGGAAACCGGGTGAGTGATGACGACAAGGTCCGTCATCTCGCCCTGCGCGGCATCCTGAAGCAGTGAATGCACCGAGATATTCGCTGTAGCCAGCACGCGGCTAACGTCGGCGAGCGCACCCGCTCGGTCGTCGAGGCGAAGGCGGATATAGAACGCTTGCACGAGATCTGGCTGCCCGCTGGCAAAAGCCGCAGCGGGCGCGGCGTCGCGAAAGCCCATGTTGTAGGCGCCGGCACCCGCGTTAAGCGCGTCACCGTTGGCCAGTTCCAACAGATCGGCCAGCACGGCGCTGGACGTTTGTTTACCGCCTGCGCCCGACCCGTACAGGAACGCCGACCCAAGCAGATCGCCTTGCAACGCGATGCCGTTCATTGAGCCGCTCACCAAGGCGAGCATGGAACGGTCCGGCACCAGGGTTGGCCGCACGCCGGTCACAATCGCCTCGCCCACGCGCTTCGCCTGCGCGATGAGTTTCACCTGGTGTCCCAGTCGCTTCGCGAATTCGATGTCTTCACGCTCGATGTCCGTGATGCCCTTGAAATCGACCTTGTCGAAGTCGATCGGTACGCCAAAGGCCAACGACGCCAGCAGGGTGATCTTGTGCGCCGCATCCTCGCCGTTGATGTCTAGCGTAGGATCGGCTTCGGCATAACCCTGGCGTTGCGCCTCGGCGAGCGCGGTAGAGAAATCCGCCCCGTGCTCGCTCATCTGCGAGAGCACGTAGTTGGACGTGCCGTTGAGGATGCCCACCACCGACGAAATCCGGTTTGCCGCCGCCGCCTCGCGCAACGTCTTGATGATGGGTATCGATACCGCAACAGCGCCTTCGAACAACACCCGGCACTCGGCGTGCGCGGCAGCGGTCATGATCTCCGCGCCGTGGCGAGCCAGCAGCGCCTTGTTAGCGGTGATGACATGTTTGCCCTGCGCCAGGGCGCGCAGCACCAGTTCCCGCCCAAGCGGCACGTTGCCGGTCAGCTCAATCACCACCTCCACCTGCGGATCTTCCACGAGCGCGTGTGGGTCATCGTCAACCCGGCAGCCAGCCGGCACGCGGCCGTACGCCCGCGACGGCGTGCGGGTGGCGATCCGGATGAACTCAATCGGCGAACGTGACTTGGCATGGATGAGATCCTGGTTGGCCAGGAAGCTCTGGAGGGTGGCGGCGGCCACGTTGCCGAAGCCGAGAATGCCTGCTTTCATGTACTTGCTCGAGAATGACTGATTGGGGGGTATGCGAAACCGTCCAGCGGCCAATTCGGCTTCAGCGGGTCAAGCAAAAGCGTACCCGATGGAAAGCCAGGCTCACGCGCCGCCACTGTGTGGCTGATGGTCATCATACGCACGAGCGGTGCAACAGCGCAGCTGCGGTTGTATCGACAAGAAACGATTCGATAGCCGCCACAAATGCGAGTGGCGTCTCGTTCATCGGATAGTGGCCGGCGTTCTTGACGACCTCGACGGTGGCCAGCGGATATCGGCGCAGGTAGGTTTCAGCCATCAACACCGCGTTAAACGTCGGATCGTGCTCGCCCACCAGCACCTTTACCGGATGCCGCCCGGCAATCTCGTCGCTGAAATCCGTATGGGCCCACGCATCGAAGTACGCGGCGAAGGCTTCCGCCGAAGAATGCGACGCTGAATACGACGCTTTCCATTCGATCCAGGACGAAGGCAGCCGGCCGCCGGTGCTGCGGTCGATGATGATCCGGCGATTGCCCACGCGCTCAGCGGCATCTTCTAATAGTCTCCGCGTCGCGGGGTTGTACTCTATCCCACCACAAGGAACAGGCGCGACGGCGACCATCGCGCGCACCCGATCGGGAGCGCATGTAGCGATCCGCTCGATCGCCATGCCGCCCATCGAGTGGCCGATCAAGCTGAAAGTGCGAAATTCGAGCGCATCGGCAAGCGCTAATGCATCGGAGGCGATTTCATCGATCGTATAGGCGCCGTGCGTTGCCCTCATGCCGCCGTAGCCGCGATAGTCCATGAACACGTAGCTGAAAACGTCGCGGGACAACCAGGGCTCTATTTGCTCGAACGAGTGCGCGTCGCCAAACCAGCCGTGCAGAACAAGCACGGGGTGAGGACCATTTCCCACGCGATGAAACGTATTGGGCATTTTGACTCCAGTGCGAATGGAAGGTGGTCGCCATCCGGCGCACGACGAACTTTGCGGGCCGCCATTGCGCCGTCACGCGACGGCTGCGGCAAATCGTAAATCCACCCGCTTTGACCCACCTTCTGCATTGGGTCATTCGCTATAGAATTCAGGCCATGCGAAATACCCTGGTCGATCCTTTCGAAAACATCCCGCGAAGCGTGGTCGCCATCGCGAACGATTATCCGGCCGGCTTGACGTTTCCAGCGCATACGCATCGGCGGGCGCAGTTCGCGTTCGCCGCTCGAGGCACCATCAGCGTGGCGACGCCCGAAGGGCGGTGGCTCGTGCCGCCGCAGCGAGCCTGTTGGGTGCCCGCCGGGCTGCCGCACGAAATGACGATGAGCGGGCCGGTAACAATGCTCAACGCCTTCGTGTCACCAACAGAAGCAAACGCCGCACGAATGCCGGCCCATTGCTGCGTCTACGGCGTTTCGACGCTCCTTAAGCAGTTGCTCGAAGAGGCTGTGGGTCTGCCTGCCATGTACGACGTCGATAGCCGTGCCGGCAAACTGATGGATCTGCTCGTAGCGGAAATCGCGTCGATGCCGAGTCTTTCGCTTAACGCGCCGTTGCCGAGCGATCCCCGCCTCGCGCGCGCGTGCCGGAAATTATTCGATGCGCCGTCGATCGCGAAGAAGCTCGACAGCATGGCCGCCGAGGTTGGAATGAGCCGGCGAACTTTTACCCGGCTTTTCCGTGTACAGACCGGCGTGAGTTTTGCCGAGTGGCGCCAACAAGTCTGCCTACTCGCAGCGATCGAGCGTCTGAGCCGAGGACAGCCAGTAACGGTTGTCGCACTCGATTTGGGTTATGCAAGCCCCAGCGCGTTCGCCTCGGCATTCCGCCGCGTTCTTGGGAAAGCGCCGACCCACTATTTGGAGCTTCGCGCAACGACGTGAAAGGACCGCTAATCGATACGCGCCCTAGCGGGCCCCCAACGCATCAAGCAGGCATCGTCGATTCATTCCAGCCGCTCAAACATACAGCCCCATGCTCGACATGCTGGCGGTGAGCTGCTGCGCGGAGATCTCCACGGCCTGCTGCCCGCCGCCGCGAATCGGCAGCAACACCATGGGCACCCCGCCCATCCGCGTCGTCTGGAAGCCGATATCGATCAGCGATTGCTTGAGCGCCGAATAGAACTCGGCTTTCTTAAAGTCCTGTGTGACCGCCTGTGTGTCAGCGCCCTGATTTTCAAAAACCCACATGTAAAGCGCGGGCAGCGTGCGCTTGAAGATACGGCGATGATGCTCGCTGATAAAAAAATCCGAAAACTTGACGTATTCACCGATGCGATTATTGAGGTAATCACGAGTCTTGCGGGCACCCATAAAAGCCCCACCAATACCGGGACTCGTCTTTCGATAACCCGGCATCTTGGCCTTCATCTTGGCGTAGAGATTGCATTGCTCTAACCCATTGTAATCGGGAGAAGGCGGGGCAGTAAACCGTGTACCGAAATGCTCAAGAAATTTCCACGCGAGAAACCAAACCAACTGTGCCGATTCGCCCAATTCCTTCTTTACGGTTTTATCGAGATTGACCTGCCCGCTATGATTCCCGGGGAACGGAACGTAAATGGCGTTGGTTTGCGGATGAGTAAACGTGACGCGCTTCGCGTCCTGGGGCTTGAAGAAACCCCGAGTTTCGTGCATCGACAGCACGGCTAAATAGTTTTTGACGTTCCCGCGAATGGTGCTGGTGTCGTCACTGCCCTTATTCCCTATGCCGGCAACGGGATCCACGGCAAAAATATTGACCGCCATGTCCGGAAAAATCTCGCGAAGCTTGTAGGCGAGCTTGGTGCAGGTCACCGCGCCGCGGCTCCACCCCAACATATTGACCGTTTTGGGGGGAGGATTCAGTTCCGCTATCGTCGCAACGGCGTGCATGACGTTATCGTCCCAGCCAGCTCCCGTCATGATCCCCGTCGCCTGCCAATTGTGACGGGTGTGGCCCATCTCCTTGTTGCCGAAGAAGGACTTTGCCTGCTTGTCGCGCGTAAACGGATTGAATTGACCGGGTATCACGCTCGTCGTCGGATTGCTGCCGGGGCCGTCACATATGAGAAAGTCCCGATATTCAACGCCGGCGGCGAGACGGCCGAACTCGGCGACGATTTCGCCCTGGCCATCACGGCTGGCGCAGGTTCCGTGGTTAAAGACGGTAAATACTGGCGATTGAAATGCTGGCATGCGTATTCACCTTCAATTAAATGCCACGGCGTTCGTAATTAGGGTTTCCCCAGGCACTCAGGCATGGAGGCAACGTGGGATCACAGCATAGCAGCGCAGCCGGGAACGTTGCAACGCCTCCGCGCGGACCCAATGCGCGGCGTCAATTAGGCCGTTCGGCGACGAGACTTCCCACGCCCGTCTGCGCATTCCCAGATGCCGTCGCCGCTGTCAGCGCATTGAAAGATTTATCGGGCAGCAAAGCGTGCCATCGCAATACCATGACTCATGGATGGAACCGATCTCAGGCGCCGCCCACCGCCTTGCTGTATGCATTTATTAATGTCCGCACGAAGCGCGGCCACCGTTGCGCTCGCGCAACTTAACCGGCTCGATGCGATGCCGTTAGGGTTTGCACTCAAAGGTATGACTATCGGATCCGAATATGTCATTGCCTGCGGCAGGGCATGGAGCCAGTGGCGGACCCCAAAATGCCAATGGCGGGCCATTTGACTCTTCACACTTTTTAACTTTTGTATGTTAGAGTCCGCCCACAAAGACATCAAACAGAATTCAGTTAAGCGTGACGGACCATCAGCTTTTCGGAGACAGGGAAAACCCACAGATAATCGACATTGACCGTTGAATAAGTCATCACGGGGTACGCGTGGCATCGGTCGATGAGCGCGCTGGCCTCGGCAGTGGATCGGTATGCGGTCGGGGGGCGTGCCGGTTCATTGCTAACGCCGGGAATCGGCGCGCGGCAACGGCCAGTCGGCCCCGTTCGCGTCGTGCGTCGTCCCTGCATCTTCAGGGGTGATTTCTTCTCCCCGCTTCGAAGTACCCGCCCCCTACGAATCGAAATCATTTCATCGCGAAGTGCCACGCACTCGGCCATCTCGATTGCGTGTTTGTGTTTTTCAGTCCGGAGGGGACCATGTCCAATAGTTTGCAGAAGTGGGTCGGGCGCAATCGTCCGCCGCGCGTCCAGATCACCTATGACGTCGAGATCGGCGACGCAGTCGAAAAGCGTGAGTTGCCGTTGGTCGTCGGCTTGCTCGCCGATCTTTCGGGGCAGCCGGCCACGCCGCTTCCGAAGCTGAAGGAGCGCCGCTTCGTCGAGGTCGATCGCGATAACTTCGACGAGATCATGGGCAAGGTCGCGCCGCGGCTCGACCTCTCGGTGCCGGATACGATGAAGGGCGAAGGCAACCTGAAGGTCGAACTCAAATTCGATCAGTTCTCCGATTTCCATCCGGAAAGCATCGTGCGCCAAGTGCCGCGGCTCGCCAAGCTGCTCGAAGCGCGTCAGCAGTTGCGTGACCTGCTCGGTAAGCTCGACGGCAACGACGAGCTCGATTCGATCCTAGAGCGCATCGTGCAGAGCGCCGAGGAGCTCAAGAAAGTGCAGAGCGAGGCGAACGCCAGTGGCGCCGCCGCGCAGCCGGCTGCCGCGGAGCCGGCTGCCGAAGACGCACCGTCGGCATGAGCGGCGCGACGCGGGCGGTAGCCCGTAGTCGCCGATGCAACGAACTCACAAAGGACTAACCAGATGGAAACGAATTCCGCCGTCGAATCGTCGGCCGCCGGCGCCACGACGAATGCAGACCTGAGCCTGCTCGAGCGCATCGTGCTCGAGGGCAACATGGCCGTCGAACCCTCGCAGGGTGTCTACGCGAAAAAGCTGATCGGCCAGCTCGCATCGCAAATCCTCGATGAAGGCATGCGCACGAGCCCCGACAAGGGTGTCGTTGCGATGATCAACGAGCGCGTCGCCGAAATCGACAAGCTGCTCACGGATCAGCTCAACGCGATCATGCACGACGCGTCGTTCCAAGCGCTCGAAGCCTCGTGGACAGGCCTGCACGATATGGTCTACGGTACCGAGACGAGCACGCGCTTGAAGCTGCGCCTTCTCAACGTCACGAAGAAGGAGCTCCTCAAGGACCTCGAGTCCGCTGTCGATCACGACATGAGCGTGCTCTTCAAGAAGGTCTACGAAGACGAATACGGCACGTTCGGCGGCTATCCGTACTCGCTGCTGATCGGCGATTACACGTTCGGACGCCACCCGCAGGACGTGGCGCTGCTCGAGCGAATTTCGAAGGTGGCGGCCGCCGCGCATGCCCCGTTCATCGCTGCCGCAGCACCGAGCCTGTTCGACTTGAAGTCGTTCACCGAACTCGGCGTCACGCGAGATCTATCGAAGATTTTCGAGAGTGCCGAACTGGCCACGTGGCGCAGCTTCCGCGAATCCGAGGATTCACGCTACGTCTCGCTGGTGTTGCCGAGCTACGCCGCACGCTTGCCCTATGGCGCGAAAACGAAGCCGGTCGACACGTTCAATTTCGAAGAAGACGTCGACGGCACGGATCACGGCAAGTACCTCTGGGCGAACTCCGCCTATCAGATGGGCTTGCGCATTACCGATGCGTTTGCCAAGTACAGTTGGTCCACGGCGATCCGCGGGGTGGAAGGCGGCGGCAAGGTCGACGGTATCGCCGCCCATGCTTACAAGACCTCCGAAGGCGACGTCACCCTCAAGTGCCCGACCGAGGTGACCATCACGGACCGCCGCGAGAAAGAGCTGAGCGACCTCGGCTTTATCGCGCTCGTCAATTCGAAAGGTTCAAACTTCGCGGCGTTCTTCGGCGGTCAGACCACCAACAAGCCGGCGCTCTACAACAAGGACGAAGCCAACGCGAACGCTCAGCTGTCGGCGCGCCTACCTTACGTGCTCGCGGCGTCGCGTTTCGCGCATTACATGAAGGTCATCGTGCGCGACAAGATCGGCAGCTTCCAGACGCGCGGCGGTATCGAGGCGTATCTGAACAACTGGATTTCCGATTACGTGCTGATCAATCCGTCGGCGTCGCAAGAGCAAAAGGCCCGCTTCCCGCTCGGCGAGGCACGCGTGGACGTGACCGAAGTGCCCGGTAAACCCGGTTCGTATCGCGCCACCTGCTTCATTAAGCCGCACTTCCAAATGGAAGACCTGACGGCTTCGATTAGGCTCGTGGCCGACCTGCCGGCAGCCGCTGCCTGATGGCGCGCGACGCATGAACGCGCGGCGTGCGCGCAAGCGCCGCCGCCCCTTTTGCCACACATCGATTCGGATCAGTCATGGATACAGTCATCCTGCAGCTCAAGGACATCAAGGGCAACTCGCTCATCGACGGCTACGCCGACGGCATCATTCTCTATTCGTTCAGCCACAGCGTCAGCATGCCGATGAACTCGGATACGGCCAACACCGAGCGTACGCTCGGCCGGCCGAGCTTCAGCGAGTTCTCGATTACCAAGGCGACGGATCAGGCCACGCCGGCCCTCTACGCGGCCTGCGCCGCGGGCACGAAGCTCGGCGACGCAACTATTTCGATCGGCCGCAACGAAGGCGGCAAATTCATGCTGCTGATGAAGTACGTGCTGACCAACGCGATGGTCTCGAATATCAGCACGGGCGGCGGCGGCTCGGAGATGGCGGATTCGGTAACGCTCCACTTCACCCAGATGACGTCGCAGTACACGCAGCAAAACACCGATTCGACGAAGAAGGGTAATGCGTCGTTCGGCTGGGACCTCGCCGCGAACAAGGCGGTCAGCGTGTCGTGATGAAGTAAACCCGGCGCGCCGCCTCTGGTGGCGCACCGGTTTGTCGTTCGTGCAACTTACGTTATGTCGACCATTCGCCAAGGCTATCCGGTCCCGCTGTTCGAGCGTCTCGTCGAAGATGCCGACGCCGACGCCTGGCTAGAAGGCGAGGGCGCGCTGCGGGCATCGGTCGCGCGCGAGTTGTCGCGCCTGCTCAACGCACGCTCGCGCCTGACGATGGCCGAGTTCGCCGCAAGTGATTGCGGTGTGCTCGATTATGGGGTGCCGGATTTCTCAGAACGGTCGCTGCGCTCGGGCTCCGATCGCGAGGCGGTCCTTACGGCCGTGCGCCGCGCTGTCGCGCTGTTCGAGCCGCGGCTCGTCAACGTCGCCGTGAAATTCGCTTTCCACGGCGAAGCGCACCGCGAGGCGGTGCTTGTCGTCGAGGGCGACATTCGCGTCGAGCGATCGGTCGAGCACGTATTTTTCGAATTGGCGGCCGGGGCCGGCGCAAGCCGGAACGACCCGGACGGATGCTGACCAACATGGCGCCAGACGACATTCTTCAGTACTACAAGCGCGAACTGTCCTACCTGCGTGTGCAGGGTGCGGACTTCGCGCAGCGCTATCCGAAGGTGGCCTCGCGTCTCGCGCTGCATGGTACGGAATCGCTCGATCCGCACACCGAGCGCCTCATCGAAGCGACGGCATTTCTCGCCGCGCGGGTGCACCGCGATCTCGACCAGGCGTTCCCGCAGATCGCTTCGGCGCTGCTCGAGAATGTCTGCCCCACGCTCGCGCAGAGCGTACCGTCGATGACGGTCGCGCAGTTCGAACTCGATCCGACTCAAGGCAAGGTGACGGCGGGCTTTCGCGTGCCGCGCCATACCGGGTTGTCGGCATTGACGGAAAGCGGGGACGCTTGCCGCTTCCGCACCGCATGGGAAACCGTGCTGTGGCCACTCGTCATCGCGGATGCGCGTTTCGGCGACGACACGACGCTGCGCCTTCGGCTCGACTGTGAGCCGGGCGTCGACTTCTCCGAGCTCGAGTTGCGCAAGCTGCGGTTGCATTTGCACGGCGATTGGATGGTGACGATCCCGCTATACGAGCTGCTCGTATCGGGCGTCGTCGGTGTGTCGCTCGCGCCCGCGGGTGCGCCGCTCGTGCGCCTGGGACAAAAGGCCTGGTGCGAGGTGGGTTACGCCGAAGAAGACCGCGTACTGCCCCAGCCCGCGCATGCGCACCCCGCCTATGGCCTGCTGCAAGAATATTTCGCGTTTGCACGCAAATTTCATTTCTTCGATCTGGAAGTACCGGCCGGGGCCTTCGGCAGCGGACGCAGTTGCGAGATCGTCTTGCATCTGGATCGGATGCCGCGCGCGCTCGCACACATCGGCGCGCAGCATTTTCGTCTCGGCTGCACGCCCGTGGTCAACCTGTTCGCGCAGACGACCGAACCGCTCGTCGTGGATGGCCGGCGCTACGAGCACCGGCTGGTTGCCGAGCAGAAGCGCGAGGCCATCACCGAGGTTCATTCGATCGTCTCCGTGATCGCTTCGGATCCTGTCGCGGACCGCGCAACCGTGCTGCCCGGCTATACGGCAGTCGACCGCATGGAGGCAGACGGCTCGGGTACGCAGTCGATGTTTTGGTACGCGCGACGCGAGCACAGCACGCGCGGCAACGTACCGGGCGTCGACACGTATCTGAGCTTCGTCGATGCGAGCCAGAATGTTGCCCATCCCGCTTCGCCGATCGTCTATGCCAACGTGCTTTGCACGAACCGACGGCTTGCCGAGCACGTGCCGATCGGCGCCCGCATGCTGGTCGAACGTGTGTCGCGCAATGCGCGCGTGCGGTGTCTGTACGAGCCGACGGCGCAGCGCGATCCCGCGCTCGGCAGCGAAACGCTCTGGCGGCTCGTCTCGCTGTTGACTCGCAACTACCACTCCCTCGTCAGCGGGCCGAACGGCCGGCGCGAGCTGCAGGAGATGCTGAGTTTGTTCGCCTCCGACGGCCTGCGCGAACAAGACCAAATTCGCGGGATCAGGCGCATCGGCGCGCGTCATGTCACCGCCCATATCGGCAGCGATGCATGGCGCGGCTATTGCCGCGGCACCGAAATCAGTATCGAGTTCGACGTCGATGCGTTCGTGGGCAGCTCGCCGCTGTTGATGGCCGCTGTGCTCGCCCGCTTCTTTGCGATGTGCACGTCGGTCAACTCCTTCGTTCGGCTCGTGGTGTGCCGTGGAGATGAGATATGGAAGCAATGGGAACCGATGACCGGTTGCCAGCAATTGCTATGATCGATCGGCTTCTCGCTCATCCCCACGATTTCGACTTGTTCCAGGCGATTCACCTGCTCGAACGTGGGCAGCCATGGGCGCGGCCGCTGGGAACGGGCGATGGCACGGACGAAGCGGTGCGCTTTTCGGGCCATGTATCGCTCGCGTTCGAGCCGAGCGATATTCGCAGCGTGCGCAGCCAGCCGACAGACCGCGAGGGCGCCGTCTACACCGTGAGCACCGCGGCGATGACGCTCGCCGGTGCGAACGGCCCGTTGCCGCTGCCGTTCACCGAATGGCTGCTCATGCGGCGCGCGGCGCGAGAAACCGCGATGTCCGATTTTCTCGACATTTTCAATCATCGTTTCCTGTCCTTTCTGTATCGCAGCCGCCAGAAGCATGCGCCTGCGCTCAACGGCCGCGCGCCGGACGAAGCAGCGCTGACCGCCTGCCTCGATGCGCTGGGCAACCTCGGCTTG
>Ga0207705_10001722_pt1 | contig 17354 bp, 18 predicted proteins | sample KBSC13metaG_FD_184314 | JGI IMG/M metagenome (GOLD analysis project Ga0207705, IMG submission 184314) | Corn rhizosphere microbial communities from Kellogg Biological Station, Michigan, USA - KBS C1-3 metaG (SPAdes) (version 2) | ecosystem: Host-associated > Plants > Roots > Rhizosphere > Soil ...
CCAAGGAGCAGAAGGCCCGTCTCGACGAGGCGATCCGCCGTCGCACTGAAGCTCAGGAGGATGTTTCCTACTTCGCCGAGAAGTACCGCAAGGCGCGCGACGAAAAGAAGAAAGCTCGCTGGCTCGAGGAATGGCACTTCGAACAGCGCATATTGATATCATCAACGATATCCTGCCCGAGCGGTACAAAGCCAAGCTCGAGTACCGGTCGTATCGCGAGGGGGCCTCGCGTGTCGGTACGGCGCTCGGAGAGCTCAAGGAAAATCCCGCGCTGAGAGCTGAATATCTGGAGTGAGTCGGTGTAGCCGAAGCCTGCGGAATGGCGATTGAGATCGATAGCGCCACTTCTCGCAGCAAGCGGCCGGGCATCTGGATGTCAGCCGGACCTCTGCCGCAATGTATAGAGATACGCAGCGATATCGCGGGCTTCCGCCTCGGTCAGGGCCTGGTCGGGCATGCCGCATCCGGGATCGAGTCGTTGCGGAAAACGCAGCCAGGCAATCATGTTGGCAGGGGTATTGGCGAACTTGCCGTCGATATGGGCGCGGATGGCGATGTCGGACAGTGACGGGCCGACCGCACCGTTCGGTCCGGAGGTCAGGGCCATGAGATGGCAAGCCTTGCAGCCATAGCGGTCTAGCGCGGCCTTTCCGCGCGCGGCGTTCCCGCCGGTCATGGCCTCGGCGTTGATCCGCGCTGCCTGAGTGTCTTCCCGGTGCAGCACGGCCACGGACACCGGCGCCGACACGGCGGCCAGGCCGAGCAGGATGAGGACAAAGCGCAGGTTAGACGGCACTGCAGGTCTCCCGGGGCTGGCCGCGCAGCAGGGTGCCGGTGAGCGCCAGAGCCGCACCGGCGTGGACGAGGCCGCCCGGCACCCACATGATCAGGCCGGCGAACTGCTGGTCTTCGACCGGCGTGAGGCCCAGCGGGGCGAGGCCGAGCCGGGCATAGGCTGCGTACCAGGGGCTGGTCGACAGGGCCATCAGCGCGCCAAGGCCACCCGACACCAGCGAGGTCGCGAACAGGCACAGGGCCGACAGCGCTCGCGCCCCGGAGGCGGTGTCGGGACGTGGCAGGACCGCCGTCCAGAACAGCAGGGCGCTGAGAAGCAGTGCTAGGTGCTGGGCGATGTGCCAGGCCGGCCGGGCGAGTGCGAGATCGAACAGGACCGGCATGTGCCACAGCCACAGCGCCGCTGCTTGCAGTCCGGTCGCCGCGGTCGGCGCGGCGAGGACGGTCCAGGTCGCAGCCACCGGCCGGGAGCGCACGGCTCGGCCGAGCCAGCGGCGGGCCGGTCCCGGCCAGGCCCACAGCAAGGCAGGAAGCGGATGGGCGAGGGCAACCGCCGGCGCCGCCACGAGCATGATCAGTTCGTGTTCGATCATGTGCAGCGTGAATGAGCGTTCGCCGCCTTCGTGCAGCGGCGAGACCAACGCCAGGGCCAGCGCGGACCAGCCGCCCGCGAACCACAGCGCCTGCGATCGCATGGTCCGCGCGCTGTGCGCCGACCGTCGCTGCAGCTTGCCCCAGCCGATGCCGTACAGCACCAGCGCGGTCAGCAGTGGCGCGACCACCAATGGTTCGAAGCTCCACCCGGGCAGCGGCGGCGGGTGGCCGCCGAGGCCATGCGCCTGCGCCGGAGCGGCGGCCAGTGGAACCAAGATCCCGAAGAGCAGGCGGGCTAGCGGGCGCATGACGGGACGATGAGGGTAGCGAGGGTTTGGAGGGCGATGGCCAGCCCGAACACCCCGGCGCCGAGCAAGGCGATGCGCGCGAGCCAAGGACGCGACGTGGGGGCATAGGGTGGCTCAACCCGGACAGCCCGGGGCGCCAGCACGGCGGCTCCCCCGCAGGCCACCAGGCTGCCGAGGCCCCAGGCCGGGCCTAGCCACAGGCCGACGGTTGCGCAGCCTGCGCGCAAAGCCGCGGCCAGCCCGTACTCGAAGACCAGCCAGGCTGCCGGCGGGACCAGCAGGGAGAGCCACGGGCGGGCCTGCCCGCGCGGGCGGGGCAGGCTCACAGCCATCGCGGCACCCAGTAGACCAGCAGGTGGATCGGCAGCCAGGCGAGGATCACGAAAGTCCAGTAGTCGGCATCGTCCTCGACATCGCTCAACTGGGCGTCGCCGACCTCGTGGGTGTAGAGCCAGGCGGTGAGCACCGCCGTCTCGCCCAGTTCGGTGACGATGTGCGAGGTGTGGAGCACCATCAGCAGCCATACGGTCGAGCCATAGGCGTCGCGGTCCCAGCCGGTGTTGAGGTGCTGCAGTTCGAACCAGCGCAGGGCGGTGAGCAGCACGCCGATGGCGGTCATGACCAACATGCCGAGGCGGACGCGGGCGACCGACTTGTTGCGGACTTGCCGCATCAGCCACAGGTTGGGCACTTCGCTGAGGATCAGCACGGCGGTGAAGGCCCCGCTCCAACCGAGGGACGGCGGACGAATTCCCGCCGGGGGCCACTGCGCGCTCTGGCTGAGCAGGTAGAGGCAGGTGCCGATGGCGAGGAGGAACCCGGTGCCCTCGATCAGCATGAAGCTGAGATTGCCCCACCACACGACATTGCGCGGACCCTGGGCGCTGTGCGGCAGACCCGACAGGTCGCCCACACGGCGCAAGGGCCGATCGGTGATCATGCCTGCCCCAGCGGGCCGCTGCCGGCGCGCTGTCGGCGCGGCCAGAACCAGAAGACCAGCGCCACGGCAATTGGGATGGAGCCCCAGACCACCGCCCACGGCGTGAAGATGCTGGCGACGAACATGAGCGAGGTGGCAAGCGCGGACAGCAGCGGCCACAGCGAGGGGCCGACGCTCTCCTGCCGGTATTGCGGCACGGCGTCGATTGCCGAAGTGACCAGCACTTCGCGCCGGTCGTGGGCGAGGCCGGTCATCACCGGAAGATCGGGGTGCTGCCACAGCGGGGCAATGCTGGTCACCACCGGGACGGCGGCAAAATTGTACGGCGGCGGGGGGGAGGGCGCGGCCCATTCGAGGGTCGCTCCGCGCCACGGATCTGGCCCGGCGGCGCGCCCGCGCTTCAGGCTGAACAGGGCATTGGCCGTGAGGACGAGGCCGCCGAGCATGGCGATGGCGGCGCCGATCGTGGCGACGAGGTTGAGCGAACCCCAGCCCATTTCCGGACCATAAGTATAGATCCGCCGCGGCATGCCGTGCAGCCCGAGCAAGTGCATCGGGAAGAAGCCGAGATTGAACCCGCCGACGATCAGCAGGAAAGCGATCACCCCCCAGCGTTCTGACATCATTCGCCCCGTCGCCTTGGGGTACCAGTAGCAGAAGGCCCCGAACAACGGGAACATGGCTCCGCCGATCAGGACGTAATGGAGATGGGCGACCACGAAGTAGGTGTCGGTCAACTGGAGGTCGAGCGGGGCCGAGGCGGTCATCACGCCGGAAAGGCCGCCGATCACGAAAGTGACGATGAACCCGATCACCCACAGCAGCGGCGTCGCGAAGCATGGCGTTCCGGTCCAGATCGTCGCGATCCAGCAGAAGATCTGCAGGCCGGCGGGCAAGGCGATGGCCATGGAGGCGGCGGTGTAGAAGTCGTTGCCGAGGCGCGGCAGGCCGGTCGCGAACATGTGGTGGACCCACAGCCCGAAGGCAAGCACACCGATCGCGAGGATCGAGAGCACCATCGGCACGTGGCCGAACAGGGTGCGGCGCGAGAAGGTCTCGACGATCGACGAGACGAAGCCGACCGCCGGAATGAAGATGATGTAGACCTCGGGATGGCCAAAGAACCAGAACAGGTGCTGGAATAGCAGCGCGTCGCCCCCGGCGGCGGGAGCGAAGAACTGGGTGGCGACGAGCCGGTCGGCGATCAGCATCGAGGTGGCCAGCATGATCGCCGGCAGGGCGAAGATCGTCATCAGCGAGGCGACCAGCATGGCCCAGAGGAAGAACGGCATCCGTGCCAGGGTCATCCCCGGCGGGCGCAGCTTAACGATCGTCGCTGCCACGTTGACGGAGGCCGCCAGTGCGGCGACCTCGGTGAAGGTGATCATCTGCGCCCAGATGTCGGCGCGGTGGCCGGGAGAATAGGCTGGGCCGGAGAGCGGGGGATATTCGAACCAGCCGAGATCGGGCGTGACCCCAAGCGCGTGCGGGACCCACAGCATCAGGACGCCGCCAAGGTAGAGCCAGTAGCTGAAGGCGGCCAGGCGCGGGAACGCCATGTTGCGCGCGCCCAGCATCAGCGGCACCAGCCACAGCGCCATCGCCTCCATTACCGGGACCGAGACGAGGAACAGCATGGTCGAGCCATGCAAGGCGAAGGCCTCGTTGTAGAGCTGCGGCCCCATGCGCCGCATGTCGGGCCAGCTGAGCTGAAGGCGCATGTCCAAGGCCAGCGAGCCGGACAGGAACAGCAGCCCGATCACGGTGAGGATGTAGCGCGCGGCGATCCGCTTGTGATCGACAGTGGCCAGGAATCCGCGCAGGCCCGGGCGGTCGGCCCAAGTCGCGCGGAGCGCCGCCTGTTCGGCCGCGCCGGTCATTTCAACCCCACAAGATAGTGCGAGACGGCATCGGCGTCGGCGGCGCTGAGCGAGACGGCCGGCATCATCGTACCCGGCTTGAGCGCCTGTGGCTGAGCGATCCAGCCCTGAACCGCGCCGCGGCTCATCGGGAAGAGCCCGGCGGCGACCGAGCGGCGGGAGGCCAGGTGCGTGAGGTCCGGTCCGGCGCGTCCGGTCGCACGGGTTCCGCGCACCACGTGGCAGAGCCCGCACGGCCCGGTGGTGATGACCGCGAGGCCGCGCGCGGCGCCGGAATCGCGCGGAGCGGTGGCCGGCCGGGCCTGCGCGGCCAGCCAGGCAGCGAAGTCGGCAGCACTGTCGACCTTGACGTCGAGCGCCATGTGGGCGTGCTGGGCACCGCAGAATTCGGCGCACTGGCCGCGGAACCAACCGATTCGGCGAGGGGTGACGTCGAGCGCGTTGCGGCGGCCCGGCACCACGTCCATCTTGCCGGCGACGTTGGGCACCCAGAAGCTGTGGATCACGTCGGACGAGCCGAGCTCGATCCGGGCAGTCAGGTCGACCGGGAGGTGCAGTTCGTTGGCGGTCTCGATCCACGCGCCCGAGGCCGGATCGCGGTAGGCGATGCGCCACCACCACTGGTGCGCGGTCACCCGCACCAGCAGTGTCTCGCGGGTCCGCGCTGAGGCGAGCGCGCGTTCGACCACGAAGCTGCCACCGGCCAGCACGACGAGGCCGGTGACGACCGCCGCGCCCCACAACCACAGCGCCGCTCGCAGGCCGGGATCGGCGGGCTCGAGCTGAGGTTCGGCGAGCGGGCGCTGCGATGCGCGCCACATGGCGATCGCCAGGAACAGCAGGACCGCGCCATAGGCTGCGCCGCCGACCAGCAGCATCAACGTGAACAGATCGAAGGTCGCGCCGGCCTGCATGCCCGCCGGAGCGAGCGGCGTCTGCCGGCCCGCGCAGCCCGCGAGCAACAGGACGGCGCCGAGCGCGGGGGGCGCGGTTGGCCTCACCGGAGCGGTCCCGACCATTGGCTGCCGTGCGGCTCGCCCAGCTGGTCAATCGCGCCGCGCCGGTTGTGCGCTGGTTGCTGCTTGCGCAAGTCGCGCAGGTAGGCGGCGACCTGCCAGACCTGCTCAACCGGGATGCGCCGGCCATCGAGCCCGAGCGCGGGGGGGCGGTGGGCGACGATGGCAGCGTAGAGGTCGGACAGCGGGCGGGTGGATCCGTTCACCAGGCTCGCGCCGCCATTGGCCGCAGGGGTGTGGCACGAGCCGCAGTCGTACCAGCCGAAATAGCGCCCGCCCTGTGCGACCTGGTAGAAATTGGCGATGTATCGCGTGTTGCGCGGATCCTGCGGCCCGCGGGGTTCCGACTGCGGTTGGTCCGCGGCGAGCAGTCGGGATTCGCGCGAGCAGCCGCCGGGGAGCGCGGCCAGGGTGGCGAGCGCCGCGCACAGCAGGGTCTGTCGCGCGAGCCCGGCCCCGGTCATGGCACGATGCGGACCGGGACACCCTTGGTCGCCGGCGTCCTCGACTCCTCGTCGTGATACCACAGCGGCACCAGGGGATTGAGTTCGGGATAGTAGCCGGCGACGCAGCCGGCGGGCAGCAGGAACGGGGTCACCGCCAGCCCCTCCACCCGCCGTTCGACCCCGTCGCCGGCGTCGGACACCAGCGCTACCCGCTGGCCTTCCGAAAGGCCCGCGCTAGCGATATCGTCCGGATGGATCAGCAGGACCTCGCGCGTGCCCTCGATCCCGCGCAGGCGGTCAGAATAGCCGTAGATCGTGGTGTTGAACTGGTCGTTGGAGCGCAGGGTCATCAACCGGTAACGCCCCGGCGCATCCTCGGCGCCCCAGGCGCGGAGGGTCTTGAGCTTGGTGAAGTTGGCCTTCTTACTTTCGGTCTTCCACACGCGTTCGCGGGCGTCATTGCCACGGTAGAAGCCGCCGGGTGTAAATACCCGTGTGTTGAAATCGTGGAACTGCTCAGGATAGGTCTGCTCGATCAGGTCGCGGATCAGCGCGTAGTCGCCGGTCCATTCGTCCCACTTGACCTTCGGGTTGGGTGGCAGCGTCGCCTTGGCCAGGCCTGCGACGATGGCGACTTCCGACTTGAGGTGCTTGCTGGCCGGCTTGTTCTTGCCAAGCGAGCCGTGCACGCAGGACAGCGAATCCTCCATCGTCACCTTCTGCGGCCCGCTCGCCTGCAGGTCCTCCTCCGAGCGGCCGAGGCAGGGCAGCAGGTAGGCCACTTCGCCATGGACGAGGTGGCTGCGGTTAAGCTTGGTCGCGATCTGGACGGTCAGCCGCAGCTTGCGCCATGCTTGCTCCATTCGTTCGCGCTCGGGAATGGCCCGGACGAAGTTGCCGCCGAGGCCGATGAAGGCCTTGACCGTGCCTGCCAGAATGCCCTCGCAGCCTTTGACCGTGTTCAGCCCCTCCTCGCGCGGGGGCTCGAACCCGAATAGCTCGGCGATCTTGTCGAGCGGGACCAGTGCCGGCTTTTCGGAAATGCCGACCGTGCGCTGGCCCTGGACGTTGGAGTGGCCGCGCACCGGAGAGATGCCGGTGCCGTCGCGGCCGATGTTGCCGCGCAGGAGCCACAGGTTGGTCAGCGCGGCGAGGTTCTCGAAACCGTGGACGTGCTGGGTCAGGCCCATGCCGTACATCGCGATCGCGCGCGGCGCCTCGAGATAGATCTGCGCGGCGGCTTCGAGATCGGCGCGGACGAGGCCGCTTTCGCGCTCGATCTCCTCCCAGCTGGTCTGCTCGGCCTGGGCCTTCATCTCGTCGAACCCGGCGGTGTGATGGGCGATGAAATCGACGTCGAGCACGTGCCGCTTTTCGGCAGCCCAGCGGGACTCCTCCACGGCGAGCACATGTTTGACCATGCCGGTGATCGCCGCGATGTCGCCGCCCGTCCGGACTTGGAGATAGAGCGTCGAGATCTGCGTCTCGGCCGGCGTGAGCATTTCCTTCGGGCTCTGGGGGTTCTTGAACACCTCAAGCCCCTTCTCGCGGACCGGGTTGAAGGTGACGATCTTCACACCGCGCTTCACCGCTTCCTGCAAGGGGTGGAGCAAGCGCGGCGAGTTCGACCCGGTGTTCTGGCCGAAGAAGAAGATCGCATCGCACAAGTGCAGGTCCGCCAGCACGCAGGTCCCGACCGGGGAACCGATCAGCTTCTTCAGAGCCACCGAGGTTGTCTCGTGGCACATGTTCGAGCTGTCGGGCAGGTTGTTGTGACCGTAGAGCCGGGCGAACAGGGCGTAGAGGTAGCAGGTCTCGAGGCTGGCCCGTCCAGAGGTGTAGAACACTGCCGCTCCCGGATCGATCGCCTTCAGCTCGGCTCCGATCGCGGCAAAGGCCTCATCCCACTCGCATGGGACATATCTGTCGATCGCCGCGTCGTAGCGCAACGGATGGGTAAGCCGGCCCTCCTGTTCGAGATCGTGATCCTTCCATTCGCGTAGTTCGGCCAAGGTGTGATCGGCGAAGAAATCGGGCTTGCACCGACGGGAGGTAAGTTCCCAAAGGGTCGCCTTGGCGCCGTTCTCGCAGAACTCGAATGCATGAGGGTGGGCAGGTTTGGTCCATGCGCAAGACACGCACATGAAACCGCCGACCTTGTTCTGCCGCCGCAGGGTCTGGAGCGCCGAAGGAGAAGGGCGTTCGCGCAGCGCGGTCTGGGCGATGCCAAGCAGCGAGCCCCAGCCGCCTTCTGCGCCTTCGTAGTGGGCGGTGTCATCTTCGTCGGCGGACATCGAAGTATCCTTTTAAGCCGATAGGCGAGTGTTTCGGGCCGGCGCCCGAAGCGGCGACCTGCCCATAACGCCGTCACGACGGCATGGTTGCAGAGCTGCCGCTACAGGCTGCGCTCGGCCGGACGGAAGACGCGGTCGGACGGTCTGAACGGACGTTGGAGGCCGCCGTTTCGACCGCATGCGCATGACCCGCGACCGGTCCTCTCTAGTGCTGACGCTGACACTGGCGCTCACGCTCGCCGCATGCGCGTCGCGGGCCGATCAGGCTCTGGAAGCGGTCAGGGCTGCGGCGAGCATTCTCCACGAATGGGCCTTCGTTGAGCAGGAGCGAGGCGCCGGCAGCGTTCCGCATACCTTTGCCGCGGCTTTTGCCCGGCGCAGCGCAGAGCAATTGCGCCAGCAAGCCGACGATCTGCGCGCCGCACGTCCCGATCTGTCCGCAATCATCGATCGGGCCCGGACCGGACAGGTGGGCGCGGCAAGCCTTGAGGCTGCCGCTCGAGCTCTGGACGCTGCCGAGGCCCAGCTTGAAACCGCTTGAGCTGACGCGGGGGATTCTCACCGCGGTCGGCGGATTCGTCGATGTCAGCGAACTGGTGTTCGTCTCCCAAGCGGGGGCCCGGTTCGGCTATACGTTGATCTGAGTGATCGTGCTTGCCACCATCGGAATCATCGTGTTCGGCGAAATGAGCGGGCGGATCGCCGCCATGTCACGCCAGCCGATGTTTGTCGTCATTCGCAAGCAGCTGGGCTTTACGCTGGGCGGCATCACCCTGATCGGGGGGCCTGGTCAGCACTCTGGTCACCTGCGCCGCCGAGATCGGCGGCATGGCGACCGCAGTACAGCTCCTGTTCGGGGGCAACTACCTGCTCTTCGCCGCTGCCGCCACGGCAGCCCTGGCGGCATCGATCTGGCTCCTGCCCTTCAAGTGGATCGAACGCTGCTATGGCCTGCTTGGCCTGTTGATGCTGGTCTATCGCTGCAGCCTTCCTCGCGATCGATCCGCCATGGGGCCGGATCGCCGGCGGGCTGGTGCCTGCAGTGCCTTCGCACCTGCGTGCTCGCGACCTCCTTGCCTATGGCTATTTCGTTGTCGCGCTGACCAGTGCGATCATGTTTCCCTACGAGCTCCATTTCTATTCGTCCGGGGCAGTAGAGGACGCTTGGAGCAAGGCCGATCTTTCCACGACCGGGTACCTCATTCGCCGTCGTCCCCATCCGCGATCATGCTTTTTTCAGCAGACGGTTCTCGAGCGTCAGGTCAGCCACGCATTCCTTCAGAGCGGGGGCTTCGCGGCGCAGATCCTGCACCTCGCCGGTGGTTGCAGCGCGGGCGGTGTCGCCGGCCAGGCGCCGCTTGCCCGCTTCCATGAACTCCTTCGACCAGGTGTAATACAGGCTCTGGGCAATGCCTTCCTTGCGGCACAGCTCGGCAATGCTGTCCTCGCCGCGGAGGCCGTCCAGCACGATGCGGATCTTGTCTTCAGCGGAGAAGCCGCCACTCATATCAGGATCGCTAAACGTCGGCTTCTAACAAGAGCCGACCTTCGCACACTCGGCCGTGCGGCGTTCAGCGATGCCTGGGTCCAGTCGTGCCCCGGGCGGTCGTATCCGCGTTTTCGGTGAGCATCAGGCAATGCGTAGGGGCATACAAGAGAACAAATGCTTGCACGTCCCGAAAGGGTTGTGTCAGAATCAAGTGTGAAAATCGGATATGCCTATGTCTCCATAGAGGAGGGAAACCCAGGCCTGCAGCGCGATGCGCTTGAGGGGGCTGCCGTCGCGCGCGTGTTCGAGGATCATGCCGGGGGTGCCTCCAAATATCGCCCCGGCCTGGATGCGGCTCTCGCCATGCTCGAACCCGGTTTCGATCTCACGGCCGCGGCCGCAAAGATCGATGGAGATGAAGAAAAGCTCGCCGCCTGGGAAACGGGCGACGATCAGCCGTCTATTCCCCAACTCCGCAAACTGGCCGAAGCCTATAAGCGGCCGCTTGCGGTTCTCTATCTGCCGGAACCACCGACAAATTCATTCCAGGCGATGCACGATTTCCGGCGCCTGCCTGATTTGGGAATGCGCAGCTTCTCGCCGGAGCTGACGCTAGAAATCAGGCTCGCACAGCAACGGCGCGAATTGGCCCTCGAGCTATTCGAGGACGGTGACGAAACCCCCGCCCCCTTCAAGGTCGAGACGACGATCGCCACCAACCCGGAAACTGCCGCGGCCGCGCTCCGTGATGCGCTCGGCGTCGATTACGATCTGCAATCGCACTGGCGCGATGTCGCGCCGCGCGGGCGGCGGGACCAGGCCGATCTTCTCATAATGCCGGATCATTGGCTCCGACACGCCGCTCGTCCTCGAGGCCTCGCCGATGTTCACAGGGCCACCCGATTGAGCCGGAGAGCGTTGGAGACGACGCTCACCGAAGACAGAGCCATCGCGGCAGCCGCGATCATCGGCGAAAGCAGGATCCCGAATACCGGGTAAAGCAGCCCGGCCGCAACCGGGACCCCGGCGGCGTTGTAGATGAAGGCAAAGACCAGGTTCTGCCGGATATTGCGCATCGTCGCCTGGCTGAGACGGCGAGCGCGGACGATGCCAGTGAGATCGCCCTTGAGCAGGGTCACCCCGGCGCTTTCGATGGCGACGTCAGTGCCCGAGCCCATCGCGATGCCGACATCGGCCGCCGCCAGCGCCGGGGCATCGTTGACCCCGTCGCCGGCCATGGCGACGATCCGGCCTTCCTGCTTGAGGCGGGCGACCACCGCGCTCTTCTGGTCGGGCAGGACCTCGGCCTCGACCTCATCGATGCCGAGACGATCCGCGACGGCGTGCGCCGTGGTGCGGTTGTCGCCAGTGAGCATGACTACGCGCACGCCCTCGGCCTTGAGCGCAGCCAGCGCTTCGGGAGTCGTCTGCTTGACCGGGTCGGCGATCGCGATGACCCCGCCCAGCTTGCCGTCGATACCGACGAAGATCGCCGTCGCCCCATCCCCGCGCAGATTATCGGCAGCGCCGGCGAGGACTGCGCTGTCGATCGCCTGCTCGCCGAGGAAGCGGGCATTGCCGAGCACGATGCGTCGGCCCTCGACTGTGCCAAGCGCGCCGCGCCCGGTCGGGGAATCGAACTCGGTGACATCGCCGAGCGTCAGCGCGCGCTGTTTGGCAGCGGCGACGATCGCGAGGGCAAGCGGATGTTCGGAGGCGCGCTCAACTGCGGCGGCGAGGCGGAGCACTTCGTCTTCGCCATGCCCTTCGGCAGGAACGATTGCGGTCACCGCCGGATGACCCTCGGTGAGCGTCCCGGTCTTGTCAACCACCAGTGTGTCGACCTTCTCCATGTGCTCAAGCGCCTCGGCGTTCTTGATCAGGACGCCCATACCGGCACCGCGCCCGACGCCGACCATGATCGACATCGGGGTGGCAAGCCCCAGCGCGCAGGGGCAGGCGATGATCAGCACCGCAACCGAGGCAACGAAGCCGTAAGCGAAACGCGGCTCCGGCCCCCAGATGCTCCATCCGACAAAGGCAAGCACGGCAATTGCAATGACCACCGGCACGAACCAGCCCGAGACATGGTCGGCCATGCGCTGGATCGGCGCGCGCGAGCGCTGCGCCTCGGCTACCATCTGGACAATCCGGGCGAGCATGGTGTCACGCCCGACCTTGGTTGCAGTGATGACGAGCGCGCCGGTCTGGTTGAGCGTGCCGCCGATGACGGCATCGCCCTTGGCCTTGGTAATGGGCATGGATTCGCCGGTGACCATCGACTCGTCGAGTGAGGAGCGCCCGTCCTCGACCGTGCCGTCGACCGGAACCTTCTCGCCCGGGCGAACCCGCAGCCGGTCGCCCACCGCGACGAGCTCGAGACTGATCTCCTCGTCCTCGCCATTGGCGAGGAGCCGGCGAGCGGTCTTGGGCGCAAGGCCGAGCAGCGCCTTGATCGCGCCCGAGGTGCGCTCACGGGCGCGCAGTTCGAGGACCTGACCCAGCAGCACCAGCACCGTGATCACGGCGGCGGCCTCGAAGTAGACGGCAACGGCGCCGTCCTCGCCCCGGAACGCGGGTGGGAACAGGCCCGGCGCGAGGGCAGCGACCATGGAGTATGCCCAGGCGACCCCTGTGCCCATCGCGATCAGCGTTAACATGTTGAGGTTGCGGGTCTTCAGCGAGGCCCATCCGCGTTCGAAGAACGGCCACCCCGCCCACAGTACCACCGGGGTCGCCAGTACCAGCTGGATCCAGGTGGACAGGCGCATCGGCACGAGATGATGCAGCGCCGGAAACAGGTGCCCCCCCATTTCCAGTACGAATACGGGCGCTGCAAGGGCCAGCCCGATCCAGAAGCGCCGGGTCATGTCTGCGAGCTCAGGGCTGGGGCCGTGATCGAGCGAGACCAGTTCCGGCTCGAGCGCCATGCCGCAGATCGGACAGGCGCCCGGATGATCCTGCCGTACCTCGGGGTGCATCGGGCAGGTCCAGATCGTGCCCTCCGGCACGTCCACGGTGGCTCGGGGAGCGAAATAACGGTCGGGATCGGCCACGAACTTGGTCCGACACCCCGCGCTGCAAAAATGGTATTCGCGGCCGGAATGGCTGGCGTGGTGCTCGCTCCGTGCCGGATCGACCTGCATCCCGCAGACCGGGTCCTTGACGGTGTGGGCGGCAGCGTCGCCCTTGTGGCCGACGTGCGAATGATCGTGGTGACAATGCGCCATGGCGCCGATTCCTCTGCTGACGCCCGCCCCTATGGACCTTGACATCATGTTTGGGTCAAGTTCGAATTGCCCTCAGGGCTGGTTGGGTCGATCGCCGCCCGACTGGCCGTGATGCCCACCGTGTCCGTGATGCATGAAAAGGTGCATCAGCGGGCAGGTGAGGAACAGGGCATAGGGCAGAATGCCAAGCGCATGCTGCCAGTGGTTCTCGAGCACCCAGAACGCGAGTGCCGACAGGAGTGCGCCTATCAGCAACTTCACGAAGACGTTCGCCTTGCGATCCATTTTGACGTCCATCGGGAAGGCGGCGCAGCCGGGAGGCCCCGGCTGGACCCTGTCAGTCGATCATGGCTTGGGCGAAGGTGCAGGGCTTGGCGTCCCCATGGTGCCACCCATCATATGGTCGTCGCCCTTCATGCCCGAATGATCCATGCCGTTCATGCCCTCCATGCCGGACATGTTACCCATGCCGCCCGAGCCATGGCCGCCGCGCATCATATGGCGGGGGCACCCCTTGCCGTGATGCATGGCGTGCTGCGTGTCCCGGCAATGCGCCGGCGTATGACGATGATGAGCAGGCTTTGCCGAAGCGGCGCCGGCGCTGATAACCCAGGCAGCCGCAGCTGCGGTCAGGAGAAGCGTCTTCATTTTTACCTCCAACGACATCTGTACCCAATGGGAATACGCCGCGAGGGGTACCTTTGTACAAAGAGGGTTCTTGCGACTTGATCAATAACAAGCTCGTCAACCGCTGCCGGCCATCGACATCGCCAAGGCATCTACGGAACGTCGGCTATGTCAGCGGGAGTCCTCCGATTGCTGGTTTTTTGCGAATGGCCGGTTCTGGCATGAGTTGACGTTAAAGCGCTGAGCACGGAACGGCGTATGTTGGTCGTATGCTGACGCGAGACGAGTGCCCGCTGCTTCAACCACCTCAGCAAGCAAAACGGCAGAGACGCCGGTTTCCACGAAACCATAGATGCAGAATTCGCCACAGAGACTCTGGCGAATTCAGGCCTGTTCCGCCCAATTTTTGCGTCTCTGCAGAGACGTTTCTGTCTCACCACATCGGTCGAAATCCCGCGCAATTGCGCCAGTTTCGGCGAGCGCGCTTCCGAGCGGGCATGATCGGCAATGTGGTTGGAGGTGTGGACACGACCGAGATCACCCGTCTTTCCCTGCATAAACAGGGAAATACAGGGAATTCTAACAAAATGACGGCCTGCGGAGCGCCGTTCGCGCTGCTGAACCCGCAGATTCCAGCCATTCTCCGCGCCCGTTTCCCTACGCACGGAACAGGGAAGGCTCGCGCCCGGATCAGGGTAATATCAGGGCGGCAACAGGGAGCGGTGGATCGCCGATCAGCGAACCCCGGTCAGAACCGGGCGCGAGGGCTCCAGTGCTCAGGCTCTTTCTCGTCCTCATCGCGCATGATGGCGTGGAGCATCAGCAGCGCATAACCATTGCGCTGGGTGAGGACCTGCTCGGTGAGTTGTTCGACCTGGCGGCTGTCGCGCTCGCCAAGCCAGAGTTCCAGATCGCATTCGGTCGGGGCGCTGGCGGCGCCAGCGTTAGGCGGGACGCGCGCCAGCGAACCGTCGGGCGCAGGGCTGCCCGCTTGGACCGCGATCCAGGGGAAGTGCCGGTCGTTGCGGTACCGCCGCTGGACCATGCCGTTACGCAGGACGATGATGGCCACCGCTTCGCGACTGTGCTCGACATAGGCGCGCGCCAGCGCCTCCTTGCTGACGGCGAACAGGCTGGCGAGCCGGACGATGTCGGTGATATCGGGCTGTCGGATTTGACGCAGCTCGCTGCGCAGGTGCGGCGGCGGAATAAGCAGCAGCGCGGCAAAGCGGTTCGCTTCAATTTCCATGCGCAGTCGCGGGTCCACCTCGCGTCGTGCGACCGCCGCGAGGTCGGTGCTGGTGCACTGGAACCCTGCTGGGCCTGCGCGGTGCGTCGGGATCAGAAAGTGCCCAAGCTCGTGCGCGATCGAGAACCGCCGCCGCGCGGGACCATGTCCCTCGGCTACCAGGATAATCCCGGTGCTCTTGACGGTATCGGTGATCAACGCCGCGGCAAACCCTTCGGTGATGAGGGTCTGAATTTCGCTGATGTCGAGGGCCGCGCAGAGGTCCTCGAGCGGCACCGGGAGCGGCAGGTCCGGCTGGGCCTCGAGGATCTTGAGGACCAAAGCTGCCGGCGACCCCGCCCCGTCGAGATCGAGGCGGCTCAGCTTCATGCGTCGCTGCTCTTGCTCCGCTTGAACTGCTCCATCAGCACCCGGATGGTTTCGCGATCACGTTCGTTGAGGCTCTTCAGATCACGGAACATTGCGACCATCTCGGGCGCCTCGTCGTTCGCAGCTGGGTTCTCCCCGACGAGGTCAGCGACGCGCACGCGGAACAGGTCAGCGAGCTTCACCACCAGCTCGATCGACGGGTTGTCCGACTGGCCCTTCTCGAGGTTCCAGACGTGGGCTTTCGAAATCCCCACTGCGGTGGCCACATCCTGAAGCGACAGCTTGTTCTTCACCCGCAGGCGATTCAGCTTTTCGCCGAAGCTCATGGCGCCCTCGTTCACTGGAGTTGCACATTGCCATAGCACCGGCATTGACAAACGCAACCGTTCACTCTATTTATACGGGATCGTCACGAGGGGTCTCTTATGCGCTTTGCCCAAGTCACCGAACGCGCCATTGCCGACCTGCGTCCCTACGCCGGCAATGCGCGCACCCATTCGAAAAAGCAGCTGCGCCAGATCGCGCGATCGATCGAGCGGTTTGGGTTCACCAATCCGGTGCTGGTCTCCAGCGACGGCGAGATCATTGCCGGGCACGGCCGGGTCGAGGCCGCCAGGCAGCTGGGCTGGAAGTCCGTACCGACGATCGCGCTGGCGTACATGAGCGCGGCCGAGCGGCGCGCCTACGTGATCGCCGACAACAAGCTCGCACTCAATGCTGGGTGGGACAAGGAAACGTTGGCGATCGAACTGCAGGCGCTGGTTGATCTGGAGTTCGACGTCGAGCTGACCAGGTTCTCGCTCGCCGAGATCGACCTCGTCATCGACCAGGCGAGCGACGCCGATCCCGCCACGCCGGACAGCAGCGACGACCTAGTGCCGGTTGCAGCAGGGGCGTCGGTGACGCGCATGGGGGACCTGTGGCGGCTCGGCCGCCATCGCCTGCTGTGCGGCGACACCCGCTCGGGGGCCGACATGGACCGGCTGATGGACGGCGAGCGGGCCGACCTTGTGTTCACCGATCCGCCCTACAACGTGGCGATCGACGGCAATGTCTGCGGCCTCGGTTCGGTCAAGCACCGTGAGTTCGCTTTTGCCAGCGGCGAGATGAGCCAGGCCCAGTTCAGAAACTTCCTCGCCGAGACGCTCGGCAATATCGGACGGGTGATGCGCGATGGCGCCATCGCGTTCGTCTGCATGGACTGGCGGCACTTGGGCGAACTGCTGACAGCTGGCCAGGCGAGCTTCACCGAACTCAAGAACCTCGTGGTCTGGAACAAGACCAACGGTGGCATGGGCGCCTTCTATCGCTCCAAGCACGAGCTGATCTTTGTGTTCAAGCAGGGGACGGCGGCGCACACCAACAGCTTCGGCCTGGGCGAGACCGGGCGCTATCGCACCAACGTGTGGGATTATGCCGGGATCAGCTCGATAGGTGCCAGCCGTTCTGACGAACTGGCGATGCATCCCACGGTCAAGCCGGTCGCGCTGATCGCCGACGCGATCCGCGACTGTTCGCGGCGTGGCGAGCTGATACTCGACGGTTTCGGCGGTTCGGGATCATCGCTGATCGCGGCAGAAAAGACCGGGCGCGCCGCCCGGCTGATCGAGTACGATCCGCTCTACTGCGACACGATCATACGCCGGTGGGAAGCCTATACCGGGAAAAAGGCCAGCCTGACGGGTTGCGACCGCAGCTTCGAGGACGTGGCGGAGCAGCGACTTGGCCCAGCACTCGGCGAGGAGGCGGCCTGATGGGGCAGAGTTCCGGGCAGTACCTCGTCGGCTACCGCAAGCCGCCGGCCGAACACCGATTTCGCAAGGGCCTCTCGGGCAACCCGCGCGGTCGGCCCAAGGGCAGTAAGACCAAGGCGGTCGACACGGGTTTCGGAATGAAAGCGGCCGAAGAGTTCCTGCGGCTTGAAGCCTATCGTCCGGTCACCATTCGCGAGGGCGAAAAGCTGCTCGAGCTTCCGGCGATTCAGGCGGTGTTCCGAGCGATGGGTGTGGCTGCCCTCAAAGGCAACCGGTTCGTCCAGAAGCAGCTCGTGGACATGCTTGCCCGGGTAGAGGCCGAACATCATCAGACGCGCATGGAGCTCTTCGGCAAAGCCATCG
>Ga0207705_10001723_pt1 | contig 17348 bp, 15 predicted proteins | sample KBSC13metaG_FD_184314 | JGI IMG/M metagenome (GOLD analysis project Ga0207705, IMG submission 184314) | Corn rhizosphere microbial communities from Kellogg Biological Station, Michigan, USA - KBS C1-3 metaG (SPAdes) (version 2) | ecosystem: Host-associated > Plants > Roots > Rhizosphere > Soil ...
CTTTCCTAATCGAAAGACGGAAAACCGCCCGGGCGGCGCGCAACCATGCGTGCCGCCCGGCGCTTCTCATCAATCGAAATCGAAGCCGCAATGCCGGCATCGCTCCAGCGGAACGAGCGGCTGGCGCAGCATCGGAAAATCCGAACAAGGCGCCTCGACGTAAGGCGTGGCGCCGCAGCGCGGGCAGCGCAGGGCACGGCGCAGCAATGATTCGAGCATTGCCCCGAAAATCAGCAGTAGTGCGCCAAGCCAGCCGAACAGCCCGCCGCGTCCGCTGCCGAACAGGATCAGCCCAAGGATGCCCGAAAGCACCATGAATCGCGGCGTCGCCATCAGCCGCCAGCGCGGACGCATCCTTACCTCTCCCCCGGGTGGGGAGCCTATCACAGTTCGAGCAACGCGAAAGCGGCCTCTAGGGGGCCGAAGCCTCCGACGCGGGCGTGCTGCGCGCGGATTGGACCAAAGCCGCGCTTTCAGCGCCCAGTCCGAAAATCACCATCAGCCAACCGAAGGTCAGGAGGAAATTGCGCGCCCGCCGACGTACGCCTCCGCCCAGACCGAGCGACAATAGGCCGAGCATCACCGCTATCGCCCCCACGGCAACGATCAGATCGGACACGTCCCACCACTTTCTGCCGGCAAAAAAAAGGGAACACGCCGGCGAACGGCTTTTAGGCCGGACCAGACCCTCCCCGTTATTATAGGGACTTGATAGTGTGGGGGATCAGTCCTTCCGCCATTGGTTGAGCTTGCCCGCAATGATCTGGCCGTGCGGACGCGCCTTTTGCGCGAACTGCATCAGTGCGATGCCGTCCTCGCGCGTCAGCGCCTCTCCCGACTCATATTTCATCGCGATATCGCGCAGCACGACCCCGTCCGCGTAGGTGAGCGCGGCGGGGAAGACGCTGCGGATCACTTCGACCTGCGCGTCGGACAAAAGCCGGTCCGCCTCGCCTTCGTCGGGGGTAACCGGGCCGGCATCCAGGCGAAGCTGATCGGACGCGGGCAGGAAGAGGTTGATCGTCGCTACCGCGTCCCGGTTGCTCGCGTGGAACAACGCGCGCGTCTCGGCGTCGATCGGCGCCATCGCCGGCGCCAGATCGGGCAGGCGATGGACCAGGGCATCCGCGATCGCCGATCCGAACTGGACGCCGAACACACGGTTGACGTGCAGCAGGAAATCGAGCTCGGCGGCGGTGAGCGAGCGGTTGACCGTCCCGACCGCGGTTTCGCCCCTCTCCTCGATCAGCTCCCACACGCCGAGATGCGCGAACAAGGCGCGGATCGCCCCGTGCCGCAGCACCGAATAATTGAAGACCGCAAAGCGGACGCCTTGTGCTTCGAGCGCCTGCAAGAGGCTCGCTGCATGCGCAGCGTCGCCATCATGCTCGGCGAACTCGCGGATCGTGCCGGCGAAGCCGCTGCGCTTCACCATTTGCTGATAGGCCGAGTTCAGTTTCTCGAACGGCTCGCGCACGAACAGGACGATCTCGAAGTCGAATTCTTCGTCATAGGCTGCGTGCCGGTCGAGGAATTGGTCGAACCGGTGGAACAGATTCTCGTTCGAAAAGACAATCGTGTTGTACCCCTCAGCGGCACGCGCGATCGGGATCACCTGGCCCTCGAACCAGTTTTCCGGATCGAGGTTGCCCGACGTGACCTCGCCGCGCCGCGCCTGATCCATCGTCGCATGATCGGGGTAGAGCAGGCCCGCGGACCGCAATAATTCCTGATTTCGCGCGAGCGCCGCCTGGATCGCGGACGATCCGGTTTTGCCGTGCCCGATATGGAGGACGACCCGCTTCCTGTCGGCCATGCTGCTGTTCAGCCCCGCCGCGCGGTGAGGAAATAATCGAGCGCCAGGTTGGACGAGAGGACGAAGCCCGTGCGCGGATCGTAGGACAGGCCGGTCGTGTCGATCACCTCCAGCCCGGCCTGCTCGACCAAAGCCGCCAGTTCGTCGGGGGTAAGGAACTTGGCATGATCGTGCGTGCCCTTGGGCACCATTCCGAATCCCTCGCCGACCGTGATCAGAGCCAGCTTGGACAGAGAGGTGCGATTGGGCGTGGAGAGGATCAGCAAGCCCCCCGGCGCCAGCGCGTTGGCGAGCCCGGCGATGAACGCGGCCGGGTCGGCGACATGCTCGACCACCTCCATCGACACGACCAGATCGAAACGCTCGCCCGACAGATTTTCGACGCTGCCCGCGCGATAGTCGATCGCCAGCCCCTGTCCCGCCGCATGATGGCGCGCCGCCGCGATATTCTCGGGCGCCGCGTCGAGCCCGGTCACCGCCGCGCCGAGGCGCGCGAGCGGTTCGGACAGCAGGCCCGCGCCGCAGCCGACGTCGAGCGCGCTTTTGCCCTTGAGCGGGTGCCGTTCGCGCGGATCCAGATCCCAGGCCCCGTCGATCCGCGCGCGCAGATAGGAAAGCCGCGCCGGGTTGAGCCGGTGCAGCATCGCCGACGAGCCTTTGGGGTCCCACCAGTCGGCGGCGAGCTTGCCGAAGAAAGCGGCTTCGGATGGATCGATCGTGGCGGTCGTCATGGCGCCCGCCTTACCAAGCGGGTGCGCGAGCTGAAAGATTTCCTTGTTCCAGGCTCGCTTGCCTTCGCCGGGACGCGCGGCTAGCAGGCTGCCCAGTGCGTCCGGGCGCGCTTTTTCCGCAATTTAATTACAAAGACCTTACCCTCATGGCACGCATCGTGATGAAGTTCGGCGGCACCTCGATGGCCGGGATCGAACGCATTCGGAACGTCGCCGCCCGGGTCAAGCACGAGGTCGACCAGGGCAACGAGGTCGCGGTCGTCGTCTCGGCGATGGCGGGCGAGACCGACCGCCTCGTCAATTTCTGCCGCGAGGCGAGCCCGCTTTACGATCCGCGCGAATATGACGTGGTGGTCGCCTCGGGCGAGCAGGTGACGAGTGGGCTGCTGGCGATCACGCTCCAGGCGATGGGCGTGCAGGCACGTTCCTGGCTCGGCTGGCAATTGCCGATCGCGACCAGCGACGCGCATGCCTCGGCACGCATCGCGACCATCGACAGCGACAAGATCGGCGCGGCGATGAGCAGCGGCGAAGTGGCAGTCATCCCAGGTTTCCAGGGCGTGACCGACGATGGCCGCGTCTCGACGCTCGGGCGCGGCGGTTCGGACACCAGTGCGGTCGCGGTGGCGGCGGCAATGAAGGCCGACCGCTGCGATATCTATACGGATGTCGACGGCGTCTACACGACCGACCCGCGCATCGTGCCCAAGGCGCGCAAGCTGCAGTACGTCACCTATGAGGAGATGCTGGAGCTGGCCTCGGTGGGTGCCAAGGTGCTGCAGACCCGCTCGGTCGGTCTCGCGATGAAAGAGAAGGTCCGGGTCCAGGTCCTCTCCTCATTCGACGCGCCCGGCAACGACCCCACCCCCGGCACGATGATCGTGGACGAAGACGAGATCGAAGGAAGCAAGATGGAACGCCAGCTCATCACCGGCATCGCCCATGACAAGAACGAGGCGAAGGTCACCCTGACTGCGGTTCCCGACCGCCCAGGCGCGGTCGCGAGCATCTTCACCCCGCTCGCCGACGCCAACATCAACGTCGACATGATCGTGCAGAACGTCGCGCATGACACGGGATCGACCGACGTGACCTTCACCGTGCCCGGCGCCGAGCTGACGCGCGCATTGGACGTGCTCGGCAAGGCGCAGGAGGCGATCGGGTTCAAGCAACTGATCCACGACAACAGCGTGTCCAAGATCTCGGTGGTGGGCGTGGGCATGCGCAGCCACGCCGGCGTCGCCGCGCAGATGTTCAAGGCCCTGGCCGACCGCGGCATCAACGTGCTCGCCATCACCACCAGCGAGATCAAGGTCTCGGTGCTGATCCACGAGGATTATACCGAGCTTGCGGTGCGCGTGTTGCACACCGCCTATGGGCTGGACTCGACCGACGACGCGGCCTGAGCCGAACGGCTCAGACTTTCTTTTGAAAGACGAAGGTCTGCGACACTCCGGGCAGCGAGCCGATGCAGTGATCCTCGCGCACCTCCAGCACCTGGCATCCCATCCGGCCGGCGACCGCGAAGATCGCCGGCTGGGGTAGCGCGTTCATCTCCATCGGCGGCTGTGCGTTCGCCAGATAATCGGTGACCGAGAAGCGATAGTCGCGGATGAAAGTCGGCATCTGGATCACCGCGGCACCGCCCGGCGCCAGCGCGCGCAACAGCTTTTCCAGCAGCATCGCCATCACCGGCGGCGGATTGTGCTGCAGCACGATCAGGCTGACCACCAGATCGAAACCGGACAAGGCGTCGAGGTCGCCGGGCTTGTCGATCGCGAGGAAATCGACATTGCCGACCTTCTCCTGGGCCGCACGTTCGCGCGCCAGCCGGATATGTGGCGGCGAGATATCGACCCCCAGCACGCTGTCCGCGCGGGTCGCGAGCGCGAGCGACAGACGGCCGACGCCGCAGCCGAAATCCAGCACCTTGCCCACGCGGTCGGCGGGCAGCCCCGCGCGTGCCAGCGGATTGAAGAAACGCGAAAGGTCGCCGAAGCCGCTCGCATAGAAGCGGTCGATATTCTCCGCGATGTTGGCAGAGACGAAATCCTCGCTGGTCAGCACTGACCAATGCGGCTCGGTTTCGCCGAACTTGCGCCATTCGCGCGCGATCCGCTCCATCATCGCACCGATTTCGGCGTCGCTCGCCTCGACCTGGACCGGAACCGACGTGACATCGGTGTAGCGCCCGATCCGGTACTCATCGCCATTCTTCGCGCGATATTCGTCGGAATTTAGGAAGATATGCCGCAGCGTCCTGGTATCCGGCGTCCCGGCATAATCCTGGATGATCGTCTCGCTCTCCGGCTCGCGGTCGAGCAGCAGGCGATAAGTCCAGCGAACGGCGTCGGGCCCGATGGCCATGAAATTCTCCCGCTTGGCAGCCACTTGGCGGCCTCGCAGGCCACCTAGCGGCATCGATCCGCATTTCAAAGGATGCAATCTGACCGAGCGCCCGCTAGGCAACGCCCCGGAACAACAAGCGAGCAGATGATGACCCACGACCGTACCGACCGTCTGATGGCCCGCGGCGCCGAATTTCTCGGCACGCGCTATGCGATCATGGCGGGCGCGATGTCATGGGTGAGCGAGCGCCACCTCGTCTCAGCCATTTCCAACGCGGGCGGCTTTGGCGTGATTGCTTGCGGCGCGATGACACCGGCTTTGCTCGACGCGGAGATCGCCGCGACCAAGACGCTCACCGCCAAGCCGTTCGGCGTCAACCTGATCACGATGCATCCCGATTTGTTCGAGCTGATCGATGTTTGCGCCAGGCACAATGTCGGCCACGTCGTGCTCGCGGGCGGCCTGCCGCCCGCAGGTTCGCTCGACCGGATCAAGGGATCGGGCGCCAAATTGCTGTGCTTCGCGCCCGCGCTCGCGCTCGCCAAGAAACTGATCCGCTCGGGCGTCGACGCGCTGGTGATCGAGGGCATGGAAGCCGGCGGCCATATCGGTCCGGTCTCGACCAGCGTGCTCGCGCAGGAAATGCTGCCCGAGATCGCTGACCAGCTGCCGGTCTTCATCGCGGGCGGGATCGGCCGCGGCGAATTGATCGCGGGCTATCTGGAGATGGGGGCGGCTGGCGTTCAGCTCGGCACGCGCTTCGTCTGCGCCAACGAGTGCATTGCGCATCCCAATTTCAAGAAGGCCTTCATCCGCGCTTCGGCGCGCGATGCGGTGGCCTCGGTCCAGATTGATCCGCGCCTTCCCGTGATTCCCGTGCGTGCGCTCAAGAATGCGGCGGGCGAACTCTTCACCGCCAAGCAGCGCGAGGTCGCTCAGTTGCTCGACGAGGGCAAGATCGAGATGATGGAGGCCCAGCTCCAGATCGAGCATTATTGGGCAGGCGCGCTCCGCCGCGCGGTGATCGAAGGGGACGTCGAACATGGTTCGGTGATGGCGGGCCAGTCGGTCGGCATGGTCACCAAGGAAGAACCCGTGACGGAGATCATCGCCAGCCTGCTCGACGAGGCCGAAGCCGCGCTCGCGCGGCGCTGACGAAGCCGTCATCCCGGCGAAGGCCGGGATCTCAGGAGGCCAGGGCGGTATTCCGGCCCCCCGAAGCCGGCGCCGCCAGGACGACGGCAGAGGGTCAAGCCGCGCTTCGTTTTCCCTGCACCAGCCGCCAGAGCGTCTGCACACCCTGCCAGGTCCAGATCACACCCACCGCCACGATCCCGATCTTGAGGCCGAGATTGACCGAGTTGGCCAGATCGGCAGCCTGCTGGGCTGGCATCGCAAGCGGCGTCACCACCGCCCAGGGCGGCCCGGCACGATAGAGGACTGCAACCAGCCCCAGCCCGACTAGGGTCGTGGCCACCGCCAGCGTGCCGCGCAGCAACCGCCAGCCGGGGCGGACCCAGTCGGCCAAATTCTGGACCAGCCGGACCGCGAGCAGCGCCAGGATGGGCCAATAAAGCTGCGCGAAGATTGGCGCGGGCTCCATTCGGAATTCGCTGTTGCCGCCGGTCCAGGGCAGATGGATCAGGCCGATCCACCACAGGATCGCGAGCACGTTGGCCGCGACCTCGAAGGCCGATTCCCACACGCTCTTTTGCTTGTCCTCGACCGCCGGCAATTGTTCGGGCGTCCATTTCCGCACATGCTCGGCCGGAAAGCCGGTCCGTTCCAGCACCGCGAAGATTACGGTGAGCACGCCGACATTGACCAGCAGCGACATCCACAGGCTGCCCCAAGTCTGGGCGAGGATCGCGAGCGGCTGCTCGTTACCGAACAGAAAGCGCGCGATGCCGGTGGCGATATCGACGCCGACGATCACCAGCACCACGATCCGCATCACGAACCAGTAGAAGGGATAGACATCGGGGCCGATCAGCCACTGCTGCTTGCGATATTGCGCCGCCACCACCAGCGGATGCCCGAAATCCTTGAGCATCGCCGCGGTCTCGTCGTTGGTCAGCGGCCGGTCGAGCGCGTCCTCGCGCTCCTCCTGCCGGGTGGCGAGCACGTCCCGCAATTCGGCGACGATGTCGTCGGCCTTGGCGACGGGCAGAGCGCGCCGCACCGCATGCAGATAGCGTTCCTGAAGATTGGCCATCGTCATTTCCCTTCGGTCAGGCGCAGGATCGAATCAGAGATCGCGTTCCATTCGCCCAGGAGTTGCGCGAGGATCGCCTCGCCATCGGCGGAGAGGCGGTAGAAGCGCTTGTTACGCTTCGCCTCTTCGCGCCATTCGCTGGTGAGCAGGCCTTGCGCCTCCAGCCGCCGCAACAGCGGGTAGAGCGCGCTTTCCTCGATCGGCAGTCCCGCATCCTCGAGGCTCTGCCGCAGCGTGTAGCCGTAGCGCTCCACGCGGAGCGCCCCCAGCACCGCCAGGATCAGCGAGCCGCGCCTGAGCTCGACCCTTAATTTCTCGAAAAGATCGTCCTCGATCGGCACTGCTATGCCTCGCATGGTGTGTGTTGCACACTGTATGTCATACAGTAACAGCCGATGCAAATAGTTTTTCCGCCGCATCGCGGAGGCAGTTTCGCACAAGGAGATATTGGTCCCTGCCGCTCGATCTGTTAGCCGTGCGGACAATGGCCACCGCTTCCGCCACGTCCGCCGCGCGCGAAATCCTGACGCGGTTGCACGACGTGATGGCGTCGCGCGCCAATGCACAGGGCAAGCTCGACCGTGTCGTCGACATCATCGCCGGTGCGCTCCACAGCGAGGTCTGCTCGATCTATTTGCTGCGCGACGGCGAGCTGGAGCTGTTCGCGACGCACGGCCTCAACAAGCAGGCAGTCCACGTCACCAAGCTCGCTTTGGGCGAAGGCCTTGTCGGCACGATCGCCGAGAAGAACGAGACGCTCAATCTCGACGAGGCGACCAGCCACCCCGATTTCGCCTACAAGCCCGAGACAGGTGAGGAATTGTTCCACAGCTTCGCGGGTGTGCCGATCGTGCGCGCCGAACGCGCGGTGGGCACGCTCGCGGTGCAACATGCGGATCCGCGCCGCTACGACGATGTCGAGATCGAGGCGCTGCAGACAGTTGCGATGGTGCTGGCCGAACTGATCGCGGGGGCAGGCCTGATCGACGAAGCCAGCGTCCGCGGCCCCGAGGCGCGCGACGCCAGCACCGCGCGGCTGACCGGCCTCAAGCTGGTTGACGGCATGGCCGCGGGTTACGCCGTCTTTCACCAGCCGCGCGTGGTGGTGGAACATACCGTCGCCGAGGATATCGAGTTCGAACGCCACCGCGTCTATTCGGCGTTCGACAAGATGCGCGATCAGATCGATCGCATGATGAGCCAGGCCGAATTCGGCGCGGCGGGCGAGCATCAGGACATTCTCGCGACCTACAAGATGTTCGCGTACGACGAAGGCTGGTCGCGCCGGATCAACGCCGCGATCGACTCCGGCCTGACCGCCGAGGCGGCGATCGAGCGCGTCCAGCAGCGCACGCGCATGCGCATGCGCGAGATCGACGATCCCTTGCTCGCCGACCGGATGCACGATCTGGAGGATCTCTCCAACCGGTTGCTGCGAATCGTCTCGGGCCAATTGGGCACTGCGGCGCAGATGGGCCTGCGCCAGGATTCGATCCTGATCGCGCGCAATCTCGGCCCGGCGGAACTGCTCGAATATGACCGCCGTCGGTTGAAGGGTGTGATCCTGCAGGAAGGCTCGCTTACCAGCCATGTCGTGATCGTGGCGCGCGCCATGGGCATTCCGGTGCTCGGTCGCGTGCGCGATGCGCGCCGCCAGATCGGCGATGGCGACCTTGTCCTGATCGACGCCAGCCAGGGCGTAGCCGTGGTCCGTCCCGCCACGAGCGTCGAGGAGGCATTCGACGCCAAGATGGCGCTAGGCCAGAAAAGGCGCGCCGAATTTGCGGCGATGCGCGACCTGCCGCCGATCACCAAGGACGGCACGCGCATCACGATGATGGTCAATGCCGGCATGCGCGACGACGTGGCGGCGATCGAGACGACCGGCGCGGACGGCATCGGCCTGTTCCGCACCGAGTTCGAATTCCTGGTTTCGGCGGAATTGCCCAAGCGCGAGCGCCAGCAGCGCCTCTATCGCGACGTGATGGAAGCGGCGGGCGACAAGCCGGTCATTTTCCGCACGGTCGATGTCGGCGGCGACAAGGTGCTGCCGTACATGACTGCCGACGCGGATGCGGCGGACGAGGAAAATCCGGCGATGGGCTGGCGCGCGTTGCGCCTCGCGCTCGATCGCGGTGCCTTGATGAAGGCACAGGCGAGCGCGCTGATCGCCGCCGCTGCGGGCCGCACGCTCCACGTCATGTTCCCGATGGTGTCCGAGCCATGGGAATTCGACGAAGCGCACGAACTGTTCGAGAAGCAGCGCGCCGCGACCGCCGCCAAGGGCAAGCAATTGCCCCTCGCGATCCGCTACGGAACGATGCTCGAGGTGCCGGCATTGGCCGAAAGCCTCGATATGCTGCTGCCCAAGCTCGATTTTCTGTCGATCGGCACCAACGACCTGACCCAGTTCCTGTTTGCAGCCGACCGTGCGCATCCCAAGTTGGCCGAACGTTACGACTGGCTCAGCCCCGCCATCCTGCGCTTCATCCGGCGCGTGGTCGAGCAATGCGACGCGGGGGGCGTCCCCGTCGGCGTCTGCGGCGAGATGGGTGGCAAGCCTCTGGAAGCAATGGCGTTGATCGGGATCGGGATCGAGCGGCTTTCGATCACGCCCGCCGCGATCGGCCCGGTCAAGGCGATGGTGCGTTCGATCGACCTTCCGGCTCTGCGCGACGCGATGACGCAACTGCTCGCCGCACCGCCCCGCGACATGCGCGCCGCGCTTCTGCAATGGTCCGAAGCGCACGCGGTGAGCATCGGCTAAAAAACGCCTTGTGATTTGACAGTTACACGCCACTGTGCACCAAGTGTCGAGGTGGGTCGTCACACCAGGCCGGGGATGATGGGTGAGCGGCGAAGACGAGACTTTCGAAGCGACTGGCGAGGCGCAACGTGTCGGCGAAAAGCTGCGCGCGGCGCGTGAGGCGCAGGGGCTGACGATCGACGAAATCGCCAACAGTACGCGCATTCCCAAGCGCCATCTGACCATGATCGAAAATGGCGGCTATGACGGCCTGCCTGCCCCCACATATAGCGCAGGCTTCATCAAGAGCTGGGCGCGCCGTCTTGGCCTCGACGGCCAGGCGCTGGCTGATCAATTCCGCGTCGAAATGGGCGGTATTCCGATCGAGACCACGCAGGCGCTGCCCTACGAACCCGCCGACCCCCGCCGTACCCCGCCTGCCGGCCTCGCCTTGCTCGCGTTGCTGGTCGCGGTCGTGGTCGGGCTCGGTTATCTTTACTGGCGCGGCACCGCCGAGGAGCCGAGCGAGGTCGCTGCCGCAGCGACTGATACGCCGCCGCCCGCCGCCCACCCGGCCGCCGCGCCGGTAGCGACCCAGCCTGGGCCCGCTGCAGCTACCGCGGCCGCCACGCCCCAGCCGACCGGCCCGGTCGTGGTCGGCGCGACGCAGGACGTGTGGATCAAGGTCTCGGACAGCGGCAAGACGCTCTTCATGAACGTCCTCCATCCGGGCGATCACTTCCAGGTGCCCGCCGATGCGGTCGCGCCGCTGATGACCACCGGACGCCCCGGCCACACCACCGTGATGGTCGGCGAGACGCCGATTCCGTCGGTCGGCGATCCGGACCGCGCCGCCAAGGACATATCGCTCAAGCCCGCCGACCTGCTCGCCCGCGTCGCGGCCCCGCCGCCCGCCGTGCAGCCGCCCGCGAATGCCACAACCCCGGTCGAGAATTCGGCCGGAAACTAACCGGCCTTCATCTGCGCGACAGGCGCTGTATGCTCTGCGCCGATCAAACGCGCCGTCGTTGACCCATTGGAGCAAGCATGACCCGTTTCCGCATCGCCCTCGCCGCCCTGCTCGCCACGGCGGCCCTGCCCGCTTTCGCCGCCGAGCCCGGCACGATCGACCAGCGCGTCGACCGGATCGAGAAGCAGTTGAAGGCGGTCCAGCGCAAGGTCTTCCCGGGCGGCGACGCCGCCTTCCAGGCGCCCGAAATCGCGCGTCCCGAGACGCAGGTGACGGTCGGCGTACCCGCCAGCACCCCGCTCAACGATCTGACCGCGCGCGTCGATGCGCTCGAAAAATCTGTCGCGCAGCTCACCGGCCAGGTCGAACAAGACGAGCACCGGCTGGACCTGCTCTCGCAGCAGTCGGCGCAGGACCGGCAGGAATTCGCCACCCGCCTGAAGACGCTCGAGGCCGCCGCCGCGCCGCCAGCGCCCACCGATACGCCCGCGTCCGCGCCCGACGATACCGCACCCGCAAACGGGCTGCCGCCCAAAGGCACCAAGCCCTTTACCACGGTGACGCCGGTCAAGACCTCACCCCCCGCCGCGCCGGGCAAAGCGCCACCGGCCAAGCCCGCAAAGTCGACCCCGACCATGGCTGACGACACGACCGCCGCCGACGATACCGCCGCGACCGGCCCCTCCACCGGCGATCCAGCCGAGGACGCCTATATGGCGGGCTATAAATTGTGGACGCAGAAGAAATATCCGCAGGCTGAAGCCGCGCTGGCGGCGGTCGCCAAGAAATATCCCAAGCACAAGCGCGCCAGCTATGCGCAGAACCTGCTCGGCCGCGCCTATCTCGACGACGGCCAGCCGGCACGTGCAGCCGAGGCCTTTGCCGCCAATTACACCACCAATCCGCATGGCGATCGCGCGCCCGAAAGCCTCTATTTCCTCGGCCAGTCGCTGATGCAGCTCAAGAAGCCGGTCGATGCCTGTCGCGTCTATGACGAGCTTGCGTCGGCTTATCCCGACAAGGTGACCGGCGCGCTCAAGGCCCGGGTCACCGCCGCGCGCGCCGACGCCAAGTGCAAGTGAGGCGATGGAGCCGCTTTCGGACGACCTGATCGCGCGCTTCCGCGCGGATTATGAGCGGCTCCTCGTCCCCACCGACGATCCGGATCATCGCGTCGCGCTGGCCGTCTCGGGCGGCCCGGACAGCATGGGGATGCTGGGACTGGCAGCCAGGACCTTTCCCGGACGGATCGTCGCCGCCACGGTAGATCATGGATTGCGCCCCGAATCCGCCGACGAGGCCGCGATGGTGGCGAAAGCCTGCGATCGGCTCGATGTTCCCCATGCCTCGCTCAGGATCGACGCCTCGCGGGACTCGACCGGCAACCTCCATGCCTGGGCGCGGCATGAACGATACAGATTGCTGTTCGGGTGGGCCGCCCGCGCGGATGCGCGGACGTTATGTACCGCGCATCATGCTGAGGATCAGGCGGAGACCTTCCTGATGCGTGCGGCGCGCGCTTCGGGTTTGGCGGGCCTGGCAGCGGTTCGGGAGCGGCGTGAGGTCGAGGTGCCGATTGGCGAGACTGGCATTGCCGATGTGCCGGACGACGGATACCGGATCGACGTTCCCGCAAAGCCCGTTTCCCTGCTACGCCCCCTGCTGCGCTGGCACCGACGAGACCTTGCTTCCGTGGCGGAAACGCTCCGTCTGCCGAGCATCGACGATCCAAGCAATCGCGATCCGCGGTTTGATCGTACGCGCTTCCGCGCCTGGCTTGCGGAAGCGCCGTGGATCGATCCGGTCCAGATTGGCCGGACGGCCGAAAATCTGGCCTCGTTGGAAGAAGACGTCAGTCAAGTCAGCGCCTGGCTTTGGCAGGCGCGTGCCCTCGAGGCCGAAAAGGGTGAGATCCGATTCGACGTGAGCGGTCTCCCGCGCGGCGTAACCCGCTACCTCGTCCGGATGGCGATCGACCACGTCCTGACGATGAACGGCATGCGGCCTGGGAACTGGAATCCCGCCAGTAATGTTGAATCATTGCTCGATGCGCTGGAGGCGGGAAGCGCCGCGACGCAGGCGGAGGTGCTGGCTTCGGCCAAGGGCGCCGTCTGGTATTTTAGAACGGCGCCGCCGCGTCGATCATTATGATGAAGGCTGTTCCATTGCCATTAACCTCTGCATGCCTATTTTATAGGTCTAGATGTTGGGAGCGTGATTCACGTCCTCTTGGACGATCAAGCTCCGCGAAAGGCTGACGCGCGCGATGAAGGACGACAAGGAGCCGCAGAGCGGCAACCCGCTAGTGAAGAACGCAGCCATCTGGCTGGGCGTGATCCTGGCGATCGTATTGTTTGTTTCCCTGTTCGAGGGGAGCAGCAAGAGCGGCGCGACCGAAAGCACCGCTTATTCCGACTTCCTGTCCGCGGTTGACGCGGGTTCGGTGCGCGAGGCGGATATTTCCGACGGCGTCATCACGGGCAAATATACCAACGGCTCGGCCTTCAAGACCTACGCCCCCAACGACCCGAACCTGATCACGACGCTCAAGGCCAAGGGCGTGACCTTCCGCGCTCGCCCGGGCGAGCAGGCCAGCTTGTGGCAGGTGATCCTGGTCAATTCGATGCCGTTCCTGATCCTGGTCGGGATCGGCTGGGTGATCATGCGCCAGATGCAGAAGAATGCGGGATCGGGCGCGATGGGCTTCGGCAAGAGCCGCGCGCGCATGCTGACCGAGAAGCAGGGCCGCGTCACCTTTGACGACGTGGCCGGCATCGACGAGGCGCGCGAGGAGCTGCAGGAGATCGTCGATTTCCTGAAGGATCCGTCCAGATTCGCCCGCCTCGGCGGCAAGATTCCGAAGGGCGCCTTGCTGGTCGGCTCGCCCGGCACCGGCAAGACCCTGCTCGCCCGCGCGATCGCGGGGGAGGCCAAGGTCCCCTTCTTCACCATTTCTGGCTCCGACTTCGTCGAGATGTTCGTGGGCGTCGGCGCGAGCCGCGTGCGCGACATGTTCGAGCAGGCCAAGAAATCCGCGCCGTGCATCGTCTTCATTGACGAAATCGACGCGGTCGGCCGCCATCGCGGCGCGGGCCTGGGCAACGGCAATGACGAGCGCGAGCAGACGCTGAACCAGCTGCTGGTCGAGATGGACGGTTTCGAGGCCAATGAAGGCATCATTATCGTCGCCGCAACCAACCGCCCCGACGTGCTCGATCCCGCGCTTCTTCGTCCGGGCCGCTTCGACCGTCAGGTGGTGGTGCCTCGCCCGGACATTGAGGGCCGCGAAAAGATCCTCGCCGTCCACACCAAGAAGCTGCCGTTGGCGCCCGACGTCGATACGCGCACGATCGCGCGCGGCACGCCCGGTTTCTCGGGCGCAGACCTCGCCAATCTCGCCAACGAGGCCGCTCTGCTGGCCGCGCGCAAGGGCAAGCGCCTGATCGCGATGCGCGAGTTCGAAGAGGCCAAGGACAAGGTCATGATGGGCGCCGAGCGCAAATCCATGGTCATGACCGAGGACGAGAAGAAGGCGACTGCCTATCATGAGGCGGGTCACGCGCTCGTCTCGCTGCATGTCCCGGGCTGCGACCCGCTCCACAAGGTGACGATCATCCCACGCGGTCGCGCGCTGGGCGTGACGTGGAACCTGCCCGAGCGCGACCGTTATTCGATGACGATGAAGCAGATGAAGGCGCGCCTCGCGCTCTGCTTCGGCGGGCGTATCGCGGAACAGCTGATCTACGGCCTGGACGAGCTCAATACGGGCGCGTCGAACGACATCCAGCAGGCGACCGACATGGCCCGTTCGATGGTCATGGAATATGGCATGAGCGATAAGCTCGGCTGGCTGCGCTACCGCGACAATCAGGACGAGGTGTTCCTCGGCCATTCCGTGTCGCGCAACCAGCATATGTCCGAAGAGACCGCGCGCCTGATCGACAGCGAAATCCGCCGTCTGGTCGAGGAGGGCGAGGGCAAGGCTCGCGAGGTTCTGACCGAGAATCTGGACGAACTGCATCGCCTGGCGACGGCCCTACTCGAATATGAAACGCTGACCGGCGACGAAGCCAAGCGCGCGATCGCGGGCGAGGATATCGGCCGCGAGGACCCCTCCTCGAAGGCACCGCGCAAGCTCGCCGCGGGCGGTTCCTCGATCCCCAAGAGCCGCCGCGGCAGCAATTGGGGCGAGCCTTCGCCCGCCGGCGCCTGAACGGTCCGAACAAACCAACAGAAGGGGCGGCTCTCGGGCCGCCCTTTTTGTTTGGCGCGCGTTCCGTGCATAAGGGCTGTCCAATCGAAGGAGAGCACGATGCAAACGGCCCGAACCGCACTGATCGGGGCAGCGCTTCTCGGCCTGACCGGCTGTCACAAGATACAGGGTGGTGCCTGGGGCAGCGACGGACCGCACTATGGCCGTTACGCGGGCATCGGCCTGTTCGAACCGGGCAAGATCTGGGCCCATTTGCAAGGTGACGTGACGAAGGATCCGGCTGCGGCCAAGCCCGCAGATGACGATGTTCTAATCGTGGTCGTCGACAGCGATACCGGCGAGGTTCGCGAGTGCGGCAACTATTCCGGCCGGTGCGTGAGCATGAATCCCTGGACCAAGGCCGTTGGCCCGCAGCTTCACATGCCGGTCAAGGTCGATGCGCACGCCGCTGACTTGGCCAGTACGACCGAGAACGCGACCATGACCGACATGGATAACAGCAACGACGCGGAGCCGGCCAAACCGGCTTCCAGCAAGAGCCACTAGCGCAACAGGAAGCCTGCGGTCAGGCAGGCCAGCACCAACGCTACCAGGCTGGCGATCAGGATCGTCAGCAGCGGCTTCGGTCCCGACTGGAGCAGGGTCTGCATTGGCGATCGGATACCGGTCGCGGTCACCGCACAGACCAGCAACCCGGTCGCGAGCGCGGTCGCGCCGTCGCCGACCTGGGCGGGCACCACACCGGTCGAGTTGATTGCGGCAAGGATGAAAAAGCCCGCCACGAACCAGGGCAGCTTGAGCGGATTGGCGCGCTTGCCTTCCTCGCCCGGAAAGAAATAGCTGGTCGCCGCGAGCGCCGGCGCGAGCAGGGCGACGCGGGTCAGCTTGACGATCGCGGCATTCTGGCCTGCCGCCTGGCTGAAGCTGTAGCCCGCGCCCAGCGACTGGGCGACATCGTGGATCGCGGCACCCAGCACGAAGCCCGCCTGTCGATCATCAAAGCCGAGATGGTGACAAAGGATCGGATAGAGGACCATTGTCGCAGCACTCATCGCCGAGATGCCGACCAGCACCAAGGCGAGCTGCGCCTGGTTGATCCTTTTCTCGCCCAGCACGGTCGCGAGCGCCATCGCCGCCGAGGCGCCGCAGATCGCGACCGCGCCGCCCGCCAGCGCGCCGAAGGCTGCGCCGAAGCCGAACTTGCGCGAGGCGAGCACGCCGCTGCCCATCGCCGCCGCGACGATCACCAGGATGGCGAGCAGGGCGACCCAGCCGAGCCCGGCGATCTGCGCCAATGTGACGCGCGCGCCGACCAGCACGATGCCGACACGCAGCAAGGTACGCGAGGCGAAAGCGAGCCCGGGGAGCAGGCGCTTGTCCCCGCTCAGGAAGTTGAGCGCCAATCCGACCAGCAAGGCCATCAAGGTCAGCGGCGCATGATAATGTTCGGCGAGATAGGCCGAGGCGAGGCTGGCGAGCACCGCCACGAGCAGGCCTGGCGCATAGTCACGGTAGCGGACCTTTGGCGCAGGCTCGATATCGCCATAGAGATCGGCGGCAGCGGGCAGGCTATCGCTGTAAAATCGCATGCAGGCCTGTTAGCGCCTGTCGGGCAGCGAGGGGAAGACGATTGGCGAAGCGTCAGACCAGGCAGACCGAATCGGTGGCACGTCCGGGCTGGACGCTGGTCACCTGTATCCTCGCCTCAAGTCTTGCCTTCATCGATGGATCGGTGGTCAATGTCGCCTTGCCGGCGATCGGGCATAGCCTGCGCGCAGGCGCATCCGACCTGCAATGGACGATGAACGCCTACACGTTGCCGCTCTCGGCCTTGCTGCTGATGGGCGGGGCGGCGGGCGACCATCTCGGGCGACGCCGCTTGCTCAATGTCGGCGTCTTTTTGTTCCTGGTCGCCTCGGTCGGCTGCGCGCTCGCGCCCGGCATAAGCTGGCTGCTGGCCGCACGCGCGTTGCAGGGCCTGGGCGCGGCAATCCTGCTGCCCAACAGCCTCGCTATATTGAGCCACACCTTCACCGGCCCCGCCAAGGGCCGCGCGGTCGGCACCTGGGCCTCGGTCAGCGCGATCTCGGCCGCAATCGGCCCACCCCTCGGCGGTTGGCTGATCAACAATGTCGGCTGGCGCGCGATCTTCTACATCAACCTGCCCTTCGGCGCGGCCGCGATCCTGATCGCCTTACTGGCGGTCAGGGAAAACGGCGAGGGGCAGCGCGCGCTCGACTGGCGCGGCGCCGCACTCGCCACGCTCGCCTTGTTCGGGCTGACCTGGGCGCTGACCTTCTGGTCGAGC
>Ga0207705_10001725_pt1 | contig 17327 bp, 12 predicted proteins | sample KBSC13metaG_FD_184314 | JGI IMG/M metagenome (GOLD analysis project Ga0207705, IMG submission 184314) | Corn rhizosphere microbial communities from Kellogg Biological Station, Michigan, USA - KBS C1-3 metaG (SPAdes) (version 2) | ecosystem: Host-associated > Plants > Roots > Rhizosphere > Soil ...
CTGCGCGCAGCACTACGTCGGCGACATTGGGCTGATGGGCGTCAAGGTCGGCGGCGAGGAGGGTTACCAGGTCGTCATCGGCGGCGGCTCGGATAGCGACCAGGGCATCGCCCGCGAACTGATTCCGGCGATCCGATTCAACGATCTTCCGCCGGTCATGGAGCGGGTCTTCCATGCTTACACTACGCAACGCCGCGCGGAGGAATCCTTCCTCAGCTTCACGCGGCGGCACTCCATTGCCGAACTTCAGTCCTTCTGCGCAATCAAGGAGCTTGTATGACGACACAGACCGCCAATCTTTCGACGCTCGTGCCTTACATCCCCGACAATGCGCCCTTCAATGACGACCAGCGTGCGTGGCTCAACGGCTTCCTCGCGGGCATCTTCTCCTCGGCGCAGCCTGCGGTCGTCGCCGAGGCTCCGCTCTCGCTGAAGATCGCAGTTCTCTATGCCTCGCAGTCCGGGACCTCGGAAGGACTCGCTCGCAAGGTCGCGAAAGAACTTAAGTCCAAGGGCCACATCGCCTCGCTGATCTCGCTCGAAGGCTACACGCCCGCCGCGCTCGCCGAAGAACGCTACGCCATCCTCATCGCCAGCACCTATGGCGACGGGGATGCGCCCGATGCGGTGAAGCCCTTCTACGAGAAGCTCTGCGTCGAGCACTTCCCTCGCTATCAGGATCTCTCCTACGCGGTGCTCGCTCTCGGCGACTCGCACTACGAACACTTCTGCAAGTTCGGCATCGACCTCGATCACAAACTGGACTCGCTCGGCGCCGTGCGTCTGTGCGAGCGCATCGATTGCGATGTCGATCTCGACGAGGGTTTCACAGGCTGGAAGCAGAACCTCTACGCACGGCTGGAATCCATCGTCTCCACGCGGCCTCCGAAGAACACTGCGCCGCCTTCTTCCAAGATGGCTACGCCTTCAGTCAAGTCCATCGCAGCTGAAAGCAGCACATCTACCTACACGCGTGACAATCCATTTCTTGCGCCGCTTGTGGACAAGCGCCCGCTCACCCGCGAGGTTTCGAGCAAGCTCACCCTTCACATGGCTTTCTCGATCGCCGATTCGAGCCTGAAGTACGAGGCCGGAGATGCCTGCGGCGTTGTTCCCGAGAACGATCGCCAGCTTGTCGATGACATCATCACCATGCTGAACTTCAGTCCCCAGGCTCCGGTGCAGCTCCCTAAATCCGGGGCGACCACGCTCGTCGACGCTCTCACCAACCATCTCCAGATCACACGCCTCACCCGCAGGATGATCGAGGCCTACGCCACCATCGGCGGCTGCAAGCCTCTGTTCGGCCTGCTGATTCCCGAGCAGCAGGCGCATCTCGAAAAATATACCTATGACCGCGGACTGATCGATCTGCTTCACGACTATCCCGGCGTGCTGCATGATCCCGCCGACCTGGTCGCGATGCTGCCCAAGCTCACGCCGCGCCTCTACTCCATCTCGTCGAGCCCTTATGCGCATGCAGGGGAGATTCACACGACCGTCGCTGTCGTCCGCTATCGCGCACACAACCGCGAGCGGGGCGGCGTCTGCTCCACCCTGCTCGCCGACCGCACCAATACAGGCGAACGGCGACCCATCTATATTCAGCCGAACAAGAAGTTCCGCCTGCCCCGACAAAACGACGCGCCCATCATCATGATCGGCCCCGGCACCGGCATCGCGCCCTTCCGCGCGTTTTTACACCAGCGCCGCGCACTCTCGGCCACGGGAAAGAACTGGCTCTTCTTCGGCGAGCGCAGCGCGGCCACTGACTTTCTTTACCGCGACGAGCTTGAATCCATGCTGAAGGATAAGCACCTCAGCCGCCTCGATCTCGCCTTCTCGCGCGACCAGGAGCACAAGGTCTACGTGCAGGACAGGATGCTCGAGCAGGCGCCGCTGTTCTGGTCATGGCTGCAGGATGGAGCCAGCATCTATGTCTGCGGCGACGCCGCGCGCATGGCCAAGGACGTCGACGCCACGCTTCACGCCATCGTAGAAAAGCAGGGCCGCCTCGACGCGGAAGCCGCAACCGAATACGTCCAGATGTTGAAGGACGACCACCGCTATCACCGCGACGTGTACTAGAGAAACCCATATTATGTCTCCCATTCCCTCAGCGGCTAAAGCCGCATGGATGGCAAGTCACATACGGCATGGCTGAAGCCGTGCCCTTAACAGAACCGGTCAATCAGAGGTTATCCAGCTCTGAACAAAGACCGTACATCACCTCGACGAAAGGAGGGCATCCGTGTCTCTACCCCTGCAGGAACTCGCAGAGTCGGCCACCGCCGAGTCCATCGTGCGCATGACCTTCGCAGACCTTGGTCAGCCCTCCGCGCCCGCGGCAACAGTTGTCACGTCGCTGATTCCTGCGCGCGCGCTCGAAGCCGGAGAGCAGTACCGCTTCCACTTCGACATGACCAAGTGCATCGGCTGCCGCTCCTGCGAGATTGCGTGCAACGAGCAGAACGGCAACCCCGCCGACATTCATTGGCGCCGTGTCGGCGAGATTGAAGGCGGCAGCTATCCCGACACGTTGCGGCACTATCTCTCGATGGGCTGCAACCACTGCCTCGACGCCGAGTGTGTCAAAGGCTGCCCGGTGGATGCCTACACCAAAGACCCCGTCACCGGAATTGTTCTCCACTCCGCCGACGCCTGCATCGGTTGCCAGTACTGCGTGTGGAACTGCCCCTACTCGGTTCCGCAGTTCAATGCCGAGCGTGGAGTCGTCGGCAAGTGCGACATGTGCCACGGCCGCCTTACCGACGGGCGCGAGCCAGCGTGCGTCAACTCCTGCCCCGAGGCCGCCATCGAGATCGAGATCGTCAATACTGCAGCGTGGCGCGTGGACTACGCTGCCGCAGAATCTCCCGGCATGCCCGCCGCCGGCCACACCATCTCAACCACGCGTATTACCCTTCCGCCGAACAGCACTGCAAAACTTGAGCGCGTGGACACCGGGCGCATCCAGCCGGAGCACGCTCATCTGTCGCTCGTCTTTATGACGACGCTGATCCAGTCCGTCACCGGCTCGCTGCTCTTCGCGCTGTTCTTTGACGGTGTGCAACCGATGCTGCTGACTCTACTCTTGGTCATCACCAGCATCGCGCTCAATATCTCCGTCTTCCACCTGGGTCGCCCGGCCTACGCCTGGCGAGCGATGAAGATGTGGCGCCGCTCGTGGCTCAGCCGTGAAGTCCTACTCTTCGGTCTTTTTTTCGCTGCCGTCGCGGCATTCACGCTTGCCACATGGCTGCAACATCTCAGACTGATCGTGCTTGCACCTTCACTACTCGCGGCTATCGGTTGGATGACCGTCGTGCTCGGCGTCGCCGGTACGATTGCCAGCGCGTATATCTATCTCGTTCCCGCCCGCCCGGCGTGGAACATGGCGCATACTCCCATCGACTTCGTTCTCAGCGGGCTGCTCATCGGATCGACGCTGCCTGTTACGCTCAACTCGATCGCCGCTACCCTCAGCCGCCTCGCGCTGTTGCAACCGCTTCATCTCGCGGCGACGGCGAGGTATCCGCATTGGCTGCCGGGTCTCGCCGCCGCTGCATGGGTCGCCAATCAGACTGTCCGGCTCGTTCGCCTTCATCATTCAAGACTCTTTGAAGACCGCGCTGCCGCTGCGCTGATGAACACGCAGGATCTTCGCCCTGCTGTCATTGCCTCCTTTGCTCTGCCCGCCGCCGCCGGGTTGCTACCCTTATGCGGGGCGTTTCCCTTCGCCACGCTCGCCGCCTTCGCCGCGGTCATCCTTGCCCGCTATCTCTTCTTCGTCTCCGTGGTTCCGCTCAACATGGCCCTTACCTTCGCTCGCGGAGGAGCGCACTGATCATGTGGACACGCATCCGCCGAGCTCTCGGCATCGACACCCGCCAATCCGAGTACACCTTCGAGCACGATCCGCGCTTCGGCCACATCGCCGCGACGCGCGTCGCTGAGCGCTGGGTGAAGACAACATGCGGCTACTGCTCGGTCGGCTGCGGCATGCTGGTGGGCGTCAAGGACAACAAGGCCGTCACCGTACGCGGCAATCCCGATCATCCCGTCAATCGCGGCAAGCTCTGCCCCAAGGGTCTAAGCGAACACCACACTCTCGACGCTCCTGGCCGCGCCAAGCAACCGCTGCTCCGCAAAGGCGGCAAGCTCGTTCCCGTCTCGTGGGACGAAGCCCTTACCGTGATGATTGAGAAGATCTCGGTCGTCCAGAGAAGATACGGCAACGATGCGCTAGGCGTCATCAGCACCGGGCAGCTTGTCACCGAAGAGTTCTACACGCTGGGCAAGCTGGTTCAGCTTGGCTTCGGCAGCCGCAACTACGACGGCAACACAACGCTGTGCATGGCCTCCGCCGTCTCGGGCTACAAACTCAGCTTCGGCAGCGACGGGCCGCCCGGCTCTTACGCCGACATGGAGACCGCCGACCTGATTCTGCTGATCGGCGCGAACATCGCCGACAACCATCCGATCCTCTGTCAGCGTCTCGAACGCAATCGCATCAACAATCCCAACTCTACCGTCATCGTCGTCGATCCGCGCGTGACCAAGACCGCCATGATGGCGGACATTCATCTTCCCATCAAGCCGCGCGGCGATATTGCCTTGCTCAACGGCATCGCGCATCTTCTCATTCGCGACGGGCACATCGACCGTAACTATATAGACCAGCACACGACCGGCTTTGCGGAGTTCGCCGCCTTCGTTGAGGAGTTCACGCCCGAGCATGTTGCCCGAGTCACCGGCCTCAGCGAAGAGACTATCGTCAACACTGCCTATCTCTATGGCAAGGCGAAAGCTGCTTTCATCGGCTGGACGATGGGCGTCAACCACTCCACGCAGGGTGCGGCTACGGTTACCGCGATCAACAATCTTTCGCTCATCACCGGCAACATTGGCCGCGCCGGAGCTGCGCCCTTCTCCATCACTGGCCAGTGCAACGCCATGGGCAGCCGCGAGAGCAGCTTTACCTCGGCTCTGCCCGGCTACCGCAAATTCGAGAAGCCGCAGGACCGGGAAGACCTCGCACGCATCTGGAATATCGACGCCAGCCGCATTCCCACGGCTCGCGGCCTCGCCTACCCCGATATCATTGAGGCCGCGGTCGATGGCAAGGTGAAGGCGCTGTGGTTCATCGCCACCAACCCCGTCGTCTCATTTCCCAACTATTCCGTGCTGGTGCAGGCGTTGCGCAGTGTCGATTTTCTTGTTGTGCAGGATGGCTTTCATCCCACGCCTACCAGCGAGTTCGCGCACCTTGTCCTTCCCGCTGCCATCTGGGGAGAGAAAGAAGGAACCTATACCAACTCCGAGCGCCGCGTCAGCAAGGTTAACCCCGTGGTCACGCCGCCGGGCGAGGCACGCGCTGACTTCGACATCTTTCTCGCGCTTGCAGAAAAGCTAGGTGTGCGGGAGGAGTTATATCCGGGTTGGCAATCGACGCACGACGCATTCAAGGAGTGGCAGAGCGTCTCCGAGGGCCGCATGTGCGATTACAGCGGCTTCACCTGGCAGCAGCTTGAAGACGAAGGCGGCGCGCAGTGGGGCGGCGATCGGCTCTACGCCGACGGTGTCTTCCCTACGGCCACTGGGAAGGCCATGCTGTACAGCGTTCCCTGCCTGCCCTTCGTCGAGCAGCCCAATGAAGAGTACGACCTGATCTTCAACACAGGCCGCACCGTTGAGCACTGGCACACCCGCACCAAGACGGCAGAGGTCAAGATGCTCGACAACATGGTGCCGAACGCGTGGCTGGAGATGAATCCCGTCGACGCGGACAGGCTGGAACTTCGTCCGCATGACCGCGTCAACGTTGTCTCGCGCCGCAGCACGGTGAGAGACATCGAGCTGAGGATCACCGGCATCGTCGCGCCGGGACAGGTCTTTATGCCCTTCCACTTCGCCGAGACCAACTCCAACCTGGTCACGCTGGGAGCCTTCGATCCTATCTCGCGCGAACCCAACTTTAAACAGTGCGCTGTCCGAGTCGAGAAGTTCTCCCGAACCCTGACCTGATCCACAACTCAACACACAGAGGAGCTGCCATGGCAAATCTCAAGACGTTCATGAAGTCCGGACATCCGCCTACTCTGCTTGCCGCCTTTCTCTATTTTGACTTCAGCTTCGCGGTCTGGGTGCTGAACGGGGCGATGGGTCCGTTCATCTCGGAGCAGTTCCATCTGTCGCAGGGACAGATCGGGCTCATGGTTTCGGTTCCAACGCTTGCCGGCGCATTCATGCGCTTTCCGCTCGGCGTCGTCTCGCAGTATATCGGCAGGAAAAACGCGGCCATCGTCGAGATGTCGGCCATCGTCTTCGCTCTGCTCTACGGCTTCTTTTTCGTCAGAACCTTCCATGACGTTCTCGCGATGGGAGTTCTGCTGGGCATCGCGGGGGCCAGCTTCGGAGTTGCGCTCTCGCTCGGTTCGGGCTGGTTTCCGAAGCAGTACAAGGGTCTTGCCATGGGCATCGCCGGAGCGGGCAACAGCGGCACGGCGGTGGCGGCGCTCTTCGCTCCCCGCCTCGCCACGCATTACGGCTGGCAGCATGTCTACGGTTTTGCCGCGGGGATGATGCTGCTGCCGCTGATCGTCATGATCGTCTTCGCCAAAGAGCCGCCGGACATCGAGCACCAGAGCCTCGGTGAGCATTTGAAGTGCCTGTGGGAGAAGGACGGCTGGGCCTTCAATCTCGTGTACATCATCACCTTCGGAGGCTTCATCGGGCTGGCCACGTTTCTGCCGTCGTTCTTCGTGAAGCAGTTTCATGTCAGCAAGATCGAAGCCGGGAGCCTCACCGTTCTGGCGACGCTGACCGGCAGCGCGACTCGCGTTCTCGGCGGCTGGTTTGCCGACCGCATCGGCGGCATCACGACGCTGTCGGTCGTCTTCCTTGTTGTTATTGCCGGACTTTTCGGGTTGGTTGCGGCACCGTCGCTTGTGGTCACGACAATCCTCTTCATGCTCTGCTTCGCGGCGCTGGGCGCAGGCAATGGAGCGACCTTCCAGTTGGTGCCGCTGCGCTGGCCGGTGACGACGGCGGTGGCGGGCGGCATGATCGGCGAGATCGGCGCTCTCGGCGGCGGCATTCTGCCCAACCTGCTCGGCCAGTCCAAGCAGCACACCGGCTCTTACTCGGCGGGCTTTATCGCTTATGCCGCGCTGGCGCTGCTGGTTCTGATGCTGCTGCGCGTCGTCTCCCGGCGATGGGTGAAGACCTGGGTGGGCGCAGGTGGGCGCGCGCTGCTATCGGAACGTTATGCAGAGGATGCGGTGGAGAGTTTGACGTAGGATTTTTTGGGGCATGTAAGGGTAAAGGCAAAGACGAAATACAGGGGTCTCTCCACTGCGCGGTGAACGGTAAAGCCGTTCACCGCTCCGGTCGAGATGACGTTTGTGTTGGTCCAGATGACATTTTGCTCTGGTCGAGATGACGTTTGCACTAATCGAGATGACGTTCGCTTTGGTTGAGATGACGTTTGCTTTGGGGATGTAGAGTTTGAGAGGTCTGTATGTGGCGGGGAAAGGATGGGTGTGTAATAGTTCAGGGCATCGAACGTCTGCACATTTGAAGCGAGGAATCAATGCCGACCCAGGAACAGCAACTCTCTATGAAGACGGTGACCGATCCCGTCTGCGGCATGAAGGTGGTGCCGGAAGAGGCCAAATGGAAGACGGAGCATGCGGGCAGGACGTGGTATTTCTGCGGGCAGTCGTGCCTGAAGAAGTTCGAGGCGGAGCCGCAGAAGTATGACGGATCACAGAGTGCAGCCCCAAAGCCGGCGGTTGCCTCGGCGGGAGGCGAGTACACCTGCCCGATGCATCCGGAGATTCGGCAGAACGGCCCCGGCAGTTGCCCTATCTGCGGCATGGCGCTGGAGCCGGTCGATGTAACCAGCGACGCGCCCAATCACGAGTTGCAGGACATGACGCTGCGGTTCTGGATCGGGGCCGCGCTGACGCTTCCGCTGTTGGCGATCATGGTCTCGCACCTGATGCCGGGCCGTCCGCTGCAACGCATTCTCGACCATGGGCCGGGCTGGCTGGAGTTTGCCCTGGCGACGCCGGTGGTGCTGTGGGCGGGATGGCCGTTCTTCGAGCGGGCGTGGGCATCGATCATCCATCGCAGCCTTAATATGTTTACGCTGATCGCGATCGGCACGGGTGCGGCTTATCTCTATAGTCTGGTTGCCGTGCTCGCGCCGCAGTTGTTTCCAGCTTCTTTTCGCGATGCGTCGGGCAGCCTCGGGCTGTACTTCGAGGCAGCGGCGGTGATTATCGTGCTGGTGCTGCTGGGACAGGTGCTTGAGCTGCGCGCTCGCAGCATGACCGGGAGCGCTATACGGGCGCTGTTGGAACTGGCTCCGAAGACCGCCCGGCGCATCTCCAGCGACGGGACGGAGGCGGATGTCGCGTTGGGTGAGATCCATGTGGGTGATCGCATCCGCGTGCGTCCGGGCGAGAAGGTGGCGACGGACGGCACGGTTCTCGAAGGTCGAAGCTCGGTCGATGAGGCGATGGTGACGGGCGAGCCGATGCCGGTGGAAAAGGGTGCCGGAGCCTGGGTGACGGGCGGCACGATCAATGGGACGGGCAGTCTTGTCTTCCGGGCCGAGCGTGTGGGGGCGGATACGCTGCTGGCTCAGATCGTGAAGATGGTCAGCGAGGCGCAGCGGACCAGGGCCCCGATCCAGAGGCTCGCGGACAAGATTGCGTCCTACTTTGTACCGGCGGTGCTGGCAGTGGCGGGGATTACGTTTCTGGCGTGGGCGTTCGTCGGCCCCGAACCGCGTTTTGCCCATGCGCTGGTGAACGCGGTGGCGGTGCTGATTATTGCCTGCCCGTGCGCGCTGGGGCTAGCGACGCCGATGTCGATCATGGTAGGGACCGGGCGCGGAGCGCACGAGGGCATCCTGATCAAGGATGCGGAGACGCTGGAGACCTTTGAGAAGGTCGATACGCTGGTGGTGGACAAGACGGGTACGCTAACGGTGGGCAAACCGCGATTGACGGCGGTGGTTGTGGCTGAGGGCTTCGACGAGAGGCAACTGCTCGGCGATATCGCCAGCGTGGAGAAGGCGAGCGAGCATCCGCTGGCTTCGGCCATTCTCGCCGGGGCCGCGGAGAGAGGGATTGAGTTGGCGGCGGTTACGGACTTTCAATCGGTGACCGGGCATGGAGTATCGGGGATTGTTGCGGGCAGGCGGATCGGGGTGGGCAATCGCGCCATGATGGATGCTTTGGGAGCAAAGGATGGCGCGTTGCAGGCGCAGGCCGACGCGATGCGCGCAGAGGGACAGACGGTGATGCTGGTGGCGAGCGACGGTCGACTGGCCGGGCTAGTCGCGGTCGCGGACCCGGTGAAGGAATCGGCGCTCGAAGCGATTCGGCAGTTGAAGAAAGATGGCATCCGGGTAGTGATGGTGACGGGCGACAACCCCACAACGGCGGCGGCGGTCGCGGCGAAGTTCGGCATCGAGTATGAGGCTGATGTGCTGCCCAATAAGAAAGCCGAGGCGGTGAAGAAGATGCAGGCCGAGGGGAAGATTGTGGCGATGGCTGGGGATGGGATCAACGACGCTCCGGCACTGGCGCAGGCTAATGTCGGCATTGCCATGGGGACGGGGACGGATGTGGCCATCGCTGCCGGTGGGATTACGCTGGTCAGCAGCGATCTGCGCGGCATCGTGAAGGCGAGGCATCTGAGTCAACGCACGATGGGGAACATCCGGCAGAATCTTTTCTTCGCGTTTATCTACAACACGGTGGGAGTGCCGGTGGCGGCGGGGATTCTGTATCCGGCGTTCGGTCTGCTGCTGAGCCCGATGATCGCGGCGGCGGCGATGAGTCTGAGTTCGGTTTCTGTGATTGCCAATTCGCTGCGGCTGCGGAGCGCGAGGCTTTAGGGGTTGGACTACAAACGATGCGATCCGGCGGGAGAGGAAGCGTGTGGTTTTTACAGGTCATTTGAGACTCTGCCGTCAGATGACAGGCAAATACAGGGGTCTCTCCACTACGCAACGCACGATGAGACTGTGCGCTGCTCCGGTCGAGATGACGTTTTATGAAATGGATTTGACAGTCGGGCTGCGACTTCGCTAAAACGTTTTATCCTGATATTTCGCTACAATGGCTCGTTCCCGATGAGTGACCTTTTCCGGTCGTGGGCTGGAGCGTTCGTGTGCGGGTAGCTGGCGGCAGAAAACCAACGAAGGTGAGATTAAAAGATATGCAGTCGCTGTCGAACGAAGGTATGGTTCCATCGTGCTTCAAAAAAGTTCTGCTGGCAGCGTGCGGCGCGTTGGCCCTGACCGTGATCGCCGGCGGCGTGCTGCAGGCGCAGGAGAAGATGGAGCTGAGCCGCGCCGAGGCGACAGTCGTGGTGGAACCGTATGCGCCGAACATTGTGCGGGTGACACTGAGTCTGCGCAAGGCCGATGCGGAGCGAGGGCCGGGGTATGGCATTGTGGCTCATCCGGCGTCGAGCGGATGGACGCGGCAGAGCGGAGAGAGCGGCGACGTTTTCAAATCGTCGCGCATGGTGGTAACGGTGAGCCCTTACCGGCACTACACGCCGACCGGGACATCGGCGGATATTGCAAAGTTCTTCAATGGGTCGACTCCGGGGGTGGGGATCTCGATCAGGACGCCGGAGGGAAAGCAGCTTCTCGACATGCAGGGATGGCAGATGTCGGTGCCGAACCATAAGGACGGGAACGCGGATATCCTGTACGACCGCAGGCCGACCGATGCGCCGTTCTTCCAGGTGGGAGCTTCGTTCCACTCTCCGAAGGACGAGCACTACTATGGGTTGGGGCAGAATCAGGAAGGGTATATGGACCGGCGAGGGCACGTTGTCCGCTGCGCGCATGACTATAACGCGCCTGCCGGGCAGAGCGTATGCGTTCCCTTTGTGGTTACAAATTATGGATACGGCCTGATGTGGGACAATCCTTCGCGGACGACGGTAGCGTTCGGGTTTAACGACCAGACGCGCTGGACCTCGGACGTGGGGCAGAGGGTTTCGTTTTTCGTGATTGCCGGAAAGACCTATGACGAGATCTATGAGGGCTACAGGCTGTTGACCGGATCGACCCCGATGCTGCCGAAGTCGGCTTACGGATATATCCAGTGCAAGCAGCGGTACACGTCGCAGCAGGAGGTGCTGGACGTGGCCAAGGGCTATCGCGACCGTCATCTTCCGGCGGACGTGATGGTGGTGGACTGGTTCTACTACACGAAGATGGGCCAGATGGACATGGACCCGGTGAAGTGGCCTGATCCGGCGGAGATGAACCGGCAGCTTCATGCGATGGGATTTCACAGCATGATCAGCGTTTGGCCGCGCTTCGTGAAGGGCTCGCGGTTCTATGACATGATTCTGAAGAACGGCTGGTTCATGCACCTGGCTGATGGGACGCCGACGAACGGGCTACCGTATGACCGCGCGGGATCGGACATCGACACAACGAATCCGGCAGCGGCGAAGTGGTACTGGGGCACGGTGCGCGACAACTTCGTGAAGAAGGGCTTCGATTCGTTCTGGGCCGACGAGACGGAGCCGGACCTGCCTCCGAATGGAAGCTACTTTCACGTGGGGCCGGGGACGGAGTTCTTCAATATCTATCCACTGTTTCATACCGCTGCTTTTTATAATGGCTTTCGCGGCGATCTGAAGACGCGGGCGCTGATCCTGGCGCGCGATGCCTACCTGGGAGCGCAGCATAACGGCGCGATCTTCTGGTCGTCGGACATTGCGCCGAACTGGGATACGCTGAAGCGGCAGGTGCCGACGGGGATCAATTTTGTGGCGTCGGGAATGCCGTACTGGAGCACTGACATTGGAGGGTGGCAGTATCTGCCGGGGGTGCATAAGCCGGAACATCCGCCACTGCTCGATCCGTCGGATGCGCGGGACAATGTCGGGCACTACGACGACTATCCGGAGCTTTATACGCGGTGGTTCGAGTATGGCGTGTTTCAGCCGAACTTCCGCAGTCATGGGAGTCGGAAGCACAACGAAGTGTGGTCGTACGGCAAGCAGGCCGAACCGATTCTGGAGAAGTATCTGCGGCTGCGCTATGAGCTGATGCCCTACATCTATTCGCTGGGGTACATGACGCACCAGACCGGCGCTCCGTTCATGCGTGGGTTGTTCATGGACTTTCCACAGGATGAGCGGGTGGCGAATATCGGGGATGAGTATATGTTCGGGCCAGCGTTCCTGGTGGCTCCGGTGACGGAGCAGGGAGCGACAAGCCGGAAGGTCTATCTGCCCGCGGGGACGGACTGGTATAACTTCTGGACCAACGAGCGGGTGCATGGCGGCCAGACGATCACCGTGGCCGCGCCGATCGATACGCTGCCGCTGTTTGTGCGGGCAGGGTCGATTCTTCCGCTGGGCGTGCCGGTCGAGAGCACGAACGAGAAACAGGCGATCGCGAAGGTCCGGGTCTATCCGGGGGCGGATGGCGACTTCCAGCTCTACAACGACGATGGCACGACCTATGACTATGAAAAGGGCACCGATGAGATCACGCACCTGCACTGGTCGGATGCGAGCGGCAAGCTGAGTTCGACCGGCGCTAAGGCGTGGACGAAGCCGGATTCGCAGATCGTCGAGGTGATGGGCAGATAGCGCCGCGACGCCTGCGAGGGGTTGTCTGATTTATCATCAAGCCTTGATGGATTCGACCGTGCAAACCCTGCTTCTCTCCGGCGCGCAGCTTACCGACGCGGCCCTTGAACGTCTTCTGCCCTCAACCGATACGCTGCCTCACTCCATTCACCGGGCCATGCGGCACAGTACTTTTGCCGGAGGCAAGCGGCTGCGGCCGATTCTGTGCATGGAGGCGGCGCGGATGGCGGGCGGTGGGGCGGAGATTCCCGAAGGAGCGGCCGACCTGGGCGCGGCGTTCGAGATGCTGCACACCTATTCGCTGATCCATGACGATCTTCCGGCGCTGGACAACGACGATCTGCGTCGCGGACAGCCGACCTGCCATGTCGCCTTTGGCGAGGCTATCGCCATCCTTGCGGGCGATGCGCTGCAGACGCTGGCTTTCCAAACGATTGCTTCCCTGCCCTCACCGCCGGTTGCCACGGTCGCGATCCTTCGCGAAGTCGCCGTAGCCGTAGGAACGGGTGTGGGGCGGGTGGGCGACATCGAAACTGCGCTGCCCCCAGGCATGATCGGCGGGCAGGTCGTCGATATCGAATCGGAGGGCAAGCCGCCGACCGCTCACCTGGTCGAGTCGATCCACCGCGCCAAGACCGGGGCGCTGATCACGGTGAGCATCGTGGCCGGTGGGCTGTATGGAATGGGCATGGCTCGAACCGAGGCCTCCGCCGACACCATCTCCCGGCTGCGTACCTTCGGCGAGAAGGCAGGGCTTGCCTTTCAGATCGTGGACGATGTTCTGGACATGACCCAGGACTCGGCACAGCTGGGCAAGACCGCCGGCAAGGATACGGCCAGCATCAAGGCTACGTGGCCCGCCGTCTATGGCATCGATCGGTCGCTGAAGGATGCCGAAGAGTTGATTGCGGACGCCTTCGCCGCGTTGGAGCCATTCGGCGCTGCCGCCGATTCGTTGAAGGCGCTGGCAAACTATCTCGTCGAGCGCAAACACTAGATGCTCACCGAAGCCGAAGTTCTTGTCGCTCTGCGCGATTGTTACGATCCCGAGTTGCGCTGCAACGTCGTCGATCTCGGGCTGATCCGCTCAGTCGCCATCGAGCGCGATCTCGATGCTCCGGGAACGGGCATCGCCGGGGTGCCGCAAAAGCACATTGTCGCGATCTCCCTGATTCTTACCAACCCCAGCGAGGCGACCGAGGCGCAGACACGCGCCCAGATCGTGAACCGGCTTGCGGGGATTGAGGCTGTGGGCCGAACGACGGTCACGATCCTTGACGCGCCCAAATGGACGCCGAATCACATCACGCCGGATGGCCGCAGGATACTTGGTCTCGACGGCAACCCCGGACTGATCGAGATTCTCTAAGGAAGGTCTGATTAAGTCTCGTGAGATGCCCTCAGCGGCTAAAGCCGCGTTGCAGTCAAGCCACTTGCGGCACGCCTAAAGCCGTACCCTTAACAGAACCGGACTTAATCAGAGGTTCCCTAAGCCATGCGCGCAAAGATCACTCCCATCCGTCCACGCGATCTGCTGAAATCGACCAGCGTCCCGATCCATCCCTTCGACCAGATCTACGGGGTGGAGACCAGCGGGCTTGTTCCTGCCGCTAATCTCGTCACCGGACACCCTAACGATGAGCATGTGACGGCCTACTATGGTGTCGCGCCCAGCATCCTGCGCAAGCTGATCGAGCTGTGGCGCGAGACACCTCCGCCCTGTCCCATCCACGAATACAGCTTCGTCGATATCGGCGCAGGCAAAGGCCGGGCCATGCTGGTGGCCAGCCAACTGGCATTCCGCGAGGTCATCGGCATCGAGTTGAACCCCGTTATGGCGGGTATCGCGCGGCAGAATCTCAATCACTGGAACGCGAGTCATGCTGGCGACAGCACGGCTTCTCTGCCTGCACCGGCACGCCTCATCGAGCAGGATGCCCTCACCTTCGATTTTCCGCGAACGCCGACGCTGGCCTTCCTCTTCCACCCCTTCGAAGCGCCGGTGCTGAAGCGGTTGCTGCGCCGCATCGAGACGCAGTTCGCAAAGCGGCCGGGGATGCTCGACCTTCTCTATGTCAACGCCGAGTGCCGCGCCGTTCTTGACGAGCATCCGGCGTTCACCCGCCTCTTTACCGGCTCGATCGCCATGTCGCCGGAGGATCATGCCGCCGATCTGGCGGCTATTGCGCAGCAGGAAGAATATGGCTCGACCGGCGACGAAGAGTGCGCCATTTACAGATATACGGGGCGGTCCAGCAGGCCCGCTACTGAATGAAGTATCCGGAGATTCGCCAGCTTCCGTCCTTCTCCATCTGCTCGGTCACGGTCTCCACCGCGGCATGTTTGTGCTCGAAGCTCGAAGCGAAACGAAAAACCACGTAGTCTCCGTCGGGAACTCCGGGCAGGGACTTTCGCGGGGCCGCACTGCTGAGCTTGCGCGACTTTACCGCTCCCAGAGGATCGCGGTACTGGTGCATCGCGCTCTGCCACTGCTCCTCAGTAACTCCCGCTTTGAACATTCTCGAAGCGGCTCTCCAGCTCTCCGCATACTTCCCGGCATCGGTGAGAGTCAGCCACGATTCAGCCGCCTTCTGTGCCGCGACTTCCGGTTAAAGCCCGCAAGCGCGCCGGCGAGGCCAATACTGCAGCCAGCATCAGAAGCAATAGAACCGGCCAAAATACTTTCCTCATGGCAAGTGTCCTCTCAGTCACGATACTCTTGTCTCGCCGCAACAAGCGCCTCCGGCAAACCAGCTATCAAGAGACTGGAGATAAAAATGAAATCAGTATTCGCGAGCAGGAGATATCCGCTCCTTGCGCTCTTGTTCTGTCTCGTCATGATGCAGTTTTTCTTGGCCGATAGGGCTGTCGCCCTGACGGGAGAAGTTCACATGCACGATCCCTCGACCGTCGTCCGCTGCGACGGGCGATACTACGTCTTCAGCACCGGCCGCGGCATTCCCATCTTCTCTTCCAACGATGGCTGGACATGGGAACGCTCGGGAAAGGTCTTCGATCAGGTTCCGGAGTCGGTGCATGCGGTGGTGCCGCTCAACAAGGACGCGCTGGTCTGGGCTCCGGATATTATCCATCACAACGGCGAATACTATCTCTACTACTCCATCTCCAGTTGGGGAAGTAATGTTTCGGCGGTTGGCCTGATGACTAACCCCACGCTCAATCAGAAGGACGCCCGCTATCGATGGACCGATCGCGGCCTCGTGGTCAACTCCGTAAAGGGAGAGAATCTGAATGCGATTGACCCCGGTGTGATGGAAGCGCCGGACCATACGCTGTGGCTTACCTATGGCTCCTACATCGGTAATGTGCAACTCGTCCAACTCGATGCAAAGACCGGGCTTCGGATCGCGAAGAATTCGCCAACGCATATTCTCTCCAGTGAGAGCGAAGCGTCGGACCTGATCTATCACGATGGTTTCTACTACCTGTTCGTGAATCGCGGAAGCTGCTGCCGCAAAAAAGACAGTACCTACAACATCCGCATGGGGCGGTCGAAGACCGTCACCGGCCCTTATCTCGACCCCTGGGGAGAGGATATGGCGCATGGCGGAGGCGCGCTCTTTCTGTCCTCCCATGGCCACCTGATCGGTCCCGGCCACTTCGGCCTGCTGGCGGAAGATAGCGTCGAAAAATTCAGCAGCCACTATGAGGCCGATCTGGATAACGGCGGCACCAGCGTGCTCGACATTCAATCGCTGCTGTGGAAGCAGGATGGTTGGCCTGCTGCGGGCTCCGATCCGGTGGATGGGACCTACCAGATCCGCTCCCGGGGCACCGGCCAGATTATTGAGACGAGCGTAGCTGACGGCCAGCAAAACGCACGCGTCATGCAAGGCAGATATATCGTCCTCGACACGCAGCAGTGGCAGATAGTCCGCGCGGGACGGTATGACAAGCTGCTGAGCAAGGATGGCAAACAGGCGCTGCAATCCGTCATTGCGTCAGGGCCAGTGCTGGAAGCGAGGCCCGTCTCCGAGGATGTCAGTCAACTGTGGCAGATCGATCAGACGACGGATGGGAGCTATCGGATCGAATCGGCGGAAGGCAAGCTCGCGTTGACGGCGGCTGTCGGCGGAACAAATCCGACGCGCCTGGAGCTGAAAAAATATACGGGCGACGATGCGCAGAAGTGGATTCTTGCCGTCCCATAAGAATATCTTCGGAGAGCCGGACGCTAATCTCTCCAGCGCACGATCATGCCACGCTCGTCGCCTTCGCCGTGTTCCATGGCAATCTCGGCGTCGGCCAGGTTGACGACGCTCTCGAAGCGCTCGCCCCACTCCACCAAAACGAGCGCATTGGGTTCGGAGATCATCTCCTCAAGACCGAGGACGGCAATCTGCTCTTCCGTCTCCAGCCGGTAGAGGTCGAGATGGAAGAGATGGACGGTCGGTCCTTCGTACTCGTGCACGAGGGTAAAGGTCGGACTGGTGACATCGTCCTCGAAGGCCGCGCCAAGCGCAGCCGCGATTCCCTTGACCAGGGTCGTCTTGCCCGCGCCGACCTCGCCTGAGAGGATCACCAGTTTGGGAGGCCGGAGTATCTCGGCTATCGTCTCTCCCAGAGCCAGCGTTCCGGCTACCGACCTTGTTCTGAACCGCTTCTCGCGCAACTTCTCTTTCATTCTTCCATCCTATGTTCTTTCGGCTCATGCAGGT
>Ga0207705_10001726_pt1 | contig 17325 bp, 12 predicted proteins | sample KBSC13metaG_FD_184314 | JGI IMG/M metagenome (GOLD analysis project Ga0207705, IMG submission 184314) | Corn rhizosphere microbial communities from Kellogg Biological Station, Michigan, USA - KBS C1-3 metaG (SPAdes) (version 2) | ecosystem: Host-associated > Plants > Roots > Rhizosphere > Soil ...
ACGGACAGTCCGATCTCGTCTTCCAGAACCAGAGCACCCATCAGGTCGCGATCTGGTTTATGAACGGAGCCACCTTCCTGTCCGGCGTACTCCTGCCCTTCACGCCGCCCGCCGGATGGTCAGTCGTAGGAGCCGGCGACTTCAACAAGGACGGCTTTACCGATCTGGCCTTCCAGAACCAGAACACCGGCCAGATCGCCCTCTGGTACATGCGTGGCGCAGCCTACGCCGATGGAACGACCCTGACCACCGTCCCCGGCGCAGGCTTCAAAGTAGTCGGTGTCGGCGACTACAACGGCGACGGCAGTGCGGATCTCCTGTTCCAGAACCAGACCAACAACACCGGAGCCGTCTGGTATCTGCGGAACGGCGCGTTCGCAGGCGGCGACACGCTCTCACTCACCCCACCGCCCGGTTGGAAGATCGTCGGCCCGCGCTAAATCCCCGCCCCCGCAAGGCAAAGGCCCCTCTTCGGTAACTGTAACTACCGAAAAGGGGCCTTCTCTGTCGCACCGAATCAAAATATCAGAAGGTACGGCCGATAGCCTGGGCGATCGGTTTGAGCTGCTCGACCAGACCACCGAAATCCTGGGTGGTGAGCTGCTGCGCGCCATCTTTGAGAGCCTGATCGGGATGCGGATGCACTTCGATCAAGAGTCCGTCCGCGCCGACCGCGACTGCCGCCATGGTCATCGCCTGAACAAGGCTCCGCTTCCCTGTCCCCTGGCTGGGATCTACGACCACCGGCAGATGCGACAGCTCTTTAGCCGCAGGCACCGCCGACAGATCCAGCGTATTGCGCGTATAGGTCTCAAACGTACGAATGCCGCGCTCGCACAACATCACGTTCGGGTTGCCGCCGAGCAGAATGTACTCCGCCGCCTGCAGCCACTCCTCGATCTTCGCCGTCATGCCACGCTTGAGCATCACAGGCGTCTGCACCTTGCCGACCTCGCGCAGCAGATCGTAGTTCTGCATATTGCGCGTGCCGATCTGAAGAATATCCGCGTACTGACAGACGAGATCGACATTGCGCAGATCCATCACCTCCGTAATGACGCGCATATCGAGCTTATCCGCGATCTCCCGCAGCATCTTCAGGGCCGGCTCTCCATGCCCCTGAAACGAGTAGGGCGACGTGCTCGGCTTATAAGCGCCGCCGCGCAGGATGGTCGCGCCCGCCGCCTTGCACGCGACCGCCGACTCCCAGGTCTGCTCATACGTCTCGACCGTACACGGCCCCGCCATCAGCGCGATCTGATTCCCACCGACCGGAATCCCCTTCACATCGATTACCGTGCCCTCCGGATGAAACTCCCGGCTGGCAAACTTGTAGGGACGAATAATGCCCATCACCTGCTCGACATACGGCAGGGCCTCCAGCGACTCCATATAGCGGGACTTGTCCGCCTCCGGAACGCCGGTCGCGCCGATCACCGTGCGCTCCGTCCCATAGATCGGATGTACCCCGTACCCCCAATCCTGAATCCGCTTCTCGACATCTTTTATCTGTTCTTCGGTGGCATGCGCCGCCATCACTACGATCATCTTAGTACCCGTCCTCCTCGACCTTCCACATCACTTCCCAACAAGGAACAACAGTGTACCCGATTCCAGCGCCCGCCGGGCTAAAGGCTCCGCCGAATACCCGCTAAAGCGGGCACCCTATCTGCTGCAAAGCCTGCTTCCACCCTGCATTTCTCTTTTGCATCTCTTTCTGTATTTCTTTCTTTCTGTATTTCTGCCCTGCACCCGCATTTTTTCTGCCTTCCTGCTCTGTGCTATAATGAGGGCGAGAAAAACCGGTGACAGCAGCGAAGCGGCTCCTGTTCAGAACGAGAGCGAGGACGAGACGGTGGAAGGTAAACTCAAGATCGGTATCCCCAAGGGGAGCCTACAAGAAGCGACATTTGCCCTGTTCAAGAAGGCGGGGTACGAATTCAGAATGAGCAGCGGGCGGTCGTATCATCCCCATGTGGACGATCCCGAACTCGAACCCCTGTTGCTACGCCCCCAGGAGATTCCGCGCTACATCGAGCAGGGCATCCTGGACGCGGGCCTGACCGGCAAAGACTGGATCGAAGACAACGGATCCGACGTGCTGGAGATCGCGGAACTCGGCTATTCGAAAGCGACCCTGAACCCGATCCGCATCGTCCTTGCGGCACTGAACGGCGGGGAGATCCACTCCGTGCGCGACCTCGAAGGCAAGCGCATCGCGACCGAGTATGTGCAGTTGACCCAGCGCTACCTGAAACAGCACGATGTGAAGGCGGGCGTCGAGTTCTCCTGGGGCGCCTGCGAAGTCAAGGTCCCCGAACTGGTAGACGCCATCGTGGTCAACACCGAGACCGGCAGCAGTCTGCGCGCCCACAACCTCAAGATCGTCGATACCCTGTTGACCTCGACCACCCGCCTCGCGGTCAATCGTAAGTCCTGGGAAGACAGTTGGAAACGCGCCAAGATCGAAAACATCAGCATGCTCCTGCGCGGCGCGCTGAACGCCGAACTCCTGGTCGGCCTCAAGATGAACCTGCACCGGGCCAACCTGGGCGCGATCACCGAACTATTGACCGCCCTCAAAACCCCCACCATCTCCCCTCTCGCCGATCCGGACTGGGTCGCCCTGGAGATCATCATGGAGCAGACCACCATCCGCGACATTATCCCCCAGCTCAAAAGAGCCGGTGCAGAGGGCATTGTAGAGTATCCGCTCAACAAAGTCGTCTACTGACTCTGCAAGTGAATTCAGATTAAGGCAGGAAATGCGGCGCGCGATGCCGAAGTTTTGTCACGGACCCGGAAGCTGCGCGCTGCAAGGGGACATTTCGTCCGTACCGCGACGTTCGATTTGTGGGCGGAACTATCAAGGGAGACACGTCCGATGGCAGATAAGCTTCGTATTGGAATTATCGGTTGCGGCGGGATCGCCAACGGCAAGCATATGCCGAGCCTTTCCCGACTGGACACCGTCGAGATGGTCGCGTTCTGCGACATCATCGAAGAGAAAGCGACCACCGCGGCCGCGAAGTACGGTTCGGCAGACGCCAAGGTCTACACCGACTACAAGAAAGTGCTGGCGGACAAGACGATCGATGTCGTGCACGTGCTGACGCCGAACATCTCCCACGCAGAGATCACCATCGCGGCGCTGGAGGCGGGCAAGCATGTGATGTGCGAGAAGCCGATGGCCAAGACCGCGGCGGATGCGCGCCTGATGGTTGCAGCGGCGAAGAAGAGCGGCAAGAAGCTGACGATCGGCTACCAGAGCCGCCACCGCAACGACAGCCAGTATCTCAAGCAGGCGATCGAAGACGGCAAACTGGGCGAGATCTACTACGCGAAAGCGCACGCCGTGCGCCGCCGCGCCGTCCCCACCTGGGGCGTCTTCCTGGATGAGGAGAAGCAGGGCGGCGGGCCGCTGATCGACATCGGCACCCACGCGCTCGACCTCACGCTCTGGCTGATGAACAACTACGAGCCGAAGATGGTCGTCGGCAACGTCTACCACAAACTCTCCCAGAAAGAGAACGCCGCGAACGCCTGGGGCCCGTGGGATCCCAAGAAGTTCACAGTCGAAGACAGCGCCTTCGGCTTCATCACCATGAAGAACGGCGCGACCGTCTCCCTCGACGCAAGTTGGGCCTTGAACACCCTCCAGGTCGATGAGGCCAAGTGCACCCTCTGCGGCACCGAAGGCGGCTCCGACATGCTCGGCGGACTGCGCTTCAACGGCGAGAACTACGGCCGTCTCTACGAGACGAAGGTAGACCTCGGCGCGGGCGGCGCGGCTTTCTACGAAGGCAAAGCCGAGACCGACACCGACCGTGAGGCCCGCCTCTGGATCGAGTGCATCCTCAACGATACCGATCCCGTCGTTCTGCCCGAGCAGGCGTGCGTCGTCTCCGAACTCCTGGAAGCGATCTACAAATCCGCCGCCACCGGCCAACCCGTATTCTTCGAATAGACACGCCTTGCGAAACAACCCCTCTTCCACATGCGGAAGAGGGGTTTCTTTTTGCCGCGTCGAAATAGCCTTCCAGAAGGAGAACAGGACTATGCGAGGTTTTCGATGGAGCGCACTCGGGCTTGGGGCAATGCTGGCTCTTCTTGGCGCGAAGCCGGTTCAGGCGCAATTTCAGACGGAGCGGTATACGCTCACGGCGGAGGAGCGGCAGCAACTGACGCAGGGGCGTGACCATCTGAAGCAACGCATGGCGGATCTGCGCTCCCACACCAAACCGACCTTTCGAACAGTGGTTGACCCGCTTCCGGATGTAGAGATCTTTCTGGATGCTGTCGATCGAAACCTCGAGCAGAACCTCTTCTTTGCCAAAGGGAATGTCGGGCAGGCGATGGCCTGTCTGAAAGAGGGAGAGGCGCGGGCGGATGCGCTGCAAGCTGGAAAGGTGCCCTGGATGGAACAGATGGGCGTGGTAGTATTGGGCTATCGCTCTCAGATCGACAACTCCGTGCAGCCCTATCAGGCCTACATTCCGCCCGGTTACACCTTTGCCCACCCGCAGCCGTTGCGCCTGGATCTCTTTCTGCATGGCCGGGGCGGCAACCTCAACGAACTCGCTTTTATCCGCGGTACGGGCTGGGTGAAGGGCAACTTCGGCACAGAACCCTGGACAGGCTTCGCGCTCTATCCGTATGGGCGCGGCAACAACGGCTGGCGCTACGCGGGCGAGCGCGACGTATTCGAGGCTCTCACCGATTTTAAGCGCCGCTACACAGTCGACCCGGACCAGACGACCCTGCGCGGCTTTTCGATGGGCGGGCACGGCGTCTGGCATATCGGCCTGCAACACCCGGACTTCTGGGCCGTGATGAGCCCCGGCGCCGGTTTTGTCGAGACAAAGCGCTACCACAATCTCAAAGGCCCCTTTACGGACTGGCAGGAATCTCTCTTCCACCTCTACGATCCGCTCGACTACGCCGCCAACGGCAAAAACCTGCCCATCCTCCACTATGTCGGCGAGACGGACACCTTCTACGCGCAGCATCAGATCATGGACGCGATGCTCAAACAGGAGAATGTGCCCTACAAGGAGTTTATCGGCCCCAAAACAGGCCACCGCTACGAGCCTAAGACCCTGGAGACCCTGCTGGCCGAGTTCACGCCCCTGCACCGTGAACCGGAGGCTCCGAATGTCGATTTCGTGACCTACACCCTGCGTTTTCCGGAGTGCAAGTGGGTGCATCTGGAGGGCCTGGAGCATCACTGGCAGCGCGCGGAGATCCATGCGCACCGCACCGGCCCGGATCACATCGAGATCACGACGCGTAACATCACCGCGTTTCGCCTCAACCCCGCCGATTGGCCCTCCAAAGGGCGCATTACGATTGATGGCAAGACCATTATCACCCAGCAAAACGCCGTCATCGCCGTGCAGTCAAGTGCGCTGGTGTTTGTCAAGCAGGGCGCTGCCTGGATGATGGGGGAGACGATGGGTCTCCACAAAAAGCCGGGGTTGCAGGGTCCCATCGACGACGCCTATTTTGGCCCCACCCTGGCGGTCGCAGGCACCGGTACGCCCTGGAACACCGCGGCGGACGCCTGGGCAAAACAGGAGTTGGGAGCCTTTCGAGAGGGCTGGGGTCGTTACTACCGCGCCACGCTTCCCGAAACCACCGACAAAACACTCACCGCCGCCGACATCCACGACAAGAATCTCGTGCTGTTCGGCGATCCCGGCTCCAACGCCGTGCTCCGTCGGCTGCTGCCGAAGCTGCCCGTACGCTGGACCAAAGACTCCATCACGCTGGCCGGCAAAACGTTCTCCGCCCACGACCATCTGCCGGTCCTGATCTTTCCGAATCCGGAGAGTCCGCAGCGCTATATCGTTCTGAACATCGGCTTCACCTTCTCCCGCGCCGATATGGACGGCAGCAACTCGCAGCAGTACCCGCATCTCCCCGACTACGCCGTCCTGAAGATCGCCCCAAACGCCTACACCGACGACCGCTCCAAAAACACGGAGTTGGCCGGGTTCTTCGACGAGAACTGGCAAACACCTCGCCCACACTGACACGTAATAGTACTACATGGTACAATAAGAGGCGTATCAGGGTGGGGTGCAAAGCAACGGAAGCCGACGGTAGAGCGGCGATCGAGGAGTTAGGAACGAATGCAAAGAACGATCTTACGTGGGATGATCGCGTGTGTCGTGCTGCTGGCGAGCGGGCAGGTAGCTCAGGCTGGAGGCAGCGCGATCGCATGGCGGCGCTCGCTGGCTGCCGCGCAGGCGGAGGCGAAGCAGAGCCATAAGCTGCTGATGGTGGATTTCTACACCTCGTGGTGCGGCTACTGCAAGAAGCTCGACGCCGAAACCTACACCGACCCCACCGTGATCAAGCAGACCGCGCAGGTGGTGACCGTCAAGGTCGATGCCGAACATGAGGGCAAAGATCTGGCGCGCAAATACGGCGTCAACGGTTTCCCGACGATCATGTTTCTGAATGAATCAGGCGGAGTGGAGGGCTTTTTTGACGGTTTTATGCCGGCCCCCACGTTTACACAGTCCTTCAACAACACGATGAAGCGGCACCAGGATTTTCTGGCAGCGCGAGCGCGCTATCACAAGAACGGCAACGACGTCCAGTCCGCGTTCGAGTTGGTGGGGTTCTTCGCGTCGCAGGGGAAGAGCGCTGAGGCCATCTCCATGCAGCGACAGGTGGAGCGCCTCGATCCCAAGAATGCCAAAGGGCTGCTTTCACGCTCCTGCCTGAACCTGGGTGACTTCTACTCGCTGCGAAATCAGTTCGACAAGTCGATGCCCCTCTATCGGCGCGCGATTCACATCACCAAAGTGCCCGGTGAGGTCGCTGCCGGCCACCTCGATCTGGCCCTCTGCCATCTCTCGCAAAAACGCCCCCAACAGGCCCTCGTAAACTTAAAAACGATCCAGACGATTCCTAACTGTCCTCCGGAACTCAAAAACGCAGCACAGCAGGTCATCGCCAAACTCCGCGAAAACGGCATTCAGTAGACGCCCCCCCTGAGAAGAGAGGGCCGACGACAGATGTAGTCTGTCGTCGGCCCTCTTTCCATTTCTCATCCTCAACTGCCACAACTGCCGCACTCGGGACAGTTCGCATAGCCTTCCGTCCTGGAAGTCCCGCAACGGTGACAATAGATAAGATCGGCGCCCTCCGCCGTGTGCGTCGGTGTTTCGGGTTCCGGCGGTGGCGTATCCCAGAGCCGATTCAGATCATAAGGATCCTCTCGCTCCCGCCACATCCGAAAGCCCTGCCACACGACCGCCCCCAACCCGATACCACAGATCGACACCCCTACCAGCCAGATAATCGGGTTGCGAAACAGAACCAGAGGCGCAGCCATCGCCAACACCACCAGCCCCGCAAACAGCCGCGTGATACGATTGTAGTTCCCTCCCCGAAAAATCATCTCACCACATCTCCCCATATCCTGATGTATTGGGAATTATACCATTCCTGACGGTGGCTTTGATTTTATGGCCAGGGAAAAGAGGGGGTAGGCGTAAAACGATTGTAGAGGGCAGGTAATGTGAACAGAATGGCCGTCGTGAATTCGCCCAGGACCATGCCCAGGAAGAGAGGGCGGGCGCGGGAGTAGAGTTTCATGCCGCCGTAGCGCAGAATGAGGACTTTGAACAGCCAGGCGACGACGCAGGGGAACCAGAAGACCATCATCGTCCACGTTCCGGAGAGCGCGTAGCCGAGCGGATGCAGCGGGAACCAGAGCAGGCGGGCGCGCAGAGTCACCAGCAGCACGGTGACGACCAGACCGATGATGAAGTTGAGCGTGGCCACGAAGGGCAGCGGCCCCTGCGATCGGTTCAGAACAGTGGCGGCGTTCTGGAAGGCCCAGACCGGATTGCCCTGGTAGACATAGCCGTACATCTGCACCGCGCCCAGCTTGTAGGGCAGGGAGATATGCAGATAGCCCGCCACGGTGATCGCCACCACCAGGGAGAGACCGAATACGCCGAGCAGGGAGCGGCGTTTGACACGCACGCCGTCTGCGAACTTCATGGAGTCGAGAAAGCCGGTCAGGATCAGGCCGCGCTGATCCCGCATCCAGAGTCCGTCCAAAAACGCCAGTGCCGTCAGGTTGGCGTTGCCGAGGTTGCGGGGGTCGCCGATCATACGGTAGATGTCGATCGGGCGGAAGGAGGTTTCCGTCATCAACATGCCCGATTCGCTTACGCTGCGCGCCATCACCAGCGCTACGACGAACAGCAGCACGCACAGTTCGAACAGCGCGAGCCAGTAGGCCATGCCGAACATCCAGAGCCAGCCCGCCGAGAGCAGCACGCACGCGACAAGTCCCCAGAAGGCGGTGCGGTAGGAGAGCACCTCATCGTCCCCATCCGGCAGTAGCGCTGTGCGGCGGAAACGCGTCGCCGCCTGCCAGACACGCTTGAGATGCGGACGGGCGGCATAGAGCATATATCCCACCAGCACCAGATAGCAGCCGATGATCTGATACCCCACAAACACCTTGCAGCCGTACATCGGCATCGTCTCCGGCTCGTACCCCAGGCGCGCCGCGCTCACCTCCTCCATCTTCACGAAGAGAAAGAAGAACCAGAGCGAAAACAGCAGATCGGTCGGCAGCAGAAAGAAGAAGCCGATCGCCGCGAACGACAGAAAGATGTGGAAGTATCCCATCTGATTGTAAGGCGGCTGGGTAAAGAGCGCGTTGAGATCGATGTCGGTGGCGATATCGGGGATCGAAGGAAAGTACTGATGCAGGCCGTTGAAGCCGAAGACGCCCGCAGAGATCGCGAAGCCGATCCAGGTCAGGCTGTTTTTCAAAAATCCGCCCGTCTGCGTCAGCCCCGGCCCGGTCGCTTCGCCGCGGATCATCTCCAGCGGCAACTGCACCAGGGGGAAGGAGAGCTTCTCATTGTCCACCCACTGTCGCCGCAGAATGACCGCCAGACAGAGGTATGCCGAGAAGATGAGCGCGACCAGGACGCTCCACGCGACCAGCGGCACGATCCACGCCTGCCAGGGCAGCCGTTCGCCCGGTTTCAGCGCCTCGAAGAAAGCGGTCGACACGAACTGTTTGGCGTCGCCGTGGACATCCCACGGAACTGCCCACTGCGGGATGAACTTTGCGAACAGTTCCTGCCAGTGATTTTCGGGGATGGCGTTGTAGTTGGGGACGACCAGCAGCGGGATCAGCTTCTGCAGCAGGCCGCGGGAGGAGACCATCGAGGCGAACAGCATCATGATATAGATCGTGAACAACTCGTGCGGCTTCAGGCGCAGTTTGGGCGCGAGCCGTGTCAGCGCGGCCTGCGCTCCGAGCAGCAGCACCAGCATTCCGACCACGACCGGCGGCAGTTGCAGAAATCCGATCTGGATCTTCCCGACCACCAGTTCCGCATAGCAGACCACGATGCAGGTCACCACCACGCACAGCAGCCCGATCAGCAGCCCCGGCGCGGAGAGTGCACTGACACGCCTCTCTGCCGGAACCGGATCGTCGGCTGAGACATCCGTTTGCGGAGTTGCCGTCGCTCGTTTCTGCGGAACCGATTCTGCCACCCTCGAACCTCCTTCGGCTCGCGAAATGGAAACCTTGCCGGTACTCACGTTTACGGATGCTGGGGACGCACCACCTTTGTGGTCACCAGAGTATCGAACGGGGATACTTGCGGGCGAGTTGGGCGTCCAGCCCGAAGGTGCGGCCGGGGCCGACCATGAGGAACGCGACTTCCAGCATCAGGAATGCTTCGTTGAGCATCTGCCAGGGGGTGCCGGAATACCAGTAGGCTCCGAAATAGGCGAGGTTCAGGCCCAGCGCGTAGAGCGCCGCGACCCGGCTGCACAGCCCCAGCGTCAGAATCAGACCCACCACGATCTCACCACCGACGACCAGGCAGGTGAACAGCAGACTATGCGTCGCCACAGTCTGCGTGAGGAAATTGCCGAATCCCTGGAGCAGGGATCCGTGCCGGGTAAGCGCGCCGCCGATCTCCGTGGCATACCGCGTCATCGTATTCGGATTCCCGAACCATCTCCCTTTTTCGATCCCGGAGGTTAGAAACATCAGGCCGACAAAGATGCGCAACAGCGCGAAGGCCGCGCCTGCGGTTTGTGGTTTCGGCCCCGAGGAGGCGGAGGAAGCTGAAGCGGCGCGGGCGGCGCCGCCCTTAGAGCGCCGCACCGCTGCGCTCCCGCCGTAAGGCGACGGCCACCATGATGCAAGGTCCTCCGGCGATGACCTGGAGCGAGAGAGAACTGGCGAGATTGTACGCCGCGGTCGAGTCAGAGCCGGGCTGCATCCAGAGGTACGGGATCTTCAGATGCGCGGCCACGCGGATCGTCTCTTCGGAGATCTCCGGCGGCGTCACCGTCACGACACAGTCGATCGGACCGGGCACATTGTCGAGTGTGGGATAACAGGGTTCGTCGTCGATGGTCTCCGCGTTGGGGTTCACCGCGAAGACGGTATAGCCCGCCGCTTTCAGAGCACGGTAGACCTTGTACCCGTACTTTTCGGGGTTGCGGGATACGCCGGTCACCGCAAAACGGCGCTGATCCATAATATGGTCGATAAGTGCATGGTTGGGCACGGTAGTTACTATCCTTCTTTGAAAGTTCAGTGTACAGTCGTTGCTCTCATTGTAGCGACTTCCGGCACCACTGTCAATCACCACCTCCCCCGGCCCCTCCGTCGTAAGGAGGGGAGCATTCGAAGCGTAAGCCAATTTCTACGCGAAGAGGAAGTGATCAGGCAAGAAGCCCCTCCTTTAGAAGGAGGGGTTGGGGAGGTCTATTTCAGCCTCTGGGCTCCTTGCGCGGCGGTAGTGGTCAGGATCGTCGTGTTGAGGCCGGTGGCCTTGCGGTAGAGTTCCGGGACTTCGCGCTGGAACCTCTCCACCGCATCCGACGCGACGAGACTGACGGTGCAGCCGCCGAAGCCCGCCCCGGTCATCCGCGCTCCATAGACGCCTTCGATGGAGCGGGCCGCCTCGACCAGCGCGTCCAGCTCTTTGCAACTCACCTCATAATCGTGTTGTAAACTGGCGTGGGAGGCGTTCATCAGTTGGCCGAACTGGGCGATGTCGCCGGCTTTCAGGGCAGCAACGCTCGCCAGGGTGCGCTCGTCTTCCGTCACGACATGGCGGGCACGGCGACGCGTCAAGTCCGGCAGTCTATCCGCATACTTCTCGAAATCTTCCAGCGTGACATCGCGCAGCGCCTTGATTTCGGGCAGATACGTTTTGAGAATCTCCACGGCCCGCTCGCACTCGGCTCGGCGCGTATTGTACTCGGAATCGACCAGCCCCCGCTTCTTGTTGGTGTCGGCGATCACGATCGAGACGCCCGACTGCGGTAAAGGCACGGCCTCATAGGTGAGCGAACGGGTGTCGATCAGCAGCGCATGATCCTTCTGCCCCAGAGCGGAGATATACTGATCCATAATCCCGACGTTGACGCCCACAAACTCCCGCTCGGCCCGCTGCGCCAGTAGCGCCAGACGCACCCCTTCCAGTTCCAGGCCCGCGCCCGCCGCAAAGGCCAGACCGCCCGCCACCAGCATCGCCGCGGAAGAGGAGAGGCCCGCCCCCAGAGGCACGTCGCCCAGGGTGGCGCAGTTCATTCCCTGCGTGCCCAGTCCCTCGGCATGCAGCACCCAGGCCATCGCCCGCAGATAGTTGCTCCAGCGCTCCCGACCTTCGGTCGCGGGCTGCACATCGTCGAGCGTGAAGGTCGAGGACTGATTGAAATTAAGGGCGCAGGCACGCACCTGCCGATCGTTACGCGGCGCGGCGGCGATCAGAACATCGCGTTCGATGGCCGCCGGAAAGACAAAGCCGTCGTTATAGTCCGTGTGCTCCCCGATAAGGTTCACGCGACCGGGGGCGCGCACCAGGATCGTCGGCTCCATGCCGAACATCTCGCGGAACCGGCTTTCGATCTCCGCGATCTTGTCGGATTCGTTCGTCAGAGTCATAATTCCATTTCACCTTCACTACCGAAGTATTGTTGACGTTCAGATTCGGGCCAGGATCCGATCCCGGCATTGTGTTGCAGTATAGCATACCGCAGTTCGCATAGAGAAGCAAAAGAGGCCCACAAAAGCCGGGAATGCCACCGATCTTAACAGAAACGCGTCTTCTGTTAGGGTATACTAGACCGGCACCTACCGAAATGACCAGCAAGCCCTCTGATTTACCCTGGCAGTAACCACTCTCGCCTCTTCCGCATTGCAGGAGGGTAGAACCAGTCTGGGGCAGCCCATCGACCTGGTTCAGCCTAGTGAAGCCCCGGCATCTATGCTCGGGGGAGGTGTCAGAGAAAAGGATACCCGATACGTTATGAGTCCTATCAAGACAAGCAAGAAGACGACGACCGCCGCGGGCAAGACCGCCGAGAAGACCCCGGTGGAGTCCGCAGGCCAGGAAGACGTCACGGCCCTCGCCCCGACCCCGGTCGAGACCGAAACGATCGCTACGGAGACGGTGGCCATGGCGCCCCCCCCCGAAGCGGAAACCCCCGAAGTGAACGCAGAGACTGTTGTACCCGAAGAGATCGAAGAGAATAATGAACCCGAGGTTCAGGCCGCCGCGTTCCGCGCCCTGAAACTCAGCGAACCGACCATGCGCGCCATCATCGAAGCGGGCTTCGAGGCGCCGACTCCCATTCAAGAACAGTCCATCCCGATCCTGATCGCAGGACACGACCTGATCGGTCAGGCGCAGACCGGAACCGGTAAGACCGCCGCGTTCGCACTGCCGATGGCCGAGCTTCTGGACCCCGCCCTGCAGCATCCGCAGGCGATCATCCTGCTGCCGACCCGCGAACTCTGCATCCAGGTCGCTCAGGAGACCCATACGCTCAGCAAGTTCTCCCGTCTGCGTGTGGTCCCCGTCTATGGCGGCCAGCCGATCGATCGCCAGTTCCGCGCGCTCTCCTTCGGCGCGCATATCGTCGTAGGAACGCCTGGGCGCGTCCTCGACCACCTGCGACGCGGAACCCTCAAACTCGGCGGCGTGAAGATGGTAGTATTGGACGAAGCCGATGAGATGCTGAACATGGGCTTCCTCGAAGATGTCGAGGAGATCCTGAAGTCCGCGCCGGAGGCCCGCCAGACCGCGCTCTTCTCCGCGACCATGCCTCCCCGCATCGCCGCGCTCGCCCGCACCTATCTGCGCGATCCGCAGCGCGTGACGATCGAGAGCAAGCGCCGCACCGTCGAACTGGTGACCCAGACCTACTACGAGGTTCCGCCCTCGCAGAAGGTGGAGGCGCTCACCCGCATCCTCGACATGGAGTCGCCGGGCAGTACCATTCTGTTCTGCCGCACCCGCCGTGATGTCGATGATCTGGGCGAATCCCTGCAGATGCGCGGCTACCAGGCCGAAACCCTGCATGGCGATATGAACCAGGCGGCGCGTGATCGCGTTATGGCGCGGTTCCGCTCCGGTCAGGCCGACCTGCTGATCGCCACCGATGTGGCGGCCCGCGGCCTCGACATCGATCAGGTCACCCACGTCATCAACTACGACATTCCGTGGGACGTGGAAGCCTACATTCACCGTATCGGCCGCACCGGTCGCGCAGGCCGCACCGGAGACGCGATCACACTGGTCTCGCCCCGCGAGCGCTACCAACTGCGCCAGATCGAGCGCTACATCAACGCCCCGATCCTCCCGGCGCGCGTCCCGACGGTCGGCGACATCGCCGCCCGCCGCCGCGAACTGTTCAAAGACAAACTGCGCGAGACCCTGGCCGAAGGCAACTGCGACGGCTATCTCGTGACGGTCGGCGAACTGGTCGAAGAGGGCAAGTACGACGCCCCGCAGATCGCCGCCGCGGCGCTTCAGATGCTGTGGCAGGGTCAGAAGGGCGCGGAGGACTACGATATCTCCGCCGCCGATCTGCCCGGCACCCAGGCCGAACAGGGTATGACCCGCCTGTTCCTTCAGATCGGTCGCCAGGACGGCGTTCGCCCCGGCGACATCGTCGGCGCGATCGCCAACGAGGCCGGCATCTCCGGTAACGCCATCGGCGCGATCGAGATCCTGGACCGCAGCACCTACGTCGAGGTTCCCGAGAACGAAGCCAACCGCGTCATCGAGGCACTGAACCGCACCAAGCTCCGCGGCAAAAAGGTCTACGTCGAGATCGCCCGCCCACGCACCGACGGTCCGCCCGAAATGGATCGCCCGCGCCCGCCCTTCCGGGATGGTGGCGGTGGCGGTCGCTTCGGTGGTGGTGGCGGTGGCGGTCGCGACTACGGCAATGGTGGTGGTGGCAATCGCCACCCGGGCGGCCCGCCACCCTGGGCGCAGCCCTACCGCCCCAACCGCGACTCCGGCCCTGACTACGACGATCGCGGCCCCCGCCGTGGCGGAGGCAAGCCCGACCTCGACAAAGGTCCCAAGCATCCCCGCAAAAAGTAGTACACGCCCCGATACGTAAGGGAAATCGCCTCCGGAGAAGACTCTCCGGAGGCGATTTTGTCGTGCCTGATCCCCAAACACCAACAAGAATCTCGATTCGATCCGAACTTATCGCTTACCTTTGCGTTATTAAGATTGCGGTAACACCTCTCTCACGCTCTGTTACCGGACACACAGTACGCAGAAGGAAAGACTCATGCCCGGCCGCAGTCACCATTCCCACGCTTCCCGCAAGTGTCCCTCTTGCGGGAAATCGCTCTACTACTCTTCGAGGCGATGCACCGACTGTGGCTGGCAAGCCTGGCGCAGCAGGCCGGAGTTTTTCTGGCTGATAGCAGCGTTCGTCCTCGGCGTTTTCTTTGTCATCGGCCTCTATCGGCAAAACACGGACTTCTCCACCATCGCACAAAAACCACATGCATCTCAGGGCCGCTGATCCCCATGGAAGCCTGAACTGGTACACGATCCCCTTCTCTCCAACCGGCTCCGGGCGTTTCGGGTATAATGTCTAATCCCCGAAACGCCCCGGATGGTCGTCAGGCCGCTTCGGGCGCAATCGTGAAAGGCGGCAATGGCGCTCATGGTAGTCCCCGATCGTAAAGAGTTTCTGGCGCGTGCCCGGCGCGGCAATCTGGTTCCTGTCTATCGTGAGATCCTCGCAGACCGTCTGACTCCGGTCTCCGCCTTCGAGAAACTGACCGCGACCGAAGAGCCGGGCAGCAACGGCTACTCGTTTCTGCTGGAGAGCGCGGAGGGCGGAGAGCGCATGGGGCGCTACTCCTTTCTCGGCAGCAACCCCTCCCTGATCTTCCGCAGCAAAGGCCAGCGGGCCACCGTGCAGGAGGGCGGGCAGATCCGCGAGCTGACCATCGGCCCGGACGAGGACCCGCTCACGCTCGTCGCGGCGCTCATGGCGCGCTACACCTATGTGGAGACGCCCGATCTGCCGCGCTTCTGTGGCGGCGCGGTCGGGTTTTTCGGCTACGACATCGTGCGCTTCTTTGAGAAGCTGCCGGACAACAACCCGGATGAGGTCGATGTAGACGACGCCTGTCTCATGTTTACGGATACGCTGTTGATCTTCGATCACGTCAAGCATCGCGTCAAGGTCGTCTGCAACGCCCACATCACCGAAGATCCCGAAGCCGCCTATGCCGACGCCCTGCTCAAGATCGAAGCGCTGATCGCCCGCCTGCGCACGCCCCACCCTGCGGCGCTGCTCACTCCTCCCGCCTCCGAACCTGCCGCCGTGCAGGTCCAGCCGCTCTTTCCGCGTACCGAATACGAGGCCGCCGTGGAGCGCTGTCGCGAGTACATTCTGGCGGGAGACGCGTTCCAGGTAGTGCTGTCCCAGCGGTTCAAGGTGCCGTTTACCGCGCCGCCCTTCGATCTCTATCGCGCGCTCCGCTCCGTCAATCCCTCGCCCTACATGTTCTACCTCGACCTGGGAACGCGCAAAGTGGTCGGCACCTCCCCCGAGATCCTGGTCTCCGTCGAGCGCGGGATGGCGCGCCTGCGCCCGATCGCCGGGACCCGCCCCCGCGGCGCGACGCTCGAAGAGGACAAACAACTGGAAAAGGACCTCCTGGCGGACGCCAAGGAGTGCGCCGAGCATATCATGCTGGTCGACCTCAGCCGTAACGATCTGGGACGCGTCTGCGAATACGGCAGCGTCACCGTCAACGAGCTGATGATCATCGAGCGCTACTCTCATGTCATGCATATCGTCTCCGACGTCACCGGACGCCTGCGTCCGGACCAGAATATCTACACGATGCTGCGCTCCTGTTTCCCCCACGGCACCGTCTCCGGCGCACCCAAGGTGCGGGCGATGGAGATCATCGACGAGCAGGAGCCGACCCGGCGCGGCCTCTACGCGGGCGCGCTCGGCTATATCAGCTACTCCGGCGATATGGACCTCGCCATCACCATCCGCACCATGCTCGTAGATGGCCAGACCGCCTATCTCCAGGCGGGCGGCGGCCTCGTCGCCGACTCCGTCCCCGCCAACGAATACCAGGAGTGCGTCAACAAAGCCCGCGCCCTGGTCCACGCCATCGAACTCGCCGAAGCCGGTCTGGAGTAGACCTCGCCCCACCTTCCGGAGAACTTAGGATGAATGCACGCCGCAATATCTATGGTCTGCTTCTAGTCATTATGATCGTTGGACTGGTGGGCTTGGGATGGTATCTTTTTGCGAAAGCGGCGCGGAACGGTTTCAAGGAACGGGACGAGAGCACCCTGCTGAACACCATTCAGAGCGGGACCGCGGCAGATGTGGAGCGGCTGCTGGCGCAGGGGGTGCCGATCAACGGCAAAGCCTTCAATGGAGAGACGCCTCTGACATACGCGGCCGCGGCCGGGAAAAGACCCATGGTAGAGCTACTGCTCTCCAAGGGCGCCGATGTCAATGCCGCCAATTCGGCCAGGGGTACGCCGTTGATGATGGCAGCCACGCAGGGCAAATCGGAGATTGTCGCCCTGCTTCTGGAGCACGGTGCGGATGCCGCCCGTAAGGATGACAGCGGCAATACGGCCCTCAGCTATGCGCTCTATGCGACCGACGCGACCATCGTGCGCCTCCTGATCGAAAAAACAGGGCAGACGGATGCCGTCGACGGACTGAGACGGACCGCACTGATGTGGGCGATCCGGAAAGGCGACAGCAAACTGATCGACCTGCTCCTGGCGAAGAAGGCCGATGTCAACGTCAAAGACATCGCGGGGAAGAACGCGCTGGTCGTCGCGCTGGAGAGCGGACATCCGGCAGTGGCGGAGCGCCTGCTCGCGCAGACGAAAGATGTCAACGTCAAAGGCCAGAACGGTGCAACGCCGCTGATGTGGGCCGTGGCGCGCGGCAATGCTGCTCTGGTGAAGGGGCTGCTGGATAGAGGTGCGAAGGTCGATGTCC
>Ga0207705_10001727_pt1 | contig 17322 bp, 14 predicted proteins | sample KBSC13metaG_FD_184314 | JGI IMG/M metagenome (GOLD analysis project Ga0207705, IMG submission 184314) | Corn rhizosphere microbial communities from Kellogg Biological Station, Michigan, USA - KBS C1-3 metaG (SPAdes) (version 2) | ecosystem: Host-associated > Plants > Roots > Rhizosphere > Soil ...
CGGCACAAGGTCGACGATCCGCCGCTGCCGCGGGTGACTGGCAAGCCGCCGGTTCCGCATCTGGCCTTGTGGTCGCGCAAGGACGGGCTGATTGCGCCCAGGGCCGCGCGCGGGCTGGATCATGAGCGCGATGCGGAAGTCGAGCTGAATTGCACGCACATGGGTTTCGGTGTGTCGCGGCGGGCGACGCGCGAAGTGGTGCGCGAAATCGACAAGTTCCTGAAAAGACACAGCTAGAATCCGCACCGTTCTTGTTTCGGGCGTGGAATGGCATCATCTTGAAGCCATGAAGTGGGCGCGAACCGCCATCGCCGGTGTGGCCGGCGGCATCCAGTCGGACGACGTTGCGCCGCCGGCCTGGCATCGCTGGCGCGAATTGGCGTGGCATTTGCCGCGCGTGCTGGCGGGACTGGGCCCGGTCGGTCCGCGCGGACCGGAGAACGGACCGCCGGCGCTGGTTATCCCCGGTTTCCTTGCCAACGACCGGACGACGATGGACATCCGGCGCGCGCTGGCGCGGGGCGGATGGCGGGTGCACCCGTGGGGGCTCGGCCTCAATCGCGGGGCCAAGCGGGACACGCTGGAGCTGCTCGGGCGGCGGCTGGACGAGATTTACGACGGACGACCGGTGCTGCTGGTGGGCTGGAGCCTGGGCGGGATGTTCGCGCGCGAGCTCGCGCATTCGCATCCGGACAAGGTGCGTGCGGTGGTCACGCTCTGCTCGCCATTTTCGGGCGATCTGAAGACCAACACCAATGTCCGCGAGCTGTACGAGCGGGTGGCGGGGCATGACGTGAACGCACCGCCGTTCCCGCGCGGGGAAGGCAAGCCGCCAGTGCCGACCCTGGCCTTCTGGTCGCGGCGGGACGGCATCGTCGCGCCGAGCGCGGCACGGGGGCAGGAGCATGAAATCGACCGCGCGGTGGAGATCGACACCTACCACGTGGGCGCGGTGCTATGGCGGCCGGCGCTGGGGCGCATCGTGCGCGAGATCGAGGGTTTCCTCGCCGATTCCGAAACCGGGCTAAAGCCCGCCAAGGCCTAACGCGAGCGTCAGCCGAGTCGGCCCATTGACTCCATTCCGGGAGTCAGGCGACAAGAACAAAAGCAGAACAGAGACGTTGTGAGTCGTGTGGTTGGAGGCCTTTCCCTGGTCGCCGGCGACGGAAGTCGTGCGGCCATTTCATCCGCCCCGGCAGTTGCCGGGGAGGGGGACCAGCTGCAAGCTGGTGGAGGGGTTCTTTCCGCATCAAGTCGGCCCCTCCACCGCTCTTCGAGCGGTCCCCCTCCCCACGAAATCGTGGGGAGGATGTCGCCCACCCTGTCGGAGATTTTCGCGACGCATCCACGTGACGGCGGTTGGATCGGGTTCCTGCTCGGGCAGGCGGCGAGGGACAAGCCATTGCTGTGGGTGCAGGACCGGATGGCGATCCTGGAAAGCGGGCGGCTCTATCCGCCCGGGCTGCCGGGGCTCGACCTCATCCATGTCGAGGCGCGCGATGCCCGCGACGCCTTGTGGGCGATGGAGGAAGGGCTGAGATGCGCGGGCCTGTCCGCCGTCATCGGCGAATTGTGGGGCGACCCGCGCGCGCTCGATTTTACCGCAACGCGGCGGCTGGCGGTCGCGGCGGAGCGGTATGGCGTGGCCGCTTTTTTGATTCGGCTGGGCGGCCACGCCAATTTGAGCGGCGCGCGGCAGCGCTGGCGGCTGGCGAGCGCGCCCTCGCTGGCCAACCCGCTCGATCCGCGCGCACCGGGATCGCCCGCATGGGATGCCGAGCTGTTCCGCGCGCGGGGGCGGCCGCCCGGCCGGTGGACGATCACGCCCAATGACGATGGACAAGCGGATCGCTTCCATCTGGTTGCCGGCGCTGGCGATCGAGCGCTGGGCGAAGAGCAGCGACTGTCCGCCTGAGGCGCCGATCGTCCTGTCGGTCGAAGGCACGCACGGTCCGATCATCCATGCGGTGACACGCGCCGCCGCCGAGCGCGGCGCGCGACCCGGGGCGCGGCTGACCGATGCGCGGGCAATCGATCCGGCGCTGATCGCCGAGCCGGCCGATCCGGCGGGAGATGCGGCGCTAGTCCAGCGGCTGGCGATCTGGGCCGGGCGCTGGTCGCCGCTGGTCGAGGTGGATGGGGACGGGTTGCGGCTGGACGTCAGTGGCGTCGCGCATCTGTTCGGCGGCGAGCGCGGGCTGGTGCGCGATATCGAGCGCCGGTTCGCGCGCATGGGGCTGACGGCTCGCGTGGCGATTGCCTCGACGGCGGCGGCGGCGTGGGCGATGGCACATTTTGGTCCCTCTCCCTTGGGAGAGGGAGGGAGCAGCTGCAGGCTGCGGAAGGGTGAGGCGGGTTCATCCTCACCCGACCTCACTACGTTCGGCCACCCTCTCCCAAGGGAGAGGGGTCTAGCGGCATCGCTCCCTCCCCTTCCGGTAGCCGCGCTGCGCCTCGACTCCGACACCGTACGCACGCTTGATCGGCTAGGACTGAAGACCATCGGCGCCTTGATCGACCTGCCCCGGCTGGCGCTGGCGCGGCGGTTTCGCGGGGCGGCGGACGTGGTCGATGCGCTCGACCGGGCGCTCGGCCGCAAGCCCGAGCCGCTGACAGCCGCGCCGGCCGACCCGCCGCCGCGCGCGTTGCTCAAGCTCGAGGAGCCGGCGACGCATCCCGAAGCCGCGCCGCAAGCGCTGGAGCGACTGATCCCGGATCTGGTCGAACAGCTCGAGCAGCGGCGATTGGGCGCGCGGCAATTGTCGCTGACCGGTTACCGCGTCGACGGCAGCACCGGCGTCGCGTCGGTCGCCACCGCCATCCCCAGCCGCGAGCCGAAGCATTTGCAGCGGTTGCTGGTCGATAAAGCGGCGGCGCTAGACCCGGAATTCGGGTTCGATGCCTTTGCGCTGACCGCGGGATGGACCGAGGATCTGGGCGCGGCGCAGGAGAATTTGGTCGAGGAGTCATCCGGAGAGCGCGAACTGGCGCGGCTGGTCGACCGGCTGACGGTCAAGCTGGGCCCGCGCGCGGTGCGGCGGCCGCAAGCGCGAGAAAGCCATTTGCCTGAACGGGCGAGCGGGTGGGTGGCGGCGGTCGATGGCCTCTCTCCCCTTGCGGGAGAGGGAGGGAGCAGCCGCAGGCTGCGGAAGGGTGAGGGCATGTCTTATCTTCGCTCTTCACCCCCTCACCCTCCCATTGCTGCGCAATGGGCCCCTCCCTCTCCCGCAGGGGGAGAGGGGTTGATGCGCCCACAGCGCCTTCTCGACCGGCCGGAGGCGATCGAGGTGCTGTACGCGACGCCGGAGGGGATGCCGCGGCGGTTCATCTGGCGGCGGGCGGCGCATGACATTGCGCGAGTGGAAGGCCCGGAGCGGATCGCGCCCGAATGGTGGCGGCGGCCGTCGTCCGAGCGGTTGCGCGATTATTATCGCGTCGAGGACGTCCAGGGGCGGCGGTACTGGATTTATCGCGAAGGCGTGATCGGCGACGGCCGCGGCGGGCTACCCAATTGGTTCATCCATGGGCTGTTCGGGTGATGCGATGCCTGCACTCACCTCCCCAGCATTTGCTGGGGAGGTGGCCGCGAAGCGGACGGAGGGGTTCTTTGTGATCGCCCAGAACCCCTCCATCACACTGCGTGTGGCCCCCCTCCCCCCGAAATCGCGAGGAGGATGTTTTGCCTGAGCAACCCTCATTCTCGCGACTCAAGCTGGTGCGGACCGGCGACATGCCGCCACCTCCGATCGCGCCGGCAGAGTATGTCGAGCTGGGTGTCAGCTCGCCCTTTTCGTTCCTGCGCGGCGCGTCGGATGCGATCGAGTTGGTGCGGGTGGCACTCGGCCAGGGTTACGATGCGATCGGCATCGCCGACCGCAACACGCTGGCGGGCGTGGTGCGGATGCATAGCGCCTGCGATGCCGTCGGATTGAAACCGCTGATCGGCTGCCGGCTCGATCTTACCGATGCGCCGAGCCTGCTCGCCTACCCCATCGACCGCGACGGCTATGGCCGGCTGTCGCGGCTGCTGAGCCTGGGCAAGATGCGTGCCGAGAAGGGCGAGTGCACGCTGTCGCTGGATGACGTCGCCGAACATCAGGAGGGCATCGCCTTCATCGCTTGGCCAAGCGACGATCTGGCTGATTTCGAACGGGATTTGCCGCGGCTGTGCGACGCCTTGACGTCATTGCGTCACGTCGCGGCGAGCTGGCTTTACCGCGGCAATGACAATGCGCGGGTCGAGCGGCTGGACCGGATCGCGCGGGCCAATGACTGCATCATCCTGGCGACCAACGACGTCCATTATCACGCCCCCGACCGCCGGCCGTTGCAGGACGTAGTCACGTGCATCCGCGAGAAGGTGACGATCGAAACCGCGGGTTTTCTGCTCAACCCCAATGCCGAGCGCCATCTGAAGCCGCCGGCGGAGATGGTGCGGCTGTTCGCACGCTGGCCTCACGCCATCGCCGCGACGCGCGAGTTCGCCGATTCGCTTCACTTCAGCCTGAACGAGCTGCGCTATGAATATCCGCGCGAAACGGTGCCCGAGGGGCGCACGCCGCAGGAACATCTGGAGCAGCTGACGTGGGCCGGTGCGCGGCGCTTCTGGCCCGGCGGCACCCCGGACAAGGTGCTAAAGCAGCTCAACTACGAGCTGCCGCTGATCGCGAAGCTGGACTTCGCGCGATATTTCCTGACCGTCCACGACATCGTCGATTTCGCGCGCGGCCTCGATCCGCCGATCCTGTGCCAGGGTCGCGGCTCAGCGGCCAACAGCGCGGTCTGTTATTGCCTGGGCATCACCGCGGTCGACCCGTCGGTCAACGAGCTGCTGTTCGAGCGCTTCATTTCGGAGGAGCGCAAGGAGCCGCCCGATATCGACGTCGATTTCGAGCATGAGCGGCGCGAGGAGGTGATCCAGCACATTTACGAAAAATACGGCCGCGACCGCGCCGGGATTGCCGCGACGATCATTCATTACCGGCCGCGCTCGGCGATTCGCGAGGTCGGCAAGGTGATGGGGCTGAGCGAAGACGTGTGCGCTGCGATCGCCTCCAATTACTGGGGCAGCATGGAGGCCGAGGTCGCCGAAGACCGCGCGCGCGACGCCGGGCTGGACATGAACGACCCGCATTTGAAGCGGGTGATGAAGCTGGCCGAGCAATTGATCGGCATGCCGCGCCACCTGTCGCAGCATGTCGGCGGCTTCATCCTGACCGAGCGGCCGCTGACCGAGACGGTGCCGATCGGCAATGGCGCGATGGCCGACCGCACCTTCATCGAATGGGACAAGGACGACATTGAGGAGTTGGGCATCCTCAAGATCGACGTGCTGGCGCTCGGCATGCTGACCTGCATCCGGAAATGCTTCGACCTCATCGCGCTGCACCATGGCGAGCGGTGGGAGCTGGCAACGATTCCGCAGGAGGTGCCACAAGTCTACGATATGCTGTGCAAGGGGGACTCGCTGGGCGTATTCCAGGTCGAGAGCCGGGCGCAGATGAACATGCTGCCGCGGCTGAAGCCGCGCTGTTTCTACGATCTGGTGATTGAAGTGGCGATCGTCCGGCCGGGCCCGATCCAGGGCGACATGGTGCATCCATTTTTGAAGCGGCGATCGGGCGAGGAACCGGTGACCTTCCCCTGCCCCGATCCCGCGCACGGACCCGGCGACGAGCTGGAGCGGATCCTGGGGCGGACGATGGGCGTGCCGATCTTCCAGGAGCAGGCGATGAAGATCGCGCTCGATGCGGCGAAGTTCACGTCGCAGGAAGCGAACGAGCTGCGCAAGGCGATGGCGACTTTCCGGTCGCGCGGGAACATCGATGCGCTGCAGGAGAAGATGGTCGGGCGGATGGTGACACGCGGCTACGATCCCGACTTTGCCCAGCGCTGCTTCGATCAGATCAAGGGGTTCGGCGAATATGGCTTTCCCGAAAGCCACGCGGCGAGCTTCGCGCACCTCGTTTACGTGTCGAGCTGGATCAAATGGAAATATCCGGCCGCCTTCGCCTGCGGCCTGCTCAATAGCCAGCCGATGGGGTTTTACGCGCCCGCGCAGATCGTCCGCGACGCGCGCGAGCATGGGGTCGAGGTGCTTGGCGTTGACGTGAACGAAAGCGACTGGGACTGCACGCTTGAAGCTCCCCTCCCGCGTGTGGGAGGGGAAGAGCTGCGCAGCAGCGAAGGGGTGGGCAAGTCGTCAGCCGATGGCCCCGCTCCCCAGCCCCCTCCCGCGAGCGGGAGGGGGAGCGTGCTTCGGCTGGGCCTGCGCCAGGTCGAGGGACTGCAACGTGAGGCAGCGGACCGGCTGGTGGCGAACCGCCCCTACCGCACCGTCGAGGAATTGCGGACGCGCGGCCGGGTGCCGGTGCATGCGATCGAGCGGCTGGCGGCGGCGGATGCATTCCGGTCGATGAAGCTCGATCGCCGCGCCGCGCTGTGGGATTCGCGCGCGCTGAAACAGGCGCCGGACCTGCCGCTGTTCGCTTATGCCGAAGCGCGCGATGAAGGCGCGGAAAGCCAGCCGGCCCAGCTTCCGGTCATGCCGCTGAGCGAGCATGTGGTCACCGATTATCAGACCGTGCGGCTAAGCCTGAAAGCGCATCCGATGCGCTTCCTGCGCGAACATTATGCGCGGCAAAGTTTCGTGACCGCCGACCGGCTGCACGCCATTCGCGACGGCAAACGGCTGTCGATGGCGGGGCTGGTGCTGATCCGCCAGCGGCCGGGCAGCGCCAAGGGCGTGTGCTTCATCACGCTGGAGGACGAGACGGGCATCGCCAATCTGGTCGTCTGGCCAGACGTGTTCGACAAACAGCGCAAGATCGTCATGGGGGCGCGGCTGATGGCGGTGCACGGCATCGTCCAGAAGGATGCGGCGGCGGGCGTCATCCACGTCGTCGCGCGGCAGCTGGAGGACCATACCCATATGCTGCAGCACCTTAGCGACGAATGCCTGCCTTCAACGCTCAACCAGGGCGATGGCGCGGGTAGCTGGCGAGCGCCGGCCGCGCGGCATCCCCGTGACGCCGAAATCATCCCGAAGAGCCGCGATTTTCATTAAGCGGCCACTGCGCCGTAAGCTGTTGCGCCCGATGCGGTAACGATGGGCATCTCCGCCACTTTCGCCGCGCTGATTGCGATTGCCGCCGCGCCAGCGCCGATTGAAGGGCGCTGGAAAAATCCCATCGGCAGCGCGATCATCGCCATCGAGCCCTGCGGCGATGGGCTTTGCGGCAAAGTCGTCTGGGCTTCGGCCCGCGGCGAGCGCGAAGTCGCCCGGAACACCCGCCAGATTGTCGGCACCATCGTCCTGACCGGCCTGCGCCGCGAGGGCAGCGAGTGGAAAGGGTCGCTCTACATTCCCGATGACGACATCCACGTCACCGCCCACTTGCGGCCGCTTGGCCGTGGCCAGCTGAAGCTGACGGGATGCGGCTTGATGGGCCTGATCTGCCGGACCCAGATGTGGACGCGGTACGACGGCAGCCTGCCGCCCCGCCCTAGCGCGGTTCATCCCACCGCAAGCTGAGCGTGCGAATTTCGCCACAAATTCAAGGTAGATAGCGCGGCATGAAAGCGATTCTGACCAAAGCCAGCCTCGTTCTGCTCGCATTGGCCGTGCCCGCCGGCGCGGCCGCGCAGACACTCGAGGGCAAATGGGCAAACCCCAAGCGCAGCGTGATCGTGCGCGTCGACAAGTGCGGCAATGCGTGGTGCGGCAACGTCAGCTGGGCAAGCCAGCACAACCGCGAAAAGGGCATGACGCCGGGCACGCGCGTACTGAGCAACCTGCGCCCGGCCGGCGATGGCATCTACAAGGGGAGCGCGTTCGATCCCAAGCGCGACATGGGCGGTTCGGCGACCGTGCGACAGCTTGGTCCAGACGTGATGGTGGTCAAAGGCTGCGCGCTGCTCAATCTCGTCTGCAAGGAACAGCGCTGGACCCGCGTCAGCTAAGCGCGAGCACTTCGGCGCCAGTCGTGCCGTCGAGCACCGCCGCCTGAAGCGCCGACATCTCATCGGCCCAATAGCGGTCCGCGGTGAATTCCGGCGAATGCGCGCGGATGGATGCATGGATCGCGGCGAGCCTCGGCGAGGTCTTGAGCGGTGCGTGATAATCAATGCCCTCCGCGGCGGCCATCAGCTCGACGGCAATGACGCCGGCCGCGTTGCGCGCGACCTGCGTCGCCTTGCGCGCGGCAATCGGCGCCATCGACACATGATCTTCCTGTCCGGCCGACGTCGGGATCGAATCGACGCTGGCCGGGAAAGCGAGGCTTTTGTTCTCGCTGACCAGCGCCGCGGCCGTGACCTGCGGGATCATCAGGCCCGAATTGACACCGGAATCGCGGGTCAGGAAGGCCGGGAGGCCGCTCATCTTGGGGTCGACGAGGACGCTGATGCGGCGCTCAGCGATTGAGCCGACCTCACACAGCGCGATGGTGATGATGTCGGCGGCGAACGCCACCGGCTGGGCGTGGAAATTGCCGCCGGAGATGACGGTGTCGCCATCGTCGGGGAACAGGATCGGGTTATCGGTGACCGCCGAAGCCTCGATCGTCAGCGTGCGCGCGGCGTTCTGCAGCAGGTCGAGCGAGGCGCCCATCACCTGCGGCTGGCAGCGGAAGCTGTAGGGGTCCTGCACCCGGTCGCAGGCGACGTGGCTGGTCAGAATCTCGCTGCCTTCGAGCAAGCCGCGGATCGCCGCCGCGACGCGGATTTGGCCGGGCTGGCCGCGCAGGTCGGAAATGCGCGGGTCGAACGGCTTAACGCTGCCTTTCAGCGCATCGACGGACATGGCGCCGCTGGCGATAGCGGCGGCGAACACGCGTTCGCCGAGGAACAAAGCATCGAGCGCCAACGCGGTGCTGGCCTGCGTGCCGTTGATCAGCGCGAGGCCTTCCTTCGGGCCGAGCTGAAGGGGTTCCAGTTCCAGCCGTTCGAGCGCGGCGGCCGCGCCGATAATCTCGCCCGCGCAGTCGATCCGGCCGTAACCCATCAGCGCAGCCACGAGGTGGGCCAGCGGCGCGAGGTCGCCCGAGGCACCGACGCTGCCCTGACTGGGGATCACCGGCATCGCATTGGCGTCGAGCAGGCGCTGCAGGGCGTGGATCACGGCAGGCCGGACGCCCGAAAAGCCGCGGCCGAGGCCGAGCAGCTTGAGGATGATCATCAGCCGCACGACATGGCGCGGCAGCGGCTCGCCAAGGCCCGCGCTGTGCGAGAGGATGAGGTTGGTCTGTAGCTCGGCCAGCCGGTCGGCGGGGATGCGCGTGTTGGCGAGCAGGCCGAAGCCGGTGTTGATGCCATAGACCGTCTCACCGCCCGCGACGATCCGTTCCACCGAAGCGGCGGCGGCGGCAATGCGCGACATCGCCGCTTCATCCAGACTGGCTTCGGCACCGCTCCACAGCTCGCGCAGTGTATCGAGCGAGATATCGCGCGGATCGAGCTTCATGAGCCGACCATCGGCAGGTCGAGGCCCTGTTCGCGCGCGCAATCGATCGCGATCTCATAGCCCGCGTCGGCGTGGCGCATCACGCCCGTGCCGGGGTCATTCCACAGGACGCGTTCCAGCCGCCGCGCAGCGTCGTCGGTCCCGTCGGCGACGATCACCATTCCCGCATGCTGCGAATAGCCCATGCCGACGCCGCCGCCGTGGTGGAGCGACACCCAGGTCGCGCCGCTGGCGGTGTTGAGCAGCGCATTGAGCAGTGGCCAATCGCTGACGACGTCGCTGCCGTCCTGCATGCTTTCAGTCTCGCGGTTGGGCGAGGCGACGCTGCCGCTGTCGAGGTGATCGCGGCCGATGACGATTGGCGCCGACACCTCGCCATTGCGGACCATCTCATTGAAGGCGAGGCCGAGGCGGTGGCGCTGGCCGAGCCCGACCCAGCAAATGCGCGCGGGCAGGCCCTGAAACGCGATCCGCTCGCGCGCCATGTCGAGCCAGCGGTGCAGATGCGGATCGTCGGGAATCAACTCCTTCACTCGGCTGTCGGTGCGGTAAATATCCTCGGGATCGCCGCTGAGCGCCACCCAGCGAAACGGGCCGATGCCGCGGCAAAACAGCGGCCGCACGTACGCGGGCACGAAACCGGGAAAGTCGAAGGCATTGGCGACGCCGTCGTCAAAAGCCTCCTGGCGGATGTTGTTGCCGTAATCGAAGGTCGGCACACCCATCGCCTTGTAGGCGAGCATCGCTTCGACGTGGCGGGCCATCGAATGGCGGGCGGCTTCCGCGACGGCGGCGGGGTCACGCTCCCTCATCTCCTGCCACTTCGCGACAGACCAGCCGGCGGGGCAGTAGCCATTGGCGGGATCGTGCGCGCTGGTCTGGTCGGTCAGCGCGTCGGGGCGGATACCGCGCGCAAGCATCTCCGGAAGAATCTCGGCCGCGTTGCCGAGCAGGCCGACGCTGACCGGCTCCGATGCCTTGCCTATGATGTCCAACGCCTCGTCGATGCTGATCGCGCGATGATCGAGATAGCGCGTGGCAAGGCGCTTCTCGATCGAGCTTTCCTGCACCTCGACCGCGATGCAATGGGCGCCGGCCATCACCGCCGCGAGCGGCTGTGCGCCGCCCATCCCGCCGAGGCCCGCGGTCAGGATCCATTTGCCCTTGAGGTCGCCGCCATAATGCTGGCGGCCCATTTCGGCGAAGGTTTCGTAGGTGCCTTGGACGATGCCCTGGGTTCCGATGTAGATCCAGCTGCCGGCGGTCATCTGGCCGTACATCATCAGCCCGGCGCGATCGAGTTCGTTGAACTTCTCCCAGGTCGCCCATTTGGGCACCAGGTTGGAGTTGGCGATCAGCACGCGCGGCGCATCGGCGTGGGTGCGGAAGACGCCGACGGGCTTGCCCGACTGCACGAGCAGGGTCTGGTCATGCTCCAGCCGCTCAAGCGTCTCGACGATCTTGTCGAAGCAGGCCCAGTTGCGCGCGGCGCGGCCGATGCCGCCGTAAACGACGAGGCTCTGCGGATCCTCGGCAACCTCGTCGTCGAGGTTGTTCATCAGCATCCGCACCGCGGCTTCGGTGGCCCAGTGCCTGGCCTTGATTTCGCTACCGCGGCGAGCGCAGATGTGGCGGCTGTTATCGCGTCGAATGTCGGTCATGCGACGGCCGCTCTAGCGGCTGGATCGCCCCGACCCAAGAGGACGCCAGCTGTCGATCCAGACGAGCAGCAAGCCGCCGAGGATGAAGGCCATCGCGATGCCGCCGGCGTTGATTGCCGTCTGCGTCCAGCCGAGCTTTGCGACGTCCATGAAGGGATAGGGATAGCGCCCGTCGAAGTGACCGCGGACGAGAGCGTAAGCGAAGTAGGCCAGCGGATAGAGCGCCCACACTATCGGATCGCCTCGCTTGAGTCGGGCGCGCGGCGCAAAGAGGAGCCACCACAATGTCGCGGCGACCGGGGAAACCTTGTGCAGCAAGGTATCCGCCAGCAGCGCGCCGCCGCTGAGTTCGACGAGGCCGCGCAGCAGCGTCATGTACACGATGCCCACCAGCAGGATCGCCAGCGTCAGGCCTCCAAGCAGGAATGGCGAAACCTTCCGGCCAATCGCCACGGCGCTCATGGTGAGCGCAACCGCGAGGTTGGTTAGAACGGTGAAGAAACGGAGCAGGATCCATAGCGTGGCGCCGACATCGTGCTGTCCGGCGTGGGTCGCCGAAAACTGGATCGCGAGGCCCGCCCAGCAGATGAGGGCGACGAGCGCCGCTGCAATGCTACGCATCGATGCCGCCGAAGGTGCGGCGATCAGGTCCGGGGAGACCAATCCAGTAGCCGAGCTCGGACAGGCTTTCGACGTTCCACACGCAAAGATCGGCCTGCTTGCCCGCCGCGATAGTGCCGACGCTGTGCGCCAGACCTAGCGCGCGGGCGGCGTTGATGGTCATGCCGGCCAGCGCTTCTTCAGGCGTCAGACCAAACAGGGTGCACGCCATGTTCATGGCGAGCGTCGGCGACAGCAGGGGCGAGGTGCCGGGGTTGCAGTCGGTGGCGATGGCAATCGGGACGTTGTGGCGGCGCAAGAGGTCGACGGGCGGCTTGCGCTCTTCCTGCAGCGCGTAGAAGGCCCCCGGCAGCAACACCGCGACGGTTCCGGCCGCCGCCATCGCCCGCGCGCCAGCGTCGTCGAGGTGCTCGAGATGGTCGGCCGAGAGCGCGCGGTACCGCGAGGCCAGCGCGGCGCCCTGCTGGTTGGACAATTGTTCAGCGTGCAGCCGAACGCGCAGGCCGTGATGCGCCGCCGCCTTGAACAGGCGTTCGACCTCTTCGGGCGTGAAAGCGATGGTGTCGCAGAACGCGTCGACGCTGGTCGCCAAGCCCTGCTCAGCCGCCGCCGGAATCAGCTTGTCGACAATCTCGCCGACGTAATGCGCGCGGCGGTCACGCCGGTCCACCGGCAACGCATGCAGCGCCAGCAGGGTCGGCACGATGCGCACTGGCTCGCTTTCGCCGAGCTGTGCCGTCAGTCTGAGCAGCCGCAGCTCGCTTTCGACACTCAGTCCATATCCGGACTTGATCTCGACCGTCGTGCAGCCGCCGCGCATCAACGCGTGCAGGCGGCGCCGGCTCTGCTCCAGAAGCTCTTCGTCAGATGCCGCCGCCGTCAGCCTGACCGTCGAGGCGATGCCGCCGCCGGCCGCCGCAATCTCCTCGTAGCTCGCACCGGCGCGGCGCATCGCGTGCTCGTCGGCGCGCGTGCCGCCAAAGACCAGATGCGTATGGCAATCGATCAGGCCCGGAGTCACCCATGCGCCACCGAGCGCGACGACCTCCTTCGCGCGAAAGCCAGCCAGCTCGGTGCGTTTACCAACACGGACGATCTTGCCGTCGGCGATGCCGACCGCTCCATTGTCCACGACGCCCATGGCGCCGCCCTCGAGCGTCGCGATCCTGCAATCGACGAGGAGCCGGTCCCACATGCCCGTCGCCTTAGGCGAGCGGGCTTGCTACGGTCAAAGCCATGGCGGGCTGGCCCAATCTTTCCGATCTCATCGTCGGAGTGGAGAGCAAGGCACCCGTCGGCCTGGTCGGCGCGCCGCTCGCCGCCGGTTCCGTCACCGCGGGGCAGTGCGACCTGGCCCCCGCACTGCTGCGACAGACGCTGCGGCGGATCGGCCGCTACGATGTGGAGACGCAGGAAGAGCTCGACAGCCGGATTGCCGACCGCGGCGATGTCGAGATAGCGGGCCTGTCGATCGAGGAAGCGACGCCGCTGATCGCCAAGGCGGTGCGCTATAGTGTTTCGCTGCATGAGCTGACGCTGCTGGTCGGCGGCAACAATGCGGTCACCCGGCCCGGCGTTCACGGCCTCGGCCTGCCGCTCGACAAGGTCGGGCTGATCACGCTCGACGCCCATTTCGACATGCGCGAGACACGCGAAGGACTCAGCAACGGCAATCCGGTGCGCGCGCTGATCGAGGACGGGTTGCCGGGCCGCAATATCGCGCAGATCGGGCTGGCAAGCTTCGCCAACAGCCGGAAGATGCATGAGGACGCACTTGCGGCCGGCAATCTTGTGGTGACCATGGAAGAGGTTCGGCGCCACGCCATCCGGCCGGTGATCGAGCGGGCGCTGAAGCATGTCGCGCATTGCGAGGCCCTGCTGATCGACTGCGACATCGACGTGATCGATCGTTCGCAATTTCCGGGAGCGCCAGGGGCACGGCCGGGCGGGATGGCGGTGCACGACTTCTTCGCGGCCGTGCGGCGGCTGGCGGCCGATCCGCGGGTACGGGTGATCGACCTCACCGAGTGGGACCCGCCGCTGGACGCGACCGATCTTAGCGCACTGACGGCGGCGCGCTGGGTGGCGGAGTGCCTGGCTGGCCTTGAATCGCGTTAGGCGGCGCCCCGGCGACCCTTGTCGGACAAGGTGCGGAAGGTAACCGAGAAGCGGAGTTGCTCGCCGGGCGCGATGCTGTGCTCCCAATCGTGACGCGCTTCTCCGGAGAGCAGGTAAGCGGAACCGGGTTCGACGGTCAGCCGGACGCGGCGAAAGCCGTCGGGGACGCGCTGCCTGAAGCGCAGGGTTGCCGGGGACGCGAAGGAGAAGCCGACGACCTTGTCGAACACGTCGCGGTCTCGGTGCCAGCCGATGCCGGCGCCGGGGTCGTAGCGCGCCACCAAGGCGTGCACGAAGTCGGGAGGTTGGCAGTCGGCGAGGTCCGCGGCCCGCTGCCGAAACGGCTGCAGCCATTCGGGGATCGGGTCGGACGGAGCGAAGCTGGCGTCGTCGAAATCGTAGCGCCACCCGAAGCTGTGCGTCTTTCGATTGCCGAGCCAGCCCTGAAAGCGGAAAGGCGCGAGGTCGAGCGCGGCTAGGCGTTCGATCAAGGCCTGTTGCTCCTGGGGCGGCACGATCTCGGGATGGTAGCTCAGGCCGGCGATCAGCGGCGCGTCGAACAGCAGGGTCACGGGCCGAACAGATGTTTCAGCTCGGATGGCCGAAGAGCCGGCGCAAGCTGCTCAAACGTGCATTGTTTGGGCGCCTTGTCGGGCCGCCAGCGGACCAGCCCGGTGCCGTGGCGGAAGCGCCGGGCGGTGACCTGGTCGTAGCGCACCTCGATCACGAGCTCGGGCTTGAGGGGTTGCCATTCGGCTGAGCGGGCGCTGGCCCAGCGGCTCGGGCCGCCCGGGGCCTTGCCGGTAAAACCAGGCGAATCGATCAGTTTCTCGAGCTTTTTGGTCAGCGCGGGCCGGTCGTCCGCGGCGATCGCCGAGGTAAAGCCGACGTGGTCTAGCAGACCCTGCTCGTCGTACAGTCCGAGCAGGAGCGAGCCGACCACCTTCTGCTTCTCGGCGTAGCGGAAGCCACCGACCACGCAGTCGGCGGTGCGCTGCTGCTTGACCTTGATCATCGCCCGCTCGCCGGAGCGGTATGGGAGGTCGGCGCGCTTGGCGATGACGCCGTCGAGCGCGCCGCCGCTCCGCTTGAGCCAGCGCAGGGCTTCGCGCCGGTCGCAGGTCATCGGGGAGAGGTGCAGGCCGGGAAGCGCGTTGCTGGCCATGAATCGGTCCAGGCGATTGCGGCGCTCCGATTGCGGCAGGTCGGTGAGCGTGGCCCCGTCGAGTTCGAGCAGGTCGAAGACCATCATCTCGGCCGGCGTCTCAACCGATAGCTTGCGGATGCGGCTCTCGGCGGGATGAAGACGCATCTGTAGCGCTTCGAACGACAGCTCGTCGCCGCGCGGGATGATCAGCTCGCCGTCGAGCAGGAAGTGCTGCGCCGTGGTGCGGACAAGCATGGCCTGAACTTCGGGGAAGTAGCGCCCCAGCGGCTTGCCGGATTTGGAGGTCAGCGTGACGATCTCGCCATCGCGTTGCGCGAGGCAGCGGAAACCGTCCCACTTGGGTTCGAACTGCCAGCCCGCGCCCTCCGGCAGCTCGGCGGCCAGCAAGGCTTCCATCGGTGCGGGTGCGGGTTGCGCTGTCACCTGCAGATAATCGCCTGCGGCTGGTAGTCGTTCCCGTTGCACGAACGACTTTGGCTGTTACGCTGCCGGTCCGATTGGGGAGACACTTGCATGGCATTCGATCCGAACGTGGCCACCGCCCAATACATCAATAGTCTGGGCCCGGCAGCGCTGCAGAAGGCGCACGACTACACCGTCGGCAAGGAATGGATGTTGTTGTGGGGGCTGCTGGTCAGCGGCCTGATGACCGTCCTCGTTGTCCGCTCCGGCCTGCTCGACCGCCTCGAGACGCGGATTGCGCCGCGTCGCAAGAATCTGAGGGCATTCCTGGTCACACTCGTGTTCGTCATCGTCGCGGCTCTGATCGAGCTGCCGTGGACGCTATACGCCAGCTACTTCCGGGAGAAAGCCTACGGCCGCACCGCCCAGCCGCTGGGCGATTTCCTTGGGCAGTCGGCAATGGCCGTCGGGATCAGCGCGCTTCTCACCGCGCTGTTCATGATCGGCGTCTATCTGCTCATCCGGCGAGCGGGCAAAGCGTGGTGGATATGGTCTGGCGCGCTGGCGGCTGCAGGTCTGGCCTTCATCATGCTGCTCTCTCCCATCCTGATCGAGCCGCTCTTCAACAAATATGAGCCCGTGCCGCCCGGGCAGGTTCGCGACGCCGTCGTGGCGATGGCCGGACGCGCCGGAGTTCCGCCCGAGCGGGTGTTCATGTTCAACGGGTCGCGCCAGTCGAACAATTTCACCGCCAATGCCGGCGGCGTCGGCAATACGGCGCGAGTGGCGATCTCCGACGTTGCCCTGAAGAACGCATCGCTGGACGAGGTCCGCGCGGTGACGGGGCATGAGATCGGCCACTATGTGCTGAAACACACATATTGGGGAATCCTGTTCTTCTCGGTGCTGGCGATCGTCCTGTTCTGGCTGGCGGACCGGCTCTTCCCGCGGGTCGCACGGGCGTTTGGCAGCAACGCGACGATCGGCGATCCCCGCGGGGTGCCGATCATCTTCTTTCTGGCCTCGCTCTTCGGCCTGCTCGCTTCGCCGTTGCTGAACACCTTTGGACGGACGCTGGAGACAGATGCGGACAATTACTCCCTGCGGACGGAAAACCGGCCCGACGCGCTGTCCACCGCGCTCGTGAAGACGGCGGAATATCGCTATCCTCGGCCGGGCAAGATCGAGGAGTTCATATTCTACGATCACCCGTCGGTCGAAGCGCGCGTGCGCCGCGCCATGGAGTGGAAAGCGGCTCATCCGGAACCGCCGACGCCGTAGCGCAGGCAAAGAAAAAGCCCGCTCGAAAGCGGGCTTGATGGTTGGTTGCGGGGGCAGGATTTGAACCTGCGACCTTCAGGTTATGAGCCTGACGAGCTACCGGGCTGCTCCACCCCGCGCCAACGTCACGGACCGAAGTCCGCAAAAACAAAAGCCGCCGCTCGGCATGCCGGCAGCGGCTTTTGAAACATTGCAAATGGGCTCTTGCTCACGCCGCCAGCAAAGCCTGGCGACGACCTACTCTTCCATCGCTTAAGCGATAGTACCATCGGCGCTGTCCGGTTTCACGGCCGAGTTCGGGATGGGATCGGGTGGGTCACGGACGCTATGGTCACCAAGCTATGGTGACGGCGCGAACAAGAATTCTAGAAATCGTGCACTTTGGTTTGTGTTCTTAGCGTCATCTAGCTGAGATCTTCGATCACGCCAGCAGGGCTGACGATGATGGTGGGACTCTCAAGCGCGAAATGAGTAATTAGGACCGGTTAGCTCCACGCATTACTGCGCTTCCACACCCGGCCTATCAACGTGGTGGTCTTCCACGACTCTAAGATACCTTATCTCGAGGGAGGCTTCCCGCTTAGATGCTTTCAGCGGTTATCCCGTCC